>Ga0164290_1000594_pt1 | contig 105175 bp, 115 predicted proteins | sample Micstemetagenome_FD_108782 | JGI IMG/M metagenome (GOLD analysis project Ga0164290, IMG submission 108782) | Contaminated culture microbial community from soil near Moab, Utah, USA - Microcoleus steenstrupii SON62 (Illumina Assembly) | ecosystem: Environmental > Terrestrial > Soil > Soil crust...
GGCGACGGCGACGTTCAGGGAGCGCGCCTCGGGCGCGAGGGGCACGCGGACGCGAAGGCCGGCCGCCGCGTGGACGAAATCGGGCGCGCCGACGCTTTCCTGGCCGACGATCAGGACGTCGTGCCGATCGAAGCAGGCGTCGGTGTGGCGCACGCTCCCCTTGGTGGTGAGCAGCACCAGGCGACCGGGGCAGGCCTCCCGGAAGGCGGCCCAGTCGAGGTGGGCCGTCACGTCGGCGATCTCGCCGTAATCGAGCGCCGAACGCTTGACCGCGCGCAGCGAGAAGGGGAAGCCGCAGGGCTCGATCACGTCGACCGGCACGCGCAGGCAGGCGCCGAGGCGCACGAGCGCGCCGACGTTGCCGGGTTGGTCGGGCTGGAAGAGCGCGAGCCGCATGGGGGCGGGGTTTAGCGGGGCGGGAAGGGGAGGTCGAGACGGATGAGCGGCCCGGGCGCGCCGGGCCGACCGTCACTGCCGCACGGCGTACCCTGCGCGGGCGAAGGCGTCGGCCGCGGCGCGCAGCTGCCGGAGACCGGCCTCGCCGAGCGAGGATCGCCGGGCGGCGTCCCGAAGGTCGAGGAAATCGCCCGCCCGTCGCGCCGCGACGATCGCCGCCGCCGAGCCGGCGAGCGGCGTGCCCTCGAACGCGAGCTCGAGCTCGGCTTCCCGCGCGGTGTTGAGATCGACGACGGCGAGGCGATCGCGCTTGCCCTGCCAGGGCGCGGCCGGGACGCGGGTTCCGGCGCTCGCCACCCACAGTTGCGGCCCGACCGCGGCGCCGGGCGCGACCCTGCCCGCGAGCACGTCGGCGAGCAGCCTGTCGCGGGCGGCCTGCGCCGCCTCCCGAGCGCCGAGGAAGGCTTGGATGTCGCCCGCGGCGCCGGCGCACGTGACCTTCTCGGCCAGCCGACCGGCCTCGGCCGACGCCGTCGATCCGTGCGTGACGCCGAGGAACAGCTTCGTCACCGCCTCCCGCTCGGGCGGGAAGGTCTCGCCCCAGGCTCGGACGAGCGTCAGGATCGCCGGTCCATCGGTCGGCCAGTCGCCGATGCGGCGGAGCACCTCGATGAGTTGGCGGTAGCGGTCCTCGACCGTCGCCGGCTCGGTGGCCAGCAGCTTGTGGAAGAAGGCGGCGGTCACGCCCTCGGAGGCCACCATCTGCGCGCCCGACCTCAGCCGGCAGGGATCGAGGTCGAGCGAGGCCTCGTCGGCCTGCCAGCGGTCGTAGACGCTCCCAGGCGCCGGCGTCGGCTTGTCGAAGACGAAGCGGTTCTGCGGCACGAGCGCTTGCCGCGCCCAGGTCTCCTGCCGGCTGAACCACGCCTCGGCGAGCCGGGGCTCGAGCGTGCCCTCGACTCGGGCGCGATAGCCGGGTGTCTCCGTCAGCCGGGCCGACAGCGGCTGGAAATGGGCACCGAAACCCTCGTCGAACGCCGTGACCGGGTCGGTCACGGTGCGGACGCTGTGGAACTTGCGCGACGGCGTCGGCGGCACCGGGCCCCAGACGCGTCGCAGCAGCACGTGGCCCCATTCGTGCGCCAGAACCTCTTCGAACTCGCCCGAGGCGACCGACGCCTCGTCGGCGGTGATGTCGATGAAGTGGTCGCGGCAGGGCGCGGTGCGGCCGTCCGCGTCGGCGAGGACGAAGCCCTGCCGCGCGTACCCGCCGTCCTCGTCGGACAGGTGGATAAGCAGGGCGGCGGGCAGGCCGGCGCAGGAGGTGTCGCGCCCGGCCCGTCGCGCCGCGGCGTCGATCGCCGGGATGCGGGCGGCGAACCCCGTCGCGAGCACGCGGTTGATCGCCGCGACGAGCGGCGTCGCGCCTGCGCGCTTGAGGACCGGCAGCCGGACGCCGTCGGCGCCGCTCTGCGTGACCGGCCGGCCGTCGCCGTCGCGCACCGCTTCCAGCAGCACATAGGGCTGGGCCGCGGCCCCCGCGGTGACCGTCAGGAGGACCGCGGTCGTGGCCGCCTTCAGAAGGTTCAGCATCGATTGATCCCGGTCCTTACGCGGCGCGCCGCTTCGGCCCGGCCAGGAGGGCGATGACGAGGTAGCCGAGCAGCGGCAGCCCCGAACCGAGCAGCGTCACGACGATCGCCGCCGCGCGCACCCAGAGGACGTCGATGCCGGTGAATCCCGCAAGGCCGGCGCAGACGCCGAGGAGCTTCGCGTTGTCCTTGTCGAGGTGGAGCTTGCGTCCGGTCACGGCCCTGTCTCCCGTTCAGGCCGCGAGGCCGGCCAGCGCCGGGCCGACGGCGGCGGCGAGCGAGACCGTCGCGATGGCGATCGCGCCGATCGACGCGACGAGGCGGCGGGTCAGTTCGGTGGTGACGAACATCTTGGCGTTCCTTTCGGTCCGGCGGAAAATCCGCCCTATGGCTTTGTCTTCGCAAGCCGTGTGCCAAACGCCCCGTGGGTCGCTAACGCGCTGATCCGTAGAGATTTAGACGGTGTGCGACGCCGAACGGCGGTCGGCCGACATCGCAGTCCTCGCCAAGAAATGGCGCCCCGCACCAACGCTCGGGGACGCGGCGCTCGGACGTTCCGTCGGCCCGAAGGCAGACACCGAGATCGATCGATGCTAGCCTGCGGGGCATGCGGTGCGGAACGACAGCTTGGTTGGCCTTCGTCGCCGTCGGGTTGGCCTCGCCCGTCGCCGCCGACGAAGCGCCCGAGCCGCGTGTCGTCGAGGATTATCGCCGCCTCACGAGCGTCGCGCCGCGGCGCACCAACTGCGCGGCCGGTGCGGATGCCCGGGAGATCTTGGTGTGCGGCCGACGGCAGGAGAATCTGCGCTATCGCCTGCCGCTTCCGTCGGCGCCGGACCCGGGTGCGCGCGCGGCGCGCAACGTCCGCTCGGAGCGGTTCGCGCTGACGCGGCACCGGGCCGAAGGCGGGAGCGGCTCCTGTTCGACCGTCGGACCCAACGGGGTGTTGGGCTGCGTCGCGCTCGCGATGCGCGAGCGCGAGGAGGCCGGCGACGGGCCGGGCCTCGTCGCGCGCTTCCTGACCTTCCTCGATCCCGACGAATAGCCGCTACGCGGCGGCCTTGCGCTGGTAGCCGGTCGCCTCAGCGGCCGCCACGAATCGGCCGATGACCGTGTCGATCTGCGCGGTCGTGTGCTCGGCGCAGATCGAGCAGCGCAGCAGAAACACGCCGGCCGGCGTCGCCGGCGGACGGCTCATGTTGACGTAGACGCCGAGCTCGATGAGCGCGGCCCACATCCGGACCGTGGTCTCTTGGTCGGGCAGCAGGACCGAGATGATCGCGCTTTCGGGCGTCTCCGTCGCCAGCCTGAAGCCCGCCGCCTTCAGGCCGCCGTGCAGCCGGCGCGTGTTCTCCCACAGGTGCTGGCGCTTGTTGTGCGCGTGCTTCAGCTTGCGGATCGAGGTGGCGGCGCAGGCGACCACCGCCGGCGGGAGCGAGGCGGTGAAGGTGTAGGGGCGGCACATCAGCCGCAGGATCTCGAACTTCGGGTGGTTCGAGACGCAGAAGCCGCCGACCGTGCCCACCGATTTCGAAAAGGTGCCGACCACGAAGTCGATCCGGTCCTCGACGCCGGCCGCTTCGTAGACGCCGCGGCCGTTGGGGCCGAAGAAGCCCATGCCGTGCGCCTCGTCCACGAGGATCATGACGTTCGGATGGGACTTGGCGACCCGCACCATCTCGGCGAGCGGCGCGATGTCGCCGAGCATCGAGTAGACGCCCTCGAGCACGACGAGCTTGTGCGCCTCGGGCGGAAGCCGGCGCAGGCGCTTGTCGAGATCTTCGACCGAGTTGTGGCGGAAGCGGACGACGTCCGCGTTGCCCATCGCGCAGCCGTCGTAGATCGACGCGTGGCTGTCGGCGTCAAGCACGATGTAGTCGCCGCGCCCCGCCAGCGTCGCCACCATGCCGAGGTTGGCCTGGTAGCCGGTCGAGAAGACCATCGCGTGCTCGGTGCCGTAGAAGTCGCGCAGGGCGTCCTCGACTTCCCGGTGGCCCTGGTAGGTGCCGTTGAGCACCCGGCTGCCGGTGGTGCCGGCGCCGAAGCGGCGCAGCGCGTCCTCACCGGCGGCGATGACGTCGGGATCGAACGTCATGCCCATGTAGTTGTAGGTGCCGACCAGGATGGTGTCGCGGCCGTTGATGACCGCTTCGGTGGGCGACTTCACCTCCGACATGACGATCGAGAAGGGGTCACGCACCCCGCTGTCGAGCAGCGCCTGGCGCTCGGCGATGACCGCGTCGAACTTCGAGAGGAGGTCGGCCATGGTTTACTTGTCCGTCATGCGCGCGACGGCGTCGGCGACCTGGCCCACCGTCTCCAGCTCGGGCAGGAGGTTGAGCGGGATCACGATGTCCCACTCGTCCTCTATGTTGGCGACGAGGTCCATGACCGTGAGCGAGTCGAGCTCGAGGTCGTTGGCGAAGCTGGTGCTCTCGGCGATCCCGACGCCCTTCTTGTTGAAGGGCGCGATCAGCTCGCGGAGGCGATCGAAGATGGCGGCGCGGTCGGTCATGGCCGGGCTCCTAGTTGGTTAGCCGAGCGGATGCCAAGACTTTGTGGCGAAGGATGGGCTGCCGTGTCGCCGCAGCGTGGCGGGCGTCCCGGAGGGATCGCGCGGACGCCGGTCCGCCTTGCTCTCGCCGCATCGCCTGACTATCGGAGGCCATGTCTACCCGATCATCCGCCATCGTCGACGACCTCCAGCGGCACTACGACCGGTCGGTCCAGGCGCTGCGGGCCGCGCTGCGCCGCTACATCGAGTCCGGGGTCCGGCCGGCGCCGGCCGACCGGAGCGAGGGTGCTTTCGCCTACCCCGAGCTCCGCGTGCGTTACGGCGGCGACGCGCCGCGGCCTCGCCTGTCGCGGGCCTACGGGCGACTGACCGCGCCGGGCGACTACGCGACCACCATCACCCAGCCCGAGCTGTTCCGCGAGTATCTCACCGAGCAGCTCGACATGCTGATCGCCGATTTCGACGTCGAGGTGTCGGTCGGGGCCAGCCGGCAGGAAATCCCGTTCCCCTACGTCCTCGACGGAGAGCTCGCGTTCGGAGAAGGAACGACGGGCGATCTCGCCTCGATCTTCCCGGCGACCGAGCTCGCCTCGATCGGCGACGAGATCGCCGACGGCGTGTGGCGACCCGGCCCCAGCGGCACCCGGCCGCTCGCGCTGTTCGACGGCCTGCGCGTCGACTTCAGCCTCGCGCGCCTGCGCCACTACACCGGCACGCCGCCGGCCCACGTCCAGAAATATATCCTGTTCACCAACTACCACCGCTACGTCGACGAGTTCGTCCGCTGGGGCTGCGCGCAGCTCAAGTCGGGCGGGCGGTTCGAGGCGCTGTCCGGGGCCGGCGGGTTGCTCGTCACGCCGGATACAGCCGATCCCGAACGCGCGGTGGCGGACGGTGCTTGGCGGCGGCACCAGATGCCGGCCTACCACCTGATCGCGCCAGGCGGGCAGGGCATCACCCTCGTCAACATCGGCGTCGGTCCGTCGAACGCCAAGACGATCACGGATCATCTGGCGGTGCTCCGGCCGGAGGCGTGGCTGATGATCGGCCATTGCGGGGGGCTGCGCCCGAGCCAGACGATCGGCGACTATGTGCTCGCCCACGCCTACCTGCGCGACGATCACGTGCTCGACGCCGTGCTGCCGCCGGAGATTCCGATCCCGCCGATCGCCGAGGTGCAGCAGGCGATGTACCGCGCGGCCGAGGTGGTGACCGGCGAGGACGGCGACGCGCTGAAGCGCCGCCTGCGCACCGGCACCGTCGTCACCACCGACGACCGCAACTGGGAGCTACGCTATTCGCTGTCCGCGCTGCGTTTCTCACAGTCGCGCGCCGTGGCGATCGACATGGAGTCGGCGACGATCGCGGCTCAGGGCTCCCGCTTCCGCGTGCCCTACGGCACGCTGCTCTGCGTCTCGGACAAGCCGCTCCACGGCGAGATCAAGCTGCCGGGCCAGGCGAACCTCTTCTACGAACGGGCGATCTCGGAGCACATCCAGATCGGCATCGCCACCTGCGACGTGCTGCGCCAGGCCGGACCGCGTCTGCACAGCCGCAAGCTCCGCGCGTTCGACGAGCCGGCGTTCCGGTAAAAGAGAAGGGCGCCCCGGACCGGGTCCGGGGCGCCCTCTCGTCATCGCGGTCGGGAAGACCTCAGAACGGCACGTCGTCGTCGAGGTCGTCGTCGAACGAGCCACCGCCGCCGAAGCCCTTCTTGGCCCCGCCGCCGCGCGATCCGCCGCCGAAGTCCGACCCGCCGCGGTTGCCGCCGCCACCGCCGAAGCCGCCGAAATCGTCACCGCCGCCGAAGTCGCCCCCGCCGCTGCCGCCGCCCCCGCCGCTGCCGCCGCCTTCGCCGCGGCCGCCGAGCAGGGTGAGCTCGCCGCGGAAACGCTGCAGCACGATCTCGGTCGTGTAGCGCTCCTGGCCTTCCTTGTCCTGCCACTTGCGGGTCTGGAGCTGACCTTCGACGTACACGCTCGAGCCCTTGCGCAGATACTGCTCCGCGATCCGGCCCAGATTCTCGTTGAAGATCACGACCGAGTGCCACTCGGTCTTTTCCTTGCGCTCGCCCGACGCCTTGTCGCGCCAGCTCTCGGTGGTCGCGATGCGCAGGTTGACGACCTTGTCGCCGTTGTTGAGCGATCGGATTTCGGGGTCCCGCCCCAGGTTGCCGACCAGGATCACCTTGTTAACGCTTCCAGCCATACGGCCACATCCTTCGCTTGTCAGTCGCCCGCGAGAAGGTCCGCGGACGTGCAGAACATATAGTGAACTCGAGCCCGTTTCGCAACCGACTCGGCGGGGGCGTTACGGGGTCCGCGAGAGGCGGCAAACCGCTAAGTGCGGCCTGCGGGCAGACCCCGGTTGCGCAACCCGACGCCCGTTGGTGTAGGGAGGTGCCGGAACACTCAGCGTCGGGAAAGGTCGGTTCGATGAAGACACGCGCGGCGGTCGCGTTCGAGGCGAAGAAGCCTCTGGAGGTCGTCGAGGTGGACCTCGAGGGTCCGCGGGCGGGCGAGGTGCTGGTCGAGATAATGGCCACCGGCGTCTGCCACACGGATGCCTACACGCTCGACGGCCTGGACAGCGAAGGCATTTTCCCCTCGATCCTCGGCCACGAGGGGGCCGGGATCGTGCGCGAGGTCGGGGCCGGCGTCGCGTCGGTGAAGCCGGGCGACCACGTGATCCCCTTGTACACGCCCGAGTGCCGGCAGTGTAAGTCGTGCCTGTCCGGCAAGACCAACCTCTGCACCGCGATACGGGCGACGCAAGGGAAAGGCCTGATGCCCGACGGCACCAGCCGCTTCTCCTACGAGGGGCGGCCGATTTTCCACTACATGGGCTGCTCGACCTTCTCGAACTTCACGGTGCTGCCCGAGATCGCGGTGGCGAAGATCCGCGAGGACGCGCCGTTCCGGACGAGCTGCTACATCGGCTGCGGCGTGACCACGGGCGTGGGCGCGGTCGTGAACACCGCCAAGGTGCAGGTGGGCGAGAACGTCGTCATCTTCGGGCTAGGCGGCATCGGGCTGAACGTCGTCCAGGGCGCCCGGCTCGCGGGCGCGGCCAAGATCGTCGGCATCGACGTCAACCCCGACCGCGAGGCGTGGGGCCGGCGGTTCGGCATGACGCACTTCCTGAACACGCGCGGGCTCTCGCGCGAGGAGATCGTGGCTAAGGTCGTCGAGCTGACGGACGGCGGCGCGGACTACACGTTCGACTGCACCGGCAACACCGAGGTGATGCGCACCGCGCTCGAGTGTTGCCACCGGGGGTGGGGCACGAGCGTCGTCATCGGGGTCGCCGAAGCCGGCAAGGAGATCGCCACGCGCCCGTTCCAGCTCGTGACGGGTCGCAACTGGCGCGGCACCGCCTTCGGCGGCGCCAAAGGCCGCACCGACGTGCCGAAGATCGTCGACTGGTACATGGAAGGCAAGATCGAGATCGACCCGATGATCACCCACGTGCTCACCCTCGATCGCATCAACGACGCCTTCGACCTCATGCACGAGGGCAAGAGCATCCGGTCGGTCGTGGTGTACTGATGGAAACGCTGTCCGCGCACCGCTGCTTCGGCGGCACACAGGGCTTCTACCGACACACGTCCGCGCAGACGGGCACGCCGATGCGTTTCTCGGTGTTCGTGCCCGCCGGCCAAGGGCCGTTCCCGGTCGTCTGGTTCCTGTCGGGGCTGACCTGCACGGAGGAGAACTTCACCACCAAGGCGGGCGCGCAACGCGTGGCCGCCGAACTCGGACTGGTCCTGGTGGCGCCCGACACATCCCCGCGCGGCGAGGCCGTGCCGGACGATCCGGAAGGCGCCTACGACTTCGGGCTGGGCGCCGGCTTCTACGTCGACGCGACGCAGGAGCCATGGGCGGCGCACTACCGCATGCGCAGCTACGTCGAGCGCGAGCTGCCCGAGCTCGTCGCGGCGAACTTCCCGGTCGACTCGGGCCGCCAGGGCATCACCGGCCATTCGATGGGCGGACACGGCGCGCTCACCGTCGCGCTGCGCGACCCCGGTCGCTTCCATTCGGTCTCGGCGTTCGCGCCGATTGCCTCGCCGATGCGCTGCCCTTGGGGCGAGAAGGCGCTGTCCGGCTACCTCGGCGCCGACCGCCGGGCCTGGCGCGAATACGATGCGACGACGCTGATCGAGGACGGGGCGCGCGTGCGCGACATCCTCGTCGACCAGGGCGAGGCGGACGGCTTCGTCGCGAGCCAGCTCAAGCCCGAGCTGCTGGAAGCCGCCTGCGCCGCGGCCGGGATCCCGCTCACGCTCCGCCGACGGCCCGGCTACGACCACAGCTACTATTTCATCGCCAGCTTCGTCGAAGACCACCTCCGCTGGCACGCGGAGCGGCTGTCGCTATAGAAGCGCGCGCGCCACCCAGTAGGTGAGGCCCGCGGCGACATAGGCCATGGCGAAGAGATAGGCGAACATGAACGCGGGCCAGCGCCAGCTGTTGGTCTCGCGCTTGGCCACCGCGAGCGTCGACAGGCACTGCGGCGCGAAGACGTACCACGCCAGGAAGGCGAGCGCGGTGGGGAGCGGCCAAGCGCTGCGCAGCCGCTCGACGAGGGACTGTTCGACCGCGGCCTCGTCGCCCTGGATGGCGTAGACGGTGCCGAGGGCGGCGACCGCCACCTCGCGCGCGGCGAGCCCGGGCACGAGCGCGATCGCGATCTCCTCGTTGAACCCGATCGGACGGAACACCGGCTCGAGCGCGTGACCGATGCGGCCGGCGATCGACTGCTCGATCTGCTGCGTGCCGCTCGCGTCCTCGGGCGCGCGCGGGAAGGAGACCAGCACCCACAGGACGACGGTGACGCCCATGATGATCGTGCCGGCGCGCCGGAGGAAGGCCCAGGCGCGCTGCTGGAGCCCGATGCCGAAGTCGCGCAGCGCCGGGAGCTGGTACTTCGGCATCTCCATCAGGAAGGTCTGGTTCTCGCCCTTGGTCACCGTGCGCCGCAGCGCGAAGGCGGCCGCGAGCGCGCCCAGCACGCCGAAGGCGTAGAGCGCGAACAGCACGAGGCCCTGCAGGTTGAAGACGCCGCCCACCACCCGGTCGGGGATGAAGGCCGCGATGACGACCGCGTAGACCGGCAGGCGCGCCGAGCAGGTCATCAGCGGCGCGATGAGCATCGTCGTGAGCCGGTCGCGCGGCTCGTCGATCGTCCGCGTCGCCATGATGCCGGGGATGGCGCAGGCGAAGGAGGAAAGCAGCGGGATGAAGGCGCGGCCGTTGAGGCCGACGCGCGCCATGACGCGGTCCATCAGGAACGCCGCGCGCACCATGTAGCCCGACTGCTCGAGCGCGATGATGAACGCGAACAGGATGAGGATCTGCGGCAGGAACACCACCACCGCACCGACGCCCGCCAGGACGCCGTCGTTGACGAGCGAGAGCAGCAGACCTTCGGGAAGGATGCCGGCCGCCCGCGCCTGCGCGGCGGCGATGCCGTCTTCGATCCAGGTCATCGGCGCCTCGGCCCAGGCGAACACCGCCTGGAACATGAGGAACAGGATCGCCGCCAGGATCGCCGGGCCCGCGACCGGGTGGAGGACCACGCGGTCGATCGCCTGCGTCGTGCGCCGCGCCGCGCCTTGCGACAGGGTCACCGACGCGGCGAGGTCGCGCGCCTCGCGCTGGAGCGAGCGGATGTCGGCGGGCGGCAGTGCCTCGGTCGCCTGGACACGGCCGATCAGCGGGGCCAGTTCGGCGGCGAGCGCGTCCAGCCCGCGGCGGCGCACCGCCACCGTCGGCACGACGGGAAGCCCCAGCCGCGCCGCCAGCGCCTCGACGTCGATCTTGAGACCGTCGCGTTCCGCGAGGTCGATCATGTTGAGCGCCACGAGCATCGGGCGGCCGAGCCGCTTGAGCTCGAGCACGAAGCGCAGGTGGTTGCGCAGGTTGGTCGCGTCGACCACGGCGATGATCGCGTCGGGCATGCGCTCGCCGGCCTGACGGCCGAGCACCACGTCGCGCGTGACCGCCTCGTCGGGCGAGCGCGGCTCCAGGCTGTAGGTGCCCGGCAGGTCGATCACCTCGACCTGACGGCCGTCGGGCAGCCTGAGCGGCCCCACCTTCCGCTCGACCGTCACGCCGGGGTAGTTGCCGACCTTCTGCTTCGCGCCGGTCAGCGCGTTGAAGAGCGAGGTCTTACCGGCGTTCGGATTCCCGACAAGCGCCGCGACGGCACCGCTCATTCGGCCGCTTCCCTCAGGGGTGCGGCGGGCATCGCCAGGGCGGTCGGAGCGGACTCGACGCTGACCAAACGGGCCTCCGCCCGGCGGATGGCGATCGTCATGTTGCCGACTCGAAGCGCGATCGGGTCGCCGAGCGGGGCCTTGTGCAGGACCTCGACGTCGACGCCTTCGTCGAAACCCATCTCGTGGAGCCGCTGCCAGACGCGGTCTCCGCAGGTCGAGCGGTCGATCGCGGTGATGATCGCCGGCACGCCGGCCGGCAGTTGGTCGATGCGCGTCACCCGGAGCCCTCGCATACTTTTGCGAACGATTATCATGATCGCCCGAGCGACGCCAGCCGTCCAGTTCGTCGAGGCGTTGCCGGTGCGGGGCCACCTGCAAGCATAGGCGGAACGGCCCCAGGAGAGGTCGGTTGACCTCGGGCCGGTCCGCGTCGCGGTCCGGAAGAACAGGCGAGCACAGGAGCTTCCCGATGGCAGACAATCGCTACGGCCGCGACGACTGGCGCGGCATGAACGATCGAGACCGCTACGATCGCAACCAGAGCCGGGGCGGCTACGGCGGGCAGGGTCGCGACCAGGACGACCGCTACTACAGCGGCGTCCACGACCGCGGCGACAGCAACTACTTCCGCGAGAGCTACGGCGAGGCGGACCGCGACGACCGCGGCCGCGGCGGTTTCGCCCGCGGTAGCGACCGCCATCCCGGCGGCGACCGCGGCTTCATGGAGCGGGCGGGCGAGGCGATCGGCTCGTGGTTCGGCGGCGACGACGACCGCGGCCACGGCGGCGATCGGGACCGCGGGCGCGGCGGCTACGGCGGTGCGCAGTCGGATCGGGGCGGCGGTATGGCCGGCGGCTACGGCGCCGACCGATCGCGCATGGGCGGCCAAGGCAGCTACTTCGGCGGCCAGAGCGGCGGGTTCGCGTCGGGCGATCAAGACCGCCAGGGCGGCGGATACGGCAACCGCGGCGGCGGCATGCAGCGCACCGGAGGTTACGGATCGACCCGATCGAGCGGCTACGACCAGAACGATTTCGGCGCCTTCGGCCGCGGCGACATGGGCGGTTACGGCGGTTCTCGCGCGACGAACGACGGGCCCTCCGCCGACGGGCACCCGGCATTCGGCGGCTCGGGCTTCGGCCGGTCGTCCGGCGGCCAGCAGGAGTTCGGTCAGCAGGGCGGCCTGGGACGCGGCGCGCAGCACCACGACGACCATCACTACCACTCGTGGCGCGAGCAGCAGATGCAGGCGTTCGACCGAGACTACGACGAGTTCCGTCGTCACCGTCAGGAGCGGTTCAACGCCGACTTCCACGAATGGCGCAGCGGCCGCCAGAACCAGTCGGGCGGCGCGTCCGGCCAGCCCGGCATGAGCCAAGGCGGCACGCTCGGCGCGTCCGGATCGTCGGGCGCGATGGGCGGTTCGACGGGGACCGCGGGCTCCGGCGCGATCGGCAGCAGCGCGTCGATGACCGGCGGTGCCGACCCGTCGGCGGACGCGTCGAAGGGCGACGCGTCCAGGTCCGCCAAGAAGTAGCCGGACGCTCAGGGCGCGACCGGCCGGTCGCGCCCCGCCTGTCGGGCGTCCCCGGGCCGGGGGCGCCCCATCGTCGTTGAAGGAGGACAAGATGGCAGACGACAATCGCTACGGCGGCTACGGCCGCGACTACGACCGGGCCGACGACTACCGCGGCTACGGCTCGTCGAACTTCGGCGGCTACGACGACCGCGATCAGGGGCGCGGCTACGGCGCCTTCGGCCAATCGGGCGATCAAGCCGGACGCGCCTACGGCCGGACGGGGCGTTACCGCGACGACGACCGCGCGCGGGGCCACGGTCGCGGCCGCGACAACGAACGCTACGGCAACTACGACGAGAACCGCCGCGTCGCGATCGACGAGACCGATCGACTGATCGCGTCCAACAAGGTCGAGGGGACGCGGGTCTACAACCGCCGCGGCGACCGTCTCGGCACCATCTACAACTTCATGGTCGACAAACGGTCGGGCCGCGTCGAGTACGCGGTGATGTCGTTCGGTGGCTTCCTCGGCATGGGCGAGCGCCACTACCCGCTGCCCTGGAACCTGCTCACCTACGACGAACGCGCGGGCGGCTACGTGGTCGACCTCGACGAACGCCAGCTCGAGCGCGCGCCGAGCTTCGGCCGCAACGACGAACCGCGCTTCGATCGCGGCTACGCCATGCACATCAACGACTATTACGGCGTGCGCTTCTGATCCCGGCGACGCGGAGGCCGGCCGCGCCTCCGCGCCGACGGGCGCCGCGGTTTGCGGTGCCTGAGCTTCGCTGTTATCGCTGAGCCGGCCGGGGGTTGGCGGCGCCGACGGGCGAGGCGCGTTCGGGAGTGTTGGCGTCTTGTCGATTGCAGACTCGGACATGACCGCGGACGCGCGGCAGCGCGAGCTTGCCGCCCGCGTCGAGCGGTTGGAACGAGAGTTGGCCGACGCCCGGGCCGCGCTCGCCGCGAGGCCCGACTTCGACCGCAGCCAGCTTTTGGCGTTGATGGACTCGATGCCGATCCTGGTGTCGGTCATCGGGCCCGATCACCGCTACCAATTCGTCAATCGCGCCTACGAGGCTTGGTTCGGCGGCAACCGCTCGGCCCTGGCCGGGCGGCACCTCGGCGACGTGCTGGGCGAGGGGGCCTACGCCCGGGTCCGCCCGTACCTCGAGCGCGCGCTGGCCGGCGAGCGCGCCGGATTCGAGGGCGAGCTGCCGTATCGGTCCGGCGGCACCCGATACGTCCAGGCCACCTACGTGCCGCGTCCGGCGGCCGACGGCAGGACGACCGGCGTCGTCGCGCTCGTGGTGGACCTCACCCGCCGGCACGCGGACGAGGCGGCGCTGCTCGAGAGCGAGGCGCGGCTGACGGCCGTGCTCGAAAGCGTCTCCGACGGCTTCTTCGCGATCGACGCCGACTGGCGCTTCACCGTGTTCAACACGGCCGCCGAGCGCCACTTCGGCCGGCTGCGCGACGACGTGCTGGGCCGCCGCATCTGGGACCTGCTGCCCGGCGGGCGCGAATCCGGGTTCGGGCGACGCCTCGTCCAGATCGCGTCGACCGGCGAGCCGGCGGCGTTCGAGATGCGGTCGCGGGCTCGGCCCGATCGCGTCGTCGAGATGCGCGTGTCGCCGCAGTTCGGCGGCGGCCTCGCCGTGTCCTTTTCCGACATCACCGGCCGCCGGCGCGCCGAAGACTCCCTGCGGATCAGCGAGGAGCGGCTGCGGCTCGCGACCGAAGGCGCCGGCATGGGCACCTGGGACTTCGACCTGATCGCGGGCCGCGGACATTGGTCCGACAGCTCGTTCGCCATCATGGGCTACGCGCCGACCCCGGACCGAAGCTGGACCTTCGACATGTGGTTGGCCCGCGTGCATCCCGACGATGTTGCGCGGGCGCGCGAGGCCGCGGCCAGGGCCAAGGCCGAAGGCGGGTCCTACGGCGCGGAATATCGGGTGAGGCGCGCCGACGACGGGCAGGAACGGTGGGTTCAGGCGTTCGGTCACTACGTGTACGACGCGGCCGGCGTCCCGGTCCGCTACATCGGCGTCTTCTTCGACATCACCGAGCGCAAGCGGGCCGACGAGGCCCTGCGCGAGAGCGAAGCGCGGTTCGCGGCGATCGCCAACTCGATCGACCAGATGATCTGGTCGACGCGCCCCGACGGTTTCCACGACTACTACAACGACCGCTGGTACGAATACACGGGCGTGCCCTACGGCTCGACCGACGGCGAGGCGTGGAACGACATGTTCCATCCCGACGACCGGGAGCGCGCCTGGACGACGTGGCGGCGCTGCCTCGAGACCGGCGAGCCTTACCACATCGAGTATCGCCTCCGGCACCGATCGGGCCAGTATCGCTGGGTGATCGGCCGCGCGCAGCCGGTGCGCGACGAGGCCGGCCGCATCGTGCGCTGGTATGGCACCTGCACCGACGTCCACGATCTCAAGACAGCCGAGGCGGCCCTGCGCGAGAGCGAAGAGCGCTTCCGCCTCATCGCGGACTCCGCGCCGGTCCCGATGTGGGTGACGCGGCTCGACCGCAAGCGCGAGTTCGTAAATCGCGCCTACGTCGACTTCCTCGGCATCTCCTACGAGGAAGCGGTAGACTTCGACTGGCGGTCCGTCATCCACCCCGACGACCTGCCGCGGATCCACGCCGAGCAGGTCGAGAAGGAAGCGTCGCTCCGGCCGTTCACGCTCGAGGCGCGCTACCGCGACGCGCGGGGCGAGCAGCGCTGGCTGCGCTCCGAGTCGCGGCCGCGCTGGGGCCCGAACGGCGAGCACGTCGGCTACATCGGCGTCGCCTACGACGTGACGATCGCGAAGGACGCCGAAACCGCGCTCCAGGCGCTCGTCGCCGAACGCACGGCGGAATTGGAGGCGCTCTACACCAAAACGCCGACGATCCTCCAGTCGCAGAGCCCCGACGGCCGCCTCATCAGCGTCTCCGACAAGTGGCTCGAATTCATGGGCTACGACCATCGCGACGAGGTGATCGGCCGTCCGATCCGCGATTTCATCGCACCCGAGAGCGTCGAACGGCACGTCGCGGAGAACTGGCCCAGGCTGCTCGCCGAGGGCGGCTTCGACGACGTCGAGTACCGGGCGCTCAAGAAGTCGGGCGAGATCGCCGAGGTGCTGGTGTCGTCGCGCGTCTGGTACGACGCCCGGGGGCGCTTCGCGCGCACCATGGCCGCGATCGCCGACGTCACCGACAAGAAGCGCACCGAGGAGGCGCTGCGCCAGGCGCAGAAGATGGAGGCGATCGGCCAGCTCACCGGCGGCGTCGCGCACGACTTCAACAACCTGCTCACCCCGATCATGGGCAGCCTCGACATGCTGCGCCGCCGCGTGACCGGCGACGAACGCGCGCAACGCACGGTCGACCTCGCGCTCCAGGCGACCTCGCGCGCCACCACGCTGGTCCAGCGCCTGCTGGCGTTCGCGCGTCGCCAGGATCTCGAGGCTCGCTCGGTGGACGTCGCCGACCTCCTCGCCGGCATAGAGGAGCTCGTCGCGCGCTCGCTCGGGTCGGGCGTGCGCGTTGTGGTCGAGGCGCCCGCGTCGCTGCCCCCCGCGCACGCCGATCCGAACCAGCTCGAGCTCGCGATCCTCAACCTCGCGATCAACGCGCGCGACGCGATGCCGGGCGGCGGCACGCTCACCATCCGTGCCCGCGAGCGGGAGCTGGGGCGGGCGGCGCCCGACCTCAAGGCCGGCCGCTACGTTCGCCTGTCGGTGTCCGACACCGGTGTGGGCATGGACGAAGGCACGCTCCGTCGCGCGATCGAACCTTTCTTCTCCACCAAGGGTGTCGGCAAGGGAACGGGCCTCGGGCTTTCGATGGTGCACGGACTCGCGGCGCAGCTCGGCGGTGCGCTCAGGCTCTCGAGCACGCCGGGCGTCGGGACGACCGCGGAGCTGTGGCTCCCCGTGGCGGCCGAGCCGGTCGCGTCCGCAGCCGTGCCGGCGACCGCGCCGCACCGCGCCGAGCGGGCGGCCGTCGTGCTCCTGGTCGACGACGAGGACCTCGTGCGTGCCGGCACGGCCGACATGCTCGCGGACCTCGGCTACCGGGTGGTGGAGGCCGGATCGGGGCGCGAGGCGCTGGCGAAGCTCCGCGAAGGGCTCGCGCCCGATCTGCTCGTGACCGACTACCTCATGCCCGACATGAACGGCGCTGACCTCGCGCTCGAGGCGGTTCGCGCCCAGCCGGATCTGCCCGTCCTCATGATCACCGGCTACACCAACCTCGAACGCCAGACCGGCAACCTGCCGCGCCTGATGAAACCCTTCCGGCAGGAGGAGCTTGCGGCGAGGGTGGCGGCGCTGCTGAGGGCCGGGGAGGTCGGCTAGACGGCGGGATAGCGCAGCCGCCCGAGGAACCGGGACAGGCTGAGTCGACGGTCGCCGTCGCCCAGGAACCGGGCCTTCGCCTTCTCGAAGCGCATTACGTCGTCGATCCGCCGATCGAGGAAGGCATGCGTCGCCGCGAACCCCTCGCTCTGGTCGTCGAGCCACACGAGCAACGTGCTGCTGTAGACCCCGCCGAGGATCAGCCGCTTGGTGTAATGATTGTAGTCGGTCGCCGTGTCGCCGGCCGCGCGCCAGATCGTGTCGGCGGTCTTCCAGAGCGTCCGCGCCCCAAGCGCGAGGTTCTGGGGCTGCCCGAGCACCGCGAGCGCGCGCCGGACCGCCTCGCGCTCGTCGGTCGCCTGCCCGAGCCGCGTGCGCACGGCGGTCGCGATCCGGTCGCGGATCTTCATGTTGTGCAGCCGGTCGCCCAGCGCGGCGAGCATCCGGGCGTCGGCGAAGTCGACATAGGCCGCGACCATGCCGGCCGGGCCATCCGGGAAGGCGATCGAGGCGCGGCCCGGCGGCAGGCCGAGGTCGGATCCGGCCGCCTCCGCGGCCGTGGCCGTCCAGCCGTCGAACGGGACGTGCGGCAGCATCGCCTCGACGAGCAGCGGGCGCAGCTCGTCGAGCGTCATCTCGGCGGGCGCGAGGGCAGGGGCGTCGGTCATGGACCGGCTCCTAGCTCGCTTCGCGCAGCGCGGGAATGGTGGCCCGTATATCCTCGGTGAGCGCGGGGCCGGGCACCAGCGTCGTGTCGCGCGAGGTGACGGGGCGGCCGTCGGCGGCGCGCACCTCGATCGGCGCGATCGGCTTCAGCGTCTCGCGGTCGGCGACGTAGAAGGGGAGATCCTCGCCGGGCGCGGCGAGCCACTTCTGCCCCCATTGCGACAACGCGATGATCAACGGGAACAGCTCGCGCCCCTTCTCGGTCAGCCGGTACTCGACCTTGCGCCGGTCCGCCTCGCTCACCCGGCGCGACAGGATGCCTTCCTCCACGAGCTTGGCCAAGCGGGTGGCCAGCACGTTGCGCGCGATCCCCAGGGTCTTCTGGAAGTCGTCGAAGTTGCGCACGCCGAAGAAGGCGTCGCGGACGATCAGCATCGACCACTGCTCGCCGAGCACGTCCATGGTGCGGGCGATCACGCAGTAATCGGGCGCGCTCACGCGCTTGGGCATCGGCTTCTCCCTCCGCTCGCTAATTTAGTAGGTTGGTTGCAAAACGCAACTTTTCTCTTGATTGCCTCGATAAGGTTGCTTTACAGAACTGATATCAAGTCCCGTTAAGCAACTTAAGGTTCGGCAGGAGATGTCGTCATGATCCGCAACTCGCTTGTCGTCGTGCTCGTGACCCTGGTGTCGTCGGCGCCCGCGCTCGCGGCGCCCGCCTACACCGCCTCGCTCGCCGCGCCCGCGGGCGTGGAGCGCGTCGTGTCGTCCGACCGGCTCTGGTCGTGCAGCGGCGCGACCTGCCTCGCCGGCGGCGAAGCGACCAGCCCCGCCCGCCACATCTGCTCGCGCATCGCCAAGGAAGTCGGCGCGCTGACCGCCTTCGCGGCCCAGGGGCGCGCCTTCTCGGTCGAGGAGGTTGCGGCCTGCAACGCGCGGGCCGGCCACACCCAGCTCCCCGCCGCCGCGAACTGACCCTGTCGCGGCACGTCGGCCGCTCGGGACGTCGCCCGCGACGCCCGAGCGGCCCTTTTCGTCGCGGGCTTCCGCTGCAACCTCCGGCTTGAGGCGCGCCGCGCTCTCTGCTATGGCCACGCCATCTCGCCCGGGAACCCGTTCGCCGGCGCATTTGTTTTTGCGCTCACGCCGCGACCAGGTCGGCTCGAGCCCCAACAGAATTGGAGTGACACGGCTGCATGCAGATCATCGTCCGCGACAATAACGTCGACCAGGCCCTCCGCGCGCTCAAGAAGAAGCTGCAGCGCGAGGGCGTGTATCGCGAGATGAAGCTGCGCCGTCACTACGAGAAGCCGTCGGAGAAGCGCGCCCGCGAGAAGGCGGCCGCCGTCCGCCGCGCCCGCAAGCTCGAGCGCAAGCGCGCCGAGCGCGACGGCAACCGCTAAGCGCGCCCGCTCGCGTGTCGTCCTCGAGCCCGCAACGGGAAGGCGCGGCGGGGCCGGTCCTCGCCAAGTGGCTTCTCGTCACGCTTCTCGTCGTCGCCGTCGCGTCCGGCCTCGCCTGGGCCGGCACGTCGAAGCTGGTCCGCGCCTCGGCGCCCGCCACCGAGTATCTGGCGAAGAACAAGGAGCGTAGCGGCGTGAAGACCACCGCGAGCGGCCTCCAGTACGAGGTGCTGAAGGAAGGACAGGGCGCGAGCCCCGTCGCGACCGACACGGTCGCGGTCCACTACGAGGGCCGGCTGATCGACGGTACGGTTTTCGACTCGAGCATCCAGCGCGGCGAGCCCGCCATCTTCCCGCTCGACCAGGTCATCCCGGGCTGGACCGAGGGCGTCCAGCTCATGAAGCCGGGCGCGAAGTACCGCTTCACCATCCCGCCCGAGCTCGGCTATGGCCCCGAAGGTGCGGGCGGCGTGATCCCGCCGAACGCGGTTCTGGTCTTCGAGGTCGAGCTTCTCGCCGTCGCCCCGCGCCGCGGCTGACCGACTTCAGTCGCCGAGCATGGCCCGCACCGCGGGCCACTCGGCCGCCAGGATCGAATAGACGCAGGTGTCGCGCACCCGGCCGGTCCAGGTGACACGGTCCTGCCGCATGATCCCGTCGAGCTTGGCGCCGAGCTTCTCGACCGCGCCGCGCGAACGGCCGTTGATCGCGTCGATGTGGAACGCCACGCGCCGGAAGCCGCGGGCGAACGCCGCCGCGAGCATGAGCCGCTTCACCTCGCCGTTGGCCCCCGTCCCGCGCACGTCCGGCACGAAGTAGGTCCCGCCGATCGCCACCGAGGCGTTCGGCGCGTCGATGTCGTAGAAGCTCGACATGCCGACGAGGCGGTCGCCCTGGCGGGCGACGAAGACGAGGCGTCGCTCGTCGAGGTTCCACCACCAGTGGTCGAAATGTGCCCCGAGCAGCGAATAGGGGTAGATGGCCCAGATCTCGGTGTCTTGGGCGCAGGCGTCGCGCAGCTCGTCCTTGTCGGACGGGGCCAGGCGTTCGAGCCGAACGCGCCGCCCCGTCAGCTCGGATGCGGCGAGGCTTCCAAGTCGTCCGGTGTCCGCCATTCCGTGCCGGTGCCGCCCGAATGCGGCGCGAGCGAGGCGCGCCGGTGCTCGAGCGCGACCTTGGCCATCGCGACGATCGGCACCGCGAGCGTGAAGCCGAGCAGACCGAAGAGCGCGCCGAACAGCAGCTGCGCGCCGAGCGTGACCGCGGGGGCGATGTCGACGACGCGCCGCTCGACGTAGGGGGTGAGGAAATTGCCCTCGAGGAACTGCAGCGCGAGGTAGATGGCGACGGCCGCTAAGCCCGTGTCCGTCCCCGCGCTGAACCCGACCAAGACGATGAGCGTGCCCGAGATGAAGGCGCCGATGTTCGGGATGAACGCGAGCAGTCCGGCGATGAGGCCGAGCAGCGGCGCGAGCGGCACGCCGGCGATGAGCAAGGCAACCGTCGTGAACGTGCCTTCGAACAGCATCGCGATCAGCCGGCCGAGCGTCCAGTGCCGCAGCGTCTCCGCCAACCGGTCGATGAGGTCGGCCACGCTGCGGCGCGCGTGCACGGGGGTCAGCCACTCGACGCCGCGCTCGTAAAGGCGCGGTTCGGCGGCGATGTAGATGCCGAGCACGACGATGAGGATGAAGCTGCCGATCGCGCTGGCCGCGCTGCCGAGGGCCTGCGTCAGCTTGCCGAACGAGCCCAACAACTGCTGCGCGATGCCGGCGAGCGGCTGGCCGCGCTCGTTGCCGATGACGTTGGCGATGCCGTAACTCTCGAGCAGAGCCGACACGCGCCGGATCTGCAGGTCGAGCGTCTGGCTGAGCGCGCTCGCCTGTTCGGCGAGCTGCAGTCCCGCCAACGCGAGGAAGCCGATGATGAGCGCGACGATCGCCAGGACGACGATCGTCAGCCGAAGCCAGCGCGGGCCGTCCCAGACGCGCGCCAGCGTGCGGCTCAGAAGGTCGAGCAATGCCGCGAACACGAGCGCGCCCACGATGAGGAGGAGCGTGTCGGCGAGCTTCCAGGCCAGAAAGATCGCCGCGGCGAGCCCGAGCCACACCGCCGCCTGCTTGAGCGTGTCGCGGACGAGCGGGTCGCGAACCTCGACCGGGCTGGGCGCTCGCGTCCTGTCCATACGCCGGCTCCTTGTTTCGAAGCCGGAACCGGTGACGCGAAGCGATGGTTCCGGTCAGTCCTCCCGGTCGGGGCGCAGCGAGTCGAACGCCCGCTCGCCGCGGAACGCGCCCGGCCAGGTGCGCGGATCGAGCAGCCCGAGCGAGCCGTCGAGCGAGAAGGTGACGAACTCGGCGCGGCCGTTCAGGTTCTCGATCGGCAGGACGCCAAGGCCGCCCATCTCCGGCGGCACCCGGCTGTCGGCCGAGTTGTCGCGGTTGTCGCCCATCAGGAAGATGTGGCCCGCCGGAATGCGGAACAGCTCGGTGTTGTCGGTGTAGCTGTTCGGCTCGGCGTCGATCGTGTCGAAGGTCGCGCCGCCCGGCAGCGTCTCGCGATAGCGGGGGTAGCGGCAGACCGGCGTGCCGTCGGCGGCCACGGCCTGGAACTGCGGGAAGCGTTCGCAGCTCGTGTTCGGCGACGTCGCGATGTCGACGGGCGGCAACGCGCGCCGCGTCACGGGCTTGCCGTTGAGGAAGAGCGCGCCGTTCTTCACCTGCACGGTGTCGCCCGGCAGGCCGATCACCCGCTTGATGTAGTCGACGTGGTCGAGCGGCGACTTGATCACGACGATGTCGCCGCGCTCGGGCGGCCGCCCGAACAGTCGACCCTTCATCTCGGGCAGCACGGGCAGCGACGGCGACAGGTAGCTGTAGCCGTAAGGATATTTTGTCACGACGAGCCGGTCGCCGACGAGCAGGTTCGGCAGCATCGACTCGGACGGGATGTAGAAGGGCTTGGCGATCGCCGAATGGAAGCCGAGCACCGCCAGACCGAGCAGCGCGAGCTGCCAGATCTCGTGCAGCCAATTGATCTTCTTCTTGCCGGTCATGCCGGCCGTGCCGTGATCAGTACGACTGCCTGCGCCCATGGATCATCGTCCGTTATCGTGAGGTGGATGTCGGGTACCATGCCCGCCGGGGTCATGACGGCGAGGCGTTCCGCCGCACCGCCGGTCAGCTTCAGCGTCGGCTGCCCCGACGGCAGGTTGACGACGCCCATGTCGCGGAAGAACACGCCGCGGCGGATGCCGGTGCCGAGCGCCTTCGCGCAGGCCTCCTTCGCCGCGAATCGCTTCGCGTAGGTGGCCGCCCGCGTCAGCTCGCGCCGGTTCGCCTTGGCGATCTCGGCGTCGGTGAAGATGCGCCGGATGAAGCGATCGCCGAACCTGTCGATCGAATTCCGGATGCGATCGATGTTGCAGAGGTCGTTGCCGAGGCCGAGGACGATCACGACGGCCGGTCTCCGTCGCGGGGCGACGGCGCCGGCCGCGCGTCGTCCATCAGGCGCCGCATCTCGCGGATGCTGGCGTCGAGCCCGACGAAGATCGCTTCGCCGACGAGGAAGTGGCCGATGTTGAGCTCGACGACCTCCGGGATCGCCGCGACCGGGCCGACGTTCTCGAAGCTCAGCCCGTGGCCGGCGTGCACCTCGATGCCGAGACCGGCGGCGTAGGCGGCGGCCTCGCGCAGCCGGTCGAGTTCGGCTTCGCGCGCGGCGCCTTCGAGATGGCAGTAGCGGCCGGTGTGGAGCTCGACCACGGGCGAGCCGAGCCGCTTGGCGGCGTCGATCTGGCGGCGGTCGGGCTCGACGAACAGGCTGACGCGGATGTTCGCGCCCCGGAGCCGGTCGATAAGCGGGACCAGCGTGTTGTGCTGACCGGCGGCGTCGAGCCCGCCTTCGGTCGTCCGCTCCTCGCGCCGCTCGGGCACGATGCAGGCCGCGTGCGGCCGGTGCCTGAGCGCGATCGCCAGCATCTCGTCGGTGGCCGCCATCTCGAGGTTGAGCGGCAGGTCGATCTCAGCGGAAAGGCGCGCGATGTCGTTGTCGGAGATGTGCCGCCGGTCCTCGCGCAGGTGCGCGGTGATCCCGTCGGCGCCGGCCCGCGCGGCGAGCGTCGCCGCGCGGACGGGATCGGGGTGCGGGCCGCCGCGCGCGTTCCGGATCGTCGCCACGTGGTCGATGTTCACGCCGAGCCGGAGCCGTCTCACGCGGCGCGGCTCCCTGGCTTCACGGCGGGCATCGCCGCGAGGCCGGCGGGCAGCGCGTCGGGCGCGTAAGTCGGCACCTCGAGCCGGACGAGCGGGTAAAGCGGCACGCCGACGTCGGCGGTACCGTTCGACCGGTCGACGAGGCAGGCGGCGGCGATCACCCGGCCTCCGGCGTCCTCGATCGCGCGGATCGCCTCGCGCGACGAGAGGCCGGTGGTGACCACATCCTCCATCATCAGCACGCGTTGCCCCGGTGCGAGGCGGAAGCCGCGGCGCAGCTCGAACGTGCCGGTCGGCCGTTCGACGAACATCGAATCGACCCCGAGCGCGCGCGCCATCTCGTAGCCGACAATGACGCCGCCCATCGCCGGCGCCACCACCGCCTCGGTCTCGCGCCGCACGGCTTCGGGCAGCGTCTCCACGAGTGCCCGGCAGAGACGTTCTGCGCGGCGCGGGTCCATCAGCACACGGGCGCACTGCAGGTACTTGGGCGAGCGCAGGCCCGACGACAGGATGAAATGGCCCTCGAGCAGCGCCTCGGCCGCGCGGAACTCCACCAGGACTTCGTCTTGGGTCACGCCTTCATCCGATCGACCGAGGTGATGCCTTGCGCAGCGCGCAGCGCGGCGAGGATATTCGTCAGATGCGCGAGATTGTCCACTTCCAAGTCGACCGTGAAGGTGTGGAACTGCCGGTCGCGGTGCCGCAGATGGATGTTGACGATGTTCGCGCCGTGCGCGGCGAGGATGCTCGTCATCGTCGCGAGCGAGCCGGGCTCGTGACGCAGCACCAGCTGGAGCCGCGTGACGGCGCTGTCGCTCTCCGGGGACCAGGCGAGATCGAGCCACTCGCCGTCGGTCTCGCGCTCGAGCGTCGCGCAGTCGATGGTGTGGACCTCGATGCCTTCGCCGGGCCGGCGCACGCCGACGATGCGGTCGCCGGGAATAGGGTGGCAGCAGTCGGCGAGGCGGAACGCCATGCCGGGGGTCAGCCCCTTGATCGAGATGGCCGACTGCTGACGCTTCGACTTGACCGGGCGTTTGCCTTCGGTCGCGCCCGGGAACAGCGCCTCGAGCAACGCTTCGTCGGTCACGCTCTGTCGGGCGAGCGCGACGAACAGCGACTCGCGGTCGGGGAGCTTCAGCCGCTTCAGCGCCTGGTCGACCGCCGACTCCGACAGCGGGGTCGTCACCCGCGCCGCGATCTCGTCGTAGAGCTTGAGGCCCATCTCGATGAGCTCGTCGCGCTCCTTGTGGCGGACGTGGCGCCGGATCGCCGAACGCGCCTTGCCGGTGACGACGAAGGCCTCCCACGCCGGGTCCGGCTCCTGGGCCTTCGAGCGGAGGATCTCCACTTGGTCACCGTTCTGGAGGCGGGTGCGCAGCGGCACCACCCGGCCGTTGACCTTGGCGCCGACGGTGGTGTCGCCGAGGTCGGTGTGCACCGCGTAGGCGAAGTCCACCGGCGTCGAGCCGCGGGGAAGCTGGATCAGCTCGCCCTTGGGCGTGAAGCAGAACACCGTGTCCTGGTACATCGCGAGCTTGGCGTGCTCGAGCAGCTCCTCCGGGCTCGAGGCGTGCTCGAGGATCTCGAGCAGGTCGCTCAGCCACGGGTAGTGCTGGCCGTTGCCGTTCACGCCCTGCTTGTACGCCCAGTGCGCCGCGAGGCCGTACTCGTTCTCGCTGTGCATGCGGTAGGTGCGGAGCTGAATCTCGATGCGCTTCTGGTCGCTGTGGATCACCGTCGTGTGGATCGATCGGTAGCCGTTGCGCTTGGGCGTCGAGATGAAGTCCTTGAACCGGCCCGGCACCATCGGCCAGCGCCGGTGGATGACGCCCAGCCCGCGGTAGCAGTCGTCGGGCTCGGCGACGAGCACGCGGAACGCCATGACGTCGGAAAGCTGCTCGAACGAGATGTGCCGTTCCTGCATCTTGCGCCAGATCGAATAGGGCCGCTTCTCGCGGCCCGTGACCTCGGCCTCGATGCCGCTCTGGGCGAGCAGCAGCCTGATGCCGCTGGTGATGCGCGCGATGAGGTCGCCGCCGCCGGCGCGCAGATGCTCGAGCCGCTTGGTGATCGACGCGTAGGCCTCGGGTTCGAGTTCCCTGAACGCGAGCTCCTGGAGCTCGTTCATGAACTCGTACATGCCGATGCGCTCGGCGAGCGGCGCGTAGATGTCCATCGTCTCCCGGGCGATGCGCCGCCGCTTGTCCGGGTTGGGGATGTGGTGGAGCGTCCGCATGTTGTGCAGCCGGTCGGCGAGCTTGACCAGCAGCACCCGGATGTCGTCCGACATCGCGAGCAGGAACTTGCGGAAGTTCTCGGCGGCGCGCTGGCTCTCGGTCTGCGCCTCGATGCGGCTGAGCTTGGTGACGCCGTCGACCAGCCGCGCGACGTTGGGCCCGAACAGCCGTTCGATCTGCTCGGGGGTGGCGACCGTGTCCTCGATCGTGTCGTGGAGGATCGCTGTCGCGATCGTCTCGTCGTCGAGCCGCAGGTCGGTGAGGATGCCCGCCACCTCGATCGGGTGGGAGAAATAGGGGTCGCCGCTGGCGCGAAGCTGCGACCCGTGCGCCTTCATGGAGAAGACGTACGCCCGGTTGAGCAAATCCTCGTCGGCGTCCGGGTCGTATGACTTGACCCGTTCGACCAGCTCGTACTGACGAAGCACCTAACGTCCCGCTGCCGCTGACACTTCCCTATATTGGAAGCCGGGGACGCCGGTAGCAACCCAAGCGGCGCTACTCGTAGTCGGCGCCGAGGTTGGTGTTGCGCGGCGGCTGCGCCGCGGTGAGCCGGAGCGCTTCGGCCGACGCCTGGAGCGAGCCCACCTCGTCGGGCGCGTCGTCGTCGGCGACGATCACGCGCTGCATGGTGCCGACGATCGCCTCCTGGAGGTCCTCGGGCCCGACGGTCTGCTCGGCGATCTCGCGGAGCGCCACGACCGGGTTCTTGTCGCGATCGCGGTCGAGCGTCAGCTCGGCACCGCTCGAGATCTGGCGCGCGCGCTGCGCGGCCAGCAGGACGAGGTCGAACCGGTTCGGAACCTTGTCGACGCAATCTTCGACGGTGACGCGCGCCATCGTGAACTCCGGATGCGGGGATGTCGGAAAACGCGGCAGGTAGCCGCGGCGACCGCTTTTGTCAAGAAATCGCGGCCGGCGAAGCCGCGCTCAGCGGCGGAAGAACCGGCGCTGGTTCATCGGGATGGGCGTCGTCTTCTCGCGAAACACGATGCGGCCCTTGGTCAGGTCGTAGGGCGTCATCTCGACCTGCACGCGGTCGCCCACGATCGAGCGGATGCGGTTCTTGCGCATCTTGCCGGCGGTGTAGGCGATGATCTCGTGATCGTTGTCGAGCATCACGCGGAAGCGGCCGTCGGGGAGGATCTCCGAGATAACGCCATCGAAGCGGAGGGCTTCTTCCTTCGCCATGCATTTCCTTCTTAGAACAGCTATGCGGTCCCGACACGGCAGGACATGCGCGCACGCCATATGGACGTTTCGGGACGAATTGACAACGCTCGGGTGCTGCACGCGGACGCGCACCTGCTCGTGATCGACAAGCCGGCGGGCCTCGCGGTCCACCCCGGCCCGAAAACCCCGCGCAGCCTCGAGGATCACCTCGACGCGCTGAGGCTCGGCTTCCGCCGCCGTCCGCAGCCGGCGCACCGGCTCGACCGCGACACCTCGGGCTGCCTCGCGCTCGGCCGGCACCCGAAGGCGCTGAGGCGCCTCAACGCGCTGTTCGAGGCGGGCGCCGTCGAGAAGGTCTACTGGGCGGTGCTCGATGGGGCGCCGGGCGACGACGAGGGGCTGATCGACGCGCCGCTCGCCAAGATCTCGACGAAGGCGGACGGCTGGCGCGTGGTGATCGACGCCGACCGCGGCAAGCCCGCGCGCACGCGCTGGCGCGTGCTCGACCGGCGCGGGGCCCACGAGCTCGTCGAGTTCCGCCCAGCGACCGGCCGCACGCACCAGATCCGCGTGCACGCGGTGCACCTCGGGCACCCGATCGTCGGGGACCCCGTCTACGGGCGCGGGGCCGGACTCCTCCTCCACGCCCGCGCGCTGTCGCTGCCGTATCGGGACGATGCCGCGCCGGTCGCGGTGACCGCACCGCTCCCGACGCGCTTCGAGCGCTACGGCTTCGACCCGTCGGTTACGTCGGGCTGAACTCGCGCTATCCTCGTGCCTGGACGGCAGGAGAAAGGCGCGCATGTCGGAATGGAGCTGGGAGCCGGACGCCCCGAGCGGCATCCGCAATCGCTGGGTGGAGGCGAACGGGCTGAGGTTCGAAGTGGCCGAAGCCGGGCCGGCGGACGGCGAGCGGCTGGCCCTGTGCCTGCACGGTTTTCCGGAGCTGAACTTCTCCTGGCGGCACCAGATGCCGCTCCTGGCCGACATGGGCTACCGCGTCTGGGCGCCGAACCAGCGCGGGTACGGCAAGTCGAGCCGGCCGTCGGGCGTCGAGGCCTACGCCGTGCCGAACCTCGTCGCCGACGCGGCGGCGCTGATCGACACGAGCGGCGCGACGTCGGTGACGCTCATCGGGCACGATTGGGGGGCGGCCGTGGCGTGGTTCTTCGCGATCGGCCGCGCGCGGCCGCTCGACCGGCTCGTCATCATGAACGTGCCGCATCCCGCCTGCTTCGCGCGCGAGCTCAGGACCTGGAAGCAGCTCCGCAAGAGCTGGTACATGTTCTTTTTCCAGATACCTCGCCTGCCCGAGGCGATGCTGATCGCCGGCGACGCGCGGGCGGTCCGTAACGCCTTCCGCGGCTCGGCGATCGACAAGAGCCGGTTCCCCGACGCCGACCTCGACGTCTACGCGCGAGCGGCACGGCAGCCCGGCGCGATGACCGCGATGCTCAACTGGTACCGCGCCGCCGCGCGGGCACGGGCCGGCGGGAAGGTGCCGCGCGACTATCCGCCGATCGACACGCCGACGCTGATCGTCTGGGGCGAGGCCGACGTCGCGATCGACATCGCCACGCTCGACGGCACCGACCGGTACGTCCGCGACCTCACCGTCGAACGGCTGCCCGGGGTGAGCCACTGGGTGCAGCAGGAGGCGCCCGAGAAGGTGAACGAGATCCTGTCGGGGTGGCTGCGGACCGGACGATGAGGTCTCGTCCGGCCGCGATGCCCGGCGGTCGCGACCGAGACGGCCTTCAGGCGGGCTCGAGGTGCAGGTCGCGGATCGCGCGTTCCGGCGCCGGAGCGATGCGCGGAGCGGGCGGAAGGTGCGCCGTGCAGTATCGCTGACCGCGTGCGACGGCGGCGCCGCAGCAGGCGAAGCCCAGCTCGTCCGGGAAGCCGATCGGGTAGCCGCAGGCCGCGGTTACCCCGAGGAATGCCTTTTGCAAGTTCCAGCCCTCCAGAACGGTGGAACCGTTGCAAGGGCGGAATGGTTCCATCCAGAGCGCGGCGATCCTGCCGCGAGGATCGCCACGGAGCAGGCCTCCGTCAGATCGGCCGACCGGCGCCGGCGCGGACCCGCGGCGGCAGGGTGACCGCTCGGGCCTGCGCCCGGTAGCTCGACGCGAAGCTCTCGATCGCCTGGTCGATGCCGGGCAGGAGCTGACCGCGTTCCGAGGTCAGCGCGACGTCCGCGGGGCGAGGCGCGCGCCAGCCCAGACCGCCGGCATCGCCGGGGACGACGAGGCTCTCGTCCAAATCGACCACTGCGGCGATCCGCCGACCGAATTCGTACCAGGACAGCCGGCCGGCGTTCGCGAGGTGCCAGACGCCGGCCTCGCCGTCGACCAAGAGGTCGAGCACGGCGTGGACGAGATCGGGCAAATAGGTCGGCGACACGCGATCGTGACCGGAGGCGACGAACGGCTCGCCCCGCCGCAGGGCGTCGACGAGCTGGACCGCGAAGTTGTGCCGGTCGTGCGGCGAGAAGAACGCCGCCGTGCGGACGATCATCGGCCGCTCCATGGCTTCGAGCACGCGCCGCTCGGCCTCCGCCTTGCTGCGCCCGTAGGCGTTGACCGGGTTGAGGGCGTCGCCTTCGACATAGGCCGCACCCTTGGTTCCGTCGAACACCTGGTCCGATGAGAAAGTGACGAAGGGCAGGCCGCGCGCCTCGCACTCGCGGGCGAGCAGCTCGGCGCCCGTCGCGTTCGCGCGCAGGCAGGCCGACGGATCGGCCTCGGCGCGCTCGATGCAGACGAAGCCGGCGGTGTTGATCACCGCGCTCGGCTCGTAGCGCGCGAGCGCGGCGGCAACCGAAATCGGCGTGTCGATCGCCATGTCGTCGCGGCCGGTCAGCACATGGGGGACGCCGCGGAGCTTGCAGGCGCGGGCGAACATGCGCCCGAGCGTGCCGGTCTTGCCGGTAATCAGCACCGGTCGCGCTGACCGGCCCGCCGACAGGGGACGCGGTCGGGCGGTCGCCCGGACGGCCTGGTGGCGGGTGCGGGTCGGCGGATGGCTGAAGCGGTCGCCGCGCTCCCACCAGCCCGGCATCGCCAGCAGCTCGGGATGCGGGACGGGCTCGCCGGTCGCGAGCGCCCTGAGCAGGCCCGCGACCGCGGTGGGACGCGGCGTGCCGCCGCGCAGGTCGAACACGCCGACCTCGTAGTGGCCGGCGTCGCTGGTGACCAGCTTGTTCCAGTCGTGGGCGCCGAGCAGCGACCAGGCGGTCACCGCCTCGACGTCGACCCCGTCGGCGCGGACCCGCTCGGCCGCGCGCCAGACGCGCTCGAACCAACGCATCTGCTCCTCGCGGGTGCACCCGTTGTGGCACTCGGTCACCGCGATCGTCCGGCCGTAGCGATCCCAGACCTGGCGCAGCAACGTCTCGGGACCTAGTGGACCTTCGGCCACGGTGCGGAGCGCGTCGACGTTGACGCAGGGCGCGTCGGCGTCCGCGGTCTGGGGCACGCCGGGGTAGCGCGCCATACGGTGATCGATGAATCGTTCGCTCGACAGATAGTGGTTGACGCCGATGACGTCGGCCGGACAGGGGTCGTCGGCGATCCGGCGCAGCCGGTCGCCGAACCCGCGACCCGCCAGCCGGTCCCACAGCGCGTGGCCGGGCACGACCTTGCCGGCGAGCAGATCCCAGGTCAGCCAGCGGCGCTCGTTCTCGAACGCCGCCTGCGCCGCCGTCTCGCGGGTCGAATGCGCGAAGCCGAGGTCTTCCGTCTGGACGAGCCTCGCCGCCGGGTTGAAGCGCCGGATTTCGCGCATCGAGAGTCGCGTCGCGTCGATCTCGTTCAGGAGCGCCAGCCAGCACGCGTCCTCGTCGCGCGTGTGCGGGTACCAATGGCCGTAGAGGCAGGAGAAGCGGGCGGTGGTCAGCGGCTCGTTGACCGGCGTCCAATCGCCGATCCACGGGTAGCGCTCGGCGACGGCGCGGGCGTGCGCCGCCAGACCCGGCGCGAAGCCGTCGGCGAGCAGGTTGGTGTAGGCCGGACCGCTGCCGTGGTGCGTCAGGCCGACGATTGGCCGGACGCCGAGCCGGCGCAGCTCCTCGAGCCGTTCGTCCGTCCAGGCGAAGTCGCGCCGCTCGGGATCGGTGGGCGAGATGCGTTCCCAAAGTGCCGGGTAGCGCAGCGCCGTCATGCCGAGCCCGGCGAACAGCGCGAGGTCGTCGAGCCGATGCTGGTGGCCGGACCGGTGTGTCTGGTCGAAGAACCTGTCGCCGACGCGGTTGACGGTGCATTCGTAACCGCCCCAGAGTTCCAGCTTCTTCATCCGACACCTCGATCCTGACGCAACGTCGACACGGCCGTGAAACGGGCCGTTGCACGGGCAGGGCAACAAGCGCCAGCCGCGACGGTTCCAAGAAAAATCAATACCTTAACATAAGTTAGGGTGCCGGGGCGCCGCCGGCCTGACTCGCGGGCGTCGAGATCGGACAGGCGGTCCGGACGATCGCGGGGCAGGTCAGGCCCGATAGATCGGAGGTCGACGCTCGCGGGCGGACCTAGGCGTCGACCTCCAATTTGGTGAACCGGACCGGCATGATCTCCCGAGACTCGAGCGTACTGTCTTGGTTCTTCTCGAAGAGCGTCAGATGCTGGATATCGTCGGTGCCGACCGGCATGACCAGGCGTCCGCCGGGCCTGAGCTGCTCGACGAGGGCGGCGGGCGGACGCTTGGCCGCGGCCGTGACCAGCACCCGATCGAACGGCGCGTGCTCGGGCCAGCCGCGCGTGCCGTCGCCGGTGCGCACCTCGACGTTCAGGTAGCCGAGCTGGCGAAGGATGAGCTCGGCGGCGGCCGCGAACTCCTCGACGACCTCGACGGTGAAGATCTCCGCGGCTAGCTCGGACAGGACCGCGGCCTGATAGCCGAGCCCGGTGCCGACCTCGAGCACGCGGTGGGCGGGCTGCGGGTCGAGCAGGTCGATCATCAGCCCGCCGATGAACGGCTGCGACACCGTCTTGTCGAAGCCGATCGGCAGCGGGGTGTCGTGGTAGGCGAGCGCCGCGAGCGGCGCGGGTACGAACAGGTGGCGCGGCACGGCGCGCATCGCGTCGGCGACGCGGGCGTCGAGCTTGTCCTTGCCGATCTCCTCGCTCGCGAGATCGAAGTGGAGGTCCACGACCTCGACCATGTGTCGGCGCAGGATCGCGAGGTGCTTTTCGGTCATCGGCTTCATGGCGGGCCCCGTCGGTTACGGTGAAGACAACGCGCGTGCGCCGACCGTGGGGGCGGGTTGAAGTCAGTGCCGGTGTCGATCAACATGGCCGGCGGGAGCGGGCGGCCCAACGAGAGGGAGTCGTCGATGGCCGAGACCGGAACGGCACGTCGCTCGCCCAGCGGATACTCGCGGGTGGCGATCGCGCTTCACTGGATCATCGCCGCGCTCATCGTCGGCAACGTGATCGGCGCGCTCACCTTCGACGCCCTGCTCGAAAGCGCCGACCCGGCCGACAAGCAACTCGGCTACGGACTGATCCAGCTCCACAAGTCGGTGGGGCTCACCGTCCTGATCCTGAGCCTCGTGCGGCTGACATGGCGGCTGCTCCACGGCTTCCCGCGGCTGCCCGAGCACATGGCGGGCTGGGAAATCGTGCTCGCCCGCGGCACCCACGTCTTCTTCTACGCGGCGATGATCGGCGTGCCGCTGCTCGGCTGGGCGCTGGTCTCCGCGAGTCCCGCCAACTTCCCGATCGACTACTTCGGGCTGTTCGAGTGGCCGCAGCTCCCGCTCGCGGACTCGGCGGCCCTGGCCGACGGGCTGAGCGAGGCGCACGAGACCTTCGCCTTCGCGACCGTCGCGGTCCTCCTCCTGCACGTCGCGGGCGCGCTCAAGCACCATTTCCTCGACCGCGACGACGTGCTCGCGCGCATGCTGCCGCTGGTGAAGCCCCGATCGTAGGTGGGCGCTCGCGTGCATTCGAGCCTGCGGGCGCCCGCCGATCTCGACCTGCCCGACGGCTGGCGGGGCGCGCTCGCTCGGATCGCGGGCGAGGGGTACCGGCGGGTGATGGTGATCGGCGGCACGGACCTCGGCAAGAGCCGCTTCGTCGACGCGCTCCTCGCCGCCTGGTCGGCCGAGGGTCGGTCTGCGTGGCTCGTCGACGCCGACCCCGGACAGAAGATGATCGGCCCGCCGGGAACGGCGAGCCTCGGCCGCTGCGCGGCGGGCGAACTCACGCTCGAGGGGCTGGCGTTCGTCGGCACGACGAGCGCCGCGGCGATCGCGCCGCTCGCGAAGGCGACCCGCGACGTCGCCGCCCGGGCCGGAGCGCCGGTCGCGATCAACACCAGCGGGCTGGTGCGCGGTCCCGGCGTCGGGCTGAAGCTCGCGAAGATCGCGGCCGCGGACCCCGACCTACTCGTCGCCATCGCGACCGGCGGCGAACTCGAGCCGATTCTCGGCCGGGCGGGCCTGCCTACGATCCGGCTGGCGCCGTCCCCGGCCGCGCGGCGCAAGACCGCCGGCGAGCGCGCCGCGCGTCGCCGCCTCGCCTTCGCGTCGCATCTCGCGGACGCGCGGCCGGCCGAGCTCGTCGCGAGCCCCGCCGGGCGGCCCACGCTGTGCCTCGCCGATCGGGCGGCGCGTCCGCTCTGCGCGGCGGTCGACCGCGACGGCGTCGACATGGCGCTGGGGACCGTCGCGGGCGATGACGAGGGTCGGGTCAGGCTGGCCGTGCCGCCTACGCCGCGTCCCATCGCCGCGATAAGGCTCGGCGCGATGTGGGCCCGGCAAAGCGAGGCCGGCTGGATTCTGCTCGACACGCTGTTGCCGGCGCGGAGATGAGGCGGCGGGCGCAGGCGTGCCGCGCTACATGGCCGTCGCGGCGAGGAAGCGCGCTTCCCGCTCGATCACCGGCGCGAAGCTCGGGCGGGCCAGCATCGAGTCGACCCAGGCCCTGGTGCGCGGCCAGCGGTCGAGCGCCAGGCCGAGGTGGCGGAGGTTCGCGAAGGGGCTCGCCACCGCGATGTCGGCGAGCGTGACGGCGTCGCCCAGGAGGAATCCGCCGGCGTCGGGCACGACGCGCTCAAGGTAGTCGAGCACGGGCGGCAGCTCGTCGCGCTCGGCGGCCGCCGCGATGCTCTCGTCGCCGGGCGTTCCCATAAAGCGCGGACCGACGATGCGGTGGAAGAAGATCTTGCCGGCCGCGCCGACGATCACCGTATCGGCGAACTCGTCGAACCAGACCGCCCGGCCGCGCGACGCGGCGTCGGCCGGGATGAGCGCGGGCACGGGGTGCTTGGCCTCGAGATAATGGACGATGGCGGACGAGTCGGCGATCGCGAAGTCACCGTCGCGCAGCGCGGGGATCTTCCGGAAGGGGCTCGCGGCGAGGAATTCTGGCGGCGGGTTGCCGAAGTCGACAGGCTGCATCTGCGCTGCGACGCCCTTTTCGGCGGCGAAGGCGAGCACCTTGCGGACGAACGGCGAAATCGACGAGCCGTAGACGATCATGAAACCTCCCGCGCTGATTATCTCGTTTCGATAAGAGACTTATTGCGGGAGCGCAAGGCCGGCTTGACCTGCCCGCGTGCGGCGGGAAAGTTCGCGGCATGATCCGCATCCTCGCGCCGGCGACCCTCGTCGCGCTCGCCGCCTTCGCCCCCGCGCCGCCGCCCGGCAGCCAGCAGGTGATCGAACGATCCGAGCCGTCCGACTGGCGGCGGCTCGATCCGGCCGACACGCTCTACATGGACATCGGCTCGGGCACCGTGGTGATCGAGCTGGCGCCGGGGTTCGCGCCGCTGCACGTCGCCAATATCAAGACCTTGGTCCGCGGGGGCTTCTTCGACGGGACCACGGTCAACCGCGTGCAGGAGAACTACGTCGCGCAATGGGGCGACGCGACCGAGAAGAAGCCGATGGGTCGCGCCAGGACGACGCTGCCGCTCGAGGCCGAGCGGGCGGCGGGCGGAATGGGCTTCGCGAAGCTGCCCTATCCCGACGCCTATGCGCCGGAGGTCGGCTTCGTCGACGGCTTCGCCGCGGCGCGCGACCCGAAGGCGGGCCGGGCGTGGATGACGCACTGCTACGGGACCGTGGGCGTCGGTCGGGGCGAGTCGCCCGAAAGCGGGTCGGGCGCCGAGCTCTACGTGCCGATCGGCCACGCGCCGCGCCATCTCGACCGCAACTACGCGCCGGTCGGTCGCGTCCTCCAGGGGATGGAGCTGCTTACGACCCTGTCGCGCGGCACCGGTCAACTCGGCTTCTACGAGCAGGAGGGCCAGCGCGTGCCGGTGCGGCGGGTGCGGCTCGGCACCGACGTGCCCGAGGCCGAGCGGCTGGACGTCGAGATCATGCGCACCGACACGCCGACCTTCGCGGCCTTCGTCGAGGCGCGCGCCAACCGGGCGCGCGACGGCTTCCTGGTGAGCCTGGGCGGCGTCGACGTCTGCAACATCCGCGTGCCGACGCGGCCGGCACGACGCTGAATTCGAGCGCAAGAAGCGGATAGGCGCGCCCGGTCGCCGCGGCCTAACCCGGGCGGCATGAGCGAACGCGACTATGTTCTCGGCACGCACGACGCCGAGCTCGACCGGTTGGGCCTGCAGCACCGCGTTTGGCGGCGTCACGCGCTCGAGGTCTGGAACCGCGCCGGCCTCACCCTCGGGCAGACGGTGATCGACCTCGGTTCCGGCCCGGGCTTCGCCGCGTTCGACCTCGCGGAGACCGTCGGGGCGGCGGGTCGGGTGATCGCGGTGGAGAGGTCCGGCCGCTTCGTCGCGGCGTTGCGGGCGGAAACGGCGCGCCGCGGCCTGCGCAACATAGAGGCGATCGAGGCCGACCTGTCCGACCTGGAGCTCCCGGTCGCCTCGGCGGACGCGCTCTGGTGCCGCTGGCTGCTCCGCTTCGTCGCCGAGCCGCGCGCGGTGCTCCGCCGCGCGCTGGCGGTGCTCAAGCCGGGCGGCACCGCCGTGTTCCACGAGTACATCGACTATCGCGCGTGGCGCCTGGCCCCGCGGGCCCCGGCGTTCGAACGCTACGTCGAGGCGGTGATGGCGAGCTGGCGCGCGGAGGGGGGCGAACCCGACATCGCGCTCGACCTCCCCGGCTGGCTGGCGGCCGAAGGATTCGAGGTCGAAACGAGATCGATCGTCGAGGTCGTGGGGCCGTCGAGCTTCGTCTGGCAGTGGCCGGCGTCGTTCGTCGAGACCGGCAGCGAGCGGCTGGTCGCGCTCGGTCGTCTTTCCGCCGCCGAGGCGTCGGCGGTCCGCCGTGAGGTGGCCGAAGCGGCGCGCCGGTCGCACACGCTGATGGTGACGCCCGCAGTGCTGGAGATCGTCGCGCGGCGGGCTCGCTAGGCGGACCGGAGGCTGCCGTCGTCGACGCCGTCGGCCAGCGCGAGCTCGAAGATCAGCCGCTTCAGGCCGGCGACCTGCGTCGGATCGCCGGCGGCGTCGCCTGCGAGCAGCCGGTCGATGTGGCGCTGCACGTAGGTGGCGGTGCCGACATAGGCCATCGTCCAGCCGAAGAAGGTGCGCCGGCGGCAGGACGCTTCCCCGACGGTGCGGACATCCTCGTGGCGCGGGTCGGCGCGTATGCTCTGCATGAGGCGGCGCACCGCGTCCGGGTCGCCTTCGATGACCTGCGCGAAATTCTTGCCCGTGAACAGAAGCGCGCCCGTCACGCCGAGGGCGCGGTTGCGCCGGTGCGCCGCTTCGAGGATCCGCTCGATCTCGCGGGCACGGTTGGCGGGCGTCAGCAGGCTACGACTGATGTAGATCAGGCTGTGCATGGTCGGCTCGGCTCTGGCGCCTTCACTCGCCGCGTCGATTAACGACGTATCGGCCGCGAAACATAGCACGTAGATTCCGCAGGTCGGGCGCGGGGCCGCGCCCTGCCCAACAAGTCAGGTCACCCGGCGGTGGCGCTTCGGTTAGCCTCGCGTCCGGGTTCGTCGAGGGAGCGGAGACATGGCCGAGGCATATATCGTGGCGGCGGCGCGCACCGCCGGCGGTCGCAAGGGCGGGCGGCTGAAGGACTGGCACCCCGCCGATCTGGCGGCGCAGGTGCTCGACGCGCTCGTCGCGCGCACCCGCGCGGACCCCAAGCTCATCGACGACGTGATCATGGGCTGCGTCGGTCAGGCCGGTGAGCAGGCGGTCAACGTCGGGCGCAACGCGGTGCTCGCCTCGTCGCTGCCCGAGAGCGTCCCCGCGACGACCGTCGACCGCCAGTGCGGCTCCTCGCAGCAGGCGCTTCAGTTCGCGGCGCAGGCGGTGCTCTCGGGGACGCAGGACGTGGTGATCGCCGCCGGCGTCGAGAGCATGACGCGGGTGCCGATGGGGCTGCCGTCCCGTCTGCCGCACGAGCACGGCTTCGGCTCCTACATGTCGCCCGCGATGAAGGCGCGCTATCCCGGCGTCCAGTTCAGCCAGTTCGCCGGCGCCGAGATGGTGGCGAGGAAGTACGACCTGTCGAAGGACGAACTCGACGCCTACGCCTACGAGAGCCACCGCCGGGCCGCCGCGGCGACCCAGGCCGGCGCCTTCGCCAAGGAGGTCGTGCCGGTCGCCGTCAAGGCTGAGGACGGCGCCGCGGAGCAGCACCGCGTCGACGAAGGCATCCGCTTCGACGCGAGCCTCGACGGGATCCGCGGCGTAAAGCTCCTGCAGGAAGGCGGGCGGTTGACGGCCGCGACGTCGAGCCAGATCTGCGACGGCGCGTCGGGCGTCATGGTGGTCAGCGAACGGGGGCTGAAGGCGCTCGGCGTCGGGCCGCTGGCGCGCATCCACCACATGAGCGTGATCGGCGAGGATCCGGTCATCATGCTGGAGGCGCCGATCAACGCCACCCGCCGCGCGCTCGAGCGGGCCGGCATGAGCGTCCACGACATCGACCTCTACGAAGTGAACGAGGCCTTCGCGAGCATACCGACCGCCTGGGCGAAAGAGCTGGGCGCCGATCCCGAGCGCCTGAACGTCAACGGCGGGGCGATCGCGCTCGGCCACCCGCTGGGGGCATCGGGAACCAAGCTGATGACGACGCTGGTGCACGCGCTGCACGCGCGGGGCAAGCGCTACGGCCTCCAGACCATGTGCGAAGGCGGCGGGCTCGCGAACGTGACGATCGTCGAGCGGCTATAGGGTAAGGACATGACCTACAACACGATCAGGTACGAGGTCGCCGACCGCATCCTCACCGTCACGCTCCACCGTCCGGACAAGCTCAACGCCTTCACGGCCGAGATGATGGCCGAGCTCATCGACGCGTTCGACAAGGCCGACGCCGACGACGGGGTGCGGGCGATCGTGGTGACGGGCGCGGGCCGCGCCTTCTGCGCCGGCGCCGACCTGTCGGCGGGCGCGGCGACTTTCGACTACGACAACCGGGCGGACGCGCCGCGGGCCGAGCACGGCTCGCCGATCGGGGCCGACGGCACGATCGACTACGGTCACCCGGCGGTGCGCGACGGCGGCGGCCGGCTGACGCTGCGCATCTTCGAGTGCCTGAAGCCGGTGATCGCGGCGGTGAACGGACCGGCGGTGGGCGTCGGCGTCACGATGCAGCTGGCGATGGACATCCGGCTCGCGAGCGAGGAGGCCAAGTTCGGCTTCGTGTTCGCGCGGCGCGGCATCGTGCCTGAGGCGGCGTCGTCCTTCTTCCTCCCGAAGCTGGTCGGCGTCCAGCGGGCGCTCGAGTGGTGCTACACGGGGCGCGTCTTCCCCGCGCAGGAAGCGCTGGCGGGCGGGCTCGTGCGCTCGTTGCACCGCCCCGAGGAGCTGCTGCCGGCGGCCTACGCGCTGGCGCGAGAGATCGCCGACAACACGGCGCCGGTGTCGGTCGCGCTCACGCGGCAGATGATCTGGCGCATGGCGGGAGCCGACCACCCGATGGAGGCGCACAAGGTCGACAGCCGCGCCATCTACGCGCGGGGTCGGTCGGGCGACGCGCGCGAGGGCGTCACGAGCTTCCTCGAAAAGCGGTCGGCCGACTACCCGGACCGGGTGTCGGCCGACCTGCCCGACTTCTTCCCTTGGTGGGAAGAACGACCGTACCGCTAAAGGCCGGAGTAGGTCGGCACGAAGGCGCCGAAGCCCGCCAGCGCGAGCGGCAGGGTGGTGCCGCCGATGAAGGCCATGGCGTAGGTCGCGAGGAACCAGGCCAGCGCGCCGACGGTGACGGCGTCGACCCCGCCGTGGAGGTCGAACGAATGCAGCCCCGGGCGGAACTCGCGAGGGGTTTCGGCGACCGGCGCATCGAACGCCGGCATCGCCGCCGGCCGGGCGCCGCGGGTGAGCGAGTCGCGGCGAAGAAGGACTTCCCGGGTCATGTCGGCCTCCCGAAGAGGGCGGGGACACCCTGTCCCCATCGTCGGGACCCTCGTGCCGCCGGGAGCCGGCCTTCGCCTTGATCGCGGTCAAACCCGCCGGTCTCGCTGCGCCGCCTTGGCGCGCCGGAAGCCGGGTCGGGCGCGGCAGCGCGCCCAGTAGTCCGCGACCGACGGCGGGAAACCGGCGTCGAGCCCAAGCGAGGCGGCGAGGAGCAGCGCGTAAGCGACCGAGATGTCGGCGGCGGTGAAGCGGTCGGCGACCAGCCACTCGCGCCCGTCCGAGAGCGCGCGGCCCAAGCCTTCCTCGAGCCGCTTCCCGAACCAGCGGGCATAGTCGTCGGCCGCCTGCGGCAACCGGCGCTCGGGCGGTTCGAGCAGGCGGTAGCGCAGCACCAGCGTCTGCGGGAAGGTGAGCGTCGCCTCGCCGTGGTGCAGCCAGTTGAGCCAAGCGCCGTAGCCGGGCCGGCCGGGCTCGACCGACAGGGCCGAAGGACCGTCGCGCGTCGCGAGATACTGCACGATGGCCGCCGACTCGGTCAGGCGCGCGTCGCCGTCGATCAGCAGCGGGACGGTGCCGAGCGGGTTCACCTCGAGATAGTCCGGCTGTTTCCAGCGCGGCGGAAAGGGAAGGAGCTTCAGCTCGTAGGGGAGGCCGAGGTCCTCCAGCGCCCAGAGGCAGCGGAACGAGCGCGCGTCGGCGCAATGGTAGAGCGTGATCATCGGGCGAACAGGCCGCCGGTCGATTCAACCGTCAACTGGCAATCGCGGCGGAGCATGCTAGCAAGGCGGCATGGCTGAAATGCTTTACGCCGCAGTCGAGGCGGGCGGCACCAAGATCAACTGCGCGGTCGGGAGCGGGCCCGGCGACATCCGAGCGCGGACGCGGATCGCGACGCGCGCGCCGGCCGAGACGCTGGCGGAGGTGGCGGCCTTCTTCGACGCCGCGACCGCCGAGCACGGTCCCGTCGCCGCGCTCGGGATCGCGTCGTTCGGGCCGCTCGACCTCGACCGGACCTCGCCGACCTGGGGTCATGTCGCGGCGACCACCAAGCCGGGCTGGGCGTGGGTCGACGTGGCCGGACCGCTCGGCAGCCGGCTGGGCTGCCCGGTCGCGTTCGACACCGACGTCAACGGCGCGGCGCTCGGCGAGCACCGCTGGGGCGCGGGGCAGGGGGTCTCGAACCTCGTCTACTTCACGGTGGGCACGGGAATCGGCGGCGGGCTGGTGATCGACGGCCGCCCGGTGCACGGGCTGTCGCACCCCGAGATGGGGCACGTTCGCCTGCGGCGGCACCCGGACGACGACTACCGCGGTTTCTGCAGCTTCCACGGCGACTGCGCCGAAGGCCTGGCGAGCGGACCGGCGGTCAAGGACCGGCTCGGCGCGCCGCTCAACGAGCTGGCCGGCGACCACCCGTTCCGCGACGTGCTCGCCGACTATCTCGGCCAGCTCTGCGCGCACGCCGTCCTGATGTTGAGCCCGCAGCGCATCGTGCTCGGGGGCGGCGTGATGAACGCCGGCGGGCTGCACCGGCCGGCCGCCGAACGGATGCGGCACTGGCTCGCCGGCTTCATCCCCGACGAACGGCTCGGCCGCGACGACTTCGTTGTGCCGCCGAAGCTCGGCGACGACGCCGGCATCGCGGGCGCCTTCGCGCTCGCGATCGACGCCGCCTGAAGGCTCAGGCCGCCAGCCCCTCCGCCCGACGCAGCCGGTTGTGGATGGCGGTCGCCGCGATGGCGGCGTGGCCCATCGCGACGCTGATCTGGTCGAGCGCCTCGACGACGTCGCCCGCGACGTAGACGCCCGGCACGTTCGTCTCCTGGTGCGGACCGACGACGACGCAGCCGTCGTCCGCGATCTCGCAGCCGAGCGGGCGGACGAGGTCGGAGCGCGGATCGCTGCCGAGCGCGGGGTAGATGCTGTCGAAGGCGAGCGTCTCGCCGCCCTCGATCACCGCCTCTATCCGGTCCTCGCCGACGCGCAGGGCCTCGACCCGCCGCTCGACGACGGCGATGCCGTGCTCGGCCAGCTTGGCGCGGTGAGCGTCGCTCAGCTCGGCGAAATCCTGCGGCATCAGCGTCAGGTCGTCGGTGTAGGTGCGCAGGAACAGCGCCTCCGCCATGCCGCCGCCGCTCGCCCCGAGCACGCCGACGCGCCTGCCGGTCACCTCGAACCCGTCGCAAACCGGGCAGTAGCGCAGCAGCCCGCGCGCCATCGCCCGGTCGTGATCGAGCTTGTCGATCGCCCGCGGCTGGCGATTGACCACGCCGGTGGCGAGCAGCACGGCGCGCGACGCGAGCGGGCGTCCATTCACCTCGGCGCGGAACAGGTCGCCGTCGCGGGTCAAGGCGGCGACGGTGCCGCGCTCGATGATCGCGCCGTATTCCTGCGCCTGGGCGCACATGCGCGCGAGCAGCTCGACGCCGTTGATGCCCTCAGGGAAGCCCGCGTGGTTGTGCGACCGCGGGATCCAGGTCGCGCGGCTCTCGCCCGCGTCGACCACGAGCGCGTTGCGGCGGTAGCGGGCGAGATAGATGGCGGCGGTCAGGCCGGCCGGCCCACCGCCGACGACCAGGCAATCGAGGATTTCGTCGGACATGGCCGGCGAACCGCCGGGCCGGCGACCGGTTCCGCAGGCGCCGTCGGCCCCGACATGCGGCAGCCGGTCGCACCCGGGAAAACGCGGAACCAACCGCGGCGCGGTTGGTTCTCGCCTATGTCCGTCATCCAAGCCCCCCGCTCTGACGGACGCAAAAATCGGCCCGCGCCTCATCCCCCCGATGGCGCGGGCCGTTTCATTTCGGGCGTTCCCGGTCGTCGGGCTAGGTCCGCACGTCCTCTTCGCCGCCCTCGTCATCCTGATGGAAGTCAGGATCTCCGTCTGCGAGGGGCGCCAAGGGTCGTGCAGCGCACCCATCCTCCTCGAGCCATATGCTGTGAGAGATCCCGACTTTCGTCAGGATGACGTACCTTGGGTCGGGAGGCGCCGAGGGGCAGGGCAGCGCACCTGTCGGCGGCGCGCCATATCCAGGACTCCTGACGTTCGTCGGGACGACGTGCCCTAGGGGCGGACAGGGGGGCGACGTGCTTCCGGACGCGCTCTGCAGGGAAGGGCCCGCGCCGCGGTTGCGATCCGGAACGAGCAAACCGCACCGGCGGTTGGGCCCGTGTCATGGACCAGATGATGCTCACCGGCCTCGTGGCGCTCGCCTTCGGCGCCGTCCATCTCTTCGGCGCGCGTCTCGCCTTCCTGCGCACCGTCCCGCGCAGCGCCTGGCTATCGCTCGCCGGCGGCGTGTCGGTGGCCTATGTTTTCGTCCATCTGCTGCCCGAACTCGCCGAGCATCAGGAGACGGTCGAGCGCGGCGCCACGGAGGGGCAGGGGCTTCTGGGTGCCGTCGAGGCCCATGTCTATCTCGTCGCGCTGATCGGGCTCGCCGTCTTTTACGGACTCGAGCGACTGGTCCGTCAATCGGCGCTCGTCTCGCACCGGGTCGGCGGCGAACGGCGGGCGGGCGAGGCGGTGTTCTGGATCCATCTCGCGGCCTTCGCGGTCTACAACTCGCTGATCGGGTATCTGCTCGTCCACCGCGAGGACACGGGTCTGCGCGGCCTGGTGATCTACGCCGTCGCCCTCGGGCTTCACTTCGTCGTCAACGACCAGGGCCTGCGCGAGCACCACGGCCGCGCCTACGACGCCAAGGGGCGCTGGCTCCTGGCAGCGGCGCCGCTCGCCGGCTGGGCGCTCGGGATCGTCACGACGGTGTCGCCGCTATTGCTCGCCGCGCTGTTCGCCTTCCTCGCGGGCGGCGTCATCCTCAACGTGCTCAAGGAAGAATTGCCGGACGATCGCGAAAGCCGCTTCCCCGCCTTCGCGGTCGGCGCGGCGGCCTACGCGGCCCTGTTGCTCGCGACCTGAGAGCCGCTTGTCGCCGTCGCATCGAGCGCCGATATCGGCGATGGAGGCGACGGAACCATGGTCCTCGATCTCGCGCGCGTCATGGCGCGCAAGCAGGAACGCGAATGCGCCCGACTCGACGAGTTCGAGTTCCGGCAGCGCGCCCGCGCCGTGCGCCTGCTCGCCGAATGGGTGCGCGACGAAAGCGGCGAGGCAACCGTCGACCCCCTCACCTGGGCCGGGCAGGTCGCGACCCGCTCGTTCGACGCGATCGCGGCGGAACTGCGCCAGGCGGTGCCCGACGTGCCGGACGCGCGCTGGCGGCACCATATTCGCCTATGCCTCGACGAGGCGCGCCGGTCGCTCGTCGCCGAGCACGGCGATCCCGCCCCGCATCGCCTGGCCTGAAAGCTCGCGCGACCATTAGGTTGTGGGGCCGGCCGGCGGCGTGCGACGCTGCGCCGATGCTGACCAAGGCGGACGACTACCCGATCCACCAGCGGCCCGAGCCGGTCGCTTTCGCCGGCACCGACCGCAACTTCTACGACCGCTACTTCTTCAACGGCTACGCGCGAGACGGATCGCTGTTCTTCGCCGCCGCGCTCGGGGTCTACCCGCATCTGAACGTCATGGACGCGGCCTTCTCGCTGCTGCGCGGCGGCCGGCAGCGTTCAGTGCTGGCCTCGCGGCTGCTGGGCCACGAGCGGCTGGACACGCGGGTGGCACCGATCGCGGTGACGGTCGAGGAGCCGCTGAAGCGACTGCGGCTGACGGTCGGGCCGAACGAGGCGGACGTCGAGGCCGAACTCCGCTTCACCGGCTTCGCCCCGCCGATCGAGGAACCGCGCTTCACCCGCCGGATCGGCGCGCGCACCCTCATGGACGTGACCCGCATGACGCAGAACGGGCGCTACGAAGGCTGGGTCTCGGTGGACGGCGAGCGGATCGACGTGGCCGGCGCCTGGGGGACGCGCGACCGGAGCTGGGGCGTGCGGCCGATCGGGGCGAGCGACCCGCAGCCGCCGGCGCCGGCGGTCATGCCGCAGTTCTTCTGGTTGTGGGCGCCGATCAACTTCGAGGGCGCCCAACTCTATTTCCACACCAACGACGACGCCGACGGGGCGCCGTGGAACCGGTCGATGCTGCTGGTCGGACCGGGCGGCGAGGCGACCCGATGCCACGACGTGCGCTACCGGCTGACGTTCAGGCCGGGCACGCGGCACGCGAGCGCGGCCGAGGTCGAAGGTACCACGCGCGACGGACCCCTGCGGGTGTCGCTCCGGGTCGACGACACCTTCTTCATGCAGGGGATCGGCTACGGTCATCCGACGCGCGCGCACGGCACTTACCACGGCGAGCATTCGGTGGCGGTCGAGACGATCGAGACGGCGGCGGCCGACGAGGCTTCGTTTCCGCTGAACCACGTCCAGGCGCTGGTGACGGCGCAGCTGACGCTTCCCGACGGCTCGACGCGCGAGGGCCGCGGCGTCCTCGAGCAGCTCGCGATCGGCCCGCACGCGCCGTCCGGCTTCCGAGACCTGTTCGACCTCGCGCCATGATCGAAGACCGGCTCGCCGCCTATCTCGCCGCCCGCTGGAACGAGCCGGTGCAGGTCCGCGGGCTGCGGCGTTTCCACGGCGGCGCGGCGCGCGAGACCTACCGCTTCGACGCGGTGACGGCCGGTGGCACCCGCGGCCTCGTGCTGCGGCGCGACCCGACGTCGAGCCTCATCGAGACCGATCGGTCGATCGAGTTCGGGGCGCTCGCCGCCTTCCACGGCTCGGACGTGCCGGTGCCCGAGCCGCTGTTCCTCGAGACCGACGCCGAGGGTTTCGGCGCGCCGGGCTTCGTCATGGGCGAGGTGCCGGGCGTGCGCGCCGCCGGATTGTTCGACGCCGACCCGTACGGCGACGCGCGAACCGAGGTCGGCCGCGAGATGTTCGGCATCCTGGGCCGCATCCACGCGCGCGACACATCCGTCATGGCCGACGTGCTGGAGGCGCCGCTGCCCGAAAACGGCTGGCAGGAACGGCTCGACCACTGGCGGCGATCGGCGGCGGCCGACGCGCTCGGACCCGAGCCGATCCTCTGGGCGGGCGTCCGCTGGCTCGAACGCAACCCGCCGCCGCCGCCCGAACGGATGACGATCGTCCACGGCGACTACCGTTCGGGCAACTTCCTGATCGACGGCGACCATCGCATCCGCGCGGTGGTCGACTGGGAGATGGTGCATCTCGGCGACCCGCTCGAGGATCTCGCCTGGGCGATGGATCCGTTGTGGGCGCACGGCACCCCCGACCGACCCGGCGGGACGATCCCGGAAGCGGACGCGATCGCGACGTGGGAGCGCGCGAGCGGGCTCGCCGCCGATCCGATCGCGCTGCGCTGGTGGCGCGTGTTCGCGCAGGTGATGGGGCTCGCCATCTGGATCTCGTCGGCGCGTGAGGTCGCGGCCGGGCGCAGCGTCGATCCCGTGATGATCTTCTCGTCCTACTTCCCCTACCGATTCCACAACCGCACGCTCGCGGCGACGCTGCGGGAGCTCGCGGCTTGAGCCTGCCGCCCGACCGGATGCTCGCGGCGCTGGCCATGGCGCAGCTCGGCATGGTCGCCCCGCCGCTCGAGGAGAGCTACGCCGGCGGCAGCGCCAAGACCATCGGCCTCGCGCTCCTGCTGCTCGCGCAGGATGTCGCGGGCGCTCCCGCCCGGCGGGCGCGGGTGGAGGCGCGGGCATCGGAGCTGTTGGCCGAGGCGGGGGCGACGGTGCCCGTCGGGCACGACGCCCGGCTCGACGCGCTCGACGCGCTCCTGGCGTCGACGGCCGACCGCGACCTTGAGCGGCGCATCCTCGACCTCTACGTGGAGATGAGCGAGGTGGCGTTCGTCGCGCCGCCGGCGTTGCCTACGTAAGGAGTTGCCCCGCATGCTCGACGCGCAAGCCGCCCCGCAGGTCGTGCGCCTGTCCGACTATCGCCCGCCCGCGTGGCTCGCGCCCGAAATCGAGCTCGACTTCGACCTCGACGAGGCGACGACGCGCGTTGTCGCGCGGTTGACGGTCGAGCGCAACGGCGACCATGCCGAGCCGCTCGTGCTCGACGGTGAAGGGCTCCGCCTGGTGTCGCTCGGCGTCGATGGGGTGCCGCTCGGCGACGGCGACTACGTCCATCGCGGCGACAAACTCCGGATCCCGCTGGCGGGCGGGCGGCACGTGGTGGAAAGCGTCGTCGAGATCTCGCCGGGTTCCAACACGCAGCTTATGGGCCTTTACGCGTCGGGCGGTATCCTCTGCACCCAGTGCGAGGCCGAGGGCTTCCGGCGCATCACCTTCTTCCCCGATCGGCCCGACGTGCTGGCTCGCTTCCGCGTGCGAATGACGGCCGACAAGGTGCGCTACCCGGTGCTGCTGTCGAACGGCAATCTCGTGGCGGAGGGCGAGGCCGGCGGCGGGCGTCACTGGGCCGAATGGCACGACCCGTTCCCGAAGCCTTGCTATCTTTTCGCCCTGGTCGCCGGCGACCTCGCGGCGCTGCGCGACGAGTTCGTCACGCGCTCGGGCCGCAGCGTCCGGCTCGGCATTTGGGTCAAGGAGCCCGACCTGCCGCGCTGCGCCCACGCGATGGCGGCGCTCAAGAGCTCGATGCGCTGGGACGAAGAGGTCTACGGCCGCGAATACGACCTCGATCTGTTCAACATCGTCGCCGTGTCCGACTTCAATTTCGGCGCGATGGAGAACAAGGGGCTCAACATCTTCAACACCAAGTACATCCTCGCCGACCCCGACACCGCGACCGACGCCGATTTCGACGCGATCGCCGCGGTGGTCGCGCACGAATATTTCCACAACTGGACCGGCAACCGCATTACGTGCCGCGACTGGTTCCAGCTGTCGTTGAAGGAAGGGCTGACCGTCTACCGCGACCAGCAGTTCTCGGCGGACCAAGGCTCGCCCGCGGTCAAGCGTATCGAGGATGTCCGGGTGCTGCGCGCGGTCCAGTTCCAGGAGGACGGGGGACCGCTCGCGCACCCCGTGCGGCCCGACAGCTACATCGAGATTTCCAACTTCTACACGGCCACCGTCTACAACAAGGGCGCCGAGGTCATCCGCATGCTCGCGACGCTGCTCGGGCCCGAGGGCTACCGCAAGGGCTGCGACCTCTATTTCGATCGCCACGACGGGCAGGCGGTCACGATCGAGGACTGGGTCAAGGCGCACGAGGACGCGAACGGCGTCGATCTCTCGCAATTCCGCCGCTGGTATTCGCAGGCCGGGACCCCGCGGGTGCGCGTCGGTAGCCGCTACGACGCGGAGGCCGGCCGCGTCCGGCTGACGATCGAGCAGTCGACGCCGGCGACGCCCGGCCAGCCGACGAAGCAGCCCTTCCACATCCCGGTCCGCGTGCAGCTCTACGGCCGCGACAGCGGCCTCCCCCTCGGCCCCGAGCGGCTGATCGAGCTTCGCGACGCCGCGGCCGAGCTGCAGGTCGACGGCGTGGCCGAGCCTCCGGTGCTGTCGATCAACCGCGGCTTCTCGGCGCCGGTGAACGTCGAGGCCGACCAGTCGCGCGCCGAGCTCGCGCACCTCGCCGCGCACGACGACGACCCGTTTGCGCGCTACGAGGCGCTGCAGCGCCTCGCGCTCGACGTGATGACGCGGGCGATCGCCGACGGCGGCGAGGCGGTCGACGACAGCCTCGTCCGTGCGGTCGCCGCGACGCTCGACAGCGGGCTCGATCCCGCCTTCGTCGGCGAGGCGGTGATGCTGCCGAGCGAGGCGTTCATCGGCGACCAGCTCGCGACGGTCGATCCGGACGCTGTCCACCGCGCCCGCGAGGCGGCCAAGCGCGCGCTGGGAACCGAGCTCCGCGACCGCTGGTGGGCGGCGTACCGGGCGAACCGCGACAACCGCTACGAGCTCAATCCGGAAGCGAAGGGGCGCCGGCGCCTCAAGAACGTGGCGCTCGGCTACCTAGCGGCGGAGGACGAGCCCCAAGCGATCGCGACGGTGGTCGAGCAGTTCGAGGGCGCGGACAACATGACCGACCGCCTCGCCGCGCTCGGTCTCCTGGTCAACTCGGCGGCCCCGGAGCGCGAGGCGGCGCTCGCCGCGTTCCACGACCGCTACCGGCACGACGCGCTCGTGCTCGACAAGTGGTTCGCCGCGCAGGCGCTGTCGACGCGGCCCGACGCGCTCGAGGCGGTGGTGGCGCTCGGCCGCCATCCGGACTTCTCGCGCACCAACCCCAACCGGTTGCGCGCGCTCGTCGGGGCGTTCGGCATGAACCAGCCGCGCTTCCACGACGCGAGCGGCGCGGGCTACCGCTTCCTGGCCGACGAGGTGATCGCGGTCGACGCGATCAACCCGCAGTCGGCCTCGCGCATCGTCCAGCCGCTCGCTCGCTGGCGCCGCTTCGGTCCCGACCGCGCCACGCTGATGCGCGCCGAGCTCGAGCGCATCCTTGCGAAGCCGGGGCTTTCCAAAGACGCTTACGAGGTCGTATCGAAGTCGCTGGCCTGAGCGCGGAGCGCGGCCGAACCAGGGAGCCGCCATGCGCCTCGACGATCCGCCGTTCATCCTGACGCTGTCGTGCCGCGACGCGGTCGGCATCGTCGCCGACGTGACCGGCTTCCTCGCGGCCCGCGGCGGGTTCATCGTCGACAGCCAGCAGTACGCCGACCTCGAGACGGGGCGCTTTTTCATGCGGGTCGCCTTCGTGAGCGGCGGGACCGAGCCGCTGGTTCTCGGGCCGCTGCGCGACGCGTTCGCGCCGATCGGCGGCCGGCACATGATGGACTGGTCGCTCGCCGATTCCGCCGAAAGGCCGAAGGTGCTGATCGCCGTGTCGAAGCACGGCCACTGCCTCAACGACCTGCTCCACCGCTGGAGCACGGGCGCGCTGCCGATCGAGGTAGTTGGCGTCATGTCGAACCACCCCGACATGCGCGGCCTGAGCGAGTGGCACGGGCTGCCCTACCATCACCTGCCGGTCACCGCGGAAACCAAGCCCCGTCAGGAGGCCGCCTTCGCCGAGCTGGTGGCGGCGTCGAAGGCCGACGTCGTCGTGCTCGCGCGCTACATGCAGATCCTCAGCCCCGAGCTCGCGCGGCATCTGTCGGGGCGCTGCATCAACATCCACCACAGCTTCCTGCCGAGCTTCAAGGGCGCCAGGCCCTATCACCGGGCGCACTCGCGCGGGGTCAAGCTGATCGGTGCGACGGCGCACTACGTGACGAGCGACCTCGACGAAGGGCCGATCATCGAGCAGGCGGTCGAGCGCGTCGACCATCGCGACACGATCGACGACCTCGTCCGTATCGGCCGCGACGTCGAGGCCCAGGTGCTCGCCCGCGCGGTCAAATGGCAGGCGGAGCGGCGCATCCTCGTGAACGGCGCCAAGACGGTCGTGTTCAGGTGAGCTCCGAGGCGCGGCTGTTCGCCGAGTTCGATCGGCTGGGGGTCGCCCGTCGGATCGCCGAGCACGAGGCGGTCTACACCGTCGAGCAGAGCGCCCGGCTCCACCGCGACCTGCCGGGCGCGCACACCAAGAACCTGTTCCTAAAGGACGGCACCGGCCGCTACTGGCTGGCGACGATCCCCGCCGACATCCGGGCCGATCTGAAGCGTCTGCCCGCCGCCATCGGCTCGAAGCGCCTGTCGTTCGGCAGCGCCGACGAGTTGCGATCGCTGCTCGGCGTCGAGCCCGGATCGGTCACACCGCTCGCCGCGATCAACGACGAGGCGGGTCGCGTCGCGGTGGTGATCGACGCCGCGCTCGCCGCGGCCGATGCCGTCAACGTGCATCCGCTCCGGAACACCGCCACGGTCGGCCTCGCCCCGTCCGATCTGCGCCGGCTCCTGGAGGCGTGGGGCCATCCGCCGCTCGTCGTCGACGTGCCCCGGCTGGAAACCGCGATCGCGTGACGGAGCCGAGGATGCATGCCGGGCGCCCGAGATCTCACGCTGGCTTACGCCGCCCGCCGAGCTATGACGGCCGCGACGAATCCTCCGCCGGCTCGACCAGAGGCGAACGCCGGCGCCAAGAACGAAGGACGAAGACGGCATGAAGCTCGCGAGTTTGAAGAACGGCACGCGCGACGGTCGGCTGGTCGTGGTATCGAAGAACCTCGCCTGGTGCGCGGACGCGGGCCACATCGCACCCACGCTCCAGGCGGCGCTCGACGACTGGGACCGCATCGAGCCGCAGCTCCGCCTGCTGGCCCAGGACCTGGAGCACGAGGCGATCCCGATGATGCGCTTCCACGAGCGGCAGGCGCATTCGCCGCTCCCGCGGGCGCACCATTGGGTCGACGGCTCGGCCTACGTGAACCACGTCGAGCTGGTCCGGAAGGCGCGCGGCGCCGAGATGCCGGAAAGCTTCTGGACCGACCCGCTGGTCTACCAGGGCGGATCGGACGACTTCACGGCCCCGCGCGATCCCATCGTCGTCCCGGACGAGGCGTTCGGCATCGACTTCGAAGGCGAGGTGGCGGTGATCACCGACGACGTGCCGATGGGCACGTCGGAGGCCGACGCGCACGCGCACATCAAGCTCGTGATGCTGGTGAACGACGTGTCCTTGCGCAACCTCATCCCGAACGAGCTCGCCAAGGGCTTCGGCTTCTACCAGTCCAAGCCGTCGACGAGCTTCTCGCCGGTCGCGGTCACGCCCGACGAGCTGGGGGAGGCCTGGGCGGGCGCGAAGCTCAAGCGCCCGCTTCTCTCGACGCTGAACGGCGAAGCGTTCGGCCGGCCCGATGCCGGCGTCGACATGACGTTCAGCTTCGCGCGCCTGATCGAGCACGTGACCAAGACGCGGCGGCTGGGCGCCGGTTCGATCGTCGGTTCGGGCACCGTGTCCAACAAGGACGGCGGCAGCCCCGGCCGGCCGGTCGCGCAGGGCGGCCTCGGCTACTCGTGCATCGCCGAGGTCCGCATGATCGAGACGATCGACGGCGGCAGGCCGGCCACCCCCTTCATGCGCTTCGGCGACACCGTCCGCCTCGAGATGCTCGACGACACCGGCCACTCCATCTTCGGCGCCATCGAACAGACCGTGCAGCCGCCGGAGCGGGTGTCGTGAGCCCGCGTACGCTCTACGGCTACTGGCGCTCGTCCGCGGCCTACCGCGTCCGCATCGCGCTCGCGCTCAAGGGGCTCGATTACGACCACAAGGGGATCGACCTGCGCACCGGCGCGCAGTCGGGCGTGGGCTTCAAGCTGCTCAACCCGCAGGGCCTCGTGCCCTACCTCATAGACGGCGACATCGGTTTGAACCAGAGCCTCGCGATCATCGAGTACCTCGACGAGGTCTATCCGGAACCGCGCCTTCTCCCCGACGACCCGGTCGCCCGCGCCCGGGTACGGGCCGCCGCGCTCGCCATCGCGTGCGACATCCACCCGCTCAACAACCTGCGCGTGCTGAAGTATCTCAAGGCGCCCATGGGTCACGAGCAGGCCGAGATCGACGCCTGGGCGCAGCACTGGATCGAAACGGGCTTCGCGGCGCTCGAGGAGATCGCCGAGGGCTCGCCCGGGCCTTTCCTGTTCGGCGAGGCCGCGACGCTCGCCGACGTCTGCCTCGTGCCGCAGATGTACAACGCGCGCCGGGTGCGCGCCGACCTCACGCATTTCCCGCGACTCGTGGCGGTCGACAAGGCGTTGAACGCGTTGCCTGCGGTGGCCAAGGCCCGGCCCGAGGCCCAGCCCGACGCCGACGTCTGAGCCGTTCATCGCGGCGCCGCAACGTTCCGGCGGCGCGGCGACGACGAGCGCGGCACCCGTTAAGGCGTGTTAATCGACGCTTAATATTTCTGGCGTGAAATCAACCCCGGGTCGTACCAGGGGGCTTCTCGATGTCGGAACAGATTGCCGCGAACTTGACGCCGGCGCAGCGGCGCGTGCTGCTCGCGATGAGCCCGGCGAAACCCACCGACGTCTGGCGGCTGTCGTGGCGCCTCACGACCATCCGCAAGCTCGACGCGGCGCGCGTCATCGCGCAAGGCCAGCGCGGTTGGGTAGACGCGCGGCTCACCGAGCTCGGGCTCAAGGTCCGCGCCGACCTCACGCAGGCGACGCACTAGCCGCCGACGCCCGCAGGGGCGTTTCCGCGGCGTCGATGACATCCGCCGTGGACCCGTCGAGCGGCGACCGCTTTCCCGAACAACGAACCCGACGACCGCCCCGACCGGCGCTGCATATCTTCACGGACCGAAAAAGGGGAAGAGGCGGCCAGTTTGGGGTGACCACCTCTTCCGGGCGCCGTCGTGAGGGGGTGACGGCGCGCCTACGTGCGGCCGGGTGAGCCGCCCCTCCCGTCTAGACGATCGCCGGCCCCACGGAACGAGCCGTTCGACGAAAGGCCGACGGGAAGGCACGAACGACATCGGTCCGCGGGAACCGATGTCCGTCGCCCGCGACGGGCACCGACGCGGAAGAGATCCGCCGGATCGACCCGACGACCCTTGCGATGGACCTAGTCGCCCGCCGTATTCTTCCGGTAGTCGAGCGGCGGTTTCCGGTCGCCGACGAGGCTCCGGTAGACGTAATTCGGCCCGCGGCGCCGGTCGAATTCCGCTTTGGCGGCGACGATCTGCTCCGGCTTCTCGTAGAGTTCGATCGCGGTGAGGGCGAGCACCTTGGCGGCGTTCTGCATGCCCTTGAACCCGATCGACGTGCCGCCCGCCGCGACCGCCTGCCAGCTGTGCGCCGGCGTTCCCGGCACCCACGTCGCGGTCGAGAATCCGGCGGTCGGCACGTTGTAGGACACGTCGCCCACGTCGGTGCTGCCCGCGCCGTGGCTCTCGCTCAACGGGTCGATCCGGGTCGCCTCGGCGATCGGCGTCCGGCCGCCGAGCGTCGGCGCGATCTTCGAGGCGAAGGCCTGTTCCTCGGGCGTGTACGCCACGCCGCCGACCGCGGTCAGGTGGGCGTGGACGAGACTCTGGAGGTAGCGGTTGGGCAACAGGCTGTTGGCGCCGTGGATCACCTCGTGGTCGACCGTTGTGCCGGTGCCCATGGCGGCGCCTTCGGCCACCTTGACCAGGCGGTCGAACGTCTCGCGCACCACCTCCGGATCGGGGTTGCGAACGTAATAGAAAACCTCGGCGAAGTCGGGGACGACGTTCGGCGCGCTGCCGCCCGACGTGATGACATAGTGCATGCGGCTGTCCTGCGGCATGTGCTCGCGCATCATGTTCGCCATCATGTTCATCGCCTCGACGCCGTCGAGCGCCGAGCGACCGCGCTCGGGCGCGGCGGCGGCGTGCGCGGAGACGCCGCGGAAGCGGAACTTGCCCGACTTGTTCGAATTCGACGTTTGGATGTCGGCCGAGTTGCTGCTGGCCGGGTGCCAGTGGAGCGCGATGTCGACGTCCTTGAACAGGCCGTCGCGCACCATGTAGACCTTGCCCGCGCCGCCTTCCTCCGCCGGCGTGCCGTAGAAGCGGATCCGGCCCTTGGTGCCGGTCTTCTGCAGCCAGTCCTTCACCGCGATCGCCGCCGAGGCCGAGGCCACGCCGAACAGGTGGTGGCCGCAGGCGTGGCCGGCGCTCTTGCCGGCGACCGGCGAGCGCGCCGGCGAGGCGTCCTGGTTGATCCCCGGGAGGGCGTCGAACTCGCCGAGCACGCCGATCACCGGACCGCCGTCGCCGTAGGTCGCGGTGAACGCGGTGGGCATGCCGGCGACGCCTGCCTCGATCCGGAAGCCCGCGTCCTTCAGCATCTTCTGCAGGAGCGCCGACGATCGGGTCTCCTGGTAGCCGACCTCGGCGAAGCTCCAGATCGCCTTCGCCGCCTCGGCGTTGCGCGCGGCGTCGCGGTCGATGCGGTCGAGCGCGACGCGCGGCTCGGCGAACGCGGGGGCGGCGAGCAGCAAGGCGCAGGCGGTGGCGGTCGGCAGCTTCATGATTCCTCCGTCGATTCCCCGGAGACTAGCCCAAGCCGCGCGCCTTTCCAGCCCGTTGACCGGCGGCGGCACCTCATCTAGCGACCCAACCATGCGCTTCCTTTCCGACAACGCCGCGTCCGTCTGCCCAGAGGTGATGGAGGCGGTGCTGGCCGCCAACGTCGCCACCGACAGGGCCTACGACGGAGATCCCTGGTCGGCGGCGCTCAACGAGGCGATGTCGGACTTCTTCGGCACGCGGGTGCGCGCGTTCGCGGTGTCGACCGGCACGGCGGCGAACAGCCTCGCGCTCGGCTGCCTCGTGCCGCCGTTCGGCGCCGTCGTGTGCCACCGCGAGGCGCACATCGAGGTCGACGAGTGCGGCGCGCCGGAGTTCTTCACCGGCGGGGCCAAGCTGCTGCTGTGCGACGGCGCGCACGCCAAGCTGACGCCCGCGACCGTCGATGCCGGGGTGGCGGCGATGCGCGGCGACGTCCACCAGGTGCAGATCCGCGCGCTGTCGCTCACGAACGCCACCGAGTACGGCACGGTCTACACGCCGGACGAGGTGAGGGCGCTCGCCGACCTCGCGCGCGGGCGCGGCTGGCGCGTCCACATGGACGGCGCCCGCTTCGCCAACGCGGTCGCCCACCTGGGCTGCCATCCCGGCGACGTGACCTGGCGCGCAGGCGTCGACGTGCTGAGCTTCGGCGCGATCAAGAACGGCGGAATGTCGGCCGAGGCGCTCGTGTTCTTCGACGAGGCGCTCGCCGCCGAGGTCCCTTACCGCCGCAAGCGCGCCGGCCAGATGCCGTCGAAGGGACGCTTCAACGCCGCGCAGCTCATCGCCTACGTCCGGAGCGGGGCGTGGCGCCGCAACGCCGAGGCCGCGAACGCTGGGGCGCGGCGCCTCGCCGAAGCGGCGGGCCCCCGGCTCACCCACCCGGTGGAGGCGAACGAGGTGTTCGTCGACCTCGGCGGCCACGGCGAGGCGCTGCGCGCCGAGGGCTTCAGCTTCTACGACTGGGGCGCCGCCGGCTCGGGTGAGGCGCGGTTCGTCGTCTCGTGGGATCAGCGCGAGGACGAGATCGCCGCGCTGGTCGGGGCGCTGCGGCGCCTCTAGCGGACCGCGGTCCTCACTGCAGCATCGCGCCCGGCGCGGCGTCCGCCGCCGCGGCGGACGGATTGATAATGTCCTGCGCCAGTTCGGTGAGCTGCTCGTCGAGCTGCTTGTCGCGGTCGGAAAAGCCGGCGAGGGCGCCCGCGTGATAGGTCTCGCCGAGCGCGCGGGCGCAGGCGGCGACGGTGCCGAAGCCGGCGATCCGGTAGTGCAGGAGCCGCTGCACCGACGCGATCAGGCCGGCGTCGCGCACGTCGGGCGCGCGCACCTTCGTCATCTTGCGCGCCTCGAGCACCAGCGCCTGCATCGCTTGGTCGGGGTGCGCCCGCGCGTCCGCGCCGAGCTGGCGGACGTGGCTTTCGAGCACGGCGAGCCGCGTGCCGATCTCGTTCGCATAATCCTCGAGAAGCTGCGCCAGCCCGTCGTGGTCCGCGGCGGCCACGAGTTCGGGCAGCACCGCCTGGATTTGCAGCTCGGCGCTGTGGAGTTCCTGGAGCTCGGCGAGCCGCATGTCGCGCAGCGTCGCGATCTCGGCGGTGCCGCGGCGCAGCAGGCCGCTGGCGCGCCGCGCCTGCTCGGCGAACCCGGCGCCGAGCGAGGATTCGCCGGCCATCGCCGCCTTCATCGGGCAGAAGTTGGTGACGCCGCGGGTCAGCAGCGACGCGCCTGCGAGGCCGAGCCCCGCGCGGCGCGCGGGCGGTCCGCGCCTCGCCGCGGCCGCGGCGAGGCCCAGGCCGCCGATGATCGAGAGCCAGCGCTCGGCCGATCCGAGGTTGGAGCGGGGCTGCGGGGTCCGGTCGGGCGTTGCTTGCGAAGCCATGGCGTCGTTCCTGACGTGAGGGGCGGGCGGGAGCAGGGACAAGCGTTCGGCGCCGGAGCGCGTTCCGGCGCTGCGGCGGCGGACGTCGCCCGTCTCCGTCGGCTCGCCGCAATCGTCAGCCGAGCGTCACGTCGAGGAACATCATCGCGGTGAGCCCGACCATCAGCCCGTGCGTCGCGCGCATGCTCGGGCGGCGGCGCTGAGTCTCGGGGATGATCTCGGACGCCACCACCGAGATCATGGCGCCGGCGGCGAAGCCAAGCCCCCAGGGGAGGAGCGACGCCGACAGCGAGACGATCCCGACGCCGAGCAAGCCGCCGATCGGTTCGACGAGACCCGAGGCGAGCGCCGCGAGCCACGCGAAGCGCCGCGAGTAGCCGAGCGTCAGCAGCGACGCCGCCACCGCGAGCCCTTCGGGCATGTTCTGGAGCCCGATGCCGATCGCGGTCGCGGTGCCGTTGCCGAAATCGCCGCCGCCGAAGCTGACGCCGACCGCCAACCCCTCGGGAAAGTTGTGGAGCGTGATCGCTGCGATGAACAGCCAGATGCGCCGCACTTGGTCGGCGGGCGCGTCGGCCGGGCCGATCGCGGTCACCTCCACGGGCGCGAAGCGGTCGAGCGCCGAAAGACTGAGTGCGCCGAGAAGAACCGCCGCGACGATCGTGCCGGCCGCTCCGACCCGCGTGGCGCCCAGCTCCTCCGCCTGCTCGAGGCCCGGGATGATGAGCGAGAAGAAGGCCGCCGCGAGCATGACCCCGGCCGCGAAGCCGAGGAAGACGTTCTGCTGGCGCTCGGACGGCTTGTCGATGAAGAGGATCGGCAGCGCGCCGACCGCGGTCGCGAGCCCGGCGCCCAGGCTGGCCAGGAAACCGACGAGAACGATGGACTCCATCGGCCGCCCAACGCCCGGCGGGGCGCCTCGTTGCGCGAAGCAGGGGAGCCATGCGCAAGTGACGGGTTCCGGCGCGGCGCGCCTGTCGCTATCGCTGCGCTCCAACCGTTGCAGGACGCCCCGTGCACGCGCCAGCCGCCCCCGCCGCCACGCCCAAGCTGCTGCCGACGCGCGTGCTGGTCCAGTTCGCGATCGTGACGCTAATCTGGGGATCGACCTGGCTCGTCATCCGGACGCAGCTCGGCGTGGTGCCGCCGTCGTGGTCGGTCGCCTATCGCTTCGTCGTCGCCGGGGCGATGATGGCGGGCTTCTGCGCCGTCACGCGCCGATCGCTGAAGGCGCCGGCCGACGCGCACCTCTTCTTCCTAGGGATGGCCTTCTTCCAGTTCATCCTCAATTTCAACCTCGTCTACCGCGCCGAGCAGCACGTCACCTCGGGGTTGGTGGCGGTGGCCTTCGCGCTGCTCGTGGTGCCGAACGCGATCCTCGCCTGGGTGGTGCTCGGCCAGCGCGTGTCGCTGCGCTTTGCCGGGGGTTCGGCGCTCGGCATCGCGGGCGTCGGCCTGCTGTTCTGGCAGGAGTTCGGCACGGTGGGGACCGGCGTGGGCCACGGGCTGACGCTGACGTTGCTCGGCGTGCTCGCGGCCTCGGTCGGGAACGTCATGCAGGCGAGCGCGAAGGGCCGGTCGCTCGACGTCTTCGTCATGCTGGCCTGGTCGATGACCTACGCGGGCGCCGCCAACGCGGCGATCGCCTGGGAACTGTCGGGGCCGCCGGTGATCGAGCCGTCCGCGGGCTACGTGGCGGGCGTTCTCTACCTCGCGGGGGTCGCCTCGGCGGTGGCCTTCGCGATCTACTACGACATGATCCGCGCGATCGGTCCCGCCCGCGCGGCCTATTCGAGCGCCGTCATCCCGTTCATCGCCATGGCGCTGTCGACGATCTTCGAAGGTTATCGCTGGAGCGCGCTCGCGTTCGCCGGCGGCGGTCTGGCGCTTTCCGGCCTCTACATCGCCTTGCGGGCCAGAGCCCGTTGACAGAGGCGCTGACATTATGTCAGTACGACTGTCATGAACATCGAAGCACCACTCGCCTCGACGCTGCGCGAGCGACGTAAGGCGGAGACGCGGGACCTCATCGTCGACGCGCTCGCCGCCTGTCTGACCGATGCGGACATCTCGGCGATCACCTTCGCCGAGGTGGCGAAGCGGGCGGGCGTCACGGAGCGAACCGTCTACCGATACTTCCCGACGCGCGACGAACTCTTCCGCGCGCTTTGGGAATGGCTGAGCAGCCGGGGCGGCGTGACTCGTCCGCGGATGCCGTCGACCGAAGCCGAGCTGACGGCGATGCTGCGCCCCTTCTACACCGGCTTCGACACGGTCGCGCCGCAGATGCAGGCCGTGCTTCGCACCCCGCAGGGTCGCGAGATGCGCGCCTCGCTCAACCCCGAACGCACGCGCGCCTTCCTCGCGGCGATCGACGACGCGGCGGGGGACCTGCCCGCCGCCGACAAGCGCAAGGCCGCGGCGGCGATCCAGCTGCTGCACAGCGCGGCGGCCTGGGCGGCGATGCGCGAGGACTGGGGGTTGGACGGCGAGGCGGCGGCGGAGGCCTGCGCCTGGGCGATCGACACGCTTTTGAAGGATCTGCGGCGGCGCGACGGCCGACCGCTCGCGGAAGAAGAATAGGGGACCCGAAATGCTGTACCATGTATCGATCGCGGCCGACGACCCGGCGCACGTGGCGAAGGTCGTCGCGGAACTTTGGAGCGGCGAGGCCTTCCCGTTCCCGCCCTACGAGGGCGCCTGGATCGCCTTCGCGGGCGACGATCGCAACACGGCGATCGAGGTGTATCGCCGCGGCATGGAGCTGGTGCCCGCCGACGGCGACGAGGACGCGGTCGGCCGCACGAACCCGGCGCCGTCGCGCACGACCTCGACGCACCTGGCGATGGCGACGCCGCTGACCGCCGACGCGGTGATGGCGATCGCCGCCCGCGAGGGCTGGACCGCGAAATACCGCAAGCGCGGCGACATCTTCGGGGTCATCGAGTTCTGGGTGGACGACGCGGTCATGATCGAGGTGCTGACGCCCGAGATGCAGGCCGAGTACCTTCGGACGATGACGATCGAAAGCTGGCGCGCGATGCTCGCCGCGGGCGCCCCGGAGACCATCGCCGCCTGACAAGCTTGCTAGTTGGCACCGCCGCCGAGAAGGTTTCTTGTCGCAACCGAAAAGATCGGAGGTTGCGATGGCCCGGGAACGTCCCGAAACGCGGGAAGCGGCGGTGGTTCTGATGAAGAAGGTCGCGGTCGACGGCTCGGGCTTCACCCGCTTCGCGGGCGTGGAGCCGCTCGCCTGCTGGCAGGGCTATTCCGAGCTGACGCTCGAGCTACGTCCCGACCTCACGCAGCATCACGGCTTCGCGCACGGCGCCGTGGTCGGCATGATGGCGGACAACGCCTGCGCTTGGGCCGCCGCGTCGGTGGCGGGCGACGTCGTCACCTCGAGCTACACGCTCAACTTCCTGAGTCCGGCGAGGGGCGACCGGCTGCGCGCCAAGGGCTGGGTGTTGAAGGCGGGCAAGCGCCAGATCGTCTGCCGCGCCGAGGTCTGGTCCGAAGGACCGGGCGACCCGGTGCTCGCCGCCGTGGCGCAGGCGACCGTCGCGGCGCTGGCGTGACCCGGGCCGGCTCGGCGCGAGCTACTCGGCCGCCTGCCGCATCCCCAACTGCCGGCAGACCCGCCACAGCTTCTCCGGCGTGGCGGGCATCTCGATCTGGGTGCCGTCGAGCGCGTCGATGATCGCGTTCATGATCGACGGCATCGCGCCGATCGTGCCGGCCTCGCCGCAGCCCTTGGCGCCGAGCGGGTTGTTCGGGTTGGGCGTGCCGAGCGTGTCGAAGCCGACGTGCGGCATGTCGTCGGCGCGCGGGATGCCATAGTCCATGAAGCTTCCGGTGAGGAGCTGCGCGCCGTCGCCGTAGACGATGTTCTCGAGCAAAACCTGGCCCAAGCCCTGCGCCACGCCGCCGTGCACCTGTCCCTCGACGAGCATCGGATTGAGGATGGTGCCGAAGTCGTCGACGATCGAATAGCGCGGGATGCGCACGATGCCCGTTTCCGGGTCGATCTCGACCTCGGCGACGTGGCAGCCGTTGGGCCAAGCGGGCTTGGGTTTCGGTGTGTTGTACCGGCCGCGCCCGTCGAGCGCGCGCGGGTGCCTCGCGGCGAGCTCGCCGAGCGTCGTGGTGCGGTTGGTGCGGCGCGCCCGGAACACGCCTTCCTCGTAGTCGACCTCACTCGCTTCGAGGTCCTGCGCCGCGAGCGCCTTGCCGCGCTCGATCAGCTCGTCCGCGGCGACGATCACGGCGCCGCCGCCCCAGACCAGCGACCGCGAGCCGCCGGTGCCGTGCCCCTGGTCGAGCCGCGCTGTGTCGCCCTGGACGATGCGCACCCGGTCGATGTCGAGCCCGAGGCGGTCGGCGAGCACCTGGGCGTAGGCGGTCTCGTGGCCCTGTCCGTTCGACTGCGTGCCGACGGCCGCCTCGACGACGCCGTCGGGCGCGACGCGGATGTCGGCGAATTCCTCGGTCGATCCGCCGCCGGCGATCTCGACGTAGAAGCACAGGCCGCGCCCGTAGCGCAGGCCGCGCCGTCGGGCGTCCGCCTTGCGAGCGGCGAACCCCTCCCAGTCGGCCTGCGCGACCGCCTTGTCGAGCACAGCCGGAAAGTCGCCGACGTCGAAGGTGAGGCCGAGACCGTTGGCGTGCGGCAGCTCGTCGGGGCAGAGCAGGTTTCGCCGGCGGATCTCGTCGACGCCCATCCCCAGGTCGCGCGCCGCTGCCTCGATCAGTCGCTCCATGACGTAGGCCGACTCCGGCCGGCCCGCCCCCCGGTAGGCGTCGACCGGCGCCGTGTTGGTGACGACGCCGCGCACGCGGTTGAGGATCGCCGGGATCCGGTACACCCCGCCCATGATGGTGCCGCCGGCCATCGTCTGGATCGCCGGGCCGAACTGCGACTGGTACGCGCCGAGGTCGGCATCGGTCTCGACCTTGAGCGCGAGGATGCGTCCGTCGGTCGCCAGTGCGAGCGCCGCGTCGGAGACCATCGCGCGGCCGTGCGTGTCGGTCTGGAACGCGTCCGACCGCTCGCCAGTCCATTTGACCGGCCGCCCGAGCTCGCGCGCGGCGTGCAGAACCAGCGCGTATTCGGGGTAGACGAAGCTCTTCATCCCGAAGCCGCCGCCGACGTCGCCGGTGACGATGCGGAGCTGCTCGGCCGGGACGTTGAGCACGCGGCCCGCCAGGATCGCGCGCATGCCCGCCACGCCCTGGCTGCCGACGTGCAGCGTGAAGCCCTGCGTCCCGTCCCATTGGCCGACCGCGGCGCGCACCTCCATCGAGGTCGGGGCGACGCGATTCTGGACGATGCGGAGCCGCGTGACGTGCGGCGCCGCCGCGATCGCGGCGTCGGCGGCCTCCTCGTCGCCGACCTGCCAGCGGAAGATCGCGTTGCCTTCGGTGCCGTCCCAGATCGGCGCGGCGCCCGGCGCCAGCGCTTCCTCCATCGTCGCGACGGCGGGCAGCTCCTCGAAATCGACCTCGATCGCGTCGGCGGCGGCGCGCGCCGCCTCGCGCGTCTCGGCGACGACGAAGGCGATGCCGTCGCCCACGAAGCGCGCGACGTCGGCGAGCAGGGGCCGCGGCGTCTCGATCGGCCTGGACAGCGGCACGAGGCAGGGGACCGGCCCGTAGGCCGAGAGATCGGCGTGCGTGTAGACCGCGAGCACGCCTGGCATCGCGCGGGCGGCCGAGGCGTCGATGCCGGCGATCCGCGCGTGCCCGTAGGGGCTGCGCAGCGTCACGCCGTAGGCCATGCCGGGGAGCCGGACGTCGTCGGTGTAGCGGCCCTTGCCGGTCAGCAACCGCTCGTCCTCGACGCGCTTCACGGATTGTCCGCCGAACTTCATCCTCGTTCCTCCAGACAGGCGCGCAGCCCCTCGCGGAAGGAAGGGTAGCGCAAGCGATGGCCCAGGTCGCGCTTCATCTTGCCGTTCGCCACGCGCCGGTGCTCGGCGTAGAAGGCGCGGGCCTGCGGGCTCAGTTCGTCGGGGCGGGCGAGCGGCGGGTAGGGCGCGCCGAGCAGGTCGCAGGCATGTTCCGCCACCGCCCGGCTTTCCGCCGGCGCGTCGTCGGCGACGTTGTAGACGCCGGGCGCGCGGCCGAAGGAAGCGATCACCGCGCCGACGATGTCGTCGACGTGGATCCGGCTGAACAGATGCCCGGGCGCATCGACGCGCGGCGCCGCCGTCCGATCGAGCGCCGACCGCCCCGGCCCGTAGATGCCGGGCAGGCGGAAGACGCGCACGTCCGGCCGGAGCGCCTGCCAGTCGAGGTCCGCCGCCGTCCGCGCCGACCGGCGGCCGCGTCCGACGGTCGCGCTCTCGTCGACCCAGGCACCGCCGGCGTCGCCGTAGACGCCGGTCGAGGACAGGTATCCCACCCACCGCGCCGGCGCGGCCCGCATCGCATGCGCGTAGCGCACGAGGACCGGGTCAGCGTCGCCCTGCGGCGGCACCGATGACAGGATGTGCGTCGCGCGCGCGACCTCCCCGGCGACCGCAGGATCGTCGAGCGCGAGCGCTCCTTCCGCTCGGCGCGTGCCGACCACCGTCCAGCCATCGCTCCGGAGCCGCGCCGCGAGCCGCGATGCGGTGTAGCCGAGGCCGAAGACGAACAGGCGCACCGCGCCTACTTTGCGCCGTGACCGCCGAACAGGGTGCCGAAGAAGTCGCCCTTGTTCCACCGCGGGCGCTCCGGCGCGTTCGCCAGCTCACGCGCGATCGCGTGGTTGACCGCGGCGAACCGCGCGGCGGCGCGATAGTCGATCGTCTGCGCCAGGTCGTCGTTCGGGCGGTGGTAGCGGGTCGAGCGGAACCGGCGGTCGGCCTCAGCGCCGCCGTTCGCCGGACCCGTCTTCAGGAACACCGCCGGCACGCCGGCCTGGACGAAGCGGTAATGGTCGCTGCGCGTGAAGATGCCCTGGTCGGGATCGGGGTCGGCCGTCACGGTCAGGCCCATCGAGGTCGCCGCGCGCTCGACCGCGGCGCCGATCGTCGAGCGGTCGGCGCCGAAGGCGACGAGGTCGCGGAAGTCGTACGACAGGATGGGCATGTCGAGGTTGACGTTCGCGACCAGCGAGCCCTTGGGGACCGTCGGGTTCTGCGCGAAATACTCCGATCCGACGAGGCCCTTCTCCTCGGCGGTCACCGCGAGGAACATCACCGAGCGCTTCGGCTTCGTGCCCTCGTGCTCGAAGGCATGGGCCACCTCCAGCATCGTGGCGATGCCCGAGGCGTTGTCCATCGCGCCGTTGTAGATGGTGTCGCCGTCGAGCGCGGGGCCGACGCCCTCGTGGTCGAGGTGGCCGGACAGGACCACGAATTCGTTCCGGAGCTTCGGATCGCTGCCTTCGATCACGCCGACGACGTTCGAGCTGGCCGCCTTGCCGATCTCGTTCCGGAGCGCGACCTGCGCGCGGCCGGGCAACGCGAAGCGCGGCACGTTGCCGGCGGGGGCTTCGGCGGCCGCCATGATCGTCGCCGCATCCGCCCTGGCGCCGGCGAACAGCTTCTCGGCACCCTTCAGACTGAGCGTCGCGAGCGGCACCGCGGCGCCGCCGGGGAACCAGGGCGTCCCGTCGGCCTGGGTCCAGGTCATCTGCCGCTCGTTCCAGTTCTGCTTGGCGCGATCGAACGGCAGCACCTTCTCGCGCGTCGGCGTGTAGAGCATGATCATACCGACGGCGCCGCGCCGGGCCGCGTTGGTGCGCTTGACGGCCGTGTTGCCGTAGTGGGCGCGCTCCTCGCCCTGGAAGGACTTGGGCGCGCCGGTCAGCACGACGACGACCTTGCCCTGGACGTCAAGGCCCCGATAATCGTCGCGCTTGCCGTCCGGCGTCACCACCCCGAAGCCGGCGAACACCAGCGGCGCCTCGAGGTCCACCTGCGGGGCGAGCGGGCTCGCCCCGGGCAGGTAGTCCTCGCCGAAGCGGAGCGCCGCCGCGCCGCCGCGCCCGGTCAGCGCGATCCGGCCTTCGCTCGGCACGTAGGTGGTGAGCGGCACGCGCTGCAGATAGCCGCCCTTGTCGCCGCCGGGCTTCAGCCCGAACTCCATGAAGCGCGCGGCGACATAGTCGGCGGCGATCTCGTACTCGCGCGACCCCGCTTCGCGGCCGAGCAGATTGTCGCTGGCGAGAAAGGTCATGTGCGCTCGGATCGCGTCCGGCGACCACCGGTACGCCCCTTCCGCCCGGGCGCCACCCGCCAGGACCAAGGCCGCGCCCACTACCGCCGCCACATACTTCGTCATGTCCGCTCCCGATTGTCTCGCGGGCCGGACGCTAGCCGCACGCGCCGGGCCCCGCCAGCCCCTTCGGGGTCGCAGGCGGCTAGCCCGCGCGGGGCAGGGTCACCACGAAGACCGTGCCGCCGCCCGTGCGGGGCTCGGCGCGGATGTCGCCGCCGTGCGCCCGCACGATCGACCGGCAGATCGGCAGCCCGATCCCCATACCGTCCTCCTTCGTCGTGACGAAGGGCTCAAACAGCCGCGCCGCGACCGCCGCGGGCAGCCCGGGGCCGCGGTCGGCGATCGACAGCTCGACCGCGTCGCCCGCGGGCCGGGCGGAGATCGACACCTCGCGCGTCGCGCTTTCCGCCATCGCCTCGATCGCGTTGCGCACGAGGTTGAACACCACCTGCTGAAGCTGCACGCGGTCGCCCGTGACGCCGTCCGCCTCGGGATCGAAGCGGAGCCGCACCTTGACCGGCGCGGCACGCGCGAGCGGATCGCCGCGCGCCACCGCGAGCGCTTCGCGGACGATCGCCCCGAGGCTCGCCGGGCGCCGCTCGATCTCGCCCTTGGCGATGAAGCGACGCATGCGATGGATGACCTGCCCGGCGCGCACCGCCTCGTCGGCGACGCGCTGCAGCAGGTCGCGCGCCGTTTCGATCGGCGTCGCAGGATCGGCGAGCAGCGCGCGGATCGCGGCCGCGTAGTTCGCGACCGCGGCCAGCGGCTGGTTGAGCTCGTGCGCGAGCGACCCCGCCATCATGCCCATGGCGCTCACCCGCGAGACCTCGATCAGCTCCTGCTGGAGCGTCGAGACCTCGGCCTGCGCCTTCTTCGCCTCGGTGACGTCGCGCACGATGAGCAGCGCGAGCTCCAGCGCGCCGTCCGGCCCGAGGACGGGTTGCCCGTTGTAGAGTAGGTTCAAGCTCTCGCCGGTCGACCGCCGGCGCGCCACGACCTCGAGGTTGCGCACCGTCTCGCCGCGCATGACGCGGACGATCGGGCGTTCGTCGTAGGTCAGGACGCGGCCGTCGGCGTCCGACAGCTCTATCTCGCCGAAGATGCGGATCAGTCGGTCCAGGCAGGCGTCGTCCTCGCCGTCGAGGAAGGTCCGGGCATAGGCCTTGTTGTGGAAGCCGCGCCGCCCGTCCGGCGACACCGCGAGCACGCCGTCGACGAGGTTGTCGAGCAGCGACTTCATGTAGGCTTCGCGCTCGCGCAGCGCCGTTTCCGCCGTGCGGCGATCGTGGATGTCCTCGGTCGCCCCGTACCAGAGCCCGCTCGCCGGGTCGTGGCTCGCGCGCACCTGCATCCATCGGTAGGTTCCGTCGGCGACGCGCATCCGGCACTCGACGTTTAGCCGTTCGCCCGCCAGCCGCGCGCTCCGGGTGAGCTCGGCGAAGCGGCCGCGGTCGTCGGGATGGATGAGGTCGAGGTGGATCGACGGCCGTTCCGGACGCAACGGCACGCCGAAGAGGTCCGCGCCGGCCCGGCTGAGGATGCTCAGCCGCCCGTCGGCGTCCACCGTCCACAGGATGGCCGGCACCACCTCGAGGAAGCGGCTCACCGTCGTCTCGCAAGCCTCGGCCGGGTCGATCGTCTCGATGGTCATTCGCACGCACGGCGTCGCGCCGCCCCCCCGACCGACCCTTAGCGGTACGTCCGCCCGGCCGGAACCCTCGGGCAACCACGGGGCGCCGGCCCTTTCCATGGCCGCCGCACCGGATTACAACACGCGGCGAGGACGGCGGCGAGCGGACCGGCGTCGCAGGAATCCCGATGTCCCGAGCCTGTGTGTTGAGCGCGGCTGCACGCCGATCCGAACGCCGCCTGCTTCGGGTGCCGCCGCGAGGCTCGACGGGTGACCGGGAGCCGAAGGCGTGAGCGCGCTGGCGGGCCGGCGCGTGCTCGTCGTCGAAGACGAGGCGGTTATCGCGATGGCGGTCGAGGACATGCTCGTCGACCTCGGCTGCGAGGTCGTCGGCCCGGCGGGGACGCTCGTCGACGCGATGGCGCTCGCGGAAGGCGAGGGGCTCGACGCCGCGCTCCTCGATCTCAACATCAACGGCGGTCGCAGCTACGTCGTCGCCGACGAATTGCGGAGGCGCGGGGTACCCTTCGCCTTCGCGACCGGCTATGGTGACGAGGGCATCGAGAACGGTGGGGGCGGGACGCCCGTCCTGCAGAAGCCCTATCGCCAGGATCAGGTCGAGGCGGTGTTGCGGCGGCTGTTGGCGAACCGGGCGGAACCATGAGGGTCCGTTTCGGTTCCGTATCATCATGCATTCAAATCTTGTTCAGGGAAGTTGGGGCAAAGCGGGGGTCATGAGCATCGGACACAACATCGGCGATCTGTTGAAGGCGGCTTTCGTCCCCGACGACGAGTTGATGCCGCGGGTCTTCCTCGATCTGCTCGACCAGCTCGCCGCGCTCGAGGCTAAGCCGAAGCCCGGTGCGCTGACCGACGAGGCGTTCAAGGATCAGATCGCGGCGGTCATCCCGCAGCTCCGGGCGTTCGGCCGCTCGCTGTCGGGGAGCAGCGACCGCGCCGACGATCTCGTGCAGGAAGCCGTTCTCCGCGCCTGGGCCGCGCGCGAACGTTTCCAGGAAGGCACCAGCTTCAAGGCCTGGACCTTCACCATTCTCCGCAACCTGTTCCTGAGCCAGATGCGCCGGACCCGCTTCACCGCGGAATGGGACGATCTCGCGGCCGAGCGCGTGCTCGCTGCGCCCGCCGATCAGGACCGCCACATCCACGTCGCCGACGTGCAGCGCGCGCTCGCGAAGCTGCCCGAGGCGCAGCGCGAGGCGCTCGTGCTGGTGGGGGCGGGTGGCGTCACCTACGAGGAAGCCGCCGAGATCTGCGACTGCCCGATCGGCACGATCAAGAGCCGCGTGGCGCGCGGCCGCAACGCGCTCATCGCCCTGATCGAGGGCGAGGACGCCGACGAGGCGGCCGAGGCGGCCTGAAAAGATAACGGGCCGCGGCGTCAGGAACCGCGGCCCGTTTCTCGAGCGATCATCGCCCTGCCCGTCGCCCGCCGAGACCGGCGACCTTTTCTAAACCGTCCGTGCCCGCTTCGGTTCCGGCTCCGTCACGAAGTCGGGGCTACGCCTTGGGCAGCGTGAAGCAGAACACCGCGCCGCCGCCGAGCGCGTCCTCCACCCAGAGCTGCCCGCCGTGCGCCTCGACGATCGACCGGCAGATCGGCAGGCCGACCCCCATGCCCGTCGATTTGGTCGACACGAAGGGGGAGAAGAGGTGGCGCTTCACCTCCGGCGAAACGCCGGGACCGGTGTCGGCGACGCGCACGATCACCTGCTCGTCGGCGTGGAGCGCGGTCGAGATGGTGATGACCCGCGTCGGCTGTCCCTCCATCGCCTCGGCGGCGTTGCGCAGCAGGTTGGTGAACACCTGCTGGATCTGGATGCGGTCGGCGCACGCCTGCCGGGTGCCGGGGCCGAACTCCAGGCTGAGGCCGATGGCGCGCTCGCGCAGGTCGCCGAGTGTCAGCTCGCAGACCTCGTGGATGAGCTGCGCGAGGTCGATCGGCTGTCGGTTCACCTCGCCCTTGTTGACGAGGTCGCGGAGGCGGCGGACGATCTCGCCCGCCTGCACCGCCGCCCGGCCCGCGCGCTCGAGCGCCTCGGCGATCACCGGCAGGGCGTCGGCGCCCTGGTCCGCGAGCAGCCGTCGGCTCCCCGCCATGTAGTTCGCGACAGCGGTGAGCGGCTGGTTGAGCTCGTGCGCGAGCGCCGAAGCGAGCGTGCCCATGGCGCTCACCCGCGCGACCTGATTGAGCTCGTCGTGCAGCCGTTGCAGCTGCTGCTCCGCCATCCGGCGGTCGTGGATGTCTTCGGTGATCCCGTACCATCGGACGATGCGGCCCGCCTCGTCCCGCCGCGGCCAGCCGCGCGAGCGCACCCACCGGTAGCCGCCGTCGGGGCGGCGGGCCCGGAACTCGACGTCGTAGGGACGCCCGCTCGACAGCGAGAATTCCCATTCGCGCATGCGGTAGTGCCGGTCGTCGGGATGGGTGAGCTGGTCGGTGCGGTCGCCGGCTTCGGTCGGCTCGGCGAAATCGGGAAAGTCGGAGAAGGGGCGCTTGAAGTCGATGTTCGACCCGTCCGGGTCGGCCGTCCACGCGAGCTGCGGGCTCAACTCGACCGTGTAGCGAAAATTCTCCTCGCTCTCGCGGAGCGCCTGTTCGGCGAACATGCGCTCGCTGATGTCCTCGGCGATGCCGATGCGGCGCACCGGCCGGCCGGCCCCGTCCCGCAGGGTGCGCGCGGTGACGCGCACCCAGCGCAGGGCACCGTCGCCGCCGCGGCAGATGCGATATTCGAACGCGCCGTCCGCTTCGCCGCGCGCGGCGCGCTGACGCCGCTCGCGGGTCCGCTCGCGATCCGCCGGATGGGTGACCGCGTCGAGCCGCTCGAGCGTGACGTCCTCGTCGGCCCCGAGTCCGTAGATGCGGCGGTAGAGGCCGCAGGCGTCGATGCGGCCCGTCTCAAGGTCCCAGTCGAAGGTGCCGAGGCCGGCCGCTTCCTGCGCCAACCGCAGACGTTCCTCGCTGGCGCGCAGCGCCGTCTCCACCTCCCTGCGCTCGGTGATGTCGAGCAGCGAGCCGACATAGCCCAGGAAGCGGCCGTCCTCGGCGAAGCGCGGGCACGCGGCGTCGAGCAGCCAGCGCCAGGCGCCGTCGGCGCGGCGGATGCGGAGTTCGACCTCGAAGGGCTCGCGCCGGGCCGCGCGTTCGGCGAACAGCCGCGCGACCGCCGGCCGATCGTCGGGGTGCAGCGCCGCCGCCCAGAGGCGCCCGAGGCCGGTCTCGGGCGTCTGGCCGGTGAACTCGTACCAGCTTCGGCTCAGATAGTCGGTCTGTCCCGTGGCGTCGGTGGTCCAGACCATCATCGGCGCGTGGTCGGCGAGGTGCCGGAAGCGCGCTTCGCTTTCCTTGAGCGCCGCGTCGGCCCGCACGCGCTCGGACAGGTCGAGGATCGCACCGACGACGCGCGTCACCGCGCCTGCCTCGTCGCGGATCATGTAGCCGCGGTCGATCACCGGCGCGTGGCTGCCGTCCGCCCGGGCGAGGCGGTAGGCTTCCATCCAATAGTCGGAAGGGCCGCGCGCCGCGGCGGTGAAGCTCGCCGAGACCCGGTCGCGGTCGTCCGGATGCACGAGCGCCTTCCACCAGTCGAGGCTCGTCGTCAGGCCTTCGGGCGCGTGTCCGAAACGGCGGGTGAGCGCCTCGTTCCAGCCGATCTCGCCGACGCGCAGGTCGACGTCCCAGATCACGTCGTCGGCGGCGAGCGCGGCGAGGCGAAACCGCGCCTCGGCCTCGCGCAGCGCCGACTCGCGGTCGCGCCGCGCGTCCGTCGCCGCTGCGGCCTTCCGCTTCGTCACCTCGTTCGCCTCCGGGTCTTCGGCCTGCATCGCATGGGTTGACGCGCAACGCTGATGCCAACCGTTCGGCCGCGCAATCGGGTATTCACCGGTATTGGCGCGGAAACGGTGGGCTGTCGGGGTGGCGGAGCGGGCGTCCGGCAGAGGTTAGCGGAGCACCTTGAACCGCCAAGGATTTTTTCCGGCCGTGGTCAGCGATCCTGGTTTTTCCCTTAAAAATTCTACTGCTGGCGGCCTGGTTCGTCCGTGGTCAATCGAACGCGCCAGAATTTCTCCGCCCTCTCATATACGGCGTCTGGCGTCAGTTTGTTGAATTCGGAGAGCACCTTTTTTCCGACGCAAACATTCCCGTTTGCATCGTAGTAGGCCAACTGCTCGTCATGCAGATGCAAAAGGTGAGAGGCCGCTTCTTCTTGATAGAGGAAGCCCTGTGCATCGTACCGGTCCAACATCCACCGCGCGGCGTCGCCAGGGGTCATTTTTTCGGCGCTTCGTATTTCTGAAGAAGGTGCTCTTCGAAGGTGTGCTGATCTCGGGTTGCACCTTTAAACCAGATGCAATGATAGCTGGTTCGCGCACCGCTGGGCGTCTCGTCGCCCGGGCATGCGTTGACGGTCATCGCCGGTCCACCTGACTTCAAGCGGACCACGTCGCCCTTAGCAAATTGATTGGCCATGCTTGCCTCCTAATTGCTGACCCACGCGCGGTGCCAAGGCTGGGGCCAGTGACATTGTATGACGCGCCCGAAACGATGTAGGGTCGGGGGAGCAGGACGCAAGGGGGGTATGATGGCGCTGCTGAATCAGTCCGTCCAAGTTTACGCGCAGATCGGGAAGTTTTTCGAAACGCTTCGCGCAGGCACGGCCCCAAAAACCTTCACTCGCCAGTTTCTAAAAGACATTGATTTTAAGTCATCCAACCATCACCAGTTCATTCCTTTGTTAAAGGGCTTGGGTTTCCTGACGGCGGATGGCGCGCCAACTCAAAGATATAAAGAATTTTTAGACGGAAGCCGATGGAAGAAAGTATTGGCTGAGGCAGTCCGGGAGGCATACAGCGACATATTTATAATAAAAGCAAAACCGACGAACGCTGATCTTCAGACGATTGCCGGAAAATTCAAGAGTACGTACAATCTTACAGATCTCGCTGCTGAGCGTGCTGCAAGAACATTTCTGGCGCTCCTAAATCTCGCCGATCCTGAGACGCTTTACGGCGCGGCGAAGCCGACCTCCGCGGTTGTCGAAGAAGAGGTTGCCGAACCCAGCGCTGAGAAACCGGATACTCAATCCAACAGCCCGGCAATACAGGTCAGGCCGAGCAGCGGAGTAGGTTTGCACTACAATATTCAAATACATCTGCCTGCAACGAAGGATATTGAAGTATATAACGCCATATTTAAGTCGCTGCGGAGTCACATCATTGACTGAAGCTAGTCGCAACATTCGCGATTTCGTGTTCAGGGGGCTTCTATTCGAGTCCGAGGCGGACGTGTTCAGGCGCGCCGGGATCGATGTCGGGATGGACTTAGGCGAGGCTGAGGAGCAACTGCTTCTCGGCGCGCTTGCACCCTTCGGTGTTAAAAGGCGCAATGACGCACTCGAAATGGCGCGGCTCTATGCAGTTCTGCATGCATTCGAGAATGAGATACGCTCCCTAATTCGGGATACGTTGGACGAACAGCTTGGCGCTAACTGGTGGGAAACCGCAGCAGTTCCTAACGGTGTCCGCAAGATGGCTGAGTCGCGTCAAAAGACGGCGGAAAAAGACTCTTGGCTCGAAGGTGCAAAAGGAGACCGGTTAGAGTTCGTTGATTTTGGCGATCTATCGGCAATAATCTTGCAGAACTGGGATTGCTTCAAGAGCCTGATGCCAAGTCAAGACTGGATCAAGCAGCGGATGACAGAGCTAGAAAAGGCTCGAAACTTCATTGCGCATAACCGCATGCTCCTGCCTAGCGAATTTCAGCGCATCTATATGTATGTCTCGGACTGGAACAAGGTCATCGGGTTGTAGGGCGGCCGAAGCCGCCCTACTGTCTGCGCTCTATCTGGCTCAGCCCGCAGCGGCCGCGTAGTCGCCGTAGATCAGGGCTTCCGGTCGCCGCACGGCGAGCGCCACGCGCTCTTCGCAAAGGATCGTGACCATGTTCCGGACGAAGTTGTCGCGGTCCTCGGTGGACAGCAGCACCACCGGGGTCATGCGGTCGTAGATCGTTGCCGCGTTGGCGAAGTTGCCGACGAGGAACTTGCCAGCCGGCATACTGTTCGACGGTACCACGTCGAGGCCCCACGCGGTCGGCATCGCCGATCCCATCGGGCCGGAGCCGATGTAGCGCCCCTCGCTGTCCTTCAGCCCCTGAAGGCGCATCCAGTCTGCCGAGTTGAGCACGATGCCCGTCGCCGGGAGGTCCGCTGCTTCGGCCTGCGCGATGGCGCGCAGTAGCACGTCGAACTTGGTCGCATCGACCGGCTCGCCGGTGTCGTCGTAGGCAGTCGCCTGCGGGATGAGGCCGAGCAGGTTGGTGCCGGTGCCATCACCGAGGAGAAGCTGAAGCTCCTCGCGCAGCGCCAGCCCGTAGCGCAGTTCGCCGTCGATCAGCGTGCGAAGCTGGCCCGCATCGTCAAGCGCCTGACGCGACGCCTGCACCCAGTGGGCGATGGTGGCGACCTTCGCCTGCTTGAGCTCCCACGCCAGCACCGACTCCGGCTTCAGGTCGCCTTCGGCCACGGTGGCGGCGTTGTTGGTCCGCGTCGCCTGCCGCGCGTACTCGATCATGTTCGACTGGGTGGTGCCCAAGCCGAGGAGCGCGCGCACCGTCAAACGACGGCGGGGGAGCGCAACGGCACCAGCGCGATCCGGGGTGACGAGCGCACCGGCGCTCTCGCTGACGGTCGTGATCGAGGCGGAGGGTCGGAGCGAAATCTGCGCGCGGGCCTTGCCCGCCGCGTTGACGAAGCCCTTGAACTCCTCGCTGTCGGAGACCTGCTGGCCCCACGACGGCGCTGCGCCGTTGAGCGGGAAGCCGAAGCCTTGGCTGCCGAGCGTCGCGTTGAGCGCGGACTCCATGTTCGACAGCCGCTCGTTGCTGCTCGCCATGAAGCCGTCGAGGCCAGCCTGAAGCTGGCGGAACAGCGTCGCCGGGTCGTTGGCATTGGCGCGAACGCGGCCAGCGAGGGCGCGCGGAAGTCGTTGGATGTGCATTCGATCCTCCTTGTTGACGGAAGGAGGGTCGGCGATCCGCGCTGACGAAAAATCGGTTTACGGCACAAAATCTCTCATTTCCCCATTTACTCCTTTACAGAGTAATTGGAGATGAGTAGAGGACTTGCAGGAGGAAACGCCATGCAGCTTCAGAAGATCGACATCGACTGGGACATTCACAAACTCATCGAGGGGGAGCGGCGCGGGTTCGATGAGCCGCCGTTCATGGCCCTGCGGCGGCTGTTGAAGTTGCCCCCGTTAGAAGCGGCCAAGCCGGTCGCGCCGGCTCCGAGCGCGGGACGGGCGTGGGTGGAAGATGGGGTGGAAGTGCCGCACGGTTCGGCGGCGCGTATGACCTATCTGCGCGGCACGCAGGTCTATGAAGGGCAGTTCCTCAACGGGAAGCTCGTAGTGAACGGCAAGGAGTACCTGACGCTCTCCGCCGCCGCCGATGACTTGGCGGTCACGAAGAAGGGCACCAAGACCTCGCTGAACGGCTGGAACTACTGGGAGGTCATGTTCCCCGGCGACACCAAGTGGACCTCGCTGTCGTCGCTTCGGGTCAAGGCCAAACTCTCGCGCTAACGCCGCGCCCTCAAGGTCCGGAGGTATCGAGCGGACAGCTTTGCAGTGAGCGTGGAGGCCACGGCTTCCCGCTCGCTGCGCTGTTCGTGATCCGACTGGAAGCGGCCGCCACGCGCCCGCAAATGCCTTACCCGCTCCTCAACAAACTCGGCAGCGGTGTCGATGTCGGGTGAACAGGCGAGCGTGACAAAGGGGGACGGGAACAGCCGCTGTTCAACCTCTGCCATCGCAGTGAGCAGCGGGTCATTGGGGTCGCGGTTCACATCCTCCAGCAGTGCCTTCACCGTGCGCCGTGCCGTCTCGGCAGCGATAGAGGTGTCACCAGCGATGCCTTCGGCGCGCAACAGGTCCGCCGCCGCCTGAACAGCCGTGGCCTCAGTGGAAGGGCGGCGGGGGCGCGCCATGGCCCAAACCGACCCGGCCAAGGCGCGCGGCAGCCGGTTCACGGCTCGCGCACTACGGCGACGATGGTGAGGCCCTTGAGGGCGCGCGTCATCTGGCGAGCCTTCGAGCGCGACAATCCATCGGCGCAGAACGCGGCGTCCAGCTCACGCGGCGACAGGGGGCGGCTCATGTCGTCGAGGAGCGCCAGCACGGCTTCGCGGACCTCTGGCGAGGCGGCATTGAGCTTTTCGAGCGTGGTCATCAGTGCCTCCGTCGCATCGGTGCGAAGTCGGGGCGGGCGAGGAGGTCGTCATCGCCGTCGATGTCCTCGACCAGTGCCTCATGGCCGCGCTGGATCGCACGGCGCTGGCCCAGCACCCGGTTGTCGCCACCGGCCTTGGCGCGGGCGTGTAGGGACAGCGAACGGCGCGCGGCGAGGATCGTGCGCGCAAGGCCGTTGACCACGCGCTGGCGGGGGTTGCCGATGGGGCTACCGTTCGCGGCGAAAAGCACCGAGCCTTCCTCACGGAGCAACGCGCCTTCGCGTTCCAGCGCGCACATGTCGAGGGCGAGGAGGGCTGCCATGCGAACGCTGTGCGGCGTCCACTCGCTCTTCGGCAGTTCGTCGATGACCTCGGCGAAGATGATGCGCTCCCGCTCGTCCAGCTTCATGTCAGCGGGCGGCTCGATGAGGGTGTACGCGGCTTGCACATCCTCAATGGCGGCGGCTGCGCTGTCAGCGCGGCGACGGCGCGGCTTCTTGGCATGCTCGGTCATGGCTCGTGTCCAAAATTAGGTGTTTGAATCTGCGTCGCTGGCCGGCGCCGGTCTGGAAGGTGGAGGCTCACGAACATTTCATACCCCCCTCGGCTGGCTCGGGTGGGTGAGGCTGGCAGAGACGGCGCATCCGGTAGCGATGGTGCTGCGCGTCCCACTCAAGGCCAGGGTCGCGCGCCGCTTGGCGGCGAAGCTCGCGGTCAAGGCTGAGCGCAGGCCGGGAGGTCGCCATGTAGCGAACGTGATCTTGCGAACTGATGGGAAGCGAGCGCAGCATCAGCCGCCGAAGGCCAAGGGGACGGGGGACGGCAAAATGGGACGTTTCGCTATCCTTCCCGATTAATTCTTCTCCCTCTTCTCTCGAATTAATCGAACAGGAAGGCGAAAGAGGCGATCTAACCGTCCCCCGTCCCGTTTCGTCCGGCTCCATCGCGACCGGCGCGTCATCAAAACGGCTCATTGAGACCGATCCCTTCTAGCGTGGTCAGGTGCTGCTTGATCTCCGGCCATCGCTGACCTTCCTCTGGGGCGAAGTTCATTACGACAGCCTCGCGGGTCGCGCCGAACTTGGGCCGCAGGCCGTCCGCCCAGACCCGCACACCATCGACCTTCCGCATCGCGGCAATGATCGTCTTGGCGCTTTCGAGGTGGCGGTGAGAGAGGTCCGGCTGATCGCCGCGCATGAAGCCGCGTTGCCGGGCAATCCACCGCCGAACGTCGCCAATCTTGAGAATGGTCGGCTTCGGCAACTGAACCAGATGCTCGGCAAGCGAGATGGCGAGTTGCTGGCCCTCAGACCGCGACGCCTCGACAATCGCCGCCTTGCGCTTTGACCCCGGTGCGCGGTCGCCGGTCCGGACATGCCCGGCCTTCGACACGTAATCCTTCGCCCAGCGCAGGACGATGCCGGCCCCATCGCCGTCGAGCCATGCATAGAGGTTGTCCCACCAATCGCCGGGGCGGGTCTCCTCCGCGACCGTAGGCACGAACCAGCGCCGATCCTCATCGTCGAGATGCAGCGCCGCGTGCGAATTGGAACAGGCGATCACCGTGGCCCAGTTCCGCAGCATGTACGGCTTGACGTTCTTCTCGTTGATCTCAACGAAGTCGTCGGTCAGCACCGGCTTCATCTTGTCGTAGGCGGCTCGGCTCGCGCCCGAGTAAATCTCCGCGATGAAGATCAGCCGCTTGCGAGCAATCCAGCCGTTAAACTGACTCTCGACCACGGCCCTTTCGGACGGGAAGCTGACGTTGGAGCCGCCGAGGATCGCGCGCAGCACGTTGGCTAGGGTGTTCTTGCCGACGCCTTGCGTCGTCGAGATAAGCAAAAGCCCGTAGCGCAGCCGCACTTCCGGCTTCGCTATCAGCGTCGCTATCCACCGTTTCGCCTGCTCGCGCTCCTCTGCATCCGGGAACAGGTGCGAGAGGTAGCTTTCCCAAGGTCCGGTGTCGCCGGGCAATGGTAGGATGGCGCTCGGCTCGTAGGCGTTCCAGCACCGCTCGCCATCAAGGATCAGCGTGCCGGGTTCGCGCCCCGGATGATATTCGAGACGATCATGCTGGCAGTCGAACTGGCCCAGCAGCTTGATCGCCGTGTCCTTCACCTCCGAGAAGGGCGACACCAGCGCGTTGAACTCGTCAGCCGTATATTCGCGGCTTGGGCGCTGCCGGAACATGAAGCGCGGCGGGTTGACGGTGTAGGCACATTCGGCGGCGAACTCGCGCCGGATCACGACAGTCGGTCGGCCGCGCCCTTCGGCGGGCAGGGTGCGCGTCGCCCTCGTCGCCGGACGGCTGCAATCGGCGAGTGACGGGCCGGTGTACCAGCCGCGACCATCGAATAGGTCGCGCGGCCAGTCGTCGCCACAGTCGAAGCCCTCGCCGAACCGCTGATCAAATGCAGCAATTCGGACGTTGGCGGGAAACTTGCCCGCTATCTGCCGCGCCGCATCCATGCCCCGAGCATCGTTATCGGCGATGATGACCACGCGCTTCCAGCCAAGCTTGGCGAGCTTCCCCCATTCTGACTTCTCGACTGCGAACACGCCCCCCAGCCAGCCGATATGATGGCCGTGCCGCATCTCCTCATACCAAGGGAACCGGGAGGCATCGCCGTCGCCGGCAATCAGCCTCTTCACCCGATCCGCCGCCTTCGCCCCTTCATGGATGAAGAGGGTCGCGTGATCCTTCGCACCGGGCAGGCCGAAGAAGGGCAGCGTGTCCGGCTCCATGTTGCGCCACTCGCCGTCGCTCCAGCGGGTCCACGACAGGAAACCTTTGCCGCCGTCCTTCCGGTCGTAGCGTTGAAGCACCATGACCACGCGGTCGTCGAAGTCGTGACAGACGAAGGTAGTGCGGTCGCTGAGATTGCAGCCGGGGGGAGGATCAGCGATGTTGTCCAGCGCAACCGGCGTGGGGATCGTCGCTCGCGCAAAGTCGGCACTGATGGCCGCTTGCTCAGCCGCTGTAGGTGCTTCGGCCTCACCTTCGACGGCCACCTTGCCTTCGGCGTCGAACCGGATGCGCCCTACCACCTTCGGGTAGCCATCACGAACTTCAGACCTCGTGGCGGTCTTGAAGTTGATCGGCTTTGCACCTTGCCGCGCGAGATAGGCGCGGACAGCCGGGAGGTCGTTCAGGTCGCTGACCTGTCCGATGCGCGGCGGCTGTTCCGATTGGATCGAGCCTGACGCACTAGCGACGTGCGACGCCTCCTGAGCGCCGGCCACCCCTGCCTCCTCGCTGGTCGAGAAGGCGGGGGCCTGGCTGACCGGGTCAGGCATCTTCGCCGCCGATGATCGCAGCGTCAGCCTCGATCAGCCGCTGGACGCGCAGCCGAAGGTTGCGAGCATCAACCGTCAGCGCGGTCAGTAGATAGCCGCCCGACAGATAGCCGGTGGAGAGGTCGAGCGAAGCGGTCGGCAGCACCGACACCGCGCCGTTCTCGAGCGTGGTGATGGTGAGCTGGTCGGCGGCCGGATGTTCCCGCATCCCGGTCCGCAGACGGGTCGCCGCCTGACCCGCGAGCTTCACCGTCAGACCGGCCTTGCGCTGGTCGAGGTAGAACAGGCCAGCGACAAGAGCATCCAATCGCCAGTAATATGACTCGTCAGCACCCGGCACGAAGCCGAGATGCCCGGTGCTTTTATCATCGGTCTGAGTCTTGCGATCCCAACCGAGCAATTGGCAGGCCTTCTTATTTGCAAACAGCATGTTAGCTCTCCTTCCGAGGAGGTTGTCGGCTGCGCTCAGTTCAATAGGAACGTCGAAAATCGACCGCCTAATCTCGGCTGGCGTTCGTCCTGCGGCCGTGGCCGTCGCTCTCATCGACGAAGCCGATGCGATGCGCGCACCACAGGTCGCGGGCGTGCGCCCACGCGCTGTCCTTCTCGAAGAAGCAGGCGCGATGATCGCCGTCAGTGAGCGGCGGCTCGATCAGGACGTGGTAGGCGTCGCCGGCTAGGCGCAGCACTACGCGCGGCCCGCACGGCTCCTCGGCTTCGAGGTCCACGGTGCGCGCTCAGACGCAGGGGGTTTGCGGGCGGTCGCTGGCTTCGCGCTTTGCCTTCCGCCCTTCAATCCACGCCTCAACCTCAGCCTTGAGGAAGCCGGCCGAACGCGGGCCAAGTTGGATCGGCGCGGGGAACCCCTCGTCGGAGATCATGCGGGTAAGGCCGTGGCGCGATACGCTCATCATGGCCATCAGGTCGCGTGGCCTGATGATGATCGCATCAGGGCGTCGGGTCGAACTCCTTGAGTCAGTATGCATGTTGCAGCCTCCGGTTTACGCCCCGGTGGGCCGCTAAAGCCTCATCGGGACTGAGGCTTTCAGAGCTTCGCGATCTTTAATCCGGAAGCGAACGGAAATTTCGAGAAAAGATGTGTGTGTTTTCAGGCAGCTAACGTTTCGCATTCTTCGGCTTCGGCGTTTTCGGCGCTCGCGCAGTACCCTGCCCAGTCGATCATCAGGCCAATACGCTTCTTGAAGAGGTCGTTCCGCCAGTATGCGGCCTCCGCGCCTTCGGCGACGGTATGGGCCAAAGCAAGTTCAGCGACTTCGCGCGGGTGATCCGTCTCCGCCGCCGCCCAGTCGCGAAACGTCGAACGGAAACCGTGAACGGTCACACCCTCCTTGCGCTTCATGCGCTTGAGCACGTTCGTCATCGCCATGTTGCTGAGACCCTTGTCCTTGAGCATCGGCGATATGAAGACATACGGGTTGGTCTCCTCGCGCACCGCTGTTCGGAGCAATTGCAAAGCCGGCTCGGTCAACGGCACGCGGTGCTCGCGTCCCGCCTTCATGCGCGCGGCCGGGATCGTCCAGATGCCGGCTTCAAGGTCAAACTCGTCCCATGTCGCTTCAATGACCTCAGTCGTGCGCGCGGCGGTCAGGATCAGGAACTCAAGTGCGCGAGCGGCCGTGCCTGCCTCATTGCGAAGGTCGGCAACGAGCGCCGGTAGTTGCGCGTATGGAAGAGCGTCATGGTTCTTCGACTTCTGGATCTTGGCCGGGTTCGGCAGCAGGTGGTCTAGCTTGCCCTTTCGAGCCGGGTTGCTGTCGGGCCGGAGCCCTTCGGCGGCAGCGAAGTCTAGTATCTCCTCTATACGCTGACGGAGGCGGCGGGCGGTCACTGTTCGGGTGAGGATCAGGTCGTGTAGTAGGTCGCGCAGTTCCTCGGTGCCGACTTCGGCAACATCCATGTCGCCGATCTTGGGGAAGGCGTGGTGTTCAAGCGACCCCCGCCAAGACTGCTCGCTCTTGCCGTTGGCGCTCCACTCGTGGCGCTTACGTTCGATTAGGCGCTCAGCGACCTTCTTGAACGTGCAGTCGGTGCGCTTCTTCCGGGCGACAATCTTTGATTCCACCCGGCGCTCCGCCAGCGGATCGACGCCGCTCCGCACCAACTTGCGCAGCCGGACAGCTTCGTCGCGAGCATCGTCGATGCTCATGAAGTCGATAGACCCGAGGCCCATCTCCCGTGCTCGACCATTGAAGGTGTAGCAAAACGCCCATGTCTTCCGGCCGTTCTTGCTGACTGAGAGGAACAGGCCCCGGCCGTCACTATACTTCCGGCGCTTAGTGGCCCGCTCGATATCCCGCTTCGTGAGGCGCATTGGGGTGGCTCCATGTTGCCATTTTGTTCCCCTCTTTTTCCCCGGTTTTCGATGCAAACGAAACAGATTTGTTCGACCCATCGGGACGCAAACCGCCCGAGGTGGAATTGATAAGCATCTGCGAACAAGCCGTTTTTCACGACTTCTGGGGCGCGCTGAGACTGGCTGGGTTGTGATAGCTGGCGGAGCGGGCGGGATTCGAACCCGCGAAGGGCTGTTAACCCTTACACACTTTCCAGGCGTGCGCCTTCAACCACTCGGCCACCGCTCCGTAAGCGCCGCGATGTAGGCGCTGATGTCGTCGCGGTCCAGCCCTCGCGTGGAGGGTCGGTGGGCTTTGGGGAGGGGATGAAGAGGGGCGCGGGCGAAGTCCGCACCGTCGGTCGTGTCGTCCGGCGGGGCCGGACGCACGCCGGCCGGGCTTTGCCGTCTCGGCGACGACGGAGCAACCGCGACGCGTTCGCTCCGTCGTCGCCGTGCGGCTTCAGCCTTCGTCGCCCATGCGCAGCGCGGCGATGAACGCTTCCTGCGGAATCTGGACGCTGCCGTACTCGCGCATGCGCTTCTTTCCCTCCTTCTGCTTCTCGAGGAGCTTGCGCTTGCGGGTGATGTCGCCGCCGTAGCACTTGGCGGTCACGTCCTTGCGGAGCGCGGCGATGGTCTCGCGCGCGATGACGCGGCCGCCGATCGCCGCCTGGATCGGGATTTTGAACAGGTGGCGGGGGATGAGGTCCTTCATCCGCTCGCACATGTGCCGCCCGCGCGCCTCGGCCTGGCTGCGGTGGACGATCATCGACAGCGCGTCGACCACCTCGCCGTTCACGAGGATCGTCATCTTGACGAGATCGCCCTCGACGTAGCCCGTCTGGTGGTAGTCGAAGCTCGCGTAGCCGCGGCTGATCGACTTCAGCCGGTCGTAGAAGTCGAACACCACCTCGTTCAACGGTAGCTCGTAGACCACCTGCGCGCGGCCGCCGACGTAGGTGAGGTTCTTCTGGATGCCGCGCCGGTCCTGGCACAGCTTGAGGATCGCGCCGAGGTACTCGTCGGGCACGAAGATCGTCGCCTCGATCCACGGCTCCTCGATGTGGTCGATGTAGACCGGATCCGGCATGTCCGCCGGGTTGTGGAGCTCGACCATCGAGCCGTCGTTCTTGTACACCTTGTAGACGACGCTCGGCGCGGTGGTGATGAGGTCGAGGTCGTACTCGCGGCTCAGGCGCTCTTGGATGATCTCGAGGTGGAGGAGCCCGAGGAAGCCGCAGCGGAAGCCGAAGCCGAGCGCCGCCGACGTCTCCATCTCGAACGAGAAGCTCGCGTCGTTGAGCCGGAGCTTGGCGAGGCTGTCGCGCAGCTTCTCGAAGTCGCCGGCGTCGACCGGGAACAGCCCGCAGAACACCACCGGCTGCACTTCCTTGAAGCCGGGGAGCGCTTCGGCGGTGGGGCGCCGGGTCTCGGTGATGGTGTCGCCGACGTTGGTCTGCGCCACCTCCTTGATCTGAGCGGTGATGAAGCCGACCTCGCCGGGGCCGAGCTCGCCGACGGTCTCGATCTTGGGGCGGAACACGCCGACGCGGTCGACGAGATGCTGCGTGCCCGCCTGCATCATCGTGATCTGCTGGCCCTTCTTGAGGGCACCGTCGATCACGCGCACCAGGATGACGACGCCGAGATAGGGATCGTACCAGGAGTCGACGAGCATCGCCTTCAGGGGCGCGTCGCGGTCGCCCTTGGGCGCCGGGATGTGCCTGACGATCGCCTCCAGCACGTCCCCGATGCCGACGCCGCTCTTGGCGCTGGCGAGGACGGCGTTCGAGGTGTCGAGCCCGATGATGTCCTCGATCTGCGCCTTGACGCGGTCGGGGTCCGCCGCCGGCAGGTCGATCTTGTTGATGACCGGGACGATCTCGTGGTCGTGCTCGATCGACTGGTAGACGTTCGCCAGCGTCTGCGCCTCGACGCCCTGGCTCGCGTCGACCACCAGCAGCGCGCCCTCGCACGCCGCCAGGCTGCGGCTGACCTCGTAGGCGAAGTCGACGTGCCCGGGCGTGTCCATCAGGTTCAGCACGTAGCTGTTCCCGTCCTGCGCCCGGTAGTCGAGCCGGACGGTCTGCGCCTTGATGGTGATGCCGCGCTCGCGCTCGATGTCCATGTTGTCGAGCACCTGCTCGCTCATCTCGCGCGCCGACAGGCCCCCCGTCTGCTGGATGAGGCGGTCGGCGAGCGTCGACTTCCCGTGGTCGATGTGCGCGATGATCGAGAAGTTGCGGATACGCGAGATGTCGGAGGTCATGATGGCCAACGGCAATAGCAGCCGCGGCGCTTGACGCAAGCTGAGCCGCCGTCGCAGCATGGGCGGGACCAGTGGAGGGCGCGCATGTCCAGCCTTCGTCCGAAGCTCTACGCCGCCGCGCTGCTCGGCCTGCTCGTGTTCGGCGCGCTGGTCCTGCTCGACACGCTGCGCCCCGGCGCGCTCCCCCGGGGTTTCGGCCTGGCCGTGTCGCTGGGCCTCGCCTTCTGCGGCGTCGGCGTGCTGGTGCTGCGCCCGCGCGCCAAGCGCGTCCGTCCGCACGAGGCGCCGCTCCCCGACTTCACCGCCGTGCTCGAAGAGCGCCGCCGCCTCGCCGAGGAAGCCGCGCGCCGGCCGCGGCGCCTGCCGCCCGATCCGTCGTCCGAGGGAGAAGCCTGATGCTCCACGTCGCCATCGTCGGCTCCGGCCCGGCCGGCTACTACACCGCCGAAGGGCTGCTGAAGGCCTTCGGCGAGAACGTCTGCATCGACATCGTCGACCGGCTGCCGACCCCCTTTGGTCTGATCCGCGCCGGGGCCGCGCCCGACCACCAGTCGATCAAGGCGGTCTCGCGCCGCTACGAGGCGACCTCGCTGACGCGCAACGTCCGCTTCGTCGGCAATCTGGCTGTCGGCGACGGCGTCTCGATCGACGAGCTGCTGTCGCTCTACCACGCCGTCGTCATCGCCACCGGCGCCCCGGCCGACCGGAAGCTCGGCGTCCCCGGCGAGGATCTGCCCGGCGTGATCGGCTCGGCGGCCTTCGTCGGCTGGTACAACGGCCACCCCGACTTCGCCGACCTCGACCCGCCGCTCGACGCGGGGGCCGTGGCGATCGTCGGCAACGGCAACGTCGCGCTCGACGTCGCTCGCCTGCTCGCCAAGACACCGGGCGAGCTTTCCGGGTCGGACATCGTCGCGCACGCGGCCGACGCGCTCGCCGGGTCGAAGGTACGCGACATCTACATCCTCGGCCGCCGCGGTCCGCACCAGGTCGGCTTCACGCCCAAGGAGCTGGGCGAGATGGGCGAGCTCGAGCGCGCCTATCCGATCGTCGACGCCTGCGACTTCCCGCCGGCCGACGCCGACGCCGCGCTCGATCCCGGCCTGCGCAAGGTGGTCGGCTTCCTGCGCGAGTTCGCGGGCCGCCCGCCGCGGGACGACGCGCCGGTGCGGGTCCACTTCCGTTTCTTCGCCAAGCCGGTCGCGGTCGAAGGCGAGGGGCGCGTCGAGCGGCTGGTGGTCGAGCGCACCCGACTGACGCCCGACGGCCAAGCGGTCGGAACCGGCGAGACGGGCGCCATTCCCTGCGGGATGGTCGTGCCCTGCATCGGCTATCGGACCAATCCCATCCCGGGGGTACCCTACGACGCGGCGTCGGGGCGTTTCGCGAACGTCGACGGGCGCATCGCGCCGGGCCTCTACTGCGTCGGCTGGGCGCGCCGCGGGCCGACCGGGACGATCGGCACCAACCGGCCCGACGGCTTCATGATCGCCGAAGCCATCGCCGCCGACGCGCCGGCGGGCGAGCGCGACGGGCCGGCCGGGCTCGACCGGTTGGTCGCGGCGCGCGACCTCTACGTCGTCACCTACCGCGACTGGCAGAAGATCGACGCCGCCGAGGTGGCCCGCGCCCGCGCCGGCGCCCCGCGCGAGAAGTTCGTGCGCGTGCCCGAGATGCTCGAGCACGCCCGCGCCTGACCCGGCGGTCGCGACGACCGCAAAACCGCCCTTGCGGCGGCCGGGCCCCGCCGTTATATGCCCTCGTCCGCCAGCCGGCCGAGGCCGCCGCGCACCAGCGCGCCGACCGATCGGATCAGGTGACGGGGAGTAGCTCAGCCTGGTAGAGCACTGTCTTCGGGAGGCAGGGGCCGGAGGTTCGAATCCTCTCTCCCCGACCATTCTAGGTGGTTGGACATCGAAGGGGCCCGCGGCGACGCGGGCCCCTTCGTCGTTTCGGCGCCCGGGCAGCCGCGCCGTTCGCGTCCGTCACCGAACGGATAGGATATGGCCCCACGATCGGCTAATGAGACAGGGCGGCCCGCGGGCGGGCGCCGGCGTGTCGGGAGCGCCGCGGGAGGAGAGGGCCATGCGAACGAAATTGCTTGCCGGACTGATCGGGGCCGGCCTCGCCGCCGCGGCGCTGGCGCAGGGCAGCGCCGCCGACGTCATCAAGGCGCGCCAGGCGGGCATGAAGGTGGTGGGCGCCGGCTTCAAGGGCCTCATGGACCAGACGCGCAGCGGTTCGCCCGATCCGGCGGCGGTGAAGCGTCACGCCGCGGCGATCGCCGCGCAGTCGCCGAAGGTGATCGGCTGGTTCGGGCCGGGCACCGCCACGGCGCCCGGCGTCAAGACCACCGCGCTGCCCGAGATCTGGACGCAGAACGCCGCCTTCCGCAAGTCGTCGGCCGAGTTCGACGCGCAGGCCAGGCGCACGCTGGCGCTGGCGAACGCGGGCGACATGGCGGCGCTCCCGGCGCAGGTCCGCGCGCTCGGCGGCACCTGCAAGAGCTGCCACGACGGCTTCAAGGCGAAGGACGACTGACGGTGGCGACCGCGGGCGGCGTCCGCGTCGCGCTCTGGGACCTGCCCACGCGCGTCGTGCACTGGGCGCTGGTGCTGCTCATCCCCTTCTCCTGGTGGAGCGCGGAAGAGCACCACATGGATTGGCACCGCAGCTCGGGCTACGCGATCCTCGGCCTGCTTCTGTTCCGGCTGATCTGGGGCTTGGTCGGCAGCTCGAGCGCGCGGTTCGCCGACTTCGTCCGCGGCCCCCGCGCCGTGCTCGCCTACGCGCGCGGGCGGGGCGAGAAGGCGCTGGGCCACAACCCGATGGGCGGCTGGAGCGTCGTCGCGATGCTCGCGCTGCTGACCGCGCAGGTCGGGCTGGGGCTGTTCGCCGTCGACACCGATGGGCTCGAGTCCGGGCCTTTGAGCCACTGGGTCAGCTACGATGCCGGGCGCGCCGCCGCCGAGTGGCACGAGCTCGCCTTCAATCTGCTGCAGGCGCTGATCCTGCTGCACGTCGCGGCGGTGCTCTTCTATCTGTTCGTCCGGCGCGACAATCTCGTCGCGGCCATGTTCAGCGGCGTGAAGGCGGTGGACGCCGCGCCCGCGAACGCCCCGACCATCGCCCCGCTCGGGCGCGCCCTGGTGGTGGCGCTGCTCGCCACCGGCCTGACCTGGTGGGTGTCGCGCGGACTACCCCTCGGCCTTTGAGGAAGTTCATGACCGAAGCCTTCATCTGCGACGCCGCGCGGACGCCGATCGGCCGGTTCGGCGGCGCGCTGGCCGGCGTTCGCGCCGACGACCTCGCCGCGATCCCGATCAAGGTGCTGATGGCGCGCAACACGGGCGTCGACTGGGCGGCGGTCGACGAGGTGATCCTCGGCGGCGCCAACCAAGCCGGCGAGGACAACCGCAACGTCGCGCGCATGGCAGCGCTTCTTGCCGGGTTGCCCGACGGCGTGCCCGGCGTGACCGTCAACCGCCTGTGCGCGTCGGGTCTCGAGGCGGTCGCGCAGGCCGCGCGGCTGGTGAAGACCGGCGAGGCCGAACTGGTGATCGCCGGCGGGGCCGAAAGCATGACGCGCGCGCCCTTCGTGATGGGCAAGAGCGCGCAGGCCTGGGGACGGAACGCCGAGCTGCACGACACGACGATCGGCTGGCGCTTCGTCAACCCGGCGATGAAGGCTGCCTACGGCGTCGACGCCATGCCGGAGACGGCCGAGAACCTGGCGCAGGAGCACCGGATCGCCCGCGCCGACCAGGACGCCTTCGCTCTCCGCAGCCAGCAGCGCGCCGCCCGGGCGCAGGCGACCGGGCGATTGGCCGCCGAGATCGCGCCGGTCGAGGTGCCGGGCCGCAAGGGGCCGACTATCGTGGATGCGGACGAGCACCCGCGCGCCGACGCCGACCTCGACGGCTTGGCCCGGCTGAAGCCGATCGTGCGGCCCGACGGCAGCGTCACAGCCGGCAACGCCAGCGGCGTCAACGACGGTGCGGCCGCGCTGATCGTCGCGAGCGAGGCGGCCGCGCGCCGCCACGGTCTGCGCCCCCGCGCGCGGATCGTCGGCGCGGCCAGTGCGGGGGTGCCGCCGCGCGTCATGGGCATCGGTCCGGTGCCGGCGACCGAGAGGCTGACGGCGCGGCTGGGACTGAGGGTCGCCGATTTCGACGTCGTCGAGCTCAACGAGGCCTTCGCGGCGCAGGCGCTCGCGGTGCTGCGCGGCCTGGGGCTCCCCGACGACGCCGGCCACGTGAACCCCAACGGCGGCGCGATCGCGCTCGGCCACCCGCTCGGCATGAGCGGCGCGCGCCTCGCCATGACTGCCGTCCACGAGCTCGAGGCGACCGGCGCCCGCCGCGCGCTCGCCACGCTGTGCGTCGGGGTCGGCCAGGGGCTCTCGCTCGCCATCGAGCGGGTCTAGCGGCGCCGAACGTCCGGGCGCGTCGTTTCCATCCCCAAAAACCGTCATCCTGACGAACGTCAGGATCTCCCACAGGATATGGCTCAAGGGCGATGGGTGCGCGGCACCCCGCTCAGCGCCACACGCGGACGGAGATCCTGACGTTCGTCAGGATGACGGGTTGTGCATATGGCGCCCCGCCGCAAAGTACCACTTTGCGGCGATCTCCTAAAATGGCGTCGCTTCGCGCACGAAGGCGGCGACGTCCGCCACCGAGCGAAACGGCGCCTCTTCCATCGGGATGTGACCGACGCCGTCGTAGACGACGAGGCGGCTGTTGGGGACGTGCCGGTGGAAGACGTCGGCGGCCGCCACCGGGATCAGGCGGTCGTCGCGGCCCCACATCACCAGGGTGGGCGCCGTGATCGCGGCGAGCTGCCCCGGCGTGGCGACGTCGCGGGGCGCGGCGAAGCGGACGGCGGTGGCGCGACGGTTGCCGGGATGGCGCAGCAGCTCCCAGTAGCGGTCGACGACGGCCGGCGTGACGCTCGCCTGCACGGTGACGCTCTGGCGGAGCGAACGCTCGACCATCGATCGCGGCGTGACTCCGCGCATGACGAGGTTGAGGCCCGGGGTTCGGGCGATGCGGAAGCCGATCGGCGGCTCGGGCTCGACGGTCGGCGGCAACGGCGCGCCGGCCGCGTCGACGAGCACCAGGCCGGTCAGGCGCCCGGGATGCGCGAGCGCGTAATTCCAGGCGATCCAGCCGCCCATCGAATTGCCCGCCAGCACGAAGCCTACGAGGCCGCGGTCGTTGGCGACGGCGTCGACGACCTCGACGAAGCAGGCGGCGCTGTAGCAGTCGCGGGGGTGGGGGCCGGTGAGTCCGTGACCGGGCAGATCGAGGCTGACGAGCCGATACTCGGTTCGGAGCTGCTCGACCCAGGGCTCCCAGGTGTGGAGCGAGGCGTTCGAGCCGTGGAGGAGCAGGATCGCCGGCGCGTCGCGCGGTCCCTCGTCGCGCAGGTGCACGGTCAGTCCCGGCGCGACCGCCACGAACTCCGATTCGGCGTTGGCGTACTTCGCGCGCAGCTCGACCACCGGCAGGTCGGGGGTGCGCAGGACGAGATAGACGAGCGCCAGCACGGCGACGACCGCGACCGGAATCCAGACCCACCGACGGACCCGCGGCTCGGTCGGCGCGGGCCGCGCGGCGGTCGCCATCAGAGCCGTTCCAGCCGGATCGGCAGGCCGTCCCTCGGCTTGGGCATCGGGAACATCTGGAAGTCGGCCTGGTAGCCGTCGGGCAGCGACAGACGGTACCGGCCAAGGAGCTCGAGGAAGAAGGCCTTCGCCTGCATGTAGGCGAAGTGCAGGCCGAGGCACATGTGCGCGCCGCCGCCGAAGGGAACCCAGGCGTATTTGTGCCGGCCCTTCGAGTTCTCGGCCGTGAAGCGGGTCGGATCGAACCGGTCGGGATCCGGCCAGATGTGCGGGAGCCGGTGCGTGAGCATCGGGTTCACGCCGACGTGGGTGCCCGCCGGGATGCGGTGGTTCATGAACACGAACTCCTTGACCGCGCGGCGCGGGATCGCCGGCACCGGCGCGTTCAGGCGCATCGCCTCTTTGAAGCACATCTCGACGCGCTCGAGCTCGCCGAGGCGCTCGTAGCTCAGCGGGCCGTCGCCGTAGGCCTTCACCTCCTCGCGCGCCCATTCCTGCCACTCGGGGTGCTTGGCGAGATAGTAGACGGTCGAGGTGAGCGAGCTGGTCAGCGTGTCGTGCGCCGCCATCATCAGGAAGTTCATGTGGTCGATGACTTCCTGGTCGGTCAGCAGCTTGCCGTCCTCGTCGCGCGCGTTGCAGAACTGCGTGAAGAAGTCGTCGCCCTCGCGCCCGCGGCGGTTCGGGATCTCGCGCGCGAAGAAGGCGCACATGAACTCGCGGCCCTTGACCCCCCGCCACATGGCGGTGCCCGGGATCGGCCGGCGCACGACGCCGACCGCCGCCTGGACCATGTCGACGAAGGCGCGGTTGATCTTGTCGGCCTCCGGGCCCCAGGCGATGCCGAGGAACGAGGTGGCCGCGAGGTCGAGCGTGAGCTTCTTAATCGCCGGGTAGAAGCTGATCTCCGACGGCCAGGCCGCGAGCCCGCGCGCGATGCCGTCGTTCAGCTCGCCCAGATAGTGGCGCATCGGCTCGGGCTTGAACGCGACGCCGAGCGTCTTGCGGTGCACCCGATGCTCGGGGTCGTCCATCAGCATGAGGCCGCGCGGGAAGAGCCGCTCGAGCACCGCGTTCCAGCCCTGCTCGGACGAGAAGATGCGGTCCTTGTTGAACAGCACGAGCTCGTTCGCCTCCGGGCCGATGAGCGTCACGCCCCAGCCGGCGAAGTCGCCGCGGCGGAACACCGAGCCGTAGGCCTCATAGTTGGCGCGCGTATAGCCCAGCGGGTCCTTCAGGAAGCGCAGGGTGTAGAGGAAGGGGATTCGCTTCTTCGGCTGCCCCGGTATGTGCAACAGCTCCTCGAGCGTCGGGTCCTTGACGCGCCTGTAGCGGTCGGCGGGCGTCTCGAACTGCCGAGGCGGCACGGGAGCGTTCATCGGATCACCTTTCGGGCTCGCGGGTCGGCCGCGCGGAACGACCGGATGATACGCGAGCCCGTTTCGAGCGCAACTCGATTGCTTGTCGCACGAGCGCCCCCGCCGCGGATCAGGCGGCGCGGGACCCCGCGTCCCGCCGGTGCCGGCGCGGCGCGAAGCCCGGCTTGATGAGGCTGGGCGACCGGCCCTTGCAGCTCATTCGCAGGCCGTGGCCCGCCACGAGATAGGGCAGCGCCTCGTCGAGGCTGTCGACGTACACGTGGTCGGCGGCGCGCGACGTCGGGCTGACCGCGAGCTTGCCGTCGCGGGTGCGATGGGGGACGAGCACGGCGCCCTTCGAGCGGCCGCGCTTGGCGATGTGAGCGAAGGTTATCATGGGTTCCATATAAGGACGGAACCGCGAAATTTCAGCAGGTTGGAACGCGAAATACCCGCCGCCCGCCGGGTCTCCCGCGCCGGCCGCGCTCCCGTCAGCGTCCGCCGAGCGCCGAGCCGCCGGTCGGGGCGGCGCTGAGCGCGGCGAGGAGCGCCGGGTCGCGCCTGTCGGGATCCGGGCGCTGCGCGAGCCGGCCGCCGGGGCGAGCCTCCACTGTCAGGTAGGTGATGTAGACGGGGATCGCGGCGGGCAGCGCCACCTCCTCGTCGCGACCGGCGGACTTCACCGCGGGCGCCGGCGTCGGGCCGAACACCCAGCGCAGCAGACGGGGGGCATCCTCGACGCGCACGCAGCCCGAGCTCAGGCGGCGCGAGGCGGTCTTGAACGGCGCCTTGTTGGGCGTGTCGTGGAGATAGATGCCCATGCGGTTGGGCATCATGAACTTGACGTCGCCCATCATGTTCCAGGAGCCGGGAAGCTGACGCATGCGAAGGTCGGGGTCGCGCGCGGCGGCCTTCCAGTCGACCTCGGCCGGATTGACCACGCGGGCGTCTTCCTCCCAGCCCGAAAGCATCTCGAGGTGCTCGGCGCGGAAGACCGAAAGACCGGACCGCAGCACCCGCCGGGCCCGCTCCCGCGCGAGGTCGGGCGGCAGGTTCCAGTAGGGATTCATCACCACGTAGCTCATGCGCGCCGCCATGAGCGGGGTGGGCTCGGCCGGCTTCCCGACGATGACGCGCATGGTGTCGACCACGCGTCCGTCCTCGTAGAGCCGGAGCGTGGCGCCCGCGGCATCGACGAGGATGAAGCGCGGCCCGGGGTCGGCGGGAAGGGCGCGGGCGCGCTCGAGGTTGAGACGGATCGCGCGCTCGAGCGCGTCCGGGCCGCCGCGCGCCCGATGGGCGGCGAGCGCGGACCGAAGCTCCTGGTACAACGGGTTCAGCCGCGTGGCGGTCTCGATGTGCTGCGACAGCGACGGCGCGCGCGCCACGTCCGCGAGCCACTGCGCCGGGCCGCGCTCCGCCGGCGCGAGGCCGTCGTGGACATAGACCATGCCGACCGCCGCTTTGGGTCGGTGGAGGTCGCTCAGGAGGGCGGTGTAGGCCCGCGCGAGCGCCAGTTCGGCGCGGGCGAGCGCGGGCGTCATGCCGGTGCGCGCCTGCGCAACGGCCGCCTCTAGCTGCGGGATGTCGTACGCGGCCGGATCGAGGTTGTCCTCGCCGGCGTCGCGGAGGCGGGCGATCAACGCCGCCGCTTCGGGGCCGACCGCGGTGTCGGTGACGAAGAGTGGGCGGTACCCCCGCGCCGCGTAGGCCGGGCGGAGCGCGTCGGCCGGCGAGAGCGCCGCGTCGAGCGCCGCGGCGACGCCGGCCGGCCGCGGCGCGATCGGAACCGGCGCGGCGGTCTCGACCGGGCGAGGCCCGGCACAACCAGCGAGCAGCGTCAGCGCGAGAAGCGCGCGAACACGAAGGGGCCGCCGTGCGCGAAGCACGGCGGCCGCGTTACCGATCGGACGATCGACGGCTGGGATCAGCCGCGCTCTCCCGAACGCTCGGCTTCGCCCGCGCCGACGGTCGGAACCGGCTGCGGCTTGGGCTGGACCGTGGTGGTCACGGTCGTCGTGGTGTTGCCCGTGCTGATCGTGCGGGTGCTCGACGTCGGCTGGCCGGGGGTGACGGTGGTCGAACCCGCCGCCGGCGTGCCCGCGCTCATCGCACCGGTCGTGGCCGAAGCGTCCATCGACGTCCCCGCCGAAGCGCCGGTCGTGGTCGTCGAGCCCGTGTAGGTCGTGGTGCCCGTCGCGGTCGGCGCGCTGTCGTTCGACTGCAGGTTGCTCTGGTCCGCGCTGGCGCCGGTCGTCGCCGACATCGAACCCGACATGCTGCTCGCGTTGGGATCGGTCGTCGTGGTGGTGGTGCCGGTGGTCTGCGCAACCGCAGCGGTTCCGAGCAGGAGCGCCGAAGCGGCGAACGCAATTTTGCTGTACATTCGAGTCTCCCTGGGGGCCAGTTATCGGGGACTCCTTCAACGGCGAAGCTGCCAAGTCTGTTCCACCTTCGCACCGAAGCCCGGCCGCCGCTCGTCGCGGCGGCCGGGCTTGCGGCGGTTGCCTCCGGGCTCGCGTCAGCCGCGCTCGCCGGCGCGCTGGTAGCTCGCGTCGCTCGCGCCACCGGCGGCGCCGGTGTCGGTCGTCGCGCCCGAACCCGTCGTGCCGTAGCCGGTCGAGCCCGTGGTGCTGGTCGTGCTCGTGGTGCTGGTCGTGTCGGTGCTCATCGCGCCCGACGTGCCCGCGCCGGCGCCGGTAGTCGCACCTGTCGCATCCGTGCCGGTCGTGCCGGTGGTGCCGTAGGTGGTCGCGCCGGTGGAGCCCGTCGTGTCGGTGCCGGTGGTGCCGGTCGTGCCGTAGGTGGTCGTCCCGGTCGTACCCGTGGTGCCGGTCGTCCCCGTGGTGCCCGTCGTGCCCGTGGTCGTGCTCGCTCCGGTCGGGGCGGTCGTCTGGTCGCCCGCGCCCGTGGTGCCCGTCGCGCCGGCGCCGGTCGTGTAGGTCTGCGTGGTGTCGCCACCGGTCGTGCCCATCGTGCCCGACGCGGTGCCGGACGTCGTGCCAGACGCCGAGTTGCCGGTCATCGTGGCGCCGGTGCCGGACGAGGTGCCGGCGTCCATGCTGCCGCTGCCGGCGGTCCCGCTGCCGGTCGAACCGGTCGATCCGGTGGTGCCGGTACCGGTCGTCTGAGCGACGGCGATCGAACCGAGCAGGAGCGCCGAGGCGGCCCCCGCGAGCGCTATCTTCCTGGTCATAGTCTTCTCCCTTGAGGGCGTGGTGTTGGGGTTGGGTCAACAAAGCGCGTCGCCCGCTCGTTCCGTCGATCGAGCGGCCGGCGTAACGGCCGGTCGTCGCTCTGCGGCGTCCCGCCGCATAAGCATGCGCCGAATGCAATTGCAGGCCGCCGCCGGCCTGTTAACATTCCTTATCGTTTCGGTCGGGGGGCCGTCTTATGCGGGGTTGGTTGATTGCTGCGGCGCTGATCGCGGGGGGTTTTTCGGGAATCGGGATCGCACGGCCGCTCGTCGCGGTGATCGACAGCGGGGTGGCGCGCACGCCGGAGCTGCAGTCGGCCGTGGTGGGGGAGCACGACATGGCGGGCGGGCGCCCCGCGTTCCAACCGCGCTACGACCATGGTACGATGGTCGCCACCATCATCAACCGCGAGGCCAAGGGCGCGATCGACATCGTGTCGCTGCGCATCGACGACCCGGCGGGCTGCCCGGCGGGCGCCAGTCCGCCCTGCCAGCCATCGCCGCAGCCGATGGCCGCGGCGATCCGGAAGGCGACGAGCCTCGGCGTCGACGCCATCAACATCTCGCTGTCGATGCCCGACGACTCCTCGATCGCGGATGCGGTGCGCGACGCCACCGAAAAGGGCATCCTCGTCGTGCTCGCGGCGGGCAACGAAGGCTACAACTATCCGGGCAACCGTCGGGCCGCGCGCGCCGGCTTCCCGAACGCGGTGCTGGTGGGCGCGATCGACGCCGCCGGCCAGCCCTGGGTGCGCACGAACAAGCCCGAGGCGAGCGGCGGGCTCGGCTACGAATATGTGTGGCGCCTGGGCGTGAGCGTGCCGACCGCGAGCGCGGCCGGTGCCGCGGTCCTGGGCACCGGCACCTCGTTCGCCGCGCCGATCGAGACGGCGCGACGCGTGATGGCGACCGCGGTGCCGACCGTGACCGCGACCGCCGCACCGGCGATGGCGACGGTCGGCGCTGCGCCGATCCTTCCCTGAGTCGAGACGGCTCCGGCGCCCGTAACGGCGGGCGCCGGCGGTCGGGCGGGCGTCAGCCGAGCCCGCGCTTGCGGCCGCGGACCGAGAGCCAGACGCCGATCGCTCCCACGACGACGCCGGCGCCGATCAGCAGCGGGCTTCCGATCGATACGCCCGAGCCGATCGCCACGAGCGCGGCGAGGAGGAAGATGACGAGGAGCGTGGTGGTGCCGTTCATGCCGCCCCAACGGGCGGCGGGGCGCAAAGGTTTCGCCGCCCGGGACTATTCCGCCGCGACGGGCAGAGGGTCGGGTTCTTCGCGCTTTTCCGCATCGGCGGGCAGCAGTTCGGTGCAGTCGTCGTACAGCGCCTCGATGAAGGCCGAGCGGAGGCAAGCGCCGACGACGCTCGGGCTGAGCCGCTGAGGCTCGGGCCGCGCCGCAGGAAGGTTCGGATTCGCCGAGGATCCGGAAAGCATACTCACCGCCACTTTACGCAAACGGCCACGCTGGACGTGACGGGGAGCAAAACGAACGAGACCGCCGAAGGTTCGCGGGTACGAATAAATCTCTATCGTTGCGGAGCCTTAACGGCGGTCGCGCGTTTCCGAAGCGGTAGGTTGCTTTGAGGTTGGGTGATGCGCGCAACTCGTTTCGCGATGCGCGGCTGCCGTTGTCGGTTGGGCGTCGATTGCCGACCGGCGTGCGGTTGCCCCGCCAACGACAATGCTCCGTCGGAGTTTTCCGATCACCTCATGATCATGGCGCCGACGCTTTAGAGCTTGCCTTTCCGGGCCTCGACTCCCGCGATGGCGGCGCGCAGACGCACGCCGCCGGGACGCCGATCGTTGCAGACCTGCAACAGAGTCGGGCTATGTTAACGTTTTACGGCGCGTTAATCTTTGTGGACGTAAACAAAGAGGGTTAACAGGGTCGGTCCGTCGTCTCGGGGGAGCGGCGGGATCGAACATGAACGGGACTTAGGGGGCACCGGAACATGCGGGTTCTTCTCATCGAAGACGACGCGACCACCGCGCGCAGCATCGAACTGATGCTGACGAACGAGGGTTTCAACGTATACACGACCGACCTGGGCGAAGAGGGCGTCGACCTCGGCAAGCTCTACGACTACGACATCATCCTTCTCGATCTCAACCTGCCCGACATGCACGGCTACGACGTGCTGAAGAAGCTTCGGGTGGCCAAGGTGGGCACGCCGATCCTCATCCTGTCGGGCACCAGCGAGATGGAAGCCAAGGTGCGCGGCCTCGGCTTCGGCGCCGACGACTATGTGACCAAGCCGTTCCACCGCGAGGAGCTGGTGGCGCGCATCCACGCGGTCGTTCGCCGGTCGAAGGGGCACAGCCAGTCGATCATCCGGACCGGCAAGCTCGGCGTGAACCTCGACACCAAGACGGTCGAGGTCGACGGACAGCGCGTGCACCTGACCGGCAAGGAATATGCGATGCTGGAGCTGCTTTCGCTCCGCAAGGGCACGACGCTCACCAAGGAGATGTTCCTGAACCACCTCTACGGCGGGATGGACGAACCCGAGCTCAAGATCATCGACGTGTTCATCTGCAAGCTACGCAAGAAGCTGGCGACCGCGTGCGGCGGCGAGAACTACATCGAGACGGTCTGGGGCCGCGGCTACGTGCTGCGCGACCCCGACGACGTGATCCAGCCGATCAAGCAGCCCGCGGTGGCCTGAAGGTTTCGCGAGGGGGCGAAGTGAGGGGCGGTCCGAGGGGCCGCCCTTTTTCGTCGAGGCTAGTGGGCGAGCGCGCCCGCCAGGTCGCCGCGCGGAAGGACGACGACGCCGTCGAGCCCGAGCCAGGCGCCGAGCTCGGCGAGCTCGGCGCGCAGCGCCGCGACGGTCGCCGCCGGACCGGCGCCGGGCTCGAGGTGGGCCGACGCCACGATCAGCCGGCGCGCGGCGCGATCGGCCTTGAGGTCGAGCCGGGCGGCGATCCGGTCGCCCATGAGGAAGGGAAGAACATAGTAGCCGTGCTCCCGCTTGTGGGCCGGCGTGTAGATCTCGATCCGGTAGCGGAATCCGAAAACGCGCTCGGCGCGGTCGCGCTCCCACAGCAGCGGGTCGAAGGGCGACACGAGCGACGCCGCGCTCGGGCGCCGCGCGGGCATCGCGCCGCGCGGCAGATAGGCCGGTTGCGACCAGCCTTCGACGCGCGCGGGCAGGAGCGCGCCGGCTTCGGTCAGCTCCGCCAGGCGTGCCTTGGCGTCGTCGGGTCCGATCCGCCAATAGGCGCGAAGGTCGCCCGCCGTCGCGACGCCGAGCGCGCGCGCCGCCGCCTCGATGAGCGTCCGCTGCGCCTCGTCGTCGGGCAGCGCGGGGAGCGCCGCTGCCGGCAGGACGCGCTCGGTCAGGTCGTAGACGCGCTCGAAGCCGCGGCGCGAATGGGTGGTGACGAAGCCGGCCCAGAACAGCCATTCGAGCGCGCGCTTGCCGTCCGACCAGCCCCACCAGCTCCCGCGCGACGCGCCGCCCTGCGCGAGGTCGCGCGCCGCCAGCGGACCGCGGGCCTCGATCTCGCGCAGCACGTCGTCGATGTAGGCGCGCCGTTCCGCCGCGAAGCGGCGCAGGCCGCCGTAGGTGCCGACGCCGGCGCGGGCGCGCGCCATGCGCCAGCGCAGGGCGGGGTGCAGCGCAACGTCGATGAGCGAGGCCTCGTGGCCCCAATATTCGAACAGCCGGCGCCCGGGTCCGCGCGCCATCCGGTCGAAGGCGGCGACGTCGTAGGCGCCCAGCCGCGAGAAGGCGGGCATGTAGTGCGCGCGCGCCAGCACGTTCACCGAGTCGATCTGGACCTGGCCCAGGCGGTCGATCATCCCGCCCAGAGCGGCCGGCCCCCGGCGAAGGGGGCGGGGGGCGGCGAGCCCGATCGACGACAGGGCGAGGCGGCGCGCCTCGCGGCGCGACAGCTCGATCACGTCCCGAAAAGGTTGGCGAAGCTCGCGTCCCCGGCCTTCATCTCCGGGCCGATCTTGAAGATGCCGCTCGCGCGCAGCGCGGGCTCGCCGTCGGCGGTGACGGTGCATTGCGCGAAGACGAGGTTCTTCGTTCGCCGGAGGACATGGGTCTCGCCCTCGACCCAGGCGCCCATGCGGGCCGGCGCGAGGAAGTCGACCGAAAGGTTGATCGTCGGCAGGAAGTTGTCGGGCAACCCGGCTTGAAACCGGCTCGCGAAGGGGAGCTGCATATCGGCGAAGGTGACGAGCATCCCCCCGTGCGCGATCCCCATCGGGTTGCAGTGGCGCTCCTCGACCCGGAAGCCCAGGCGCAGGCGCCCGTCCGCCTCGCGCTTGGCGTAGAGCGGGCCGTTCACGCCGATGAAGCCGTAGCGCAACGGCAGCTCGGCGAAGCCTTGGGGGATGTCGGTCATGGCGCTTGATAGCGCGGCATGCGGCGCCGGGCCAAGCCGGCGCCGCCCCGCGGGGGCAAATGATCAGGTCTCGAAGATCGGGCGGTACTGCTGGATGCGCGTGACGCGCAGACCGGGCATGCCGGCGCGATCGACCGCGCGCTGCCAACCCGCGAATTCCTCCAGGCTGAGCCTGTAGCGCTCGCAGACCTCGTCCACGGTGAGCAGCCCGCCGTTCACCGCAGCGACCACCTCCGCCTTTCGCCGCACCACCCAACGGGTCGTGTCGGGGGGCGGCAGCGAATCGAGCGTGAGCGGCTCCCCGAGAGGTCCGATCACCTGCGCTGGCCTAAACTTCTGATTTTCGAGCATTCGATCCTCTGACGCAGACCGCTGTCCCTTGCCTTCGCGGTCCGGTTATGGACGTCCAAGTCTTACGGAACCCTAAAGGCAGGGCGAAGAAGCGCGAAAATTCGCCTCGCCGGGCTGCCTTGAGCGCGCCGTGTTCCGTCGCTACCTGCGGGCGCATGATCGACCTCGAAACCGGAAAGGCGCCCGCTGCCAGCCGCGTGGTCGTCGCCATGTCGGGCGGCGTCGACTCGTCGGTGGTGGCCGCGTTGTGCGCGGAGGCCGGCTACGAGACGATCGGCATCACGCTCCAGCTCTACGACCACGGCCAGGCGGTGGGCCGCAACGGCACCTGCTGCGCCGGCTCCGACATCCACGACGCGCGGCGGGTGGCCGAAGCGATCGGCATCCCGCACTATGTGCTCGATTACGAGAGCGCGTTCCGAACGAGCGTCATCGACGACTTCGCCGATGCGTACGCGCGCGGCCAGACGCCGATCCCCTGCGTCCGCTGCAACCAGACGGTGAAGTTCCGCGACCTGCTCGACGTAGCGCGCGACCTGGGCGCCGACTGCCTCGCGACCGGCCATTATGTACGCCGGGTCGCGGGCCCCGACGGCGCCGAGCTCCACCGCGCGACCGACCGGAGCCGGGACCAGAGCTACTTCCTGTTCGCCACGACGCGGGCGCAGCTCGATTTCCTGCGCTTCCCGCTCGGGGGCATGCCCAAGAGCGAGGTGCGGGCGCACGCCGAGCGCGTCGGCCTGCCGGTCGCGGCGAAGCCGGACAGCCAGGACATCTGCTTCGTGCCGAACGGCAACTACGCCGACGTGGTGCGCAAGCTCCGGCCCGAAGCCGGCGAGGGGGGCGAGATCGTCGACCTGGCGGGACGCGTGCTCGGCCGCCACAAGGGGCTCATTCACTACACGGTCGGCCAGCGGCGCGGCATCGAGATCGGCGGGCAGGCCGACCCGCTCTACGTCGTGCGGCTGGAGCCCGAGGCGCGGCGGCTGGTGGTCGGCCCGCGCGAGGCGCTGGGTGTCGCGGCCACCGAGCTGTCCGAGGTGAACTGGCTCGGCGGGCCGCTGCCCGCCGACGGGCTGCCGGTCCAGGTGAAGGTGCGCTCCGCCGCGCCGCCGGTGCCGGCCCGCTGGCTCGGCGGGACGGTGCGGTTCGAGCGGCCCGAGTACGGCGTCGCGCCGGGACAGGCCTGCGTCGCCTACGCCGGCGATCGCGTGCTGGGCGGCGGCTGGATCGCGCGCACCGAAGGCGCCCTGGCGGCGGCCTGACGCGGTCGCGCACCGTCGAGGAACAGCGCGACGGCGAGGTCGATGTTGGCGGCGATCTCGTCCGCCGACGGCGTCCGGTGCCACATCACCGCCCGCCGGTGGAGGTCGCCCTCCACCATGCCGATGAACTGGCGCGCCGCGAGGTCGGGATCATCGATCGCCAACTCGCCCGTCGCCATCCAGCGGCGGAGGTGCTCGGCGAGCGCGCGGGCGCCGGCCTCCGGTCCGGCCGCGAAGACGGCACGGCCGAGGTCGCGCATGTGCGCGCACTCGCCCACGATCACGCGGTAGAGCCCGAGGCTGTCGGGCTCCATGAGGTTCGCCATGTAGCGCGTGGCGAGCGTCCGCAGCACCTTCTCGGGCGGACCGTCGAGCGGCTCGGTCGGCATCATCGCGTCGAGGATGTCGGCGACGATCGCGGCGAACAGCCCCTCCTTGCTGCCGAACGCCTCGTAGATGGTGGCGCGCGATCCGCCCGCCATCGCGATCACGTCGTCCAGCGTCGTGCGCAGGAAGCCGCGGTCGAGGAAGCAGGCGCGCGCGGCTTTGAGAAGAGCGGCCCGGCGCGCATCGCGCCGGGATGAAAGTTCGACGAGCATATGCCGTCCGATGCAAGGGTGATCGTATACCTGTACTCGCCGGTACGAACTTTGTTCCGGACGCGCGACGTCAGAAGCGGAAAACACCTTCGATCGTAGTCACGCAGGTGCCGCCGAGCACCACGCGGTCGCCGCGGAGCATGCAGTGGACCGCGCCGCCGCGCGACGACGCCTGGAACGCGGCAAAGCCGTCGCGCCCCAGGCGTTCGGCCCAATAGGGCGTCAGCATACAGTGGGCCGAACCGGTCACGGGGTCCTCGTCGATGCCGGCCGCCGGCGCGAAGACGCGGCTGACGACGTCGTGCCCGCCGTCGCCGGGCGCGGTGACGATCGCGAGCACGCCGCCCAGCGCCGCGAGCGCGCGGAAATCGGGCTCCAGCGCGCGGACCGCCCGGGCGTCCGGCAGGATGGCCATGCGGCTCGGCTCCGGCGCGTCGACGGTCTCGTAGGCCGCCTCGATCTCCGCGCCGAGCGCGGCGGCGAGCGGGGCGGGGTCGACCTCGCGCGAACGCCACGCGGGGAGGTCCATCGCGAGGCGGGCGCCGTCCCGGCGCACCTCGAGGACGCCGCTTTCGCGCGTGCGGAAGCGGACGCGTTCGCGCGCCGGGTCGCGCGACAGGACGTGGAAGCCGCTGGCGAGCGTCGCGTGGCCGCAGAGCGCGACCTCGACCGCGGGGGTGAACCAACGAAGGTCGTAGTCGGCGTCGGCCGAGACCGACGGGATGAAAAAGGCGGTCTCGGCGACGTTGTTCTCGTTGGCGATCGCCTGGAGGGTCGCGTCGTCGAGCCACCCGTCGAGCGGCATCACGCCGGCTTGGTTGCCGGCGAAGGGCCGGTCGGCGAAGGCGTCGATCTGGAAGAAGGGCAGTTCAGTCGACATCGGCAAGCGGCTCCTCGTCGAAATGCTGGTCGTGGGCGTCGATCGTCCCGGCCGGGTCGACGTGGACCAGGATCTCGGCGCGCGGGAAGGCGCGAGCCACCGTCGCCTCGAGGTCGTCGACGATGTGGTGCGCGTCGCGCACGCTCATCTCCGGGTCGAGCCAGACGTGGAACTGGATGAAATCGGTGGCGCCCGCCGTCCGGGTGCGCATGGCATGGACGCCGGTCCCGTGCGGGTGCGCTGCGAGCAGGTCCAGCAGCCGGCTCCGCTTCTCGTCCGGCCATTCGCGGTCCATCAGCATGTCGAGCGAGCGCCGCGCCGCCTTCACCGCCCCGACCATGAGGTAGGCCGCGATGGCGAGGCCGAAAAGCGGATCGGCCCCGGATAGGCGACCGACGCTCTCGAGCAGCAGCGCGGCGATCACCGAGAGGTTGAGCAGCAGGTCCGACTGGTAGTGGAGCTGGTCGGTCTCGATCGCGAGCGATGCCGTCTTCCGAAGGATCGCGCGCTGATAGGCGACGAGCGCGAGCGTCGCGGCCACCGCGACGAGCGACACGCCCACGCCGAGCCCGACCTCGACCGGGGCGACCGGGTTCGCCAGCCGGCTGCCCGCGCGCCAAGCGATGCCGAGCGCGGAGAAGCCGATGAGTATCGTCTGGAACAGCGCGGCGATGGCCTCGGCCTTGCCGTGGCCGAAGCGATGCTCGGGATCGGCGGGCTGGGCCGCGAGTCGCACGCTCAGCAGGGTGACGATCGAGGCGAGGAGGTCGAGCCCGGTGTCCGCGAGCGAGCCGAGCATCGCGACCGAGCCGGTGCGGTACGCGGCCCACGCCTTGAGCCCGACGAGGAACAGCGCCGTCGCCACCGAGGCGAGCGCCGCGCGCTGCGTGAGGCGGCCGTGGAGTTCGAGGTGCGGCGCGCTCACGGGTAGAGGAGGCTCGTCGACCAGGCGTCGCCGGCGCGCCGGTAGACGAGGCGGTCGTGCAGGCGGTTCGGGCGGTCCTGCCAGAATTCGATCTGGCCCGGCGTCACGCGCCAGCCCGACCAGTGCAGCGGGCGCGACACCGGGCGGCCCTGGAACTTCGCGGCGAACGCCGCCATCCGGCGTTCGAACGTCTCGCGGTCGCGCAAGGGGCGCGACTGCTCGGACGCCCAGGCGCCGAGCTGCGAGTCGCGGGGACGACCCGCGAAATAGGCGTCGGCTTCCTGCGGCTCGACCGGCGCGGCGACGCCGTCGATCCGCACCTGGCGCTTCAGCGTCTTCCAATGGAAGTTGAGATGGACGTGGCGGTTGGCGTCGAGCTCGGCGCCCTTCCGGCTTTCGAGGTTGGTGTAGAAGACGAAGCCGCGCGCGTCGAAGCCCTTGCACAGCACGATCCTCACCGACGGGCGCGCGTCGGCCGTCGCGGTGGCGAGCGACATGGCGTTGGGGTCGCTCGGCTCCGAGGCCTTCGCCTCGGCGAACCAGGCGGCGAACAGCTCGAACGGATCGGCGGGGGCGGGCGCGGTCATGCGGATGCTGTAGTGCCCGTCCGGCACGGCGGCAACGGGCGAGCGCGGACCCCCGACGATCGCGTCAGCGCCCGCGCCGGCGGCGCCAACCCAACCAGGCGCCCGTCAGCGCGCCGAAGTAGAAGATGAGGTCGAGCAGGAAGCGCGGCGTCTCGAACTTGTCCTCCACGCCGAGCTGATTGGGAACCGAGATGCTGGGCTTGTCGAACAGATAGGCGAAGGGCCAGCCGCCGTTCAGCACCGGGACGTAGCACCATTGATCGCGGTTCGGACCGCACAGGTTTCCGGCCTCGCCCAGCTCCGGGCCGACGCGCTCGACCTCGAGCGAAAGCAGCGTCAGCGCGAGCGCCGCCACGGCGAGCAGGAAGAGCTTGAGGGCGTCGCGCATGCGGCCATCGTCGCCGGCGGCGCCGCGCGAGGCAAGGCCCGGGGTCTTTACAGGCACCCGGGCCGTTCGCATCTCTCGGCTGTTGTGCGAAGGCAACAGTAGATATCGGGCACGAAAGTGGCGACAACGACGGGCATGGCGGATCTCTATTCGGTTCTGGGCGTGGCGCGGGGCGCGTCGGACGCCGACGTGAAGAAGGCGTACCGCAAGCTCGCCAAGGAGTTCCACCCCGACCGCAACAAGGACAACCCGAAGGCGGCCGATCGCTTCAGGGAGGTGTCGGCGGCCTACGCGATCCTGAGCGATCCCGACAAGCGCGCGCAGTACGACCGCGGCGAGATCGACGCGAGCGGCCAGCCGAAGGCGCCGTTCGGGTTCGGCGGCGCACCCGGGGGCGGCTCCGGCGGCTACGAGTTTTCGGGCGACGCGTCGGATCTCTTCTCCGAGCTGTTCGGCCGGGCGCGCGGCGGCCGCGGCGGCTTCGGGTTCGACTTCGACGACCTGACGCGCCGGACCCGCTCCGCGCCCAAGGGCGCGGACGTCGCCTATCGCCTGTCGGTGCCGTTCGAGGAAGCCGCGCGGCTCGAGCCGCAGCGCGTGACGCTCCGGAACGGCAAGACCGTCGACCTCAAGCTGCCGGCCGGCTTCGAGAACGGCCGCCAGCTCCGGCTGGCGGGGCAGGGCGAGGCGGGACCGGGCGGCCCAGGCGACGCGCTTGTGACGCTCGAGATCGCGCCGCACCGCTTCTTCACCCGCGACGGCGACCACGTGCGGCTCGACCTGCCGGTGCGGCTCGACGAGGCCGTGCTCGGTGCCAAGGTGAAGGTGCCCACCGTCGACGGGCCGGTGATGGTGGGCGTCCCGGCCGGCTCGACGAGCGGCAGGGTGCTGCGCCTGCGCGGCAAGGGCTTCACCAAGGCCGACAAGTCGCGCGGCGACCAGTTCGTGACGCTGCTCGTCGACCTCCCGGCCGACGATCCGGAGCTTCGCGCGTTCGCCGAGCGTTGGGCGGGCGGCGAGGCGCGCAACCCGCGCGCCGGGCTCGGCGTGGACTGACCCGCGCCGAGCGGACGAGCGGAGCTCGATGGCGGAAACGGCGGAGAAGGCCGCGCAGCAGGCAGGGGCGATCGCGCGGGCGCTGGGCTTCTGCCGCGCGCGCTTCGCGCGCGGCATAGCTATCTTAAACCGCGTGATGGCGCACACCTGGACGGACGGGTTCATCCACGCCGGAAACCTCGCGTACCTGTCGCTCCTGACGCTGTTCCCCTTCTTCATCATCGTCGCGGCGATCGCCGGCGCGCTCGGGCAGAGCGAGGACGCGCTGCTCGCCATCAACAATTTCCTGGCGACGCTGCCGCGCGACGTGGCCGAGCTGATCGCCAAGCCGATCAGCGACGTCCTCACCGCGCGGTCGACCAACCTGCTGACCTTCGGCATCCTCGTCGGCCTCTGGTCGGTGGGCAGCTTCATCGAGACGATGCGCGACATCATCCGCCGCGCCTACGACATACGCGGCGGCGGCCGGCCGTTCTGGGAATACCGGCTCGGGAGCTTCGCGCTGATCATCGGATCGGTGCTGCTGATGCTGTTCGCGTTCGCGCTGCAGGTCGTGCTGACCGGCGTCGAGCAGTTCATCGAAGGCATCATCCCCTGGGCCGACGAGGCGCTCTCGCTGGTCGCGTGGGGGCGGGTGGCGCCGATCGTCGCGCTGTTCGCCGCGCTCTACATCATCTTCGCGTCGCTCACGCCGATGAGGTATCGCCGCGGTTGCCCGAAGTGGCCGGGGGCCGCGCTGACGACGGCGGTCTGGGGCCTGACGACGATGCTGCTGCCGCGCGTGCTGGCGATGCTGGCGCCCTACGACCTCACCTACGGATCGCTCGCGGGCGTGATGATCGCGCTCATCTTCTTCTGGGTGGTTGGCCTCGGCTTCGTGCTCGGCTCGCAGCTCAACGCCGCGCTGGCGCAGACGCCCAGAAAGCGCGTAGAGGGGGGCGAAGACGAAGCAGCGGGGTGTGCGTGATGGCTGGACTGATGGCGGGCAAGCGCGGGCTCATCATGGGCGTGGCGAACGACCGGTCGCTCGCCTGGGGCATCGCCAAGGCGCTCAACGCGCAAGGCGCCGAGCTGGCGTTCAGCTATCAGGGCGAGGCGCTCGAGAAGCGCGTGCGACCGCTCGCCGAAGAGGTCGACAGCGACTTCCTCATCGAATGCGACGTGTCCGACATGGGCAAGCTCGACGAGGCGTTCGCCGCGCTCGCCGAGCGCTGGCCGACGATAGACTTCCTCGTCCACGCGATCGGTTTTTCGGACAAGAACGAGCTGAGGGGCAAGTACGTCGACACCAGCCTCGACAACTTCCTCATGACCATGAATATCTCGGCCTACAGCTTCGTGGCGTGCGCCAGGCGCGCGCTGCCGCTGATGCCGAACGGCGGGTCGCTGCTGACGCTCACCTACTACGGCGCCGAGAAGGTGGTGCCGCACTACAACGTCATGGGCGTGGCCAAAGCGGCGCTCGAGACGAGCGTCAAGTATCTCGCGATGGATCTCGGTCCGCAGAAGGTGCGGGTGAACGCCGTCTCGGCGGGACCGATCAAGACGCTCGCCGCCAGCGGCATCGGCGACTTCCGCTACATCCTCAAATGGAACGAGCTCAACGCGCCGCTGCGCCGCAACGTGACGATCGACGAGGTCGGCGGCGCGGGGCTCTACCTGCTGTCCGACCTGGCGAGCGGCGTCACCGGCGAGATCCACCACGTCGACGCCGGCTACAACGTGGTCGGCATGAAGGCCGAGGACGCCCCCGACATCGCGCTGGCCTGATGCCCCGACTCGCGATCGACCACGTCCAGATCGCCATCCCGCCGGGCGGCGAGCCGGAGGCGCGCCGCTTCTTCGGCGACCTGCTCGGGCTGCGCGAGATCCCGAAGCCGCCCGAGCTCGCGGCGCACGGGGGCTGCTGGTTCGATCTCGGCGCCCAGCAGTTCCACGTCGGGATCGACGGCGATTTCCGGGCCGCGACGAAGGCGCACGTCGCCTTCGTGACCGACGCGTTCGACGCGACGCAGGATCGCCTCGCCGCCGCCGGGTATCCACCGCGGTCGGGCGCCCGCGTGAACGGGCGTCGCCGCTTCTTCGCCGACGATCCCTTCGGCAACCGGATCGAACTGGTCGACGCGGAGGCAGCGGAATGAGCTTCAACAGCTTCGGCCGCGCCTTCCGCTTCACCACCTGGGGCGAGAGCCACGGGCCGGCGATCGGCTGCGTGGTCGACGGTTGCCCGCCGGGCCTCCCGCTGTCGGCGGCCGACATCCAGCCCTGGCTCGACAAGCGGCGGCCCGGCCAGTCGCGCTTCACGACGCAGCGGCAGGAGCCGGACGAGGTGCGCATCCTGTCCGGCGTCTACGAAGGACGGACGACGGGCACGCCGATCTCGCTCCTGATCGAGAATGTCGACCAGCGGTCGAAGGACTATGGCGAGGTCGCGGCGAAGTACCGGCCGGGCCACGCCGACTACGCCTACGACGCCAAATACGGCTTCCGCGACCCGCGCGGGGGCGGGCGCTCGTCGGCGCGCGAGACGGCGTCGCGCGTCGCGGCGGGGGCGGTGGCCCGGCTGGTCGTCCCCGAGGTGCGCGTGCGGGCCTACCTCGTCGAGCTCGGCGGCATCGCCGTCGATCGCGCCCGCTTCGACGACGCGGAGATCGACCGCAACCCCTTTTTCTGCCCCGACCCCGAGGCCGCGACCGCGTGGGAGCGGGCGCTCGACGCGGCGCGCAAGGCCGGCTCGTCGCTCGGCGCGATCGTCGAATGCGTCGCGAGCGGGGTGCCGGCGGGCTGGGGCGCCCCGCTCTACGCCAAGCTCGACGGCGAGCTCGCCGCGGCGATGATGAGCATCAACGCGGTCAAGGGCGTCGAGATCGGCGACGGCTTCGCGGCGGCGCGGCTGCGCGGCGAGGCGAACGCCGATCCGATGCGCCCCGGCCCGGACGGCCGCCCCGCCTTCCTGTCGAACCACGCCGGCGGCGTTGCGGGCGGCATCTCGACCGGGCAGGACGTCGTCGTGCGGATCGCGCTCAAGCCGACCTCGTCGATCCTCACGCCGGTCGAAACGGTCACGCGCGACGGCGAGGCCGCCGAGATCGTCACCAAAGGGCGGCACGACCCCTGCGTCGGCATCCGCGCCGCGCCCGTCGCCGAGGCGATGATGGCGCTGGTGCTCGCCGACCAGAAGCTGCTCCACCGCGCGCAGTGCGGGTGAGCGGCGCCCGGCTCAGGCCGTCCA
>Ga0164290_1000595_pt1 | contig 105057 bp, 102 predicted proteins | sample Micstemetagenome_FD_108782 | JGI IMG/M metagenome (GOLD analysis project Ga0164290, IMG submission 108782) | Contaminated culture microbial community from soil near Moab, Utah, USA - Microcoleus steenstrupii SON62 (Illumina Assembly) | ecosystem: Environmental > Terrestrial > Soil > Soil crust...
GCGATCCACGACGGCATGAACTCGTAGTTCGCGTTCAGCTCGATGTAGTCCGATCCGTCCGAATCCGCTCCGAAGGCCTTCTTGCTGAAACCGAAGTAGTCGGTCACCGCGTACGAGTACTTCAGCTGGATGAACTTCCACGTCACCGCCGCGTTCAGTTCCAGCGTGTTCAGGCTCTCGCCCGACGGATCGTACTTGCCGCCCGGGAAAATGAACTGCAGGAAGCCGACATCGAAGGTCCAGTCATCGATGGTCTTGGCAAAGCCGCCATAGACGTCGATCTCGCCGGTCGCGTTCGACAGCGCCAGATCGCTGACATTGGTACCCCAGATGCCCAGGTAGGCGCCACTCGAGTGCGCGAGGTCGAAACCGCCCTGCACCGCCGGATTTTCCTGCGTGTAGCTGATGCCGCGAAAGATGTACTGCGAGAACAGGCCCACATTGGCACTGATCGTATAGGCAGGCGCGGCGGCCGCGGCTTCCTGAGCCTGGGCACAGAACGGTACGGCGAGCAGGCCCAGCAATACGGCGCTCAGGGTGTTGCGGTGACGTCGGTGGTTAAGCACGGTGTTCTCCCTCTGTTGATCCACGGTTTCGGGCGATCTGAAAAAGCGGACGGCCTGCCCATAGCTGTCCGGTTGTGAGTCGGCGCGCGACCTGGCGTCGTTGCCGGATGCGACCCTGATACTCGGAAACGGGTGTGGCGAAGAATCTGCACCGGCCGCAACGCTGCGACTGGCGGGAGTGCTGAAGGAAGAAGTGCGGAAGGGGTCCGGAGAGGCGTGTCCGTGATCGGCGTCAAAACGGCAGCAGCACTGCGTCACCCTGATCTCCCCGCACTTCGCGACCGGCTGACGTTGCGCGGTCGTCTCGATGTGGGTCCGATTATTGGAAGCGGGCCGCCGTCGGAACAATTCTCACAAGGGATTACCTCTTTGGGGGTAAGGGGCGGGTGAGTCGAGGGACTAGGGGCTAGGGATAAGGGACTAGGTGTGGCTGCGCCACACGAGGTCAGGGCGCGGCCCCTCTAGCCCCCAGCCCCTGACCCCTGGTCCCTGCTTACCCCTTAAGAGGTAATCCCTCTTGAGAATTGTGGGCATTGGTCCGCCTTCGCATCATTCGCCGCACCTGAGACGCGGCGAATGCACGACGTCCAGCGACCGACCGGGCGGCCGAGAGCATGCCGCGGTCGTATCCAGAACGGACCACACAAGAGGGATACAGATCATGAAGAAGCGCGTTGCCATCATCGGCGCCGGCCCCAGCGGCCTGGCCCAGCTCCGGGCCTTCCAGTCCGCCCAGGCCAAGGGCGCCGACATTCCGGAAATCGTGTGCTACGAAAAGCAGTCGGACTGGGGCGGCATGTGGAACTACACCTGGCGCACCGGCCTGGACGAGCACGGCGAGCCGGTGCACGGCAGCATGTACCGCTATCTCTGGTCGAACGGCCCGAAGGAGTGCCTGGAGTTCGCCGACTACACCTTCGACGAGCACTTCGGTCGCCCGATGGGTTCCTACCCTCCGCGTGAAGTGCTGTGGGACTACATCAAGGGCCGCGTCGAGAAAGCCGGCGTGCGCAAGTACATCCGCTTCAACACCGCCGCCCGCAACGTCACCTTTGACGATAAGACCAAGAAGTTCACCGTCACCGTGCACAACTACGACCAGGACGTGACCTACTCGGAAGAGTTCGACTACGTCATCGTCGCCAGCGGCCACTTCTCGACCCCGAACGTGCCCTACTTCCCGGGCTTCGAAACCTTCGGCGGCCGCGTGCTGCACGCGCACGACTTCCGTGACGCGCTCGAATTCAAGGGCAAGGACGTGCTCATCGTCGGCGCCAGCTACTCGGCGGAAGACATCGGCTCGCAGTGCTACAAGTACGGCGCCCGTTCGATCACCAGCTGCTACCGCACCAACCCGATGGGCTACAAGTGGCCCGACAACTGGGAAGAGAAGCCGCAGCTGCTGCGCGTGGAAGGCAAGACCGCCCACTTCGCCGACGGCACCAGCAAGCACATCGACGCCGTCATCCTGTGCACCGGCTACAAGCACCACTTCCCCTTCCTGGCGGAGGAACTGCGCCTGAAGACCGACAACCGTCTGTGGCCGCTCAATCTGTACAAGGGCATCATGTGGGAGGAAAACCCGCAGCTGATGTACCTCGGCATGCAGGACCAGTGGTACAGCTTCAACATGTTCGACGCCCAGGCCTGGTACGCCCGAGACGTCATCCTCGGCCGCCTGCCGGTGCCGTCGTACGAAGAGATGCACGCCGAAGACATGAAGTGGCGCGAAGAGGAACTGACGCTGGAAGACGCCCAGCAGATGTTCGAATTCCAGGGCAAGTACATCCAGCACCTGATCGACGCCACCGACTACCCGAGCTTCCCGATTCCCGAGGTCAACCAGACCTTCCTCGAGTGGAAGAAGGACAAGTACGAAGACATCATGGGCTATCGCAACAAGTGCTACCGCTCGCTGATGACCGGCACCATGGCCACGCCGCACCACACCTCGTGGCTGGAGGCACTGGACGACTCGCTCGAGGCCTATCTGAACGAGCCGGCCTCGACCGAGCAGGCCTGACGGCCCCGGGGCCCACGGGTGACACGCCCGTGACCGACCAACCCTGATGCGACCTGACCTGCCCGGCCACAACCGGGCACGTCGGGTCGCGGGTGCTTCCATGACATGAACACGATCGTCGAACCTTCGCTGAATCCGGCGACTGCCGCGCGAACGCATGCGCGCCACGTCCGTCACGTCGCTCCTGGCGGCGCGGCGGTGTCCTTCGACCTCGCCGCCGGCGACCGCCTCACGCTGACCGACCCCGAAGGCCTGCAGCAGGGCCTGCTCTACGTCGCCGGCCCGGCCGGCATCGCCACGGCCATGCTGCCCGGCCTGCTCGTCACCACGCCGGCCGATGTGCCGGCTTTCGCCCGCGCGCTGCTCAGCGGCGCGCCGGCCGGCTGGAGCCTGGTCTGTGCCGAAGTGTTCGGCAGCGACGGGCTGCCGGGCAGCCAGCGCGTCGTCACCGCACCCGGCGCCGTGCGCTGCGCGCTGCACGCGCCGGGCGAGGACATGCAACCGGACGCGCAGAACGCGCCGACCGAACTGATCGCCGACATCGAGTGCGCCGAACCGGTGGCCGGCATCGCGCCGCCGCCGCTGGCACCGCCGGTGCTCGACCTGCGCATCGGCGCCGGCACCGCCCAGGCCTACCGCGTGAAGGCCGGCGACTACATCCAGGTGATCGACGTCGACGGCCGACAGTGCTCCGACTTCCTCGCCTTCGACGCCGCCGCGCTGGCGCAGGGTCAGGAATACGACCTCGACCCGACCACCACGCGCACGCTGATGGGGTCGGCCAGCCCCGGCCCCGGTCTGCTGAACAAGTACTACGACGAACGCCAGGTGCCGCTGGTCGAGGTGATCCGCGACACGGTCGGCCGCCACGACACCTTCATGCTGGCCTGCAGTGCGAAGTACTACGACGACATGGGTTACCCCGGTCACGCCAACTGCAGCGACAACTTCAACAACGCGCTCGAACCGCACGGCGTGGCGCGTCGTGCAGGCTGGCCGGCGATCAACTTCTTCTACAACACCATCGTCAATCACGACGACAGCATCAGCCTGGACGAACCGTGGTCGCGCGCCGGCGACTACGTGCTGCTGCGCGCGATGACCGACCTGGTCTGCGCCTCTTCGTCCTGCACCGACGACATCGACCCGGCCAACGGCTGGAACCCGACGGATATCCACGTGCGGGTCTATGACGCTTCGAACAACTTCTCCAAAGGGATCGCACACCGCATGACGCCCGACGCCGCCCCCAAATTGACCCGCGAGACCGGCTTCCACGCCCGCACCTCCGCGCTCACCCGCCGCATGGTCGAGTACCGCGGCTTCTGGCTGCAGGACTCGTTCTCGTCCAACGGCCCGATCGACGAATACTGGGCCTGCCGCGAACGCGCGGTGATGATCGATCTGTCCGCACTGCGCAAGTTCGAAATCACCGGCCCGGACGCCGAACAGCTGCTGCAGCTGGCCACCACGCGCAACATCCGCAAGCTGGCGGTCGGCCAGATCGTCTACACCGCGCTCTGCTATGAGCATGGCGGCATGATCGACGACGGCACGGTGTTCCGCCTGTGCCAGAACAACTTCCGTCTGGTGTGCGGCGACGACTACTGCGGCGTGTGGCTGCGCGAGCTGGCGGCCAAGCACAAGCTGCGCGTGTGGGTGAAGTCCTCCACCGACCAGCTGCACAACCTGTCGGTGCAGGGCCCGAAGTCGCGCGACATCCTGCGCGAAATCGTCGTCACGCCGCCGGGCAATGCGTCGATGGACGAACTGAAGTGGTTCCGCCTGACCGTCGGCAAGATCGACGGCCTGCCGGTCGTCGTGTCGCGCACGGGTTACACCGGCGAACTGGGCTACGAAGTGTGGTGCCACCCGAAGCACGCGGTTCAGGTGTGGGACGCCATCGCCAAGGCGGGCGAACCGCACGGCATCGCGCCGATGGGTCTGGCCGCGCTCGACATGCTGCGCATCGAAGCGGCGCTCATCTTCGCCGAGTACGACTTCTGCGACCAGACCGACCCGTTCGAAGCCGGCATCGGTTTCGCGGTGGCCGCCGACAAGGAGGATGACTACGTCGGCAAGGCCGCGCTGGAACGCCGCAAGGCCCACCCGGCGCGCGTCATGGTCGGTCTGGACATCGAAGGCACTGAACTCGTGGCGCACGGTGACCCGATCTTCAACGGCCGCGCACAGATCGGCCAGATCACCAGCACCACGCGCTCGCCCATCCTCGGCAAGACCATCGCGCTGGCGCGGCTGGACGTGTCGGCGGTCGAGCTGGGCGCCACGGTGGAGATCGGCAAGCTGGACGGCCACCAGAAGCGCATCAAGGCCACCCAGGTGAAAACCTCGCACTACGACCCGACCAAGGCCCGCGTGCGCGCCTGATCGCATTACGCAGGCAGCAGGGCGCGGAGCGGCGAAAGCCGTTCCGCGCCCTTTTCGTTCCCGGCAGGGAAATCCGCGCCGCCGCCGCCGGCGCGGTGACCGGTCGCGCCTACCAGGCGTCGCTGCGCGGCAGGTCGTCGTCGATGTCGTAGTAGTCGGCGTGCGAGCCGGCGAAGATGTGGGCCGACAGCTTCAGGCCGGTCGGGCGGTCCAGCGTGCCGGCAGTCACATAGGTGACGTCGGATCCGGCGTCCTTCCAGAACAGATTGCCGCCGCACCGTGCGCAGAAGCCGCGTTTCACGCTGAGCGACGAGGCGTACCAGCGCAGCGGGTCGCCGGCCATGATTTCGAGGTCGGCGTCGGCGCAGCTCGCCATCACGGCATGATGGCCGCTGGTGCGGGCGCACTGGCTGCAATGGCACGCCACCGGCGCGCTCAGCGCCCCCCGCACACGGTAGCGCACGGCACCGCACAGACACGCACCTTCACCTCCACCCGCCTTCGCCATCGCTCGCCTCCCCTGTTCGTGATGCGCGCAGCGTACGCAGCAGGCGCCCCCGCGCACATACCACCTAGGGGGTAACCCCTCTTGAGAATTGTCCCGACCTCCCCCGGACAACAGAATCAGTCCCAGATCGACCGCGCAGCGCGGCGACGCCCACGACAAGGAGATCCGGGAATGCAGAGGAATTCGGTACTGAACGAGCGGCACCGCCAGCTCGGTTCTAAGCTCGACGGCGATACGTGGAACAACATGCCGATCCCGTGGAGCTACAACAGCTGCCCGCACGACGAAGTCGTCGCCACGCGCACCCGCGCCGGCCTGTACGACGTGTCGGCGCTGAACATCGTCAACGTGACCGGCCCGGACGCCGAAGCCGTCATCGACCGTCTGGTCACCATCGACGTGACCAAGCTGAAGCCGGGTACCGCCCGTCTGGGCGGCGAAGTGAACGAAGCCGGCGCGCTGGTCGATGACATCATGATCATCCGCGACGCCGCCGACAAATTCCGCATTTCGCACGGCAGCGGCGCCACGCCGAAGACGCTGGCCGCACTGGCCGCCGGCAAGAACGTGAAGATCGAGGCCGACCTCGACGTGCACATCCTGTCGCTGCAGGGCCCGGTTTCGCTCGACGTGCTGGCCCCGCACACGCCGGCCGATCTGGCGGCGCTGCCCTACTTCAACCACGTCGAAACCACGCTGTTCGGCAAGAAGGTGACGCTGGGCCGCGGCGGCTACTCCGGCGAGCGCGGCTACGAGGTGTACTGCAGCGCGGCCGATGCCGTGTTCCTGTGGGACACCATCCTCGAAGCCGGCAAGCCGAAGGGCGTCATCCCCTGCTCGTGGACCGCGCTCGACCTGACCCGCGTCGAAGGCGCGCTGCTGTTCTTCCCGTTCGAAATGCCGGAAGGCGACACCACGCCGTGGGAAGTGAACATGGACTGGGCGGTCGACCTCGACAAGAAGGGCGACTACATCGGCAAGGCTGCCGTGCTCTCACTGAAGGGCCGCGAACGCGCCAAGCAGGCCGGCATGACCGTGCTGCACCACGAAGCGGTCGAAGCCGGCGCCAAGGTCTATGACGGCGAGAAGGAAGTCGGCGTGGTCACCTCGGCCTCGTACAGCCGCCTGCTGATGCAGTCGCTGGCCATGGTGCACCTGAAGCCGTCGCACTCGAACATCGGCACCCGCCTGACCATTGCCAGCAAGGCCGGAAAGCTCGCTGCGCTGGTGGTGCCGACGCCGTTCTACGACCCGCTGCGCCAGCGTACCCATCCGGACAAGAAGCGCTGATCGCGCATCGAATCCGACCCGCCGCGCGCTCCGGCGCGCGGCATGTCTGCAACTCGCATCGAGACGCCGCATGAGCACCCCAGCCATCAAAAGCCAGCCGGTTTACGCAGAGCTCGAATGGGATCGCGCCGGTACGCATCACATCCTGTTCGTTGCCGCCGAGGACGCCGCTCTGGCGCAGCGCCTGCTCTCCAACCCGCCCGCCGGCACCATCACGCTGATCAACCTGGGCAGCACGTCCGCCGAGGCGCGCAGCTGCTGGTCGCAGGGGCTGCCCGACAGTGCGCTCTACCTTGAGACGCACTCGCTGGCCGAGGCGCTGGAAGTGCTGCGCGACGCGCTCTACGTCGCGCAGATGGGCACGCGCATCTATCTCGCTGGCCCCGAAGACGCGGTGTGGCAGGCGTCGCGCGTGGCCGACGGCTTCGGCGTCGGACGCGACGAAGTTCGCTACGCACAACTGGGCAGCAAGGCACGCCCGGTGTTCTGCGTGCATTGCCGCACCATCACGCGCGGCGTGCACACCAACATCGTTTCATGCAGCGGCTGCGGACGATCGCTGTTCGTGCGCGACCACTTCTCGCGCCGGCTGGGTGCCTACATGGGCTTCCAGATCGACGCCGAAGTGCCGGGCGAGGTCCCCGCTGCGGAGGTGGTCTACCCATGAGCAGTGCATCCCTCAACGTAGAAATCCGCCGCATCCGCGAACTGGCGCCGGGCATCCGCGAGTTCAGCCTGTCGCGCACCGACGGCGAAGATTTTCCGGTCTATTCCGGCGGCAGCCACATCGTGCTGTCGCTGCCGCTGGGTGAGCGTCCGCACCGCAATCCGTACTCGCTGCTGGGCGACCCGACCGTGCGCGACACCTGGCGCGTGGCGGTGCGCAAGCAGGAAGAGTCGCGCGGCGGTTCGCGCTGGCTGCACGAGCAGGCGCGCGAAGGCATGCGCATCGACATTTCGGCGCCGGTGAACCTGTTCCCGCTGATCCGCACCGGCCGCCGCCACATCCTGGTCGCCGGCGGCATCGGCATCACGCCCATCCTGTCGCAGGCGCGCGAACTGGCCCGCCTCGGTGCCGACTTCGAAGTGCATTACGCCTACCGCGGCCCCGAATACGGCGTGTTCTCCGACGAGCTGGAGGCGCTGGCTCCGGGGCGCGTGCATCACTACGTGCAGTCGCGCCGCGAACAGATCGAATTCGGCTCGCTGCTGGCCGGCCGTCCGCTGGGCACCCACTTCTACATCTGCGGTCCGGCCGGCATGGTGGCCGCCAGCATGAACGCCGGCAAATCGCTGGGCTGGCCGGAAAGCCATCTGCACAGCGAACAGTTCCTCGCACCGACCGGCGGCGAGCCGTTCGACGTGAAGCTGGCGCTGAGCGGCAAGGCCTTCACCGTGCCGAGCGATCTGTCACTGCTGGAAGCGATCGAGCAGCAGGGCGTCGACGCGCCCTACCTCTGTCGCGGCGGCGCCTGCGGCCAGTGCGAACTGGAAGTGCTCGGCGCCGAAGGCGAGCTGATCCATCACGACCTGTATCTGAGCGCCGACGAGCGCGCGTCGGGCAAGAAGATCATGCCCTGCGTGTCGCGCCTGAAGGGCGGTTGCCTGACCCTGAACCTGTGAGGAAGACGACATGAGCATCGCATTCAAGCCGGACGAAACCTTCCGCGGCGACTACACCTACCGCAACTCGCCGGCGGCCATCCGCCGCTTCCCCTTCCCCTTCCATCAGGACCAGTACATGTACTCGGTCAACATGGAGCCGCATACCAAGGGGCCGGCAGGTTCGGTGTTCGAGACCGCCTTCGACATCGACGAGCACTACATCGCCGAAATGCGCGACCGCGCCATCACGCTGGAGCGCGACCCGGGCCGCTGCGTGTCGCTGCCGCACATGATGGACGCCGAGTGGGACACGCTGGAACTGATCATGGAATCGCTGTCGCGCGACTATCCGGACATGTTCACGCTGGCCAGGGACGGATCGCGCTGGACCTGGACCAACAAGCCGCTTGGCATCGAGCAGACCTTCACCTTCGGCGACGCCGCCACGCTGCCCTGCCCGCCCTTCGAGTACATCACGCGGCAGACCCAGGGTGACTTCGTCATCATGGACCAGCGCGACAACGACCTGTTCGCCGACGCCGGCATGATCACCTCGCAGGCCGACTGGTCGCTGATGTTCGACGCCGGCATGAGCTTCATGGAATGGCACGGCCCGGTGCCGCTGGCGCACGAGCTGGGTGTGTTCGAGCGCGCGCTGAAGTATCTGCTGATGCTGCAGCAGGGTCGCCCGGTGCGCCGCCTGAACTGGACCATGACCATCAACCCGCGTCTCGACACCTCGCCGGAAACCTACCCGGAATGGGGTCCGGACCGCGCCAGCGTCACACCGGACAACGTCGGCGACAAGGTTCACCTGCGGGTCGAGCTGCAGGCCCTGTTCCGCCTGCCGCGCAGCAACGGCATGCTGTTCTCGATCCGCGGCTATCTGGCCAGCATGAACGAGCTGGCCACCTACCCGCGCTGGGCCAAGCGTCTGCACCGTGTGCTGAGCACGCTGCCGAACGAGCTGGCCGAGTACAAGGGTCTGGTGCGCTACAAGCCGACCACGCTGGAATGGCTGTCGAAGTTCGACGACGGCGAAGTGCTGCCGGCGGGCACGCAACCCGAGTAAGCAGCGCCGCAACGCGCTCGCGGCGGACATGGGGGGTGCCCGTGTCCGCCGTTTTCGTTGACAGGCCACGGCGTCGCCTGAATGCGTGCAGCAGCGCGTCGCCCCGCAGAATCGCGAGCAAGCTCGCTCCCACAAAACCCGTTGCAGCGAATCGGGCGTGCTTTTGTGGGAGCGGCCTTGGCCGCGATGCGGCTTGGACATGCCGCCATCTCCGATCCACGCCGACATCACGCCTCGAAGAGTCACGGCAGCCGGTGATCTGAGGCCCCGTCGCGGTCAGAAGACCGCTCCCACACTGTCATCGTGCGCCGCGCCCCCCCCTATTTGAGGGTGTCGACACGCCATACAGCACTCCGGCCGTACACTTCCGTTCGCACGCAAATGATTGATTTGAATGCGAACAGTTCTCGGCTGGTGCGCATCTTGCTGCGGGGCGGGACTCATCCCTCAACCGCCCCAGGAGGTCACCATGCCGCGCGCCCTTGCCCGTCTTCCCGTGCTCACCCTGTTCGCCGCGCTGTCGTTCCAGGCCCATGCACTGACCCAGGTGCAATGGGTGACGCCATCGGAAAGCCAGATCGTCAGCGGTGGCGGTCTGCAGTCGGTGAACCTCGATGAAACGCCTTACGTGTCGGCGGGTGGCGTCACCTTCGTCGGCAAGGCACAGGGCGACGATGCGACCGGCACGGTGCGCGTGTTCAGCGAAATCGACAGCCGCGGCGTCGGCGGCGTACCCGACCTGCTGATCGGCTCGGCTTTCGCCCAGAACACGAGCAGCGGCGTGCTCGTCGGCAGCCCGGGCAGCGGCCCGGTGGACGTCACCTTCGTATTCACCTTCGACGGCAGCTTCCACACCTACAGCGGCAACGTGTTCCACCAGCTTGTCGGCACGCTGACGCTGGGCGTGCCGTCGAGCACGGTGGCCTTCACCAACGTGAACTACCAGTCGCAACTGATGTTCCGCACCGACCTGCTGGACGACACGGCCGTGCGCACCGAAAGCAAGGGCAACGTCACCTATTTCGAACCGGGTTTCGTCTACGTCGATGAGCCCTACGCCGGCGCCACGAGTACCGTCATCAACGACGACATGGACGACCTGATCGGCGAAATCCGGCTCACCGTCACGATGGACCCGGGTCAGAGCTTCGTGCTGGTGAACAACCTCAGCACCCAGGTCACGCCCGAACCGATCCACCCCGAAGCCGGCCCGCCGTTCGACTACAGCCAGTCCTGGGGCGCAGTCGATGGTTTCAACACCGGCCGGCTGAGCATCCTGCTGCCGCAGGGCTACACGCTCGAAGGCAATACCGGCCTGCTGACCGCCGCCGTCGCGCCGCCGGTGCCCGAACCCGCCACCTGGGGGCTGATGGCTGCCGGTCTGGCAGTGCTGGGCGCCTTCGCGCGCCGCCGCAGCGCCTGATCGACATCCGTCAGCCACGACCGGTAAGGGAGAACCGGCTCCGTCGCGTCATGCCGGGGTGATGCGCAGCCGATGCAATATGGCTAACATGCGCATCGCCAGCGCGCCGTGACCGACATCCGGCGCTCCTTTCACACGCGATCCGGACCATCCCACTTTGCGCACCACACTCACTCTGCGGGAGGCAGGGATCGTTTCCCTTCTCTGCTTCGGCCTGCCGATCACCCTGTCGCTGCAATCCGCAGCCAGAGATTTTCCGGTGGAGGGCTTCAGCGACACGAGCATGCTCTGGACATGCATGTTCGAAGTTTCGGCCGCAATCGCCGCGTTCACCTACCTCCGATGGCAACAGCAGGATCTGCAGCCGGCGCTGCCCCGACCGACCCTGCGCGGCAGCCTCACCGGCGTTCTGCTGGCCCTCGTGGCATGGCTTGTGGTCGTGTTCGCCACCGAGCCCTTTGCCGGAAGCTCAGGCGCGGGTCACGTGCAGCAGATGATGTTCGCGTCGCAACCGTCGTCGGCTGTCATCGTGCTGACCGCCATGGTCAACGGCACCTTTGAAGAGGTGTTCCTGCTCGGCGTACTGACGCGCGGCCTGCGCGGATTCGGCCTGTCAGTCGCGATCGGCCTTCCGCTCCTGCTGCGCACCTCGTATCACCTTTACCAGGGGCCGGTCGGCATGCTGGCCGTCGCCCTCATCGGCCTGGCCTTCGCGCTGCACTTCGTACGCAGCGGCCAGCTGTGGCCGCCGGTGTTCGCGCACATGCTCTGGGACGTATTGCCCTTCTGCAACACCGACGTCTGACCGGCCCGCAGCGCTTACTGATCGGCCTTGCGCGGCAGCACCCAGTTCGGTCGCGGGAAGTGGCAGGTGTAGCCGTTCGGGAAATGCTCCAGGTAGTCCTGGTGTTCCGGTTCGGCCTCCCAGAAATCACCGACCGGCTCGACCTCGGTCACCACCTTGCCCGGCCAGATGCCCGACGCATCGACGTCGGCGATGGTGCGCAGCGCCTCGTCGCGCTGCGCTTCGCTGGTCCAGTAGATCGCCGATCGGTAGGAAGGCCCGCGGTCGTTGCCCTGGCGGTTCGGCGTGCTCGGGTCGTGGATTTGGAAGAAGAATTCCAGCAGCCGGCGATAGCTCAGCTGCGCCGGATCGAACAGGATCTCGATCGCCTCGGCGTGCGTGCCGTGATTGCGGTAGGTCGCGTTCGGCACGTCGCCACCGCTGTAACCGACGCGCGTCGAGACCACGCCAGGGATGCGGCGGATCAACTGCTGCATGCCCCAGAAACAGCCGCCGGCAAGCACTGCGCGTTCGGTGCTCATCGCACGTCCTCCACCTGATCCAGATAGTCGCCATAACCTTCGGCCACCATGTTGTCGCGATGCACGAAGCGTAGCGACGCCGAATTGATGCAGTAGCGCAGCCCGCCGCGGTCGCGCGGGCCGTCCGGGAAGACGTGGCCGAGGTGGCTGTCGCCATGCGCCGAGCGCACTTCGGTACGGATCATGCCGAGCGAAGCATCGCGCAACTCGGTCACGTGCGCCGGCTCGATCGGCTTGGTGAAGCTGGGCCAGCCGCAACCGGACTCGAACTTGTCGCTCGAGGCGAACAGCGGCTCGCCGGACACGATGTCGACGTAGATGCCCGGTTCGTGGTTGTGCAGGTATTCGCCGGTGCCCGGGTATTCGGTGCCGTTCTGCTGCGTAACCCGGTACTGCTCAGGCGTGAGGCGGGCGATCGCCTCGGGTGATTTGCGATAGGTCTTCATGCGTCCTCCTGTGGCGTCGTAGACCGCGCGGCACTGCGCGCGTTCGACGTCTGTTCGACGGCGTGACGATAGCGCGAAGACCCGCTCCCCGCACGTCCGCCGGGACCGGGCATGAGCCACATCGCACCGCCGCGCGGCCACACCGCCGTCGCGCGCGCCAGATGGTGGCGGATAAGTCGTCCCGTTAGGCTTCGGGCGTACCCGTATCCTGGAAACCACGCACCAGTTCGGCCCGAGCGGTGCTGGCGAGCAACTGATAGCGCTTGCGGAAGGCATCCAGTGTCTCGTCCTCCAGTTCCTCCAGGTCGAGCAGCGCATTATGGGCGCCGCGCGTCGCGCGAATCAGTTCGTCAAGCTTCACCTGGATCGCTTCGGTATCCCGGTTCTGCGTGTTCTGGATCAGGAACACCATGATGAAGGTGACGATCGTCGTCCCGGTATTGATGACCAGTTGCCAGGTATCGCTGTAGTCGAAGATCGGCCCGGTAACGATCCAGACCACGATGACCAGCAGGGCTGCAATGAAGACCCGCGGCCGACCGCAGAAATGCGCTGTCGATTTCGCGAAATTCGAATACCAGGTGCTTGTACGCATACGGTGCCTTCCGGAACAGGTTCGCCTGGAATGAAAACCACCCGCGGCGCCGACGGATCGTCGGGCTAGCGCGGATCATAGCAATGCCGCCGGGCGCGCACGGCGGCGCGCCGCCTGCCATACGCGATCAGCAGCATCACCCCGATGCAGGCTGTCCCGATCGCCACCGGAAACAGCACGGTGGCGACCGAATGCTGCTCCAGCGCCAGCACGACGGCTGCGTTGCGCAGCGCGAACAGACCGTAGAACCCGCACGACTCCGACTGCGGCGCCGCCCACACCTTGCGGAAGGTCGGGCCGAATCCGAGCAGATCCACGACCGTCAACACGACCACCGCCCACATCGCATCGTCGGTCAGGTACCACAACGGTAGCGACGACAGCGCCAGGACGAGGAACACCCAGTCGCCGCGCGTGATGTTCACATCGCCCCGCCGCAGCCAGGCCAGCGCCGCGATCAGCGTCGTCAACACACCCGATACGCCGATCGGCCAGGCACCGACACCGCCGCCCGCATCGATCTGGGCGGAGAACACCACCAGCGTCGTGCTGGCCCAGATCACCCACGAGAACACATGCGGCCGCGTGCTGCCGGACAGGATGCCGCGCAGATACGGATAGAAGCCGACCAAGGTGAGCGCCATGGCCAGCGCACTGAAGAAAGCGTGATGGGACATCGTGCGTGACTTTACCGGGATCGTTTTCCGCCCGACAGGACAGGGCCAACCCGCCCCGCAGCAGGATTGCATGGGCTGAGCCCCGAGACGCTCAGCTCGATGCGATCACCGCCTGAATCACCGGCTCGACCTCTGCCATGCCTGCCCAGGCGAGTGGAACGACGAACATGTTCGATGGCGACATCAGTGCGCGGAAGTGCGACGCGAGCCGGTTCATCGGCACTTCGGAAATGGCCGTGCGTTCGTTCAGACCGATCTGTTGAATGTGGGCGAGCTTCCAGCCGTGGTGGTTGACGCTGAACTGTCGGGAGAGCGTGCAACGATGCCTCGCCGATGCCTTCTCGGCGGCTTTCTGGATCATCGCGACCGGAATGGCATCCTCGGCGACCATCGACCTGATGTCCTGCAAGGTCGGGCATTCGCCTACGGCAGCCATCACGAAAGCCCATTGAGCCGGACTGTTGTCGCAGGGCACGAGTGCGCGACCGGTTGCATGCGGGACGACCGACCCGCGATCGCCTGAGTGCTTGCGCACGAAGAGCGGCAGTCCGTCATCCTCTACCCACGCCTCCAGCAAGGCAGACCACTGCGCCATGACGGCCGGCGACGGACGCGGCCGCAGCGGGCTGTCAGCCCACGCGCGACCGAATTGCTCGATCAGCGCCACGATGTCCTGCGGGAGTCGGTCCGGGCAGCGGACGAGAGGCGTCACGCCAGGCGGCGCGTCTTCCTTCAGCTTGCCCCGGTCGACCACGTTAGGCAGATTCTGCAAAGTCATATTCGTTGCCGATCAGATGGATACGCGGTTGCGTCATCAGTAGCGCGACGAAGGGGTCGTCGTCCTGCAGCCGCTTGCGCCAATCGGCCCGCGAGTACAGAGTGGGGCCCACCTTGCGGCCGATGACCGTCTCGACCTCCGTCAGCGCGCCATACCCGAGCGTGTCGCTCACCACCGGCGGATCGACACACTGCCCGCTCCCTCGGTGCCGCGCGCCACCGAACCAGAGATGAAGGCGAACGAGATCTGTTCGGCGAACGGTGACAGCGCCTGCCGCAGCTGATCGGCAATCCCCATGGTCTTGACGACGAGGGCACGCAGCTCCGCGAACACCAGCGAGTCCGGGTTGGCCTGATAGCGCGTCTGGTTGCCACGCCGGTTCACCGTCACCTGCCCGGTCGCCGTCAGCTTCTTCAACTCGCGATTGACGGCGCCGCCCCCCCCGCCTGCGCGAACCGCGCGATTTCGTTGGTATGAAAGCACTGTCCGGCACGACCGAACAACAGGCCCAGCACCCGCTGCTGTGTCCCCGTGAACAGTGCTGCAGCAATGGCCCGGTACTCATTCGATCCCATAGTGGGAACGATGGAGCCCTTTCTGGGATTGATCCAGGGCCGCAATACAGCCCAGCGCTCATGGACGTCATCCCTTGAAGGATGGCAGGCAGCAAAGCGCCGTTGATCGAATGTCTCGTCGCGTGAGGAACAAATTGTTGCTACGTCCCCGATACATATTCGAGCTCAGCGCCCGGATCCACTGGCGTCGTTCTTCAAACTGAATACAACGGGAACCAAAGCGGTTGCTTGTACGGGCTCACGTCCCTTCATCGCTGGTTTGAACACCCACTGGGTGACTGCCTGAACGGCTGACGCATCAAGGCTCGGCGAGCCGCTTGATTTCTCAACCCGCACATCGCTTGGTTTCCCCGACGCCTCCACCACGACACGTAACACCACAGTCCCCTCCTCTTTGAGGGCACGGGACTCTTCCGGGTAAATGGGTGCCACCACATGGCTCTGTGCACAGCCGCTGAGCATCAGAACGACAAGAAGGATGCGGCAAATCATCGCAAGCTACTCCCTACTTCTGGCCGCATTGAAAGAGTTCGAAGCGCGGACCGTTGTCGACAAACGGCAGGCTAGACAGCATGGCGCACTCAGACCTCATCTGGAATTTTGCGGACGGCGTCTGCCAGAAGCTCGATAGACTTCTTTTCTGAAATGCTTCCAGCATCAAAGTCGTCTCTGATGTGATTTGGCAGTGTTCGCACTCCAAAGGGCATTCCCTCAAGCGACTGGTACTCGCCACCAACTACATAGTAGGCATCCTGAATGCTCTCGAACTTGCCGGACGCCAACGTCTCGAGGATCCAGGCCTTGCGCTCGCGTTGATTCATGGTTTGCTGTCTAACGTGAGGCGCAGCGCACGGCGCAAGCGGTCCGATGGCCTGACAAGTTAGAGGGTGTCGCTCTCTCCTTTGTGCGCAAGAAGTGGCTGCCACTGCCTGAATGACTCCGGAGCACCCTCAGTCCAGGGCCAAACTCCTCTGGTTGTCGGATAAACAACTTGGACAATGCCAAAATTGCGACTTCCATAGAAGTCAATGCCCTGGCCAAAGTAATCGTCATAGACCGATTTGGGAACTGCACCAACATAGACATCGAAGCCTTCGAGAAAGCCACTGTAATAGTTGCCTATCTCGAACCTTTCGCCCTCGCGGACGCGCTTGTTGTACTCGTTAACGACGAAGTGAGCCATCGGCTGCTTGAGACCAATGACGACGACCTCCGGCGCGCCTGTTTCCTGCTGGATGCCAATTGAGTAGGAAAAAGGAGGGAGTTCGCCCTCCGGGTCGAACACGTGCATCACGCTGCATCCGAACTTGGCGAGGTCTTCCCTAGTCCTCGTATCGCCTCCGCGTTCCATGCTTGCCCTTTAACGCCTGAACTATTAGGTGCCAAGCAGGCGACGCCACCAGTTGCGATTGCCAAGCTTTCCGAACTTGACAACCCATTGTGTGAAATCAACATTGAGATTGGTGATCTCAGCATCGTCGTGATCGAAATACCAGACTGATGTGTCAGCAGGTCGACGCCCGTCAGTGGACGGGGCTAAGGAAAAGCAGAACAGGTTGCCTTGGCAGTCGCCAGCAAACGCGACGAACTCTGCGGGCAGGCCCAGATCACGCCATCCGAGAGTTTGTGACTTGATTCCGTCAGGCTCGTAGAACTCACTAACGTCGGACAGATCGAGCTCTCTTTCTACTATCAGGTCCAGGAGGGCCGCAGTGGTTCCTACAGGTCCGAACTTCTCAAGGAAGGCGCGATATGAGGCTGGGAAGAGAGTGCCGAACTCTGCCTCAACAGAATCCAAGTCCGCAGCAGGAGTCGGCTCCGGTCGGTAGTCGGGGTGCGTCCATCTTTCAATGAATTGTTCGAATTGTTCAGTCATGGCGCCTTAAGTGATGTCTAAATCGTGACTGAGTGACATACGGAAAGCCTACGTGACATTCCAGTCGAAACCGCAGCCGATTCGCCCCTGATTTCATCGAGTTACCGCTGCGATCGATACATCCAAGCCTCTCATCTGCGGTGTTACACGGCTATCGGCCTTTCGACCGACCCGCCCCCAACTGAGCCGCCGCTGCCCCGACCCGCGATAATGTGCGGCTCACCTTCGCCACCCCGCCATGTCCGCCCCACCCACCTTCCGCCTGACCGACGTCCCGCGCGCGATCGCCTTCTTTCTTGAAGCCGACCGCCGCCGCTACCTGTTCTTCATCTGCGTGCTCGGCGTGGTGCAGTTCTACCCGATGCTGCCGCCCTACCTGATCGGGCGGGTGGCGGATTTCCTGCTCGGCTGGCAGCGCGGCGACAGTCTTGCGCCGCTGTACACACTGGTGGTCACGCTGGGCGTGGCGCATGCCTGCGTGGCGCTGGTGCGGCTGTCGACCAAGCGGGTGATCGGGCGCATGGCCATCGACGCGCGCATGCGCGCCAAGGTGTGGGGTTTCGAGCGGCTGCTCGATTTCTCGCTGGCCTGGCACCAGAAGGAGAGCACCGGCAACAAGGCACAGCGGGTGATCACCGGAGCGGACGCGGTGCGCGACTGGACCAGCGAACTGGTCAATGCGCTGCTCACCGCCAGCGGCGCCTTCTTCGGCGCGCTGATCGCCTGCATGCTGCTGCACCCGGCGACGGTGTTCTTCTTCCTCTACTACTGCGGCGTGCTCGGCTTCATCGAGTGGTATTTCTACCGCCGCATCGCGCGGCTGTCTGACCAGATCAACGCGTCGATGGAAAACGCCAGTGGCAGCTTCGTCGAAAGCGCGGCCAACATCCTGTCGGTGAAGGCGATGAACGCAGGCGCCGACATGACGGCCCGCGTGGCCGACCGCGAACGCGCGGCGCGCGACTTCGCCTACCGCCGGCTGCGCCTCACCAATACGAAGTGGATGCTGTTCCAGCTGCACACGGCGCTGGCCTGGGCGATCTACATCTTCGGCGTGGCCTGGGGCGTGATGGAAGGTGGGTTGTCGGTTGGCCTGGTGCTCACCTACAGCGCCTACTTCAACACGCTGCGCGAAGCGTCGATGGACATGACCGACCGCGTGCAGACGATGATCGAACGCACCTCGAATCTCGGCCGCATGATGCCGCTGTTCGCGCCGCAGCCCAGCCAGCACGGCACGCAGGACTGGCCGGCCGACTGGCGCGCGCTGCAGGCGGAAGGGCTCACTTTCGCGCACGACGGCCGTCGCGTGCTCGGGCCGCTGGACTTCCGCATCGCACGCGGCGAGCACGTCGGCATCGCCGGGCGCTCGGGTTCGGGCAAGAGCACGCTGGTGAAGCTGCTGCTGGCGCTCTACCCGCCGGAATCGGGCCGCCTCACCGTCGATGGCGTGCCGCTGGCCGACATCCGGCACGAGGCGCTGCTGCACCAGATCGCGGTAGTGCCGCAGGAAACAGAGCTGTTCAGCCTGTCCTTGCTGGAGAACCTCACCCTGGGCCGCGAGGTGAGCATGGTGGACGTGCTGCGCGCCTGCCGCATCGCCCAGCTCGACGACGTGATCGCGCTGCTGCCCGAGGGCCTGGACAGCCCGGTCGGCGAGAAGGGGCACAGCCTGTCCGGCGGCCAGCGACAGCGCGTCGGCATCGCGCGCGCGGTGCTGCGCGACGCACCGGTGCTGCTGCTGGACGAGGCGACGTCGGCACTCGACGCCGACACCGAGGCGCGCGTGATCGACGCGCTGATGAGCGAGCACGCGCCCGGCCGCACCGTCATCCTGATCGCGCACCGCCCGCGCGCCTTCGAGCGCGTGGGCCGCGTGCTGACGATGGACGCTGGCCGCCTGACCGGTGACGGGGCATTCCATGCGCATGCTCCAGCGCCGGCATAGTTCCTGTGGACAGCGCCGACTACCCCCTATGCGGTATTGCGCCAGCACCGCCGCGGCGCAATCCTTCGGTCCGTGGGCGCGGTGTTCCGACTGTGCCGTCAGAGGGAAAACTGCACTGACCTCCACGCGGCAACGCGGTGCTTCGCGACGCTGCGCCCACGACCCGCAACGACATCCGTACATGGGAAGAAGATGAACGCCCCGTCGATGAAGCCGCCGAGCATGTTCCAGCAGATCGGCGGCGAAGAGCCGCTGCGCCGGCTGGTCAATGCCTTCTACGACATCGTCGAAACCCACCCGGACGGTGAGCCGGTACACAAGCTGCACCAGGAAGGTTTCGGCGTCGCCCACCTGCGCGAGGCGCAGTTCGAGTTCCTGTGCGGCTTCCTCGGCGGCCCGCGCTACTACGCCGAACGCATGGGCCACTCCAACCTGCGGCAGATGCATGCACACGTCGCCATCGGCCAGGCGGAGGTCGTGTCCTGGCTGCGCTGCATGGTGCATGCGATCGAAGCGACCGGCCTCCCGACCGACGTCGGTGTGCGGCTGATGCAGCACTTCACCCGCGCCGCCGAGGCGCTGAAGAACCGCGACTGACCGCGCAGCGAACCCTGCTCCGCGGGCCCGAAGCCCGCGGTAGGAGCGGTCTTCCGACCGCGACACGGCCGCCGCAGTCCGCCGGCTCCGATACAAGCCGCTGTCGGGGTCAGAAGACCCCTCCCACAAAGCTCCGGCTCTAGCTCGGGCCGCGGGTCAGACGCAACCTCTGTGGGAGCGGCTTTGGCCGCGACACGGCCGCTGCAGATCGCTGGCTTCGATACAAGCCGCGGTCGGGGTCAGAAGACCCCTCCCACAGAACCCGCGTTCCGGCCCCGCCGGCGGAGGTCTGGCGCACATCTCCCTGCGAGAGCGACACGAGCACCGAGATCGCGCCGCCTCGAATCGCCCGCCAAAGCCGGAATCAGGACACCGCCCTTGCTGCGCCGCGGCCCGTGCGTGAACGAAAAAGGGGCTGCCTCGGCAGCCCCCTGAAGCGAGCGCCGGAGCGCTCAGGTGTTGCGACGGCGCGCGAACGCCAGACCGGCCAGGCCAAGGCCCAGCAGGCCGAGCACGCCCGGCTCCGGGATGGCCGTCGCTTCTTGGAAGGTGGTCGACAGCCGCAGGTTGTCGATCAGGATGCGGTCGCCGCTGTCGAGGTTGGCGAGACGGATGCCCACGCGATCGATCGCCGAAATGCCGGCGTTGCCGGTGAAGCTCGCGTCCGGCGACAGGAAGTCGTCGACGGTCGGGTTCAGCCACAGGTCGAAGTTCGTGTAGTTGCCAGCCGCATTGCGGTACAGGTGGCCGACGACGAGATAGGTGTCGAGCACGTCGAGATTGCTGTCCGGCGCATAGCTGCCATTGGTGCCCGTGGTGCGGGCGAAGATGTCGTTGGTGGCGCTGCTGCTGTCCTGATTGCCCTTGATGCCGATGTTCGGGCGATTGCTGCCGCCGTTGTTGGTGCCCAGATCCAGCCACAGGCCCATGAAGTCGTTGCGGTCGATCGAGCTGCCGCGGTCGGCCTGCAGCAGGAAGCTCACGAACAGGCTGTCGCCGCTGAAGGACGAAGCCAGCGTGCGCACGGCGGCGTTGCTTGCATTGCCGGTCAGGGCCAGCGCACGATTGCCGGACAGGTTGGCGGCCGGATCGACGACGTTGGCGTTGCCGGTCGCGCTCCACGCGCCGCCCCAGCCCGAGCCGCCGTTGGCGCCGTTCAGCGCGCCGGTCGAGTAGGACTGGAAGCCGTCCTGGGCAATCACGGCTGCGCCGGCATGCGACGCAACAAGCGCCAGTGACAGAGCCGCGGCACCGCGTGCGATCAGATTCAGGAAATGAGTCGGGAAGGTCATCGCTTGTCTCGTTTAATGTTGTCGTGTCGGCAGGCAGATGCGCTCGGGCGTTTCCGGCCTGCATGGGCGCCGTTCGGCGCGTGACGGCGCTTTCAGCAACCGCTGTGCCAGAAACCCGGAAATGCTTTCGCGTCAATGTCTTGTGATTGTCACAATGTGTGCGCGAACGATTTGCACCCATGCTGTAAAGCGCACCGACAGCCACCTCAACCGATACACTGCACGCCGTTTCCGGCGCTCGGCCGCTCTGCACACCGGCAGTCGGTGGCCGCCGGAACGCCCACACCACGATGAACCAGACCACCCCACTGCCGCTCTCTTCCGCGCGTGTCACGCCGCCCACGCTCAGCGTCGTGGTGCCGGCCTATAACGAGGCCGGCGCGCTCGCCAGCACGCTGGACATGATTGCGCGCCACCTGGCCGCGCTGGTGCCGCACTATGAAATCGTCGTCGTCGACGACGGCAGCCGCGACGCCACCGCGCAGATCGCCGCCGACTGCGCTGAGCGTCTGCCGGTGACGCTGGTGCGCTTCTCGCGCAATTTCGGCAAGGAGGCCGCGATCTCTGCCGGCCTGCAGCACGCGCGCGGCGACGTGGTGGTGTGCATGGACGCCGACGGCCAGCATTCGGCCGACCTGCTCGGAACCATGCTGACGCACTGGCGCGAGGGCTGGGACATGGTCTATGCGGTGCGCGCCGACCGCGCGCAGCAAGGGCTGTTCAACCAGATCGGTTCAAAACTGTTCTACCGCATGATGAATATGGGTGGCCGGCTGGACATTCCGCCCAACGCCGGCGACTTCCGGCTGATGGACCGCCGCGTGGTCGACGCCCTGCTCGCGCTGCCCGAACGCCAGCGCTTCATGAAGGGCATGTACGCCTGGGTCGGTTTCCGCTCGATCGGCATTCCCTACACGCCGCTGCCGCGCGCCGCCGGCGAAACCACCTTCAACCGGCTTAACCTGATGCGTCTGGCGTGGACCGGGCTGACCAGCTTTTCCGTGCTGCCGCTGCGCATGGCCAGCCTGATCGGGCTGCTGCTGTCGTCTATCGCGTTCGCCTATGGCCTGTACATCGTGGTCGAGAAGATGCTGCTCGGCGTCGACGTGCCGGGCTGGCCGACCGTGGTGGTGAGCATCATGTTCTTCTCCGGCGTGCAGTTGCTGTTCATCGGCGTCCTCGGCGAATACCTCGCCCGCGTGTACGAGGAGGTGAAAGGCCGGCCCCCCTATGTGGTTGCCGAGATCGTGCGCAGCGGGGACGAGCGCTGATGCGGGCGTCGGTGCTGCTGTTCCTGATCGTTGGCGGCTGCGCGGCGGCGACACACTATCTGGTCACGCTGGGCGTGGACTGGGCGACCGGCATCGACCCTGCGTGGTCCAATCTGGTCGGCTTCGTGTGCGCCTTCCCGGTGAGCTACCTCGGCCACCGCAACCTGTCCTTCGCCGGCACGCAGGCGCCGCACCGGCAGGCGCTGCCGCGATTGCTGGCGGTGTCCTGTACCGCCTTCGTCGGCAACCAGCTGATGCTCGCCGCGCTGCTGCGCTTCACGCCGCTGCCGCTGTGGGTCGCGCTGGCCATCGTGCTGGTGTTCGTCGCGCTGAGCACCTGGCTGCTCGGCCGCTACTGGGCGTTCGCGCACACCCCGGCGTGAAAACGGTGTTTCTCACCGCCGACGACTACGGGTACAACGCCGCGGTCGACGACGCCATCCTGGCGCTGATGGCGGACGGCCGGCTGTCCGGTGCCGGCTGCATGACGCGCGCACCGGGCTGGCCGGCGGCGGCGTCGCGCATCGGTGCCGCCGCCGGCTTCGGCCTGCACCTCGACTTCACCGAATTCAGCCCGCTGCGCCGCGGCCTGTGGCCGCTGATCGGCGCCAGCCTCGCGCACCGGCTCGACGCGAGCGCACTGCGCGACGAGATCGCCACCCAGTGCGCACTGTTCGAGGACGCGACCGGCCGTGCGCCGGCCTATGTGGACGGCCACCAGCACGTGCACCAGCTGCCGCAGATCCGCGAAGCGCTGGTCGAGGTACTGGTCGCCCGCTACGCCGGCCGCCTGCCCTGGCTGCGCATCAGCGGCGCGCGCATCGGCGACGGCGCCAAGCCGCTGTTCATCGCCGCACTCGGCGCCGCCGCACTGGAGCGCCTTGCCTTCACCGCGCGCATCCGTGCGATGCCGCGCCTGCTCGGCGCCTATGGTTTCGACGGCGACGCCACCGGCTACCGTCAGCGACTTTCCGGCTGGCTGGGCAACGCCGCCGACGGCGACGCGGCAATGGTGCACCCGGCCACGCAAGCGCTCGCGGGCGACCCGATCGGCGCCGCGCGGGTGCGCGAATACGGCGTGCTGGCCTCCGACACGCTACCGGCTCTGCTTGCCGCCAACGCCGTGACGCTGGGTGCGCTGGGCGGCTGAAACCCGGGACGGCGCCTGACGCGTAGTCAGAGCGAGGAATCTGTGGGAGGGGCCTTCTGACCCCGACGGCAGCCTCGATCGAAGCCGGCGGACTACGACGGCCGCGTCGCGGCCAAGGCCGCTCCTACGGGATGAGCGCCCGATCCACGGCCGGAGCCCGGATTGGTCTTCTGACCCCGACAGCCACCTGTATCGAAGCCTGCGGACCGCGACGGCCGCGTCGCGGCCAAGGCTGCTCCCACCGAGGTGTGCGCTAACCGCTCATCCGCATGGTGCGACGCAAAACGTAACCATTCAGTCACTTTCTGCATGACTTATTACCGGCCGTCCGCGGCCATGTTGCGTAGCATCAAATCCATCGCGCGGCCGTCGCTGCGCAGCGATCCGGAGTCCCGAAATGCTGAAGTCCCTCGCCCGATTCTCCCTGCCCCTGCTGGCGCTGCTGGCCATGAACGGTGCCCGCGCCGAAGACTGCGCCGACACCAGCTTCTCCGGCGTCGCCGCCAGCGCCTGTGTCGGTGCTCGGCCGAACAACATCAATGGCGCCAGCGCCGAAACCGACTTCCTCGCGACCACCTTCGGCGGCAGCTGGACTTTCGTCGGCTCGACCGACAGCACCGGTTTCGGTCCCTTCTCGTCCAACCCGAGCGGCGCCACCTCGGGCACGCTGAACTTCGACAGCGCGGTCAGCGGCCGCATCGTGATCGGCATGAAGGCGGCCAATCAGCACAGCTTCTACTACTTCGACCTGGCCGCCCCGGTCACCTCGCTGAGCTTCGACACCACCGCCGGCATCGCGACCAACGTCAGGGGCAACGCGCAGAACCTGTCGCACGCCATCCTGTACGCCGGCAGCCCGCTGCCGGTGCCCGAGCCGGCGAGCTGGGCACTGCTGGCCGCCGGTCTGGGCGTGATCGGCGCGATCGCCCGTCGCCGCGTCTGAGCACCGTCCTCAGCTCGAACCAACGCCCCGCACCGCGGGGCGTTTTCTTTTGCGCGCGCTGTCAGCGCAGCACGCGGTCGCGCGTTATGCGGCCGTCCAACCGCCTGCACTCGTCGTGAATCCAGCCGCCGCCCGCCGCAACATCCCCGCCTTCCTGCTGTTCGTACTGATCGCGCTATACGTCCTGCTGTGCTTCGACCAGCACGGTCTGAGCAATGACGAGGAGGTACAGCACGTCTATGGCCGGCTGCTGCTAGATTACTACCGTTCCGGTCTGACCGACCTCGCGGCCTTCCAGTACAAGAACCTCTACCTCTACGGCGGCCTGTTCGACCTGCTTGCCGCGTCGGCCGAACGGCTGCTGCCGGCGATGAATGTGTGGGATCTGCGGCATCTGCTGACCGCGCTGTTCGGTCTCGGCGGCCTGTTCGCCGTGTATCGCACGGCGCGCCTGCTGGCCGGTGAGGCGGCTGCGCTGAGCGCGGTCGGGCTGCTGATGCTGACCGGCGCCTGGGGCGGCGCGCTGTTCACGCACACCAAGGACATCCCCTTCGCCGCCTGCATGGCGTGGGCGACGCTGTGCATCGTGCGGCTGGTGCCGTTGATGCCGCGCCCGCCGCTGGCGCTCGTGCTGCAACTGGGTGCGGCCATCGGCTGTGCCTTCGGGCTGCGCGTCGGCGCGGTGTTCGCGGTAATGGCGCTGGGGCTGACCGTGGTCGCGGTCAGCGCGCTGTCAGCGGGCGACCTGCGCACGCGGGCGGCTCACCTGCTGCGCTCGATCGCCAGCCTGCTGCCTGCCGTGCCGGTCGCACTGGCACTGATGGCGCTGTGCTGGCCGTGGTCGGTGCAGGCGCCCGGCAATCTGTTCAAGGCGCTCACCACCTTCTCTCACTTCACCTTCGACCTGTACACGGTGCTCGATGGCGAGGTGATGAAGATCGGCGAGGTGCCGCGTCACTATCTGCCGCTCTACCTCGCCGCCCGACTGCCCGAGCTGGCGCTGGCCGGGCTGCTGCTCGCCGCCGCCGGCGCGCTGACGGCGCCGCGGCGCGTCGACGGGCTGCGCTGGCTGCCGGTGCTGCTGGCCGCGCTGCTGCCGCTGGCGCTCGCACTGGCCACCCGGCCGACGCTGTACAACGGCATCCGCCACTTCACCTTCCTGCTGCCGCCGCTGGCGGTGATCTCGGCCGCTGGCCTGTGCGCCGCGGGGCGCTGGTCGCGTGCGCGACCGGCCACGACCGCCGCGTTCGCGCTGCTGTGTGCGGCCGGCGTCGCCGTGCCGCTGTACGACATGGCGCGGCTCGCCCCCTATCACTACGTGAACTACAACAGGCTGGCCGGCGGCTTCGCCGGCGCGCCGGACCGCTGGGAAACCGACTACTGGTCGGACGGCGTGCGCGAGGCGGCGGCGCTGCTTCGCGCGCGCATCGACGCCGAACCGGCGCCGGCCGAACCGTGGCAGGTGGCGGTGTGCGCCGAATCGCTGCAGGCACAGGCCTGGCTGCCGACGGAGCGCTACGTCGTCACCCGCGACTGGGTGCGTGCCGACTTCTTCATCTCGACCACGCACATGCGCTGCGACGAAGTCCTGCGCGGCGACGAGATCGCACGCGTCGAGCGCGCCGGACTGACACTGACCGTGGTGAAGGACCGCCGCACGCTGCCACCCGAACTGCGCCGCCCGTTGCGCTGAAGGCGGCGCTACACTCGGCCACCCCGCAACCGGCGCGATCGTCATGAGTGCATCCACCCCACCCGTTGCCCGCCACTTCCGCCAGATCCTGATGTGGCCGCTGCGGCTGATGCCGATGCGCGCCGGCGACCAGGTACAGCGGCATTCGGAAGCGCTGGCGGCGATCACCGAGAACAACCCCTGGCGCGAACAGCGCGACGAATTCACCGGCGCGCCGACCGATTTCCACGAGCGCCACTACCGCGAATTCGTCACCTTCCTGCCGCACGTTCAGCGCTTCCTCTACGGCCAGGGGCGTTCCAGCGCGACCTTGCGCGGCTACGGCGAATCGCCGATCCGCGTGTTCCGCCGGCACGACATCGCCGCCGTCCGCTTGGGCTGCGAGGACGGCAGCACGCTGGACCTGACGGTGCAGCACATAGACCTCTATTTCTTCTATGACGTCGATGTGGTGCTGCTGGTGCTGGAGGTGTATGCCGACGACCTGCCGCTGCCGCGCGTGCAGGAACTGCTGTTCCGTTTTGGCCGCGCCTTCCCCGCAAAGTGGACCAACGGCGACAGCAACGACAGTCGCGCCGCCCAGTGCATGCGCAGCGTGCAGTGGCTGGGGCGCGACGGCGAGGTGCTGGCCGAATCCGACTACGGCGACCGCGAACGCTATCTGCGCCACGTGTGGGAACACCGCGCATCGGCCATCGGCAAGCACTGGGAATACCTGCTCAGCCCGATGGTGCTGCACCACTCGGAAGCCGACGGCGACATCCGCTACCGCCAGCTGGAATATCACCGCCAGCCGAAGATGACCTTCCTCTCCTTCGACGACCCGTTCGCACTGACGCGCGAGGACTTCGTCCGGCTGGGTCAGGCGACGCAGCCGGACGACGGGCGGCCGCTGCCCTATTCGGAAGAGGTGATGTCGGAGTTCGAACGCACGTCCTGCTACGACCGCTTCTGGGTGCCCGGCCGGCGCAGCGAGAACGCGAGCACGCGCGTCATCTGTACCGGACCGTCGATGGTGATGGTGGGCATGCACGGACTGAGCGGCTATTCCGATCCGCAGAACGGCCTGCTGGCCGAGTTCCGCCACCAGTATTTCCTGATCGGCCTGATCGCCCACTTCCACCGCGCTTCGCTGCTGATGCTGATGGATCGCCTGGTGGTCGCAGTGAGCCTGCTCGACGCCGACGAGGCGGACTCGCGCCGTCGCTTCAAGCGCAGCATCCGCCAGACCATGGAAATCTTCCTGCGCTTCAGCCACCGCTACTGGTTCGGCGAGGTATCGAAGCAGTCGATGGCCAAGGACCTGTTCGACATGTGGACCCGCAACCTCGGCAACGACGCGCTGTACGACGAGCTGCGCGCCGAAATACTCGACATGGACAACTACCTGGAGGCCGACGACAGCCGCCGCCAGAACGAAACGCTGCTGCGGCTGACCGTGGTGACCATCTTCGGTCTGGTCGGCACCATCGTCACCGGTTTCCTTGGCATGAACATTTTCGACGGCCCGCCGACCACGCTGCTCGGCAAGATCGGCGCCGTCGTCGTGGTGGCGATCCCGACGCTGGTGCTCACCTTCTACACACTGAAGAAATCGAGCGCGCTGTCGGAATTTTTCGACGCGGTGTCGGATGACACGCTGACGCCGCGGCAGAAGGTGCGCGCCTTCCTGCGCATCTGGCGACCGCGCAGCAGCGCGGCCGGCCGCCGCCGCAACGACCGCATCGCCGCGGCCGCGCGCACGCGCCCCTGAATCGCCGGTCGATCAGAAGTTGTAGCCGGCGCTGACCCAGACGCGCGGCAGGCGATCCTTGGTGTCCGACTCCGGCGCGCCGCCGGACAGGCGCCAGGCGAACGAAGCGTCGAAGTTCCAACCGCCATCGCGTGCGCGCAGGCCGAAGCCAGCGCCGCTGATCGAGCGACTGTTGTCGATGGCCTGCCAGCGGCGGGTGTCGGTGCGAACGCGACCGATGTCATAGAAACCATAGGGACTGAGCGCGCCGTGCGTCCAGCGCAATTCGACCTGCGCCAGCGCGCCTTCGTCGCCGTAGCCCTCGCCCACCGGGTAGGCGCGCACGCCGTTCGGCCCGCCGAGGCCGAAACCTTCCGACGAGTCGAGATTGCGACTCGCCCACTGCGCCGACAGCCGGCCGAACAGATTGAAGCCGGCTGGCAGCAGCTGCAGTCGGGCGACATCGAGGTTATAACGGCTGAAACCGCCCTCGGTGCGCGCCGTCGTGCGATCGAGCGCAGCCAGACCGCTGTCGAGGTCGAGCCGACCGGGCGTCCAGGCGAGCGCGCCGTAGGTCATGCCGCCGCCGCCCAGACCGTCGCGCAGATCGAAGCCCAGCGTGACCGGAAGTGCGTGACTGGACTTGTCGCTGCTGCTCAGCGTTGCGCCCTGTCTGTCGTTCAGGTCCTTGTACTGCAGGTTGACCGACAGATTGACGTTAGCGCGCTGCGAACGCAGCAGCGGATAGCTCAGCCCGGCGCTGGCCGTCTTCGCCGTGCCGCTGGCATCGAGCGCCGCGAAATCGCGTTCAAGCTGATAGTAGGTGTGTGCGTAGGCGAACTGCGCGCGCAGGCCCGACACGCCCACCGGCAGGCTGTAGCCGGCGTGCCCGAACCACATGCCCTCCTGCGTGAGCAGGCCGCGCAGCAGGAACTGGTCGCCCAGCATGAAGGGACTGTCGACGCCGAGATTGACGCGCGCGCGGCCCTGCCCGGTATAGCGGTTGCCGTGGTTGTCCAGCCCCACTTCGAGTGCATAGCGCCGCTCGCGCTCGACGCGCACGATCATGTCGCCGGTACCGAGTTCCTGCCCCGGACGGATAATGGGCACCGCCCGGACACCGGGCAGATCGTCGAGCAGCAGGGCGGTGCGTTCGAGCGCCCCGCCTTCGATCACGTCGCCTGTCTGCAGCGGCACCAGGAAACGCTGCGCCCCGGTGGCCAGATCGGCCTCGCCGTCGGCGCGCACCTGACCGTAACGCCCTTCGATGACCTCGATGCGCAGCGCGCCGTCGCGCATCGCCTGCGCCGGCAGGAAGGCGCGCGCGAACGGGTAGCCGGAGCTGCGGTAGAACGCCGACACGCGGGCGGCCAGCTCGCGCAGGCCCGCCAGATCGAACTCGCGGCCGACGACGTCGCCGAGCGCTGCCCGCAGGGCCGCCTCGTCGAACACGGTATTTCCGCTGAAGCCGACCGACTGCAGCGTGACGCGGACGCCGCCCTCAGGAACGACGGCGGCGTCCGACGGCGGTTCTATCGTTATGTCGGGTGACGGCCAGGGCGCCTGCACCGGCGGCACGGTTTCCTGCAGCGTGCGTCCGGCGTCCGGCGCCACCTGGGCGTGGAGCGGAAGCGAGAGCACAAGCGCGCTGGCGAGCGCCGTAGTACGGATCAAAGCCATGAGGTCGGTTCGGTCAGTTTGAAAATGACGGTGTCAGTGTACTGCGATGCCTGTACGCATTCGCCCCGCGTACTGACATCGCTCGCCTGACTCGCCAGTCTGCGCTCTATTCGCGCTCGGTCCCGGCAGTTTCTGGCAACAGCACGCCACCGTCGACGACGAAGACCTTGAGCATGCCGAGCGCGTCGGCAGACTGCGACACCTGAGCCAGCAGCGCGCTGTCGCCGCCGTCCTGCTCCAGCGCGTCTCCGGTCGGCGATGTGCCGCTGCCCTGCGTCTCGCTGCCCGTCTGCTGCGAGCGGATTTCCGTCACCTGCAGGCTGCCGATGGAGCCGACGCGGTTGCCCGCTGCCGGCACATTGCCGGCAGCGACGGCCGGCAGCACCGGCGTTGCCGGGGGCAGTACGGTCACGGTCTGCTGCTGTGCGTTCTGCACCGCTGCATCGAGCGGCGGGCGCGTGTTGACGGGCGGCTGCGGCGCTGGCGGACGCACGCCGGCCGACGTCGATACCTGGCTCACGATGTTGTCGAGCAGCGCAACCGGGCCGGCCGCGTAGTACCAGGTCATGCCATTGCTCTGCCCGGGTGCGAGATCCTGCAGCCGGATGAACAGTGCATAGGAGCCGTCCTCGGCTCGCGGGTTTCCGCTGCCATCGACACCGCGGGCGATGAGCGAAGTGCGCGGATCGATGCCGGTCGCGTTGGAGAAGCTGCAGCAGGTCGAGATCGAGGTGTCGGCGCCGTCGGACGTCGAGTAGAACAGCACGGCGGCACCGGTCAGGCCGTCGTTGAATTCGGTGATCTTGAGCGCCTTGGACTGGGTGTTCTGCGTGGCGATCTGTTCGAAGCCGTCGGCGGTCAGGTTGCCCTTGAACTTGAACTGGCTGTCGCGGGTCGCGATGTAGTCGTCCTGCGTGCCCACCCACAGCCGCACATTGCCGAGAGAACCGGCCAGATCGAGATTGGTGACCGCGGTATCGGCCTTCAGGAAGGAGGCGGTCGCGCCCAGCGTGTAGGTGTTGGTCACGCGCACCGTGCTGCCGCCACCCGGATAAAGGATGTCGATCGCCGACACGATGACGCCGCTGCCTTCGCGGTAGCCACTGATGTCCAGACTGCGCGCGGTGACGGCCGGCAGCAGGTTGTTGTTGGAGCCGAGTATCTCGCCGTTGCGATTCCAGCTCGACGTGCCGTCGCCGCCAACGCCCAGTTCGAGATTGAGCGGATAGCTGCTGAAGGTGAGCTTGAACCAGCCGTTGCGGGTGACGCCGTTGACCACCGAGGTATTGTCGAAATACCAGGGCTGCAGCAACTGCCCTTCGTTGTTGATCGACGCCTGCGTGCCATTGCCGAAACGCAGCAGACCGTTGTCGAACACCAGGTTGCGCACGGCGCCAGCCGAACCCTTCTGCCAGGTAAAGGCCGAGGCGGCCGGAATCAGCACCTTCGAGCCGCTGGCTACCTGGTAGCTGCTGCCGGCGCCGTCATTGCTGGCCTGACCGTAGGCGAAATGCAGCGAACCGGTACCGGTCGCTTCCAGTGTCGCGTTGATCAGGATGTTGTTGTGCGCACTCAGCGACAGCTTGTTCGAACTCCAGCTGATCGGCGCATTGACCGTGATGTTGCCTGCCTGGCCCCCTGCCGATGCGGTGGCGATGCTGACATCGGTGCCGCCATTCAGCGTGGACGCAATCGTATTGGCGGAGATGCAGTTGGTGCCGGTACAGCTGGCAGCGGCGATCGTGATGTCGGTCGGATCGATGAGCCACAGGCCGGATGCGCCCGCGGGCGCTGCAGCGGTGACGACGAGGTCGGGCGCCAGATCGATCTGCGCCGCGCTGGTTTCGATGAAGCCGCCGTCGCCACCTTCCGGTGCGCTGGCGTCCAGCCGGCCGGACACCGCGATGCGGCCGTTCTCCATGTCGCCGAGCAGCACGATCTCGCCGGATTCTCCGGTCGCCAGCGTGCGTGCTTCGATAACGCCGCTGTGGTTGATCACCGTGGACACCAGGTCACCGGCGGCACGGGCGGTCAGCATGACCTGCCCGCCGTCGGCACGGATGGCGCCGCCATTGACGATGAGCGCATCCAGCGCAGCTTCGTTCACCTGGAGTTTGACCGGGCCGCCCAGATCCAGCGTCACCGTCGCGCCGGCACCAAGCAGGACGCGACCGGCGTTGGCGGTGAGCGTACCTTCGTTGATCACCCGGGCGGCGACCAGCGCAATCGTGCCGCCGTCAGCGGCGCGGATATTGCCCTGGTTGATGACCGCATTCGCGCTGGCGCCGGAGAGGCGGTAGCGGTCCGGCCCCTCCTCGCTCATGTCCAGCGTCGACGCGACGATGCCGCCGACATTCACCTGGGCGCTGGGCGAGAACAGCACGCCGTTCGGGTTGATCAGGAACACCTGACCGTTGGCGTTCAAGGCGCCCTGGATCACCGACACCTCGCCACCGGTCACGCGGTTCAACGCGACCGACGCGGCCGAGGGCTGCACGAAATTGACGGTGTGGCCGGCACCGATCGAAAAACCCGCCCAGTCGATGGCCAGTCGCGCGCTGTCCTGCTGCACGGTCATCGTGCTGCCCGACTGCGCGATCGCACCGGTGCCGGACACGATCTGGCCGCCGGTCGGCAGGTCGGCTGCGCTCGCAGAGGCGCAGTACCAGACCCCGGCGATCAGCAGGAGACCGGCCGTGAGCCGGGTCAGCGGCAGAGGCGGGCGAGCCGCACCAGGGGCGGCGGTGGAAGTTGCGCGAGCGGGGGCTGGGCTGGGCATGATTCGGGGTCCTCGAAAGTCGGCCTACTCACCGCTTAACGTCGCCCGCCCCTCGGGCTTGAGCACAGGACACCGAATGAATCAATGCAATCTGCCACACCCTTGATCGGAGTCAAGCGGCGGCGACGCGGCGACCGCCGCGCGCTCAGTCCGCCTCGCCACTCTCCGGCGGGGTCACCGGCAGTTCGGGCACCGGCGCGTCGGCGGGCGGTGTTTCCGGCGGCAGCTCGGCTTCGGCGATTTCCTCCGCCAGCTCTTCCTCCGACACCGCGGCGGTGCCGGTCAGCGCCGCCAGATCGCCGACCCAGCGGGCGCGGGCATCGTTGTCGAGCAGATGGATGTGCTCCACCTCGACCTCGACCCGCGAGCGCGGATCGCGCGCCGGCAGGCTGGGGCAACGCAGTACCAGCGGAATCTGCTCCAGCCGCACCAGCGATTCGCGCAGCACGATGGCCGACAGCGGCGAGGTATCGCCAGCCGCCGCCCGCTGACGCAGCCAGCGCAGGCACCAGTAGCGCTCCATCGCGCGCTGGAAGTCGGCGTAGGCGGCGTACACCAGCTCGAAGTCGCGCAGCGCCGACAGCAGCGCTTCCGACTTCGGCGGGAACACTGGCGGCTCGCCGCGCAGCAGCGTGATCATCTGCCACTGATTCACCAGGTCGACGTAGCGGCGCAGCGGCGAGGTCGACCAGGCGTAGCAGTCGACGCCCAGCCCTTCGTGCGGTGCGGCCACCGTGGTCATGCGCACCTTGCCGGCGCCCTGGGCGCGGTACAGCGCCGGGATGCCGGCGTCGCGCAGATCGGCGCCCCAGGTATTGTTGGCGACGATCATCAGCTCGGCCACCAGCTTGTCCAGCGGGCTGCCGCGGGCACGGCGCAGGATGTCGACGCGGCCTTCGCCGTCTTCGGTCGTCTGATCCCAATCGACGTAGAAGTTGAAATCCATCTGACCGCCGTTGGCCGACGGCTTGCCGCGACCTGCTTCGAGCACTTCGGCCAGACGCCACAGCAGCAGCAGTTCGTCGCGCCACTCGAAGTCCGGCAGTTCGCCGGCCGTCAGCGTGTCGTCGTTGAACAGCGGCTCGATCTCGTGATGACGCAGGTTGGCGACCACGGCAACGCGTTCGATGCGGGTCTGCTTCGCCGTCACCCGCAGATCGGTCTCGACATCGAGGTAGAGCGACAGCGCCGGGCAGTCGCGCCCGGCAGCCAGCGTGTAGGCGTCGACCGCCTCGTCCGGCAGCATGGTGATCTTGCGACCGGGGAAATAGACGGTCGACAGCCGGTTGCGCGCGATGTCGGCCAGCGCACTGCCGGGCTGTATCGCCAACGACGGCGCGGCGATGTGGATGCCGACGCGCCAGCCGCCGCCCTCCTTCGGGCGCACCGAGAAGGCGTCGTCGATCTCGGTGGTGGTGGCGTCGTCGATCGAGAAGGCGCGCACGCCGGCGTCCGGCAAATCGCCAGCGGGCGGCACTTCGTGCGTCGGGAAGTCGGTGCCCTTCGGGAAGTACTCGAACAGGAAGCGGCCGAGGTGATAGTCGTGGCTGGACGCGAAGGCACCGGCCTTCGCCATCAGCCCCACCACCGACAGGCCGGCGGCCGCGGCAGCGGCTTCGACTGCCTTGGTTTCGAGGCGGTTGCGGTCCGGCTTGTACAGGATCTGCGTCGCACAGGCGGCAATCTCCGGCGGCGTGCGCCCGGCCTGCAGTTCGGCGCTCCAGTGCTCGATCTGCTCCTGCTGCAGCCGCTTCTTTTCCAGGCCGGCGAGCGCGGCCTTCAGGATGTCCGGTGGCGCCTTGCGGAAGCGACCGCGGCCCTTGCGATGGAAGTAGATCGGAGCGGCGTGCAGGCACAGCAGGATGGCGGTCGACTGCACGGCATCCGGTGCGGTGCCGTGGTATTCGCGGGCCAGTTCCTCGAAGGCGAACTCGTCGTCGCCACACACTTCCCACAGAAAGGGCGCGTCGAGATCGGCCGCCTGCGTTTCGGCGGCCGCCAGCAGCGCGGACGGCTCGGGGCTGGCAAAACGCAGCAGCACATTGGCCGCCTTCACCTTTGAGCGCTTGCCGCTCGGCAGTTCGACCTGCAGCGAGGACACGCTGTCGGTCATCACGGAGCCGGCGCGGAAATGGCCGTCCTCTTCGAAAAGAACATTCATGAAACGGGTCGGCAGGGATACGGCCCGTGATTATCGTTGAAAGCGCGCAGCCGCTGTCGCATCGCGGCAAAAAGCCTCGGGCCGGTAACCGGGGGCGGCTACAATCGCCTGCCAGCCCGCCGCCCGGCAGGCCCGACCCGGATGTGCTGCACGTGGCCGACGCCGACGAAATCCTTCACCACGACGCGATGCAAGAGCGCCTGCAAGAGGTGAGGACGCTGCTCGACCGCCAGAAGCGGGTCGAAAGCTTGGTGCACCGGCAGGAGATGCCGCGTCACGAACTGGTCGAGACGCTGGTGGCCAAGCAGCATCACAACGAGCTGACCAAGAAGCTCGACGCGATGCACCCGGCCGACATCGCCTACATCCTTGAGGCGCTGCCGCCGGACGACCGTCTGCTGGTGTGGGACCTGGTGCGCGCCGAGCGCGACGGCGAAATCCTGCTCGAAGTGTCGGACGCGGTACGCGAGACGCTGATCGACGCGATGGAGCCAAAGGAGCTGGTCGCCGCGGTCGAACAGCTCGACGCCGACGAACTGGCCGACCTCGCGCCCGACCTGCCGACCGAAGTCATGCAGGACGTGTTCAGCTCGCTCGACCACGAGGAGCGCGAACAGCTGCGTGCGGCGATGTCCTACCCGGAGGATTCGGTCGGCGCGCTGATGGATTTCGACATGGTCACGGTGCGCGAGGACGTGACACTGGAAGTCGTGCTGCGCTACCTGCGCCTGTTCGACGAACTGCCGGACCACACCGACCAGATCTTCGTCATCGACCGCGACGACAAGCTGCGCGGATCGCTCTCGCTGAACACGCTGCTGGTGAATGACGTCGATGTCGACGTCGCCAGCGTGATGCACGACCACCCGCTGGTGCTGCGCGCCTCGGACAGCGCCGAATCTGCGGCGCAGGCCTTCGAGCGCTACGACCTGGTGTCGGCGCCGGTGGTCGATCACCACGATCAGCTGATCGGCCGGCTCACCGTGAACGAGGTGATGGACTTCATCCGCGAGCAGTCGGAAGAGGAGCTGCTGGCGCACGCCGGTCTGCGCGAGGAGGAGGACATCTTCGCGCCCATCATGGATTCGGTGAAGAACCGCTGGGCCTGGCTGGCGATCAACCTGGTCACCGCCTTCTTCGCCTCACGCGTGATCGGCGCTTTCGAAGGCTCGATCGAGAAGCTGGTGGCGCTGGCCGCGCTGATGCCCATCGTCGCCGGCATCGGCGGCAACTCGGGCAACCAGACCATCACGATGATCGTGCGCGCGATCGCTCTCGGCCAGCTGCAACCGGAGGCGGCGCGCCGGCTCTATCGCAAGGAGATGGGCGTGTCGCTGATCAACGGCATCGTCTGGGGCGGCCTGCTCGGCCTGCTCGCTTGGTGGCTGTACGACTCGTGGGCACTGGGCATGGTGATGACCGGCGCGATGACGCTGAACCTTCTGCTCGCCGCCTTTGTCGGTGTATCGGTACCGATGCTGCTTGCGCGCTACGGGCGCGACCCGGCGGTGGGCTCGTCGGTGCTGATCACCGCGGTAACGGATTCCGGCGGCTTCTTCATCTTCCTCGGGCTGGCCACCCTGTTCCTGATCTGAAGGACTTGCCATGCAGATGCGCCTGTTCGCCTTCGGCCTCGCGATGATGATCGCCGGCGCGTGCGCCGAGGCGGCTGACCGCATCGTCACCGTGCCCTGCGCCGAGGCCGGCACACTCGAGTTCGACGTGCCCGAGGACTGGGCGGTGGACATCAGCCGGCACGACGCGCGCATGCCGCCGACGGTGACCGTCGCCGCGCCGGACGGTCAGGCGCAGTGGGTGGTGACCGCGGTGTGGAAGGCGGCCGACCGCAAACCACCGGCCACGCCGGACGAAATCCGCGCCCGCGTCCGCCGCACCGCCGAAACGGTCGGCGCGGCGGCGGCGCCGCTGCAGGAGACGGCGACCGGCTTCTATTTCGACGCCGGCGGCAGCATCACGCCGGAACCCTATACCCGGCTGCGCCAGGGCATGCTGCGCGTCGGCGAACTGACGGTGAGCTTTACCGCGATGAGCGCGGAGGCGCGCGCAGGCGATCAGCAGACTGCGGTCGAACGGCTGACCGCGGCACGGCACCGTCCGTGAAGCGGCAGCTCAGGCCGCCCACAGCTTCCACAGCATGCGTGCGCACAGGACGACCAGCAGCGTCGCGAACACGCGCTTGAGCAAGGTGGCCGGCAGACGGTGAGCGGCGCGCGCACCCCAGGGCGTGGTGAACACACTGGTGCACAGGATGGCCGCCAGCGCCGGCAGGTGCACATAGCCCAGCACCTGGGCCGGCATGCCCTGCACACCCCAGCCATTGACGACGTAGCCGACCGTGCCGCCGAGCGCGATCGGCAGGCCCAGCGCGGCCGAGGTGCCGATGGCGTTGCGGATGTCGCGGTTGCACCAGGTCAGGAAGGGCACCGTCATCGCGCCGCCGCCAACCGCCACCAGCGCAGAGATGGTGCCGATGCCGCCACCGACGGCGATGAGGCCGGCCGGCCCCGGCAGCTGGCGCGACGGCTTGGGCTTCAGTCCGACCAGCATGTTGATTGCGATATAGGCGATGAAAACCGCAAAGAACACCGACAGCGTCTGCGTCGACACGAGACGCGCGATGAAGGTACCGAGCGCGGTACCGAGCAGCACACCGACCGTCATCAGCCGGACCACCGGCCAGTCGACCGCGCCGTGTGCGTGGTGGGTGCGCAGACTGACGAAAGCGGACACGACGATGGCGGCCATCGAGGTGCCCAGCGCCAGATGCAGGATGTGGTCGGGCGTCACCTGCTGCTGTTCGAACAGCATCACCAGTATCGGCACCAGCAGCGTGCCGCCGCCGATGCCCAGCATGCCGGCGAAGAAGCCGGCGACGGCACCGAGCACGAGACAGGCGAGGACGAAGTCGAGGCTGGGGAAGAAGTCCGGTATCAGCATCATGGTGCAGCGCAAAAGGCGCTATCTGAACACAGCACGCGCTATCGCCGCAAAAGTGGCGTGGCGCAAAAACAAAACGGGGCGCCCGAAGGCGCCCCGCTGTGTCGTACAGTCGGCGACGATCAGCCGGCGATGGCCAGCTTGCCCTTCTTGTCCGACAGGGTGCGCGCCAGCAGCGACACCAGCGCATAGACCGCGTCGATGTTGGGCGTCGGGATGCCGGTGATGCGGCCCAGTTCGCGCACTGAACCGACCAGCGCCTCGAACTCCAGCGGACGGCCGGCTTCGACGTCCTGCAGCATCGACGTCTTGTGCGCACCGACCGCTTCGGCGCCGGCGATCCGCTTGTCCAGACCGATCTTGAATTCCACGCCCAGCTTCTCGCCGACCGCCTGCGCCTCGCGCATCATGTTGGCGGCCAGTTCGCGCGTCAGCGGGAAGCGGCAGATGTCTTCCAGCGTGGCGTGGGTCAGCGCCGAAATCGGGTTGAAGCTCAGATTGCCCCACAGCTTGACCCACATTTCGGAACGGATGTCCTTCGACACCGGCGACTTGAAGCCGGCGGCGATCATCGCCTGCGACAGCGCCTCGATGCGCGGCGAACGCGATCCGTCGAGCTCGCCCAGCGTGAAGCGGTTGCCCTCGATCAGCTTGATCACGCCCGGCTCGACCAGTTCGGACGCCGGATAGACGACCGAGCCGATCACGCGTTCGACCTCGATATTGGCGGCGACGATGCCGTCCGGATCGACCGAGGTGACCGGCGTGCCTTCGTAGTCGCCGCCGAGCTTGTGGAAATACCACCAGGGGATGCCGTTCTGCATGGTCACCACCAGGGTGTCCGGCCCGAACAGCGCGCGCATGTCGGCGGCCACGTCCTTCACCTGGTGCGCCTTCAGCGTCAGCAGGATGACGTCCTGCACGCCGGCGTCGGCCATCTTCTGCACGCCGCGGATGTTCGGGGCGTCTTCGACCGTGCCGTCCTCCAGGATCAGCGACATGCCCTTGGCCTGGATGGCGGCGAGGTTGGGGCCGCGCGCGATGCAGGTCACTTCATTGCCGGCGCGCGACAGCTTCACCGCCAGGTAACCACCGATGGCGCCTGCGCCAACGACTGCGATCTTCATCTTTTCATCTCCTTCAATGGCGCGGCGGGACGGCGCTTGCGCACCGGCCCGCCGTCATTCCGTCCCGCCGTCGTGTGGCGGGCGGAATCAGTTCATGTCACGCACGGCCGCGCAGATAGTGCTTCAGCGCCGGCACGATGGGCCACAGCAGCATGGTGAAGGACAGCAGCATCAGACCGGCCACCAGCGGGTTGGCCCAGAAGATGTCGAGACTGCCCTGCGACAGCAGCATGGACTGGCGGAAGCTCGATTCGGCCATGTCGCCGAGCACCAGCGCAAGCACCAGCGGTGCGAGCGGGTAACGCAGCTTCTTGAACAGGTAACCGAACACGCCGAACACCAGCATCATCACCACGTCGAAGATGGAGCTGTGCACCGTGTAGGCACCGATCGCGCAGATCACGATGATGACCGGGCCAATCACCGAGAACGGGATGCGCAGGATGGCCGCCCACCAAGGCACCGTGGTCAGCACGACGATCAGGCCGACGATGTTGCCGAGGTACATCGACGCGATCAGGCCCCAGACGAAGTCCGGCTTCTCGGTGAACAGCAGCGGACCGGGCTGCAGACCCCAGATCAGCAGGCCGCCCAGCAGCACGGCGGCGGTCGGCGAACCGGGAATGCCCAGCGTCAGCATTGGCAGCAGCGCCGAGGTACCGGCGGCGTGCGCCGCGGTTTCCGGGGCCACCACGCCTTCGATATTGCCCTTGCCGAACGAGTCCTTGTCCTTCGCTCCCCGACGGGCCAGACCGTAGGCCATGAAGGAGGCCGGCGTCGCGCCACCCGGGGTGACGCCCATCCAGCAGCCCACCAGCACCGAGCGGATCGAGGTCTTCCAGTAGCGCAGCAGTTCCTTCCAGGTCTGCAGCACGACGTTGAGCTGGATCTTCGCGCTCTTGCCCTTGAAGGCCAGGCCCTCTTCCATCGTCAGCAGGATTTCGCCGATGCCGAACAGACCGATCACCGCGATCAGGAAGTCGAAGCCCTTCAGCAGCTCGGTGGTGCCGAAGGTCATGCGCAGCGTGCCGGTCACCGTGTCCATGCCGACCGCCGCCAGCGCGAAGCCGAGCGCCATCACGGCCAGCGTCTTGGCCGGCGGCTCCTTGCTCATGCCGACGAAGGAGCAGAAGGTGAGCATCTGCACCGCGAACATTTCCGCCGCCCCGAACTTCAGCGCGAACTTCGCCACCAGCGGGGCGAGGAAGGTGATCAGCAGCACGGCGAAGAAGGCGCCAACGAAGGACGACGTGAACGCCGCCGTCAGTGCGGCACCCGCCCGACCCTGCTGCGCCAGCGGGAAGCCGTCGAAGGTGGTGGCCACCGACCACGGTTCGCCCGGAATGTTGAACAGGATCGACGTGATCGCCCCGCCGAACAGCGCGCCCCAGTAGATGCAGGACAGCATGATGATGGCCGAGGTCTGGTCCATCGAAAAGGTCAGCGGCAGCAGGATGGCGATGCCGTTGGCACCGCCCAGGCCCGGCAGCACGCCGATCAGGATGCCCAGCGTGATGCCGAGCACCATGAAGCCCAGATTGGGCAGGGTCAGCGCGACGCTGAACCCGTGCATGAGGTTGTTGAGTTCTTCCATCTCGGTCTCGGGAATTTCGCGTTATGTCAGAAACCGAGCATCAGCTCGATCGGACCTTTGGGCAGCGGCACGAGGAACCAGCGCTCGAACAGCATGAAGGCTGCGAGCGGCACGCCGACTGCGGTCAGGGTGGTGGCAATGAGGCCGAACTTGCCGTGCACCTTCATGAAGAAGGCGATCAGCACCAGCGACGACACGTAGATGCCGAGATAGACGACAGCCACGATGTAGATGGTGAGCGGCACCAGCATCTGCATCACCGACTTCAGCTCGACCCAGGACGCGAACTGCGGCTGTGCCTTCTTGAAGCGTGTCAGTGCGCCGAACAGGATCCAGCCGCTGGATATGAGCAGGATGCAGCCGATGTAGAAGGGGAAATAGCCGGCGCGCGGGCCCTCACCCTCTTCCCAGCCGATGCCGACTCGGATGCTGTCGTTCACCACGATGATGCCGATGGCGAACAGGAAGAGCGCGACCAGGATTTCCGGCCAGCGGTTGGACATGCCGGCTTCAGCGGCGTCCTCGGATCGCTCCATCATGAATCTCCAGAAACTAAAAACAGGAAGTGAACATCTTCGCGGCACATCGAAACGAATACGGGCGGGATGACCCGCCCGTATTCGCACACTGCTACAGGCTGATTACTTGGCCAGGAAGCCTGCGTCCTTCATCAGGCCGTAGTGCATCGCTTCCGACTTGCCGACCCAGTCGGCAAATTCCTTGCCGCTCATGAAGGTCTGCTTGAACGCGCCCTTCTTCATGAAGTCGGCCCACTCCGGCGTCTCGCGCACCTTCTTGAACAGATTGACGTAGAAGTCGACCTGTTCCTGCGTGACGCCCGGCGCCAGGAACACGCCGCGCAGCATCAGGTACTCGATCGGTACGCCGGCGCTCTTGCAGGTCGGGATGTCGCCCCAGGCCTGGGTCGCGGTCACCTTCTCGTTGTACGGCAGCTTTTCACTGTCCATGATGCACAGCGGACGCAGCTTGCCGCCACGCCAGTGGGCTTCCGCCTCGATCGGGTTGTTCACCGTCGAATTGACGTGACCGCCGACCAGTTGCACCGCCACGTCGCCACCGCCCTTGAACGGCACGTAGGTCATCTTCTTGCCGGTCGCCTTGTCGATCATCGCGGTGATGATCTGGTCTTCCTGCTTCGACCCGGTACCGGCCATCTTGAAGGTGTTGGCCGGCTTGGCCTTGATGTCGTCGATGTATTCCTTGGCCGTCTTGTACGGCGCATCGGCGTTCACCCACAGCACGAACTGGTCGAGCGCCAGCATCGCGCCCGGGGTCAGGTCACGCCAGTTGAACGGGACACCGGTCGCCAGCGGCGTGGTGAACAGGTTCGACAGGGTGATGATGATCTTGTGCGGGTCGCCCTTGGCGCCCTTCACTTCGAGGAAACCTTCCGCGCCGGCACCGCCGGACTTGTTGACGACGACCAGCGGCTGGGCCATCAGCTTGTTCTTGGCCACGACGCCCTGGATGAAACGGGCCATCTGGTCGGCGCCGCCACCGGTACCGGCCGGCACGACGAACTCGACCGGCTTGGTCGGTTCCCAGGCATTCGCGGCACCGGTCAGACCGATGGTCGCGATGGCGGTCACGAGGGCGCGGCCGGCCCACTTTCCGAGTTTGGTCATGTGCAAGTCTCCTTTATTGTTGATGCGGTAGTGCGCGGAAGGGGATGGCTCAGCCACCCAGACCCAGCTTCTGGGCGAGACCGATGCGTTGCAGCTTGCCGGTCGCACCCTTGGGGATTTCATCCATGAACAGGATCTTGCGCGGAACCTTGAAGTCGGCCAGTCGCGTCGCGGCGAAGGCGGTGATTTCCTTGTCGGTGGCCTGCTGACCTTCACGCAGCACGACCACGGCGCCCACTTCCTCGCCCAGCTTGGGGTGGGGGATGCCGAAGGTGACGACCTGCGCCACAGCGGGGTGATCCATCAGCACTTCGTCGACTTCGCGCGGCGAAATCTTCTCGCCGCCGCGGTTGATGATTTCCTTCAGGCGGCCGGTCAGCGACAGATAGCCCTCGGCGTCCTTGCTGCCCTGGTCGCCGGTGCGGAACCAGCCGTTGGTGAAGCCTTCCTTGTTGGCCTTTTCGTTGTTCTCGTAACCCGGGGTGACGTTGGCACCGCGGATGACGATTTCGCCGATCTCGCCGGCCGGCAGGATGTTGCCGTCGTCGTCCATGATTTCGACTTCCGGACCGGCGGCCAGGCCGACGGAACCCGGCTTGCGGGCGCGCGGCGGCAGCGGGTTGGACGCCATCTGGTGCGACGCCTCGGTCATGCCATAGGCCTCGATCAGCGGAGCGCCGAAGGTTTCCTCCAACTCGCGGATGACCTGCGGCGGGATCGACGACGACGACGAGCGCATGAAGCGCAGCGGGTTGCGTTCGATGATTTCCTTGTTGCGCGAAGCGCGCGACAGAATGGCCTGATGCATGGTCGGCACCGCCGTGTACCAGGTCGGGTGCGCTTCATCCATCAGCGAGAAGAACTTCAGGGCATCGAAGCCCGGCGTGCAGAACACCGAAGCACCGGCCGACAGCGGCGCCATGATGCCGGCGATCAGGCCGTGAATATGGAACAGCGGCATGATGTTCAGGCCGCGGTCCTTTTCGGTGAAGGCCAGCGTGGCGCGAATGTTCTGTGCCGAAGCGGACACGTTGCGCTGGGTCAGCGGAACGATTTTCGGACGCGAGGTCGTGCCCGAGGTATGGAGCACCAGTGCGACGTCGTCCGCCTGCGCGGCGCCGCCGTTGGCGGCCGGGGCGACGGCCGCGGCTTCACGCGGCTCCAGGCTGAAATCGCCGGCGGCTTCGTTCGCCACCAGGTCGATCACGCGCACGCCCAGCTTCTTCGCCACCTCGATCGCCGGCGACACGCTGCCGCGCTCGACGACCAGGGCCTTGGCATTCAGGTCGGACAGGTAGAACTCGAATTCCTCGGCGCGGTAGCCCGGATTCAGCGGCGCGGCGGTGGCACCGGAAGCAATGCTGATGAAGGCGCTGGCCATGTCCGGGCCGTTCGGCAGGACGATGGCGACGCGGTCGTTGCGACCCACACCCAGTTCATTCAGACGTGCGACGGTGCGCGTCATCAGTGCGCGCAGATTGCCGAAGCTCAGATCGGTGCGCGCGGGCGCGGACAGCGCCACTGCCGAATCGGCACCGGTGGAAAACAGCTCGGCAAGCGTGGAAATACCGGACATACGAACTCCGAAAAACTCAGGAAACAAAGGAATGGATGGGTGCATCCGCTTCCGCGACGGAGCCACGTGCGTCGTATGGACACACGGGACGAACGGCAGCTGAGTCTTTCCCAGATCGAACGGGTGTTCAAGACGCGCTGCCGCAAAACAGCCGCGCACAGCAAAGCTGACGCAGCAGATCTCTACGACGGAGCAATGTGTAACAGATGCGTTACACAGCAAAGACCGCGGCTGGTATGGCCGCGGCCGGAGGAGGGAGGCCACTTCTGGTGACCGGCCCGTACCCGGGGTAGTGGGCGTCGGGCTTGCAACACTCTACGGTACCGCTTTGTAGGGGACCCCCGCGCATGTCGCTAGGCCGGCATCCTGAACCGAGGGTTCAGAGCGGCCGCGTCCCTGCCGCATCAGGCGCATCCCCGAGAGGTGCGCACAACAGCGGCGTCCATGGTTCGCGACCTTATGCCAATGAGACATTGGTTCAAGGAATCTATGACCTTGGCGAACACCGCAGGGGATTGATACGCAAGGTCTTTCACCTTGCTGCAACCGCCTCTAGAAGAGCTTTTCCTGTGCGGAAAGCGCTTCGTCGATACGCGACTGCATGGCATTGATTTTACGCCGCAGCGGCACCAAATCAACACCGCCGGTCGCCTGCATCTGAAAAATTTCGTGTGCCAAGTTGAGCGCACACATGACGGCGAGGCGCTCGCCGGAGGCGCGCGTGGCCTCGGCAAGATCGCGCATGCGCCGTTCGACAAGTTCGACCGATGCGTTCAGCGCATCGCGTTCGCCCTCGCGGCACTGCACCCGATACTCGCGGCCGAGTATGGTGATTTCGACGAGATTCGATTCGCTCATTCCTGAGGCAGCCTTTCGAGCAGACCGCTCACCTTTTCACGCGCCGCGGCGACCTTGTCGCCGAGCACCTTGTTCTCGCCTTCGAGCGCCGCGACGCGGTTCCGCAGGACGATGTTCTCGTCATGCAGTGCGCGGAAGCGACCGAGCAGGATGTCTAGCCGGTCGCCGAGCTGGTTGATGTCATGATCCATCGGCGAACTATAGGTGGGTGCCGCCGGGCCGGTCAAGACGAGGTGTGGCCGTACAATTCGCGCCCACCAGCAACGGAGCGAAAAGCAGTGCACGAACTGATTCTAGGTGGGGCCCGCAGCGGCAAGAGCGCGTACGCCGAAGCGCTGGCGACGGACAGCGGGCTGGCGGTAACCATGATGGTGACAGCCGAGGCGCGCGACGGTGAGATGGCGACGCGCATCGAGCGCCATCGCGCCAACCGGCCGGCGCACTGGCCTGTGGTCGAAGCACCGCTGCATCTGGCATCCGCGCTGCGTGATGCCGCCGCGGCCGACCGCTTCATCGTCGTCGACTGCCTGACGCTTTGGCTGTCCAATCTGCTGATGGATATGGACGATGCGCCGGGCGCTGCGCTGCCCGGACTTTTCGTGCGCGAGTGCGCGGCACTGATCGACGCTCTGCCGACTCTGCCGGGCCGGATCGCACTGGTATCGAACGAGGTCGGCAGCGGCGTCGTGCCGATGGGGCGCCTGTCGCGCGTGTTCGTCGATGAAGCCGGCCGTCTGCACCAGGCGCTGGCCCGCGTCTGTCCGCGGGTGACGCTGGTCACCGCCGGGCTTCCGCTGGCGCTAAAGCGGCCGTGAGCGCGCGCCGACTCTGGCTGGTGCGGCATCCGCCGGTCGCAGTAGAACGCGGCATCTGTTACGGGCGGTCCGACGTGGCACTGGCAGCGCCGGTTGCCGCTGCCGCGGCGACGCTGCGCGGCGAGTTGCCGGTCGGTGCGACGATCCTGAGCAGTCCGCTGCGCCGTTGCGCCGAACTGGCGCGGGCGCTGTCGGACACGGTGACCTTCGACCACCGCCTGCAGGAGATGGATTTCGGCGAATGGGAAATGAGGCGCTACGACACGCTGCCGCGTGCCGACATCGACCTCTGGTCCGCCGACGTGTGGGGCTTCCGCATCCCGGGTGGCGAATCGGCGGCGGACATGGCGGCGCGCACGTGGGCCGCCTGGGAGGAATGGGGTGCAGCGGAGAGCGGCGACCTCGTCGTGGTCGCGCACGGCGGTCCGCTCCGGGTGATGGCAGGCCGGCTGCTCGGCCTGCCGCAGAACGACTGGCTGGACATCGCCTGTCCGCAGGGTGCGTGCATCAGGCTGGAATCCGGCGCGGACGGCACCTGGCGTCGCGGCGAGACCGCAAAATGAAAAAGCCACCCTTGCGGGTGGCTTTTCCGGTACGGCACTGAAACGTCGATCAGCGGGTCGCTTCGGCCTTCTCGACGCGCTTTTCGGCGGACGATTCGGCAACGCGGGCGCTGTCCACCTTGCGGGTGAACACCCAGCGCGACGGCGTCTTCACGAAGGCGTAGCCGGTGGGCGCGTCGATGAACACCTTGTAGTCTTCGGGGTGTCCGACGGCAGCGGACGACACCGAAGCTTCGGTGGCGGCCGATGCGCCAAGCGTGGCGATCGCAAGACTGGTCGCGAGAGCGATGCGGAATGCAGTGGTTTTCATGGTGATGCTCCTTGCAAGTTAAAAAGCTGTCGTTGAGTTCAATGTAGTGCACCGCAACAAACCTTTCAACCCCTACGTCTGCCTTGGTTTGCCTCAGATCAAGTAAGAATTTTTTGCAGCGCATCAAAGTGCATACGCGACGTTACACAGTGCTCCAGGTGTGCCGACTGGCGGGTGCGCCGTCACGCTGCTGTCATTGCATGAATGCAACACGATGAACGAACTGTTCCGTCTGACTGATCCACTGGACCTTTATCTGGTCCGCCATCCGAAGCCGGCCGTCGATCCCGCCCTGTGCTACGGCGCCGTCGATCTGCCGGTGGCGGAGGACGTCGCCGCCTGCGCCGCGCGGCTTGCGCCGCTGCTGCCCACCGACGCGCGCGTCGTCAGCAGCCCGCTGACGCGGGCCCGTCTGCTGGCCGAAGCCGTTGCGCCGGAAGTCCATCTCGACGAGCGGCTGCGCGAACTCGACTTCGGCGACTGGGAACTGAAACCCTTCGCCGACATTCCGGCGGAAGGCTTCGAGGTGTGGGGCAACACGCTGATCGACTTCCGCGCGCCTGGCGGCGAGCTGTACGCGGATATGGCAGCGCGCGTCTGGGACGCTTTCGAAGCGCAGCGCGCGGGTGCCAGTGCGCTGGTCGTGGTCGCTCACAACGGACCGATGCGCGCGCTGACCGGCACCCTGCTCGGCCTGCCCCCGAGCCGCTGGCTCAATCTGGAGTTCGAGTTTGGCCGCGTCACGCATCTGGCGATCGGCCCGCTCGGGCCCAAGCTGCGCAGCTTCAATCGCTGACGTCGGCGTGCAGAGCAAGCCCGGATGAACAGAGCCTCGCCGGATCAAGGATAATCCGCGCTTCTCCGCCCGACGCCCGCCATGAATTCACCCCAGGTTTCAAGCCGCGCGCTGTATATGCGTCTGCTCGGCTACGTGCGCCCCTACTGGATCGCCTTTGCCGTCTCCATCGTCTGCATGGCATTGACCGCGGCGGCGGAACCGGTCTTCCCGGCGTTGATGAAGTCGCTGCTCGACGGCGGTTTCGGCGGCCAGGATCCGCAGGCGGTGTGGTTCTACCCGCTGGCCATCGTGCTGCTGTTCGCCGTGCGCGGCGTGTTCGGCTTCATCGCCGACTACGCCTTCGCCTGGGCCGCCAACAACGTGGTGCTCGATCTGCGGCGCGCCATGTTCGGCCGCCTGCTGGCGCTGCCGACCGACTTCTTCGACAACAACTCGTCCGGCGCGCTGATTTCGAAGGTCGCCTACGACGTGCAGGGCGTGACGCAGGCGGCGACCAACGTGATCACCGTGTTCGTGCGCGATACGCTCACCGTGGCCGGCCTGCTCGCCTGGCTGCTGTGGCTGAACTGGAAGCTCACGCTGATCGTGCTCGGCATGCTGCCGCTGATCGCGCTCATCGTGCGGCTCAGTTCGCGTCGCATCCGCGAATCTGCGCGCGGCGCGCAGACGGCGATGGGCAGCATCGCGCATACGCTGGAAGAGACCATCGAGGCGCACAAGGTGGTCAAGATATTCGGTGGCCAGGACTACGAAATGGGCCGCTTCGACGCCGCCTGCCGCAAGCAGCGCCGGCAGAACATGCGCAACATCGTCGCCGCCTCGCTGGTGTCGCCGATGACCCAGGTGCTCACCGCGGTGGCACTGGGCATCGTCATCGCGGTCGCGCTGGCCGATTCGGCGGCCAATCGCACCACGGTCGGCGGCTTCATGGGCTTCGTCACCGCGATGCTGATGCTGCTGGCGCCGCTGAAGCGCCTGACCGACGTTAACGCGCCGCTGCAGCGCGGGCTGGCGGCGGCGGAAAGCGTGTTCCAGCTGATCGACCAGCAGGCCGAACGCGACAGCGGCACGGTGGAACTGGAGCGCGCGCGCGGCCGCATCGACTTCGACCAGCTCGGCTTCGGCTATCCGGGCCGCGAACTGCGGGTGCTGCAGCACTTCGATCTGTCGATCGCGCCAGGCGAAACAGTGGCGCTGGTCGGCGCATCCGGCTCCGGCAAGACCACGCTGGCCCATCTGCTGGCGCGCTTCTACACGCCGACCTCGGGACGCATCCTGCTCGACGGGCACGACATCCAGAACGTGAAGCTGGCTAGCCTGCGCGCCAACATGGCGCTGGTGAGCCAGGACGTCGTGCTGTTCAACGACACGGTGGCGGCCAACATCGCCTACGGCGCGCTGCGCGGCACCGACCGCGCCGACATCGAGGCGGCGGCGCGCGCCGCCTATGCGCTGGATTTCATCCAGGCGATGCCGGAAGGCTTCGACACCATGATCGGCGAGAACGGCGTCAAGCTGTCGGGCGGCCAGCGCCAGCGGCTGGCGATCGCGCGCGCGCTGCTGAAGGACGCACCGGTACTGATACTGGACGAAGCCACCTCGGCACTGGACACCGAATCCGAGCGCCAGGTGCAGGCCGCGCTCGAAGTGCTGATGAAGAACCGCACGACGCTGGTGATCGCGCACCGGCTGTCCACCATCGAGCGCGCCGACCGCATCGTCGTGATGGACCGCGGCCGCATCGCCGAGATCGGCAAGCATGCCGATCTGCTGGCAGCGGGCGGCATGTACGCCGGCCTCTACAACTCGCAGCTCGGTGGCGGCGAGTGACAGGGCTTCAGATCTTCAGCGCTGCCGCGTAACCGGTCAGCTCCAGATAGCCGCGGCCGACCCGGCGCGCGCCTTCGAACACGGTCACCGCGCCTTCCCAGTAGATCGCTCCACTGCTGGCGCGGCTGTCCAGTTCCTGGTCGTCGAACAGCGGCCTCACCGCGAAGCGCCGCCCTCCCACACTGACGTCGAGTTCGACCGGATAGGCGCCGCCGCTGCGCAGGCTGCGCCAGACGCGGCGCACCGCGAAACCGACTTCATTCGACGCATGGCGGCGATCGCCCGCCGCGTCGCGCACGGTCGCTGCCGCCCACAGCGCGTGGCCGTTGGCGTCGCGCATGCGGAAGGCCATCAGCGCACCGCCGTCGTCCAGATTGATGCCCAGCCAGTCCCAGCCCTGCGCGCCCTCCGGCATCAGCGCGCTCGACCACTCGTGATCGAGCCAGGCGCGACCGCGCACGGCGCCGGTCTTCGCAGCAATGCGCAGGCGTCCGCTCACCTCCAACTGCGGCCAACTCAGATAGTGACTGGCGTGCGCCGGATCAGGCCCCTTGCGACTGAACCCCTGTTCGCCCTGCCACAGCACCGGCTGCGTCGGCGCGAAGGTCAGCGCGTAGTCGAAATCGTCCGCCGCGATGTGTGCGAGCAGGCGCTCCGGCGCAGGCTGGCGGGCCAGATGCCAGTCGTCGATGCGGACGTCGAGGTCGTCGGCCGACGCCTCGGCCAGACCGAAGCCGGCGCGGGCGATCTTCTGCGCGTGCAGCAGGCGGCCACGCGCCGGGTCGGACACCGCGGCGTGCGCGAACAGCAGCTGGCGCGGCGCGAAGCGGCTCGGGTTGGCATCGTGCGCCGGCTGGCGCACGCGGAAGAAGGTGAGCTGGAAGCCGACCGGTGCCGCAGCATCGCGCTCCAGCCAGCCGGTGATGTACCACCACTCGATGCGGTGGCCGGGGTGCGCCCCGTGGTCACGCGGCAGGCTGCGCGGCGTGGCGGGCAGCACCGGATCGTAGGCGGCTTCGTCGGCGCGGGCCGGCAGCACGGCCAGCAGTGGCAGGTGCAACAGCAGTCGACGCAGCGCGGAATTCATGATGCGCAGAGCGCGCCCACGGCAGGAGGTTCCCGCTCAGCGCAGCAGCGCTTCGAGCTCGTCGGCGATGCAGGCACCGGTCTTCGTCGGGTCAGCGCCGGCGTGACGCTGCGCCAGCGCGCGCGCCGCCGCGGCGAAGCGCGGTTCGTCGAGCAGGCGACGCAGCAGCGACGGGTAATCGGTGTTCCGGCTTCCCGGCGGCACGGCAAGACCGAGGCCGCCATCGACGATGCGACGCGCCACCATGTACTGCTCCATGTGATTGGGCAGCACCAGTTGCGGGCACCCGGCAAGCGCCGCAGCGCTGACGGTGCCGATGCTGGCGTGCGAAACGACCAGATCGGCTGCGCGCACGGCCGGGTCCATCTGCACCGGCGACGACTCGAAGCGGATCGACGGCCCACCGAGCCGTCGCGCGGCGTCCCGCGACAGCCCTTTGGCATGCACCAGCGTGCGCATGCCGGACTGCCGCAGCGCCTCCATCAGCGCATTGAAATCCGCGTGTTCGGGCGACAGGTAAACGAACACGCGCGCCCCCTCGCCCGCCGGCCACTGCGGCGCCACGCCGCTGTCGCCGACATAGCTCGGACCAACCATCCGTACGCGCTCGTCGTATTCGGGGTAGTGGGCCAGCTCCGGCAGGCTGGCGGCGATGCAGCGCACCCCGCCGAACAGTTCGGTCAGGCGCGGCAGGGCGCTGTCACCGAGCAGCGCCAGCGCCTGGTTCACCGGCGCCAGCAATAGCGCATCGCTGCGTGCGCACTGGGCAACGTCGCCCTTGTCCCAGTAGTTCATCGCCGGAAACACGTCGCGATGCGGTGGAATCTCGAAGCAGTTGCCGATCGCCGCGATCGGCGTGCCGCGGCCGCGCATCGCCAGCATCGCGGTCGGCGCGTGGTCGCACACCAGCAGATCGGGGCGGTGCAGGTCGAACAGCCCGCGCCATGCCGACAGCAGCCCGGCCAGACCGCCCGGGTCCAGCCAGCCGGCAGCGGCCAGCACGGCCGAGAAATTGACCAGCTTCGGCGGGTTGACCATGCGCGGCAGCCACAGTGGCGACTGCAGCACCGGAAAACCGTCGGCGACGATGCGGCCGTGCGCGCGTGCGAGGTCCTTCAGCGCAAAGGTGACCGCGTGCCCGCGTTCGCGCAGCGCGCGCGCGGTGATCAGCATGCGGTCGATGTGGCCCATATTGGCGCCCAGTTCCCATGCCATCAGTACGCGGCTCATCGCGCGCACAACTGTCGGGGGGCTTTACACCACGCCATGTCGGAGCGCGAAGACGACGTGCAAGTCATTGATCCGTTTAACCTAAGAGAATGGGCATAAATCTTGTTACAGGCGGCGAGCGCCTTAATCGTACAGGATGAAAACAATGAACTTCTCGCTGCCCTCGCGCCCGACACTGATCGCTGTATCGCTGTTCGCCTGGTTCAGTCAGGTGCCGCTCGCCCACGCACTGCCGGTTCTCGGCGCCTCGTCCGCCGCCAGCAGCAACGGCAGCACTGCAACACCTTCCGATTGGGTGACGCCGGAGTATCGCAACAGCTCGAGCTACATCTGGTCGGGCGACAACAACTCCGCCTCCGGTTACGCCTTCTCGTCCGCCACCGGCGCCTATGCCGTGTCCTCCTCGGCCTACGGCTACAACGGCAGCGCCAGCGCGATGGCCAGCATCCTCGCCACCGTTACCAACGCCTCGAACGTTGCGCAGAACTTCAGCCTCACGTTCAAGATCTACGGCGGCTCGATCAGTGCAACGAACTACTACGCGCTCGACGCAGACGAATACCTCAGCGTCGACTACCTGGCGTCGATCAAGATCGATGGCAATCAGGTCTGGTACTCGTCGGCCAGCATCCAGAACAACGGCGGCGTCATCACGCACGACAAGTCGGGCACCGACCTGAACAGCAACGACGACGGCAGCGACGGCTATTACAGCTGGGGAAGCCGTTACGTCACCATCGACCTCGGCGTGCTCGACCCGAACGAGTCGCTCGACGTGCTGGCCGAGCTGTCGGACAGCGCCGCCAGCAACCTCGGGGTCTATGCCTACGATTGCGGCGGCGGTTACGAGGGCTACGGCGGCTACGGTGGATATGGCGGCTACGGCCCGGTGCTGCAGAGCACCTCCGTGTGCACGCAGAGCAAGGGCAATGCGTCGGCCTTCTACGGCGACCCATTCGAGATCGAAGCGAATCCGGTCAACGCCGACCCGAACAGCCTGCGCGTCACCACGCGCGCCGTGCCGGAGCCCGGCAGCCTCGCCTTGCTGGCACTCGCCGCGGGCGCGGCCGGCGTTGCACGACGACGGAAGAAGCGCGACTGAGTCGCACGTCCGCACCGACAAGAAAAAAGCACCGCATGCGGTGCTTTTTTCTTTCCACGGTCAGATCGCCCGCTCAGCGCTCGACGAATGCCCGCTCGATCACGTAGTCACCCTGTTCACCGACCCCCGGAGAGATGACGAAGCCGCGCGCGTCGAGCAGGTCGGCGGTGTCCTTGTTCATGCTCGGGCTGCCGCAGATCATCGCGCGGTCGGTTTCCGGATTCAGCGGCGGCAGTCCGAGGTCGTCGGTCATCTTGTTGCTGACGATCAGATCGGTCAGGCGGCCGCGGTTGCGGTAGGGCTCGCGCGTGACGCTGGGGTAGTACAGCAGCTTGTCGCGCACGAACTCGCCGAGGAATTCGTCGTTCGGCAGTTCGTTCTCGATGTAGTCCTGGTAGGCCAGCTCATTCACGTGGCGTACGCCATGGAACAGGATGACCTTGTCGAAGCGCTCGTAGGCTTCGGGATCGCGGATCAGGCTCAGGAAGGGCGCCAGACCGGTGCCGGTGCCGAACAGGTACAGGTGCTTGCCCGGCTTCAGGTCGTCCAGCACCAGCGTGCCGGTGGGCTTGCGGCCGACCAGGATTTCATCGCCCGGCTGCAGGTGCTGCAGCTTGGAGGTGAGCGGGCCGTCCGGCACCTTGATGCTGAAGAACTCCAGGTGTTCCTCGTAGTTGGCGCTGGCGATGCTGTAGGCGCGCAGCAGCGGCTTGCCGCCGGTCTCCAGACCGATCATGACGAAATGACCGTTGCGGAAGCGCAGACCGGGGTCGCGCGTGGTCTTGAAGCTGAACAGCGAATCGTTCCAGTGATGGACGCTGAGAACTTTTTCGGGCGCGACGCTGGCCATGGCAGTAATCCGGTTGAAAGGCGATGGTGCATTTATAGCGCCGCAGCGCACCATAACTCAACAAACCAAATAACAATGTTTCGATAACCTGTGGTTATCCCGCTTCCGGTGCGCGACGGTACGACAGATGACGCGCCAGCGTCGCCACCAGTTCCCCGGCCTGGAAGGGTTTGCTGATGAAATCGTCCATGCCGGCGTCGCGGCAGCGGGCGCGATCCTCGTCCAGCGCGTTGGCCGTGATTGCGACGATGGGCACCTGCTGCCAGTGCGGATCGCCCAGCGCGCGAATGCGGCGCGTCGCCTCCAGCCCGTCCATGACCGGCATCTGCATGTCCATCAGCACCAGATCGAAGTGACGCTCGCCGCAGGCCGCCACTGCCTGCCCGCCGTCGGCCGCCTGGGTGATGCGCACGCCGTGGCGCGACAGCAGGCGACCGAGCAGCACCTGGTTGACCGGCGTGTCCTCGGCGATCAGCACGTCGGCATCGCGCAGCGCGGCCGCGTACGTGGATGCCGCGTCGTCCGGCCGCGCCGCGGCGTCCTCGGTCGGTGCGGCCGGCAGCGGCAGTTCGACGCGGAAGGTGCTGCCGCGGCCCGGCGTACTGTCCAGCGTGATCGTACCGTGCATCAGCGCAACCAGCCGCGACACGATGGACAGGCCCAGCCCGGTGCCGCCATAGGTGCGCGTGGTCGATGAATCCGCCTGCGAGAAAGGCATGAACACCAGCGCCTGCTTGTCGGACGCGATGCCGATGCCGGTGTCGGCGACCGACAGCGCGATCCGCCCCTCGCCCGCCCCCTCGACATTCACCGTCACGCCGCCGTGGGCGGTGAACTTCAGCGCATTCGACACCAGATTCGACAGTATCTGCCGCAGCCGCAGCGGGTCGCCGGTGACGATGGCGGGCAGCGCCGGCGCCACCTGCCAGCGCAGCGCAATGTCCTTGCCTGCTGCTTGCGACGAGAAGATGGCCAGAGTTTCGGCGACCAGCGTTTCGAGGCTGAAGTCGACCGCTTCGAGCTGCAGCTGGCCGGCGTCGACCTTCGAGTAGTCGAGGATGTCGTTCAGGATGCCCATCAGGCTGTCGGCGGACGATTTCACCCAGCCGAGGTGCTCGCGCTGCTCGTCGCTGAGCGGTTCCGACAGCACCATGTCCGTCATGCCGATGATGCCGTTCATCGGCGTGCGGATTTCGTGGCTCATGGTGGCGAGGAAGGCCGCCTTGGCGCGGCTGGCCGCCTCGGCTTCGTCACGCGCACGGCGCAGTTCGTCGGCCGCCGCACGCGCCGCCGACACGTCCTCACTGAGCCACATGCAGCCGATCTCGCGACCGTCGCCATCGCGCACGGTAAAGCTGCGCTGTGTCAGCGTACGGCCATCGGCCAGCAATATCTCCCGCTCGCCGCGGTGAGGGCAGAACACCGTCGTCGCCGCGCCGGACGACAGCCGCGCGGCACACATCGCTTCGACCGCCTGCAGCGCACAGCCGTCCGGCGGACGACCGGCGTCGAGCGCCCACACCTGCGCCAGCTTGTCGTTCGCGTACAGCACCCGGTTCTCGTGGTCGGCCAGCAGCACGCCGATGTCCATCGCGTCGAGCAGGGCTTCGAGCCGACCGTTCGCCTCGGACGCGATGCGCGCCAGACCGTGCTCCTTCTCGTGCAGCGCCTGCAGTTCGCCGATGCGCTCCCGGATCGCCGCCGACATCGCGTTGAAGGCGCGGCCAAGCTGGCCGACCTCGTCCTCGCCTTCGGCGACCGGCGCGGGCGTCAGCGCGCCGTGCGCAACCTCTTCCGCCGCATGCGTAAGCCGCAGCAACTGGCGTGTCAGCCACAGACCGAGACCGGTGAGCAGCGCGATCGACAGCAGCAGCTCACCCGCAGCGATACCGATGCCCTGCAGCAGCAGCTGGCGGTTGGCGCTGCGCAGCGCCGACATGTCGAGACCGAAATGCAGCTGACCGAGCGGCTGCCCGGCCAGCGCCACCGGCGTGACCAGGTCGTAGATCGGAGGATCCTCCTCGACCGACAGGTCGAAGCGCTCGTCGGTCTGCGGTACCGGCGCCTCGCGCGACCAGCCGCTGTGCGCGACGACTTGGCCGCCGCTGTCGCGCAGGATGAGATAGGCGATGCCCTGACTGGATCGACTTTCGTCCAGCACCGCCTGCATCGTCGCGTAGTCGCTCTGCGCCATCGGCGCCACCAGCGCCGCGTTCAGGATGGGCACGATCTGCTGCGCGTGACGCTCAGCCTGCTCGGTCATGTGGGTGCGCTGCAGGCGCACGCTGTTGCTCACCAGCAGCGTCAGCATGACCGCCTCGACGACGATGGCGGCGATCAGCAGACGGCCGCGCACCGAGCGCCGCAGCCGGAAATCGAACAGCCGGCTCACAGTGCGGACTTCTTCAACTGTTCGCGCACCTCGGCAGCATAGGGCACCATCGCATCGAGTTCGCCGGAGCGCAGCGGGCGGTAGCCTTCAAGCTTGTAACGGGCGAAGTAATCGACGCCGGCCGGCGTTTCGGCAAACGACCACAACGCCGTCTCGATCGCGGCCGCGCGTGCGGCCTCGACCTGATTGAGCAGATAGACGCGGCCGACCATGGCCGGACTGTCGGTCAGCAGCCGCAGTCGCGTACGCACCTCGGGCGCCAGGCCCTGAAAGTTGGCAAGCGACATCGTGCCGGCGCTGACTTCGCCATTCAGCAGCAACTGCGCCACGCTGTCGGCGGCACTGACGTATCGAACGGTGACGTCGGCCGCGCCGTGCTCGCTCATCCAGCGCAGCCCCCAGAGCGTGACCAGCGATGACGGACTGAGCCCGGCCACCGCGCTGCCGGCAAGGTCGCGTGCGGATTTCGCCCGGCTTCCGGCCGCGACGGCGACGACTGCACGGAAGGGCGCGCGGTAGGTCAGCAGCGGCCGGTAACGCGCATCAGCGCGCAGCATTTCGGCCTGATGTCCGGTCGTGATGACCAGCGCGTACTCCTGGTTCAGCGCCCGGCGCGCGAACTCGGTGAAGTCCGGCGCAGTAACGATGGCAACGGGCGTGCTGAGCGTCTTCTGCAGATGCTGCCGCAGCGGTTGGTACATTTCGATGATGACGCGCGAACTGGTGTGCGGCGCCACGCCGATGCGGAACAGCGGCGCGTCCTGCGCAAGCGCAAGCGCCGGAATGAAACAGGCAAGGGACAGCAGCAGACGAGTGAGGGCGAGGAACATCCGGGCAGACGAGACGGCAATGGGTACCTCGGCATTAACGGATCGCGCCGTCGCCCCTTGAATGGCTGGTGCACCACAACATCATCACAACACACTGTTTAACAATGATTTTTCCAGAAAGCGTTGGTGACTCGAAGCGTGTTCAGCCGCGCAGCCAGGCCATCAGTCCGCCATAGCAGGCCGCATGCGAGAAGCGGTCGCGGGCGTATGCGTGGGCGGCGCGTGCGTAGCGCCGGCGCAGCGGCAGATCGTCGAGCAGCGTGCGGCAGGCGTCAGCAAAGGCAGCGGCTTCGTCGGCCAGCAGAAAGGCCTCGCCGGCGCCATCCTCCAGGCCGCGCGCGCCTTCGCGCGTGGTGACCACGGGCAGACCGGCGGCGAGCGCCTCGACCGTCTTGATCTTCAGCCCGGAGCCCCAGCGCACCGGGTTGATGGCGATGTCCACGCCGCTCCACAGCACCTCGATGTCGGGAACGAAGCCGCGCGCGCGGATGCCGTCCGGCAACGGCTGCGGCAGCAGCGCGGCGATGTGCCCGGCCACCTGCAGCTCGGCGCGCTCGGCGGACAGCGCCGGCCACACGTCATCGATGAACCACTGCAGGCCGTGCCGGTTCGCCACCCACTGGCTGGCCGCGTAGCCGATCACACGCGAATCCGGCCTCACCGGCTGCGCCGGCAGCACGACCGGGTGCGGCACGCACAACGCCCGCTCGCCGAGCGCGGCGGCAACGCGCGCGTGATCGTCCGGCTGGATCAGCAGCACGCGGTCGTAGTGACGCAGGAAGCCGAGCTCGCGTTCGAAATCCAGCGCCTCCTCGACCGCGACGCCCACGCTCGCGCGCGACGCGGCGTTGTCGCTGACCAGGTCGTGCGTGTCCATCACCAGCCGGATGCCATCCGGCACCGCCAGCCGCAGGAAATCGAGTTGCAGCCGCGACAGCAGCACGCAGTCCGGCGCGATCTGCCGGCACATGCCGCGCAACCCGCTCACCAGTGCGGCGCGTTCCGGCCTCGCGGTATCGCCGACCGCGAGGCGGTAGCGATGCCGGCTGCGCTCGACAAAGGGCCGGGTGGCTGCGTCCGGCTGCTCGGGGAAGAACACGGTCAGTTCGCAGACCTCGGCCAGTGCATCGATCAGCGCCGCGGTGCGCGCCGCTTCGCCGTTGCCGGGGCGCCAGTAGCGACTGCGGGTGACGAATATCAGTTTCGGTCGGCTCATCGGAGGCACATCGGGGAAGATGAAGGGACGGAAGGTGAAGGGACGGATAGAATTCCGCTTTTACCCGATTCTGCAGGAGCTTCCATGCCCGCCTACCGTTCCCGTACCTCGACCCACGGCCGCAACATGGCCGGCGCCCGCGCGCTGTGGCGCGCCACCGGCATGAAGGACGGCGATTTCGGCAAGCCCATCATCGCCATCGCGAACAGCTTTACGCAGTTCGTGCCGGGCCACGTGCACCTGAAGGACCTCGGCCAGATGGTCGCCCGCGAGATCGAGAAAGCCGGCGGCGTGGCCAAGGAATTCAACACCATCGCGGTCGATGACGGCATCGCGATGGGCCACGGCGGCATGCTGTACTCGCTGCCGTCGCGCGACCTGATCGCCGACAGCGTCGAATACATGGTGAATGCCCACTGCGCCGACGCGCTGGTGTGCATCTCGAACTGCGACAAGATCACCCCGGGCATGCTGATGGCCGCCATGCGGCTGAACATCCCCACCGTGTTCGTGTCCGGCGGCCCGATGGAAGCGGGCAAGGTGAACTGGGGCCAGAAAATCATCGCCGTCGATCTGGTCGACGCCATGGTCAAGGGTGCCGACACCAACTGTTCGGACGAGGAGTCCGAAGCTTACGAGCGCAGCGCCTGTCCGACCTGCGGCTCCTGCTCCGGCATGTTCACCGCCAATTCGATGAACTGCCTGACCGAAGCACTGGGCCTCAGCCTGCCGGGCAACGGCTCGGTACTGGCCACCCACGCCGACCGCAAGGCGCTGTTCCTGCGCGCCGGCCAGCTGGTCGTCGAACTGTGCCGCAAGTACTACGAAGGCGACGACGCCTCGGTGCTGCCGCGCTCGATTGCCAGCTTCAAGGCCTTCGAGAACGCGATGACGCTCGACGTGTCGATGGGCGGCTCGACCAATACCGTGCTGCATCTGCTGGCCGCGGCGAAGGAAGCCGGCGTGCATTTCACGATGGCCGACATCGACCGCATCTCGCGCCACGTGCCCTGCCTGTCCAAGGTGGCGCCGGCCAAGTCGGACGTGCACATGGAAGACGTGCACCGCGCCGGCGGCATCATGGCCATCCTCGGCGAACTTGACCGCGCCGGCCTGATCCATCGCGACCTGCCGACCGTGCACAGCGCCACGCTGGGCGAGGCGCTCGACAAGTACGACATCGTGCGCACCGAGGACGAGGCCGTCCGCACCTTCTACCGTGCCGCGCCCGGCGGCATTCCGACCCAGGTCGCCTTCTCGCAGGACCGCCGCTACCCGGAACTGGATCTCGACCGCGAGAACGGTGTCATCCGCAACAAGGAACACGCCTTCAGCCAGGACGGCGGGCTGGCCGTGCTGTACGGCAACATCGCCGAGCGCGGCTGCATCGTGAAGACGGCCGGCGTCGATGACTCGATCCTGAAGTTCTCCGGCCCTGCAAAGGTGTTCGAGAGCCAGGACGACGCGGTCGCCGGCATTCTCGGCGATCAGGTCAAGCCGGGCGAGGTCGTGGTGATCCGCTACGAAGGTCCGAAGGGCGGTCCGGGCATGCAGGAAATGCTGTATCCGACCACCTATCTGAAGTCCAAGGGCCTGGGCAAGGCCTGCGCACTGCTGACCGACGGCCGCTTCTCCGGTGGCACCTCCGGCCTGTCGATCGGCCACGCCTCGCCGGAGGCGGCCCAGGGCGGGCTGATCGCACTGGTCAAGGACGGCGACGTGATCGAGATCGACATCCCGAACCGCACCATCCACCTCGCGGTCGATGACGCCGAACTGGCGCACCGTCGCGAAGCGGAAGAGGACCGCGGCGCCGCAGCCTGGACGCCACACGCGCGGGAACGCGTCGTGTCAGCCGCGCTGCAGGCCTATGCGCTGATGACCACCAGCGCCGACACCGGCGCCGTGCGCGACCTGAGCCAGCTGCGCCGCTCTTGAGCGCAGGCCCGACGCCGGGCCGCATCGCCGCCCTGACCGCGGCGGCGATGCTGGCCTTCGCCGCCAATTCGGTGCTGAACCGCCTGGCGCTGGCCGATACCGCGATCGACGCCGCCAGCTTCACGCTGGTGCGCATCGCCGCCGGCGCCCTGGTGCTGTGGGCGCTGGTCCGTCGCCAGCAGGACGGGCGACTGGCGGGCGACTGGGCGGGCGCAGCCGCGCTGTTCGTCTATGCCGCCGCCTTCTCCTACGCCTACCGCGAACTGTCCGCCGGTACCGGCGCGCTGCTGCTGTTCGGTACCGTGCAGGTAACGATGATAGGCACCGGCCTGCTGAAGGGTGAACGGCTGCGCGCGCTGCAGACCGTGGGGCTGCTGCTGGCGCTGGCCGGGCTGGGCGTGCTGCTGGCACCCGGCGTCAGCGCACCACCGGCCGAGGCCGCTATCCTGATGGCGCTGGCCGGTATTGCCTGGGGCGTTTATTCGCTGCGCGGCCGGCGCGCCCGCGGCACGCCGCTGGCGATGACCGCCGGCAACTTCGTGCGCGCGGTGCCGATGGCGATCGGTCTGTCGATGATTGCCGCTGCCGACGCGCGCATCGATGCGCTGGGCTTCGTCTATGCGGCGCTGTCCGGCGCACTGGCGTCCGGCGTCGGCTATGCCATCTGGTACAGCGCGCTGCGCGGTCTCTCCGCAACGCAGGCGGCCAGCGTGCAGCTGTCGGTGCCAGTGATCGCGGCCATCGGTGGCGCGCTGCTGCTGTCCGAAGCGCTGACGCTGCGCCTGCTGCTGGCCTCGGTCGCGACGCTGGGCGGCATCGCACTGGTGGTGACGACCGGCCGCAACAGACCCTAGCGCGCCGCGACTGCCTGCACGCGCGCCGCGTGCACCGCCTGTGCGATCGCCGGGCCGGACACCTTGCCCGACGCCGCCAGCCGGCTCGCGATGGCGCCCGCATCGACCGAGCGGAACGCCTCCGCGGCCGAGCGCACCCGCTCTGCCTGCGGATAGCCCGCCTCGTCACGGCCGGGGCGGCTGCGCGCGTCGGCTTCGCAGGCGAGCAGGATGTCGGCCAGCCGCTCCGGCTTGCGCATCACGTCCAGCCGCTCCAGCAGCTTCACCATGGTGTCGGCACGCAGCTCGGCGGCGCGGTGCACATTGGTGTGTTCCTGCGCCACCATCCGCGCGATGTCGGCGATATCGACCGGCACGCGCAGCCGCTCTGCCAGCTCGCGCGCCAGCTTCGCGCTGCGCGCCTCGTGCGCGATGTGGCGCGGCCATTCCTCCTTCGGCGTCGTGCCCTTGCCAAGGTCGTGCGCCACCAGCGCCCAGCGCGCCGCCAGCGAAGCGCCGTGCGCGGCCGCCCAGTCCAGGCACTGCATCAGGTGGATGCCGGTGTCGATCTCCGGATGGTGCTGCGGCGGCTGCGGCACGCCGAACAGCGCGTCCACCTCCGGCAGCACGACGCGCAGCGCGCCGCACTCGCGCAGCACTTCGATCATGCGCGAGGGCTTCGCCTCCATCAGCCCGCGCGACACTTCCTGCCACACGCGCTCGGCCACCAGTGCATCGACCTCGCCGCAATCCACCATGTCGCGCATCAGCGCCACCGTTGCCGGCGCCACCGTGAAGTCGTGGAAGCGCGCAGCGAAGCGGGCCAGCCTGAGTATCCGCACCGGGTCTTCCGCGAAGGCGGCGCTGACGTGGCGCAGCACGCGCGCGGCGATGTCGGCGCGGCCATTGCACGGGTCGATGAGCGTGCCGTCGTCGGCGCGTGCGATCGCGTTGATCGTGAGGTCGCGCCGCTGCAGGTCCTGCTCCAGCGTCACCGTACGGTCGGCGTGGAACACGAAGCCGCGGTAGCCGGGCGCGGTCTTGCGCTCGGTGCGCGCCAGCGCGTGTTCCTCGTGCGTCTGCGGGTGCAGGAAGACCGGAAAATCGCGGCCGACCGGCGTGTAGCCGGCGGCCACCATGTCTTCCGGCGTGGCGCCGACGACCACCCAGTCGCGGTCGCCGGCCGGCAGCCCCATCAGCTCGTCACGGACCGAGCCGCCGACGCGGTAGATCTTCATCTATCTGTGCGCTTTCGAGCGCGCATGCTCGAAGCGGTCGGTCGGGCGAAAATCGGCCAGGCAGGCGTCGATCTCGCTCTCCAGCGCCAGCGGGACGAAATCGAAAGGCAGCGTGCAGCCGGTATCGCACACGCTGTCGACCTGCATCGAGCGCAGGTTGTCGCGCGACATCAGCGTCGGCCCCGGCGCCAGTTCCAGCGCCAGCGCCTGCAGCGACGCCAGCGGACCGGGCAGGCCGATGACGCAGCGTTCGGCGCCGATGGCGCGGCCGGTCATCTTCACCAGTTCGCGCATCGTGTAGACCTTGGGGCCGCACAGCGCATAGGTCTGGCCGACCGCCGTCTCGTCGCCCAGCGCATGCACGATGCAGCGCGCGACGTCGCGTGCCGCGACCGGCTGGTAGCGGGTGTCGGCACCGGCCAGCGGGAACACCGGGAACATCTTCAGCAGACCTGCGAACATCGACAGGAAGCACTTGCCGTCGCCATACACCAGCGACGGACGGAATATCGTCCAGTCCACGCCCCCGGCGCGGATGGCCGCCTCACCGGCCGCCTTGGAGCGCAGATACTCCGACGGCGCCCCCTCGGACGCGCCGAGCGCACTGACCTGGATGAGCTGCTGCACGCCTGCCGCCTTCGCCGCGGCGGCGATGGCCTTGGGCAGCGCCACGTGCGCACGCTCGAAGTCGCGGCCCCAGGGACTGCCGCCGCGCGAGTGCAGGATGCCGACGAAATTGACCACGGCGTCGACGCCGGTCATCAGACGCGCCAGCGTGGCCGGGTCGTGCACGTCGGCCTCGACCACGTCGATCGTCGGCAGCAGGATCAGATGCCTGGCGCGGTCGCGGCGGCGCGTCGGCACGATGACGCGCACGTCGCGGGCGGCCAGCTGGCTGGCGACGTGGCTGCCGATGAAGCCGGCGCCACCGATCAGGAGGACGGTTTTCGGAAACATGGATGCACTCCGGGTCTGTTGTTCGAGACTCTGTTTCTGGATCAGATCGGATCGTCCGGCAGCGCGCCGGGACCGGGCTGTATGGTGCCGAGGCGCTGCTTGAGCCCCACCTCCTTGCGGCCGAACACGAGGTTGTACATGACTGCGTTGGCCATCACCTTCTTCACGTAGTCGCGCGTTTCGGTGAACGGAATGGTTTCGGCGTAGATGGCGCCTTCCAGCGGTTTGGCAGCACGCCACTTCTTGGCGCGCCCCGGCCCGGCGTTGTAGCCGGCACTGGCCAGCACCGGATGGTCGTCCAGGCTGTCCAGCACCAGACGCATGTAGCTGGTGCCGAGCAGCAGATTGGTGTCGGTGTCGGCGATCTGCGACGGCTGGTAGCCGTTCAGACCGATCTTCTTCGCCACCCATTTGGCCGTCGCCGGCATCACCTGCATCAGGCCCTGGGCGCCGGCCGACGACTTCGCGTTCATGATGAAGCGGCTTTCCTGCCGCATCAGGCCGTACACCCAGCTCAGATCGAGCGCGCGCGCCTGCACGTGCGGTTCGACTTCGCTGCGCATCGGCGCCAGATAGCGCAGCGCGTAGTCGTGCTCGGCCACCGTGCGGTCGGCGCTGGCGATGGCGCGGTCCCACAACGACTTCTTCACCGCGAAATGGGCGACCGCCAGCAGTGTGCGGTCGTCCGCCTCGCGGATGGCCCAGTTCCACTCGCGCAGCGCCTCGGTCCGCAGATCGAGCGCAAACAGCTTGAGCGCGCGCTGGATGGCCGGCATCAGTTCGGCGCGACGGATGTCCTCCGGCGACGGCTCGGCTGCCTGTGGCGGCAGCTGGTAGGGCTGGCCCAGTTCCTCGCGCGCCAGAAGACCGTAGAAGTTCGGCTGGTCGGCAATGCGGCGGTAGTGTTCACGCGCCTGATCGACGTGACCGGTCGCGCCGCGTGCGCGCCCACCCCAGTAGATCCATTCCGGCTTCGACGCCAGCGCTTCGGGCATGCGCTCAACGATGTCGCGCAGCACCTTCCACTTGCCGTCGCGCATCGCGGCGCGCGCGCACCAGGCGAACACCTCGTCGCCATCCATCGCGTCGTCGGCCGAGCGGCACCACTGCAGCGCGCGCGGGTCGTGCCGCATCGCGCCCTGCCAGCCGAGCTGACCGAAGGCGTAGGCGCGTTCCTGCGGACTCAGACGGGCGGCGATCACCTCCAGGCTGCGCTCGGCCGCACGCACGTCGTTGCGCGCCATGCGGGCGACCGCCATTAGCGCCAGCTCGCGGCCGCGGCGGGTGATCGAAAAGTTGGCCGGCTGGCGGACCAGCCAGCGCGCCGGATTGGCGACGATGTCGTCGAGCACCCGGCCCGGCCGTTCGGCCGCCGGCAGCAGATCCAGCACGCTGCTCGCCTGACCCGGCCGCTTCGCCTCCATCTGCCGGCGCGCACGCGCCCAGACCTCGTCCTCGCTCAGACGGCCGGCGTCGAACAGCGCGGCGAACACCGGGTTGCAGGCCGACGGGGCGTCGTCCAGCGTGTCCCACAGCGCGCGCGCCTCATCGACTGCCGCGGCGTCGCCCGCCACCATGCCGGCACGCGCGGCGTGACAGCGCAGGTCGTTCTCGGGCGACGGATTCTTCAGTGGCAGCTTCGCGTATTCGGTGCGGTAAGCCGCCCACTGCTCGGTCTTCGCCAGCTGGCGCAGCCAGTCGCTGCGCAGACGTTGCGCAACCACCGTGTCGGCATTGCGTTCGAGGAACACCGCAATGCTGTCCGGCGACGCGCGGTCGATGTCCATGCGCAGCCGGTAGTAATCGATGTAGGACGCCAGCGGGTGGGACTGCAGGCCGGCGGCGTGGCGTTCGAAGGCCTGGCGGTTGCCGGCGGCAAAGGCGTCGCGCGCGGCGAGGAAGGCCGCGTCGTCATTGGCGTGCGCGACGGCAGCGACAGTCATGCAGGCGCCGATGAACAGCGTGCGGACGGTGTGAAGCGGGAATCGTGTGGGCATCTGCTAGTGTTTCCGGGTTTGCACGAATGATACCGCCCGCGCATGAATGTTCCCGATGATCGCGCACGCCGCAAGGCGCTGCGACTCGAACTGGTCGGCCGCCGCCTGGCCATGGACCCGGCCACCCTGGCGCCGCTGCACGCCGCGCTGAACGAAAGGCTGGAGGCGCTGCTGACCCGTCTGGCGCCGCGCTCGATCGGCTTCACCTGGCCCTATCGCGGCGAATTCGACGCGCTGCCACTGATGCGCCGCTGGCTGGCGGCCGACCCGGCGCGCTGGGCCGCGCTGCCGGTGGTGGGCGAAAAGGGCCAGCCGATGAGCTTCCGCCGCTGGGCGCCGGAGACCGCAATGGCGACCGACCGCTACGGCATCCCCTATCCGGCCGAGGGCGAACCGGTGGTGCCCGAACTGCTGCTGATCCCGTGCAACGGTTTCGACGCGCGCGGCTACCGGCTGGGCTACGGCGCCGGCCATTACGACCGCACGCTGGCCGCGCTCGAACCGACGCCGCTGGCCGTCGGCGTGGCGATCGAGGATGGCCGCCTCGACGACCTGCAACCACAGCCGCACGACCTGCCGATGGACTGGATCGTCACCGAAGCCGACACCTTCCCGTCGCACCGCTGAGCGGCCCGGCAGCGCGCCGCCGGCCGTCTATGCTGGAAGCAGTCCCGACCTGATCGCGCGCCTGCTTGCAGCGAGGTGCGTGCCTGCAAGGCCCTGCACGGAGGAGGACGGCATGAAACGCATCTATTTCCTGGTACCCGGCATCGACACCGCACGCACCGTGGTCAACGACATGCTGGTGGCGCGCATTCCCGAGAAGCACATCCACATCCTGGCGCGGCGCGGTACGCCACTGGAGGAATTGCCGGAAGCGACCATGCTGCAGAAGTCCGACTTCTCGCCAGCGGTGCAGCGCGGACTGGCCATGGGCGGCAGCGTCGGCATACTCGGCGGACTGATCGGACTGGCGCTGTCGCCGGGCGCAGCGGTAATCGCCGGCGGCATCCTGCTGGCCTCCGGCCTGGGCGGCGCCGGTGCCGGCGCCTGGGTCGGCGGCATGGTCGGGCTGACCGCCGGCAATACGCACCTGAAGGCCTTCGAGGATGCGATCGAACAGGGCCAGATGCTGGTCATGCTCGACGTACCGCGCGCGCGGGTCGAGGAAATCACCGAACGGGTACGCGCCCTGCATCCGCAGGTGCAGCCACACGGCGCCGACCCGGACATTCCGGTGTTTCCGTAGGCGAAAAAAAACCGGGCCGCGCTGGCCCGGTTCTGTGCGTCCTGCGGACGCTTACTTCTCCATCACCTTCTTCAGGTTCTCAAGACCGCTCTTGTAGACGCCGGTCACCGCGGTCAGCGCGGCTTCGTCGTCTTCTCCCTTCGGGGGGTCGTTGTTCATGTACTTGCGATAGAAGGCGCCGCGCCATTCGACCACCGAGGTGCCGCCGTCGCCGGCCTTCACCGTCAGATTGGAACTGTAGTTGGTCACCGGCAGCGCGCCGCCGTCCTTGGCGCGATAGGAGAACTTCTTCGCCGCCGGATCGATGGACTCCAGCGTCTCCACCAGTTCGCCGCCGCCCTTGAGCTTCAGCGTACGCACCGAGCCGACGTTGCTGCCATTGGTGGCGGTGCTGCTCTCGACCGCCGGATGCCAGCCCTGCAGCTGGGTGAAATCGCTCACCTTGGCCCACACCGCATCCGGGCTGGCCTTGATGGTGATGGTTTCGAACGCCTTCTGGCGGGTCGGGCCGTGCGCGTGGGCGAACGATGCCGCCAGCGACGCGGCCAGCATCATGACGAATGCCGATACAAAACGCATGGGTTGAATCTCCTCGTTGTCAGAATGGTTGGGTTGAAAAGTCGGCGACGAAAAAAGGCGGTGAAGATAGCGGCAAGCACGGTCGCGATCAACGTGCCGCCGCAGGCTTGTGCATGAAGCGCCCGAATCCGCGCGGGTTGCGCCCGAGTTCGATGCTGCCCAGCGACTGTCCGGTCCGCGCGTCGTACACGCCGACCAGATCGTCCATCCAGCTCACGACCAGCAGTTTAGTGCCGGCCACCGCGACGCCCTCGGGATAAACGACCGAGGGCCAGGTCGCGATGACGCGCCGTTCGACGGTGTCGATGACCGATACGCTGTCGCCCTTCTGGTTGGTCACGTAAGCGCGCGCGCCGTCGTCCGAGAAAGCGATGCCGTACGGCGCCTTGCCGACCGGCAGTGTAGCGACCGTGCGTGACTGTGCGAGGTCGACCACCGACACGTCGTCGCTCCACACGTTCAGCGCGTACAGCGTGCGACCGTCCGCCGACAGTTCGAGCGCGAACGGATGGTTGCCAACGGCAATGACGCCGGTCTGCTTCATCGCATCGAGGTCGAGCACCCCGACCGCGTTGTCGTCGCGGTTGGCGACGTAGGCGGTGCGGCTGTCGGGCGACGCCACCAGTCCGGCCGGCGCATTGCCGACCGCGATCTCGCCGAGCGCGGCGTGGCTCGCCGCGTCGAACACCAGCACGCGGTGCGAGAACCAGTCGGCCACCAGCACGCGCCGGCCGTCCGGCGTGACGGTGATGCCGACCGGGCTGCGACCGGCCTTCATTTCGCCCACCACCGCGCGGCTTGCCAGATCGATCACGGTGATCGTCGCGCTGTCCGGTGCGCTGACGAAGGCCTTGCCGGCCGCCTCGCTGACCCATACACCGGCCGGCGACTTGCCGGCTGGCAGCCGGGCGACGATGGTCGAGGCGTCGACGTCGACCACCGTCACCTCGTGCGAGCCCTGGTTCGTGATGTAAGCCAGCGGCCCGGCCGAGGCACAGGTCGCGGCGGCGCACAGCGCCAGCAGGACGGCGAAGCGCCTCATCCGAGGAAGAGCTTGTACGCCGGGTTGGCGGTTTCCTCGCGCCAGGAATAGCCCAGCGTGTCGAGGAAGCGCTGCAGCGCCTCGGCATCGCCCGGCGGCACCTGCATGCCGACCAGCACGCGGCCGTAATCGGCGCCGTGGTTGCGGTAGTGGAACAGGCTGATGTTCCAGTCACGGCTCATCGATTCGAGGAATTTCATCAGCGCCCCCGGACGCTCCGGGAATTCGAATCGATACACCTGTTCGTGACCGACGTCGGGACTGCGGCCGCCCACCATGTAGCGCACGTGCAGCTTGGCCATTTCGTCGTCGGTCAGATCCAGCGCCGGGTAGCCGTTGGCGGCGAGGTGATTCACCAGCTCGGCGGCCTCGGCGCGGCCCGATACCTGCACGCCGACGAAGGCGTGCGCCTCTTTCGCGTCCTTGTAGCGGTAATTCAGTTCGGTGATGTTGCGACGGCCGAACAGCGACACCAGTTCGCGATAGGCACCCGGGCGCTCCGGCAGCGTCACCGCCAGCACCGCCTCGCGCGATTCGCCGATTTCGGCACGCTCGGCGACGAAGCGCAGGCGGTCGAAATTCATGTTGGCGCCGCTGGCCACGGCGACCAGGGTCTTGCCTTTCACGTTGTTGCGCGCCGCCCAGGCCTTGGCCCCGGCCACCGCCAGCGCACCGGCCGGTTCCAGGATGGAGCGGGTGTCCTCGAACACGTCCTTGATCGCGGCGCAGATGGCGTCGGTATCGACCAGCACCATTTCGTCGACGTACTGCTGCGCCAGCCGGAAGGTTTCCTCGCCGACCAGCTTGACCGCGGCGCCATCGGCGAACAGCCCGACGCTGTCGAGCTGGATGCGCCTGCCCGCCTTCAGCGACTGCGCCATCGCGTCGGCGTCCGACGCCTCGACGCCGATGATGCGGGTGTTCGGGCGCAGCCGCTTGATGTAGGCCGCCACACCGGCGATCAGCCCGCCGCCGCCGACGCAGCAGAACACGGCGTCGATAGGCTTCGGGTGCTGGCGCAGGATTTCGACGCCTATCGTGCCCTGACCGGCGATCACGTCCGGGTCGTCGAAGGGATGCACGAAGGTGAGGCCCTGCTCGGCTTCGAGCTTGCGGGCGTGCGCGTAGGCCTCGTCGTAGGATTCGCCAGCCAGCACCACCTCGCCGCCGCGCGCCGCCACGGCGTCCACCTTGATGCGCGGCGTCGTCGTCGGCATCACGATGACCGCACGGCAACCCACCTTGGCCGCCGACAGCGCCACGCCCTGGGCGTGGTTGCCTGCCGACGCGCAGATGACGCCACGCGCGCGCGCCTCGTCCGACAGCTGGGCGATCTTGTTGTAGGCGCCGCGCAGCTTGAACGAGAACACCGGCTGCATGTCCTCACGCTTGAACAGTACGGTGTTGCCGATGCGCCGCGACAGGTTCGGTGCGGCATCGAGCGGCGTTTCGACCGCGACGTCGTACACTTGCGCGTTGAGGATTCTTTCGAGGTAGTCGGTTTGCATGATGAGGACACAGCGCAGCCCGCACCGGCGCCGGAATGGCCGATGCGCAAGCACGCAAGCCTAGCAGCGCGCACAGCCCGGGGGCAAATCGCGCCCGGTACGGACGCGCGCTGAGCATGGATTTCATGCCCGGGGCCGAAGCCAGCCTGGCCGGACTGACGCTCGCCAGCTTCCTGTCGGCCACCGTGCTGCCCGGCGGCTCGGAAGCGGCGCTGCTGGCCGTGCTCGCCACCCACCCGGAACAACGCGACGCCGCGCTGCTGCTGGCCACCGCCGGCAACACCGCCGGCGGCATGGTGAGCTACGCGATGGGGCGCTTCATCCCGCGCAAGGAACTGCCGGGCCGGCTGGCGCTGGTGCAGACACACGGCACGACGGCGCTGCTGCTGTCCTGGGTGCCGCTCATCGGCGACGCACTGTGCATCGCCGCAGGCTGGCTGCGCCTGCCGCCGCTGCGCAGCGCAGTCATGATGGCGATCGGCAAAGGCGCGCGCTATCTCGCCATCGCCGGGCTGATGGCATGAAGAACAGTCGCCACGCCACCCATCTCGCCCGCCACCTCGCGCTGCTGTGGACGCTGCTGATCGCCTACGCCAGCCTGCATCCGCTGGGCGACTTCCGCGAAGGGGGCGGCGACCTGCTCGGCTTCCTGAGCGCGCCTTGGCCGCGCTACTGGACGCGTTTCGACGTGATCGCCAATGCGCTCGGCTACCTGCCGCTGGGCTTCCTGCTGGTGCCGGCCGCGTCGCCCTGGCTGCGCCGTCTGCCGGCCTTCCTGCTCGCCTGCCTGCTGGCGACCGGCCTGTCTATCGGGCTCGAAGTTCTGCAGCACTATCTGCCGACCCGCGTGCCGTCCAATCTCGACGTCGCGTCGAATGCCCTGGGCGCCGCCTGCGGCGCACTTCTCGGCGCGCGCTGGGGCGGCATGCTGGGCGATGGCGGCGCGCTGGCGCGCTGGCGCGCGCGCCGCATCGTGCGCGGCCACACCGGCGAATTCGCCCTGGTGCTGCTGGTGCTGTGGTGGCTGGCGCAGATCGATCCGGACACGCCCTTGTTCGGTCTGGGCGATCTGCGCTGGGTGTTCGGCCTCGAAGCACCGGTCGATTTCACCGAGCGGCGCTACCGCGCAGTGGAAATCGGCGCCTGCATCTGCGCCATGGTGAGCGTCGGCGTGATCGGCTGGCACAGCATGCGCGCGCGCAGCTTCTGGCTGCTCGGCTCGACTTTCGTCGTCGCGCTGGCGATCAAGGCCGGCTCCGGCGCGGTGCTGGTGCCGGCCGGCGGTGCCTGGCTGTGGGCCACGCCGGGCGCGCTGGCCGGGCTGGCCGGCGGCGCTGTCGCGCTTCGCGTCGCGCTGTGGCTGCCGGTCACGCTGCGCTTCGGCGTCGCGGCGCTGGCTCTGCTCGCTGGTGTGGCGCTGGTGAATCTGGCGCCCGACAACCCTTACCCGTCGGCGGTGTCCGATGCCTGGCGGGCCGGGCACTTTTTCAATTTCAGCGGTCTGACCCGACTGGCGTCGGCGCTGTGGCCGTATTTCGCGCTGCCTTACCTGATGGCGCTGCAACTGCGCGAAAGCCGCGGCCGCCATGCCGCCCACGATCACCGATAATCACGTCTTTGTCCGCATCCGAACCTCGCATGAGCCACTTCAAGCACCACGTATTCTTCTGCTGCAACCAGCGCGCCGAGGGCGAACAGTGCTGTGCCGCGCTGGGCGCCGCCGCGCTGCGCGACTACGCGAAACAGCGCGTCAAGGCGCTGGGCCTGTCCGGCGAGGGCAAGACCCGGGTAAACATGGCCGGCTGCCTGGACCGCTGCGGCGAAGGCCCCGTCATGGTGATCTACCCGGAGGCGGTCTGGTACACCTACGTGGACCGCGAGGACATCGACGAGATCATCGACGAGCACCTGGTGCACGGCCGCGTCGTCGAACGGCTGAAGGTCTGATGAATACGCGCATCCAGTCGGAACGCACGGTCATCGCCGGCCCGGTCGGCGGCATCGAGGTGCTGGCCGAGCGCCCCGATCACGCCCCGCGCGCGCTCGCACTGATCGGCCACCCGCACCCGCTGTTCGGCGGCACCATGGAGAACAAGGTGGTGGTGACCGTCGCGCGGGCGCTGCGCGAACTGGGCTGCGTCACGCTGCGTTCGCAGTTCCGCGGCGTCGGCGCCACCGAAGGCACGCACGACGAAGGCCGCGGCGAGACCGACGACCAGCTGGTGGTGATCGAGCACGGCCTGAATGCCTATGGCGACCTGCCGGTCATCGTCGCCGGCTTTTCCTTCGGCGCCTTCGTCGCCACGCGCGTCGCCGACCGGCTGGCGGAGAACGGCCGCCCGGTGGCCGGCATGGTGCTGGTCGGCCTGGCCGCCGGCAGCGTCGAGGGCATCCGTCACTACGAGCCGGGCCCGGTGCGCGACGACGCGCTGGTGATCCACGGCGAGCGCGATCAGGTCGTGCCGCTGGCCAATGTGCTGGCCTGGGCGGCGCCGCAGAACCTGCCGGTCGCGGTGCTCGGCGACAGCGGCCACTTCTTCCACGGCAAGCTGCACGTGCTGCGCGTGCTGATAGAACGCTGGTGGCGGGCCACCGCGCCGACCGGGCAATGACCGACGTGCTGCTGGTGCTCACCACGCTGCCGGACGCAGCGACCGCGCAACGCATCGCGCGATCGCTGGTCGAGGCCGGACAAGCCGCCTGTGTCAGCATCGGTGCGCCGGTCCGGTCCATCTACACGTGGCAGGGCGCGATCGAGGAGGCGGACGAAGTGCCACTGGCGATCAAGACCACCGTCGCCGCCTACGACGCGCTCGAATCCGCGCTGCGTGCGCTGCATCCCTACGACCTGCCCGAAATCGTTGCACTGCCGGTGGACCGCGGTCTGCCGGCCTATCTGCAATGGGTGGGCGAAATGACGAATACGTACACGGAAACCCGATGATCCGCATCCTGTATGCCGCGCTGGTCTGGCTGGCGCTGCTGGCCGCCGCACCGCTGCGCGCCGAACCCGAACTGCTGCCGCTGGAACAGGCTTTCCGGCTGTCGGCACAGGTGGTGGACCGCAATACGGTCGAGGTGCACTTCGACATCGCCGATGGCTACTACCTGTACCGCGACAAGCTGGGCTTCGCCGCGGAGCAGGCGGCACTCGGCACGCCGGACATCCCGCCGGGCAAGATGAAGAAGGACGAAATCTTCGGCGATGTCGAAGTCCATCGCGGTCAGTTGCCGATACGCCTGCCGCTGAGCGCGAGCGGCGAGGTGGTGACGCTGAAGGTGGCGTCGCAGGGCTGCGCCGACGCCGGCGTGTGCTACCCGCCGAGCGAACAGACGGTGCTGCTCGACCCGGCACAGCCCGGCGTACGCGTGTGGCCAGCCGGCCTCGACGGCGACAGCGCAGGCGGCGGACTGCTCGACCGGCTGCGCGGCCGCGCCGCTGCAGCCACCTCGTCGCCGGCAACCGACACTCCGGCGGCGACCGACTCGACGGCAACCGGCGCTTCGCAGCCGGATGACGGCTCCTTCGCCGCCGGCCTGCTGCGCGGCGGCAATCTGTGGCTGGTCGCCATCACCTTCTTCGGCTTCGGTCTGGCGCTGAGCTTCACGCCTTGCGTGCTGCCCATGGTGCCCATCCTGTCCGGCATCATCGTCGGCCACGGCGCCGACATTTCGCGCGGCCGCGCGCTCGCGCTGTCGCTCGCCTACGTGCTGGGCATGGCGGTGACCTACGCCATCGCCGGTGTGGCGGCGGGGCTGTCCGGCACGCTGCTGTCGGCGGCGCTGCAGAACGCCTGGGTGCTGGGCGGTTTCGCGCTGGTGTTCGTCGTGCTCGCACTGTCGATGTTCGGCTTCTACGAACTGCAGCTGCCGACCGCACTGCAGTCGCGCCTGTCCGACACGGCCAACCACCGGCGCGGCTCCTACGGCGGCATCGTCGCGATGGGCGCGCTGTCGGCGCTCATCGTCGGCCCCTGCGTCGCCGCGCCGCTGGCCGGTGCGCTGCTCTACATTGCGCAGACCGGCGACGCCGCGCTCGGCGGGCTGGCGCTGTTCGCGCTGGCGCTGGGCATGGGCGCCCCGCTGATCGCGGTCGGCGTGGCCTCGCGCTCGCTGCTGCCGCACACCGGTCCGTGGATGGAAGGCGTCAAGCGCTTCTTCGGCGTGCTGCTGCTGGCCACCGCGATCTGGATCGCGCAGCCGGTGCTGCCGGCCCTGTTGGCGATGCTGGCCTGGGCGGCGCTGCTGATCGCCAGCAGCATCTACCTGCACGCGCTCGACCCGCTGCCGGCGCATGCGAAAGGCTGGCACAAGCTGTGGAAGGGCGTTGGCGTGATCGCGCTGCTGGCTGGCGCCAGCATCCTGATCGGCGCCGCGGCCGGCTCGCGCGACCCGCTGCAGCCGCTGTCGGTGCTGCGCGGCGGTGCGGCGGCGGCCGAGGCGAAACCGGTGTTCGAACCGGTGCGCAGCGTGGCTGAGCTGGAAGCCCGGCTGGCCGCGGCGACGCGCCCGGTCATGCTCGATTTCTACGCCGAATGGTGCGTGAGCTGCAAGGAAATGGAGCGCTTCACCTTCGCCGACCCCAAGGTGGCCGCCCGACTTGCCGGCTTCACGCTGCTAAAGGCGGACGTCACGGCGAACGACGCCGAACATCAGGCGCTGCTGAAACGTTTCGGCCTGTTCGGACCGCCGGGCATCCTGTTCTTCGGCCCCGACGGGCGCGAGATCGACAACGCGCGTACGGTCGGTTTCGTACCGGCCGACGCCTTCGCCGCCGGTCTCGATCGCGTAATCGCTGCCAGCAGCGCGCGCTGATCGCGTAAAATCGCGCATCTTTCCGTTGCGCACCCTTCCCCATGTTTTCCGGCATCGTGGCCGCCGTCGGCCGCATCACCCGCATTGATCCGCTCGAACAGGGCGTCCGTCTGACCGTGGACACCGCCGGACTCGGCCTGAACGACGTCGCACTCGGCGACTCGATCGCCCACAACGGCGTCTGCCTGACGGTGATCGGCATCGACGGCCGCAACGCGCAGTTCGACGTATCGAAGGAAACGCTGAACTGCACCGCCGGCCTCGACGCACCCGGCGAGGTGAACCTGGAAAAGGCGCTGCGCCTGTCCGACCGGCTGGGTGGCCATCTGGTCAGCGGCCACGTCGACGGCGTCGGCACGGTGCGCAGCTTCGAACGCGTCGGCGAATCGCACGAGCTGGTCATCGTCGCGCCCAAGCCGCTGGCCCGCTACATCGCGCGCAAGGGCTCGATCACGGTGCAGGGCGTCAGCCTCACCGTGAATCGCGTGACCGACGTCGAGGATGGCTGCGAATTTTCGATCAACCTGATTCCGCACACGGTACAGGTCACCACGCTCGGCAGCCTGAAGGCAGGCAGCCGGGTCAATCTTGAAATCGACCTCATCGCCCGCTACGCGGAGCGCATGATGGCTGCAGAGGACTGATACAGATGAGCGCACTGGCGCCGGTCAAGGACATCATCGCCGACATCAAGGCCGGCCGCATGGTCATCCTTGTTGACGAGGAAGACCGCGAAAACGAGGGCGACGTGGTGCTGGCCGCCGAGTTCGTGACGCCCGAAGCGATCAATTTCATGGTGAAGCACTGCCGCGGCCTGGTCTGCCTGACGCTGACCGACGAGCGCTGCCGCCAGCTCGGGCTGGAGCAGATGGTGCGCCACAACCGCACGCCGCACGGCACCGCGTTCACCGCGTCGATCGAAGCGGCCACCGGCGTGACCACCGGCATTTCGGCGCACGACCGCGCGCGCACCATCCAGGTGGCGGTGGCGCGCAACGCGAAGCCGGACGACATCGTGATGCCCGGCCACATCTTCCCGCTGACCGCGCAGAAGGGCGGCGTGCTGATCCGCGCCGGTCACACCGAAGCCGGTTGCGACCTCGCCCAGCTGGCCGGCCTGGAGCCGGCGGCGGTGATCTGCGAAATCCTGAAGGACGACGGCACGATGGCGCGGCTGCCGGACCTGATCGAGTTCGCCAAGGAACACGGCCTGAAGATCGGCGCCATCCGTGACCTGATCGCCTACCGCGCCGCCACCGAAGCGCTGGTGCGCGAGGTGTCGAAGCGTGAGGTGCGCAACGCCTACGGCCAGTTCACGCTGCATGGCTTCGAGGACACCACCACCGGCGAAATCCATCTGGCGATGGTGAAGGGCGAAATCGACCCGGACACCGAAACGCTGGTGCGCGTGCATGAGCCGATTTCGGTGCTCGACTTCCTCGACGCCGACAATCCGCGCCACAGTTTCAGCATCGACCGCGCGATGCAGATCATCAACGACGCCGGCAGCGGCGTCATCGTCATGCTGCGCCGGAACGAAACCGACGCCGGCATGCGCGCGCTGCTGATCGACCCTGCCGACGCACCTGCCGCGCGCTGGGACGCCCGTACCTTCGGTGTCGGCGCGCAGATCCTGCGCTCGCTGAACGTGCGCAAGATGCGGCTGCTCGCCAGCCCGCGCAAGATTCCCAGCATGGCCGGCTTCGACCTCGAACTGACCGGCTACCTGCAGCACTGAACACCTCGGACGAGATATCCATGCCCCGCTTCAATGACATTCCCGAAATCGAGGAGAACCTCGACGGCAAAGGCCTGCGCGTCGCCATCGCGATGGCCCGCTTCAATCCGGACATCGGCAACGGCCTGCTGTCGGCCTGCTGCGCCGAACTGCGCAAGCTGGGCGTGGCGCCCGCCGACACGCTGATCGTGACCGTGCCCGGCGCGCTCGAACTGCCGCTGACGCTGCAGCGTCTGGCGCTGTCCGGCAAGTACGACGCACTGGTCGCACTCGGCGCGGTGATCCGCGGCGAGACCTACCACTTCGAGATCGTGTCGAATGAAATGGCGCGCGGCGTGGCCGACATCCAGCTGAAGACCGGCGTGCCGATCGCCAACGGCGTGCTGACCACCGAGGACGACGATCAGGCCATCGCCCGCATGCACGAGAAGGGCGCCGACTGCGGTCGCGCCGCGGTCGAAATGGCGCGCCTGCTCGCCAGACTGACGGATTGACCATGGACGCCAAGCCCGAAGCCCCGCGCAAATCCAGCCGCCGCCTCGCCCGTGAATACGCGGTGCAGGGCATCTATCAGTCGCTGCTTTCGGGCAACGAGGCGCCGGACATCATCGCCCACCTGAGCGAGGACGCCGGCTTTTCCAAGGTGGACCACAAGCTGTTCCGCACGCTGCTGAAAGGCGCGCTGGACAACGCCGAGGCGCTGCGCGCGCAGTTCGGCGCCCACCTCGACCGCAAGGTGGAGGAACTGTCGCCGGTCGAGCACGCCATCCTGCTGGTGGCCACCTTCGAACTGGCCAACATGATCGAGACGCCCTACCGCGTCGTGATCAACGAGGCGATCGAGCTGACCAAGGAATTCGGCGGCGCCGACGGCCACAAGTTCGTCAACGGCGTGCTCGACAAGCTGGCGCCGCAGCTGCGCGCGGTCGAGGTCGAGGCGGCACGCAACCGTCCGCGCGGCTGAGCGCCGTCCGCACGCTGCATACATATATGCGCACGGCGTGCATGGCACTTGCTGCATGAGTACCGACGCCGGATGACGCCCGAGTTCGACCTGATCCGCCGCCACTTCGTGCGGCCGATGCGCGCGGCCGCGCTCGGCCCGGGCGACGACTGCGCTGTCGTCGCACCGTCGCCCGGCCACGAACTGGCAATCACCAGCGACATGCTGGTCGCCGGCACCCACTTCCTGCCGGACACCGACCCGCGACGCCTGGGCTGGAAAGCACTGGCGGTGAACCTGTCGGACGTCGCCGCGATGGGCGCCGTGCCGCGCTGGGTCACGCTGGCGCTGTCGCTGCCGCAGATCGATCACGACTGGCTGGCCGCCTTCGCCGCCGGCTTCTTCGACTGCGCCGATACCTTCGGCGTCGATCTGATCGGCGGTGACACGACGCGCGGCCCGCTCAACCTGTGCGTGACCGCCTTCGGCGAGGTCGCGGCTGGCCGCGCGATACGCCGCAGCGGCGCACGCGTCGGCGACGGCATCTGGGTGTCCGGCCAGCCCGGTCGCGCCGCGCTCGGCCTGGCCGACCTGCTGGGCAAGGTCCGGCTGCACGGCAGCGCACACGACGACTGCGTCGCGGCGCTGGAAGAGCCGCAGCCGCGCGTCGCCCTCGGTGCTGCGTTGCAGGGCCTGGCGACGGCGATGATCGACGTGTCCGACGGCTTGCTGGCCGATCTTGGCCATATCGCCCATGCCAGCGGTCTGGGCGCCGTGGTCGATGACGCAGCGCTGCCCTGGGCGCCACTGCACGCCGCCTGCACCGACGGTAAGGCGGTGCGCGACGCGCTGCTGGCCGGCGGCGACGATTACGAACTGCTGTTCTGCGCACCACCCGAAGCCGACGACGCCCTCGCCGCGCTGTCGATGCGACTGGCGCTGCCCCTCACCCGCATCGGCGCGATGCAGTCCGGCGACGGCGTGCGCCTGGTCGACGCCGCCGGCGCAGAACTGCCGGTCGGCCGACGCGGTTACGACCACTTTGCCTGAACCATGAAAACCAGAGCGCCCTATCCCGGCCCCGGCTTCCTCGTCCACCCGGCCCACATGCTGGCCTGCGGCTTCGGCAGCGGCCTGATCCCCTTCGCCTCCGGCACCTGGGGCACGCTGGCCGCCTGGCCGCTCTATCTGCTGATCAAGCCCTCGTTTTCCGACGGCGCCTTCGCGCTGTTCCTGCTGATCGCCTTCGCGCTCGGCAGCGCCTGCTGCCAGCGCACCGGTCGCGCGCTCGGCGTGGCCGACCACGGCGCCATCGTTTGGGACGAAATCGTCGCCTTCTGGCTGGTGCTCTGGGTGACGCCGGTCGATTTCTGGTGGCAGCTGGCCGCCTTCTTCGCCTTCCGCTTCTTCGACATCTTCAAGCCGCCACCGGCGCGCTGGGTGGACGTGAACATGAAGAACGGCTTCGGCGTCATGCTCGACGACGTGATCGCCGCACTGTTCGCGGCGGCGTCGATCGCGGCGCTGCACCTGCTGGTCGTGCGTTTCTTCTGATGGACGCCGATCTGCAGACGCTGTCAGTCGAAGTGGGCGCCGCATTGAAAGCGGCCGGTGCCGTGCTGGCGACCGCCGAATCCTGCACCGGCGGCTGGGTGGCGGAGATCGTCACCGCAACTGCTGGCAGTTCGGCCTGGTTCGACTGCGGTTTCGTCACCTACTCGAACGCGGCCAAACAGCGCATGCTGGGCGTGCCCGAAGCCACGCTGAAGGCGCACGGCGCGGTCAGCGAAGCCGTGGCGCTGGCGATGGCGCGCGGCGCGCTGGCGCATTCGGACGCCACGGTCGCGCTGTCGATCACCGGCATCGCCGGGCCGGGCGGCGCGGTGCCAGGCAAACCGGTGGGCACCGTCTGCTTCGGCTGGGCCCTGGCCGATGGCCGCAGCCGCAGCGAAACCCTGCATTTCGACGGCGACCGCCAAGCGGTCCGCCGGCAATCCGCATGTCATACACTGGCTGTGCTCCTGGCTTTGCTGGGAGGCACGCCAAAAGACCCTGTGGCAAGAACTGTGCCATAATCGACCGCATACCCAGGAAAGGATCCAGCATGGACGACAGCAAGGCCAAGGCGCTCGCCGCAGCGCTCGCGCAGATCGAGAAGCAGTTCGGCAAGGGCTCGATCATGCGCATGAGCGACGGCCAGCTCGAAAACGACATCCAGGCGGTGTCGACCGGTTCGCTCGGGCTGGACATCGCCCTCGGCATCGGCGGCCTGCCGCGCGGCCGCGTGGTCGAGATCTACGGTCCGGAATCGTCCGGCAAGACCACGCTGACGCTGCAGGTGATCGCCGAAATGCAGAAGCTCGGCGGCACCGCGGCCTTCATCGACGCCGAGCACGCACTTGACGTGCAGTACGCCGGCAAGCTGGGCGTGCGCATCGACGACCTGCTCATTTCGCAGCCGGACACCGGCGAACAGGCGCTGGAAATCGCCGACATGCTGGTGCGCTCGGGCGGTGTGGACATCATCGTCATCGACTCGGTCGCCGCACTGACGCCGAAGGCCGAAATCGAAGGCGAGATGGGCGACTCGCTGCCCGGCCTGCAGGCCCGCCTGATGAGCCAGGCGCTGCGCAAGCTGACCGCCAACATCAAGCGCACCAACACGCTGGTCATCTTCATCAACCAGATCCGGATGAAGATCGGCGTCATGTTCGGCAACCCGGAAACGACGACGGGCGGCAACGCACTGAAGTTCTACGCCTCGGTCCGCCTGGACATCCGCCGCACCGGCGCGATCAAGAAGGGCGAAGAAGTAGTCGGCTCGGAAACCCGGGTCAAGGTGGTCAAGAACAAGGTGGCGCCGCCGTTCAAGCAGGCCGAATTCGACATCCTCTACGGCGAGGGCATTTCGCGCGAAGGCGAAATCATCGAACTGGGCGTGCTGCACAAGTTCGTCGAGAAGTCCGGCGCTTGGTATTCCTACAGCGGTGACCGCATCGGCCAGGGCAAGGACAATGTGCGCGAATTCCTGCGCGCCAATCCGGCGATGGCGCGCGAGATCGAGAACAAGGTGCGCGTCGCCTGCGGCATGCCCGAACTGGCGGTGATCGCGCCGGACAGCAAGGCGGACGCCGCGTGAACGCCGCGCTGCGCGAGAAGGCTTTGCGCCTGCTCGCGCGGCGCGACCACAGCCGCGCGGAACTGGCGCGCAAGCTGCGGGAAGACGGCGACGAGGACGAGATTGCCGCACTGCTTGTCCGTTTCGAGGAATGCGGGCTGCTGTCCGATAGCCGCTTCGCCGGACAGTTCGTATCGTCCCGCGCGGCGCGCTTCGGCACTCGCCGGCTGCAGTACGACCTGAAGCAGCGCGGCGTGGCCGATGCCGACGTCGCCGATGCGCTGGCCACCGTCGGCGACGACGAAACCGCCCGCGCCCGCGCGGTGTGGGCGCGCAAGTTCGACGCCCGGCCGTCGGATGCCAAAAGCTGGGCGAAACAGGCAAGATTTCTGCAATCCCGCGGCTTTTCCGCCGATAGCATTCACAAGGTATTGCGCGAACAACCCGAACAAGATGAGTGAAACCCGGTCCGCCAGCCGGCTCAAGGTCGAGCGGCTGCGCAAAAAGTACAAATCGCGCCCGGTGGTGAAGGACGTGTCCTTCGAGGTCGGCAGTGGCGAGGTAATCGGTCTGCTGGGCCCGAACGGCGCCGGCAAGACCACCTGTTTCTACATGATCGTCGGTCTGGTCAGCGCCGACGGCGGCGAAATCCACCTCGACGGCGAACGCCTAACGCATCTGCCCATCCACCGGCGGGCGCACGAAGGGTTGTCCTACCTGCCGCAGGAAAATTCGGTGTTCCGCAAGCTGGACGTCGAGGAGAACATCCTCGCCATCCTCGAACTGAACGAGAAGGACGCGACCCGGCGTGCCGCCCGGCTGGAAGAACTGCTGGAGGAACTGGGCATCGGCCACCTGCGCAAGAGCCCGGCCGCGGCGCTGTCCGGCGGCGAGCGCCGCCGCGTCGAGATCGCCCGTGCGCTGGCCACATCGCCACGCTTCATCCTGCTCGACGAACCGTTCGCCGGCGTGGACCCGATCGCCGTCATCGACATCCAGAAAACCATCCGTTTCCTGAAGGAGCGCGGCATCGGCGTACTGATCACCGACCACAACGTGCGCGAGACGCTGGGCATCTGCGATCGCGCCTACATCATCAACGCCGGTGAGGTACTGGCGAGCGGCCGGCCGGAAGAAATCGTGTATAACGAGAGCGTCAGGAAGGTCTACCTCGGCGAACACTTCCGCCTCTAGACCGCCGAAATTTGCACACCATGAAGCAGTCGCTGCAACTCAAACTTTCCCAGCATCTTGCGCTCACGCCGCAACTGCAACAGCCCATCCGGCTGCTGCAGCTGTCGACCATCGAGTTCAACCAGGAGATCGAACGTTTCCTGGACGAGAACCCGATGCTCGAGCGCGATGACAGCGAGCCGGTCGCGAACTACCAGCCGCCGCAGGACAGCATGGGTGAGACGCGTGACAGCACGCCGCAGGAAAGTGCGGACGCCCAGCAGGAAGAGCAGCGCGCCCAGGAAAGCGCCAGCAGTGCCGACATGGACGACTGGTCCGGCGAAAGCGGCAGCTACGGCTCGCGCAGCGGTGGCGACGACGAGGACGGCGACTACCAGGACGTGCAGGCCGCCGGCACCTCGCTGCGCGATCACCTGTGCGGCCAGCTCGCGCTGTCGCAGATGAGCGAGCGCGACCGCTACCTGATCCGCCTGCTGATCGAGGCGCTGGACGACGACGGCTACCTGAACCAGGAACTGACCGAACTGGTCGAGCTGCTGCCGGAAGAGGCCGACATCGACCTCGACGACCTGTCGATCGCGCTGCGCCAGCTGCAGAACTTCGACCCGGTCGGCGTCGGCGCCCGCGACCCGCGCGAATGCCTGCTGCTGCAGCTCAATGCGCTGCCTACCGACGAGGTGTCAACGCTCGCGCGCATCATCATCGACCAGCACATCGACCTGCTGGCCGCACGCGATTTCGCCAAGATCCGCCGCGCCGTCGGCTGCGACGAAGAGCTGCTGCGTGCCGCCCAGACCCTGATCCGCTCGCTGAACCCGCGCCCGGGTGCGCAGTTCGCACCGATCGACGCCCGCTACATCGTGCCCGACGTGGTGGTGCGCAAGGTGCGTGGCCAATGGACTGCCCTGCTCAACCCGGACGCGATGCCGCGCCTGCGCATCAACCGCCTGTACGCGGAAATCCTGCAGGGCCAGCGCGGCAGCGGCCTGTCCGGTCAGCTGCAGGAAGCCAAGTGGCTGATCAAGAACGTGCAGCAGCGCTTCGACACCATCCTGCGCGTGTCGCAGGCCATCGTCGAACGGCAGCGCCAGTTCTTCGAGTTCGGCGAGGTGGCGATGCGGCCGCTGACGCTGCGCGAGATCGCCGAAACGCTCGAGTTGCACGAATCCACCATTTCGCGCGTCACCTCGCAGAAGTACATGGCGACGACGCGCGGACTGTTCGAACTGAAGTATTTCTTCGGAAGCCATGTGGCGACCGAAAGTGGCGGGGCCTGTTCGGCCACCGCGATCCGCGCGCTCATCCGCCAGTTGGTGGGCGCCGAGGATGCCAAGCGTCCGCTGTCGGACTCGCGCATTGCGGAAATACTGGGCCAGCAGGGCATCGTCGTTGCGCGGCGCACCATCGCCAAGTACCGCGAGTCCCTGAACATCCCGCCGGTTAGCGTGCGCAAGGCGATCTGAGACCGATCACATCGACCGACCCGATCGCCACGCATTTTTCGTCCCGTAACGAAAGGAGGCAGCATGAACCTCACCATCACCGGCCATCACCTCGAAGTCACCCCGGCCATCCGCGAATACGTCGAAACGAAGCTCGACCGCGTGATTCGCCATTTCGACCACGTGACCAGCGTTTCCGTCATCCTGTCGGTGGAGAAGCTGCGACAGAAGGCGGAAGTCACGCTGCACGTCCGCGGCAAGGACATCTTCGTGGAAGCCGAAAGCGAGGACATGTACGCGACGCTCGACAACCTGATCGACAAGCTCGATCGCCAGGTGCTGAAGCACAAGGAGAAGTCTGGCGAACACACCCGTGAGGCACTGAAGCACCAGGCGGCAGAATGAAACGATTGCCCGCTGCCAGGGGCGTATAATCCGCGGCCTTGTTGCAGTGCAATCAACTTTTCCGGCGCGGCGACCGTTAACCTCGGTACCGCGCCCGCCGCGTGTTCGGAGTAGCCCCTGACATGACGCTCATCGCAAAGCTGTTGCCCGTTTCGAACATCTGCCTCGGCCTCGACGCCAGCAGCAAGAAGCGTGTGTTCGAACAAGCCGGCCTGCTTTTCGAAAACAACCAGGGCATCGCCCGCAGCCAGGTCTTCGACAGCCTGTTCGCGCGCGAAAAGCTCGGTTCGACCGGCCTCGGCCAGGGTGTGGCCATTCCGCATGGCCGCATCAAGGGCCTGAAGGAAGCCATCGGCGGCTTTGTGCGACTGGAAAACCCGGTCGCTTTCGACGCGCCGGACGGCCGCCCGGTCAATCTTCTGTTCGTGCTGCTGGTCCCGGAGCAGGCGACCGAACTGCATCTGCAGATCCTGTCGGAGCTGGCACAGATGTTTGCCGACAAGGCCTTCCGCGAACAGCTGATGCAGGCCGCCGACGTACCCGCCATCCATACCCTGTTCACAGCCTGGCAGCCCGCGCATGCGGAAACTCAGCGTCGCGCGGCTGTTTGAGGACAATCGCGACCGGCTGCGCCTGCAATGGCAGTGCGGCAGCGGTGAAACGCTGATCGTCGCCGACCAGATCGGCCTGTCGCCAGCCGACCTCGTCGGTCACCTGAACACCATCCACACCCGACGCATACAGGTCGTCGGCGTGCCGGAAATCCTGTGGGCGGAGAGCGTCTCGACGCGCAAGGTCGAGGACATCGTCGATACTCTGCTCGACGCCCGCCCGCCTGCCTTCATCGTCGCGGATGGCGCCGATCCGCCGCCCACCATCCGCAGCGGCTGCGCCAGCCGCGGCATTCCGCTGATGACCACGCAGCGCAGCGCCGCCTCGGTCATCGATCAGCTGCGCGCCTATCTTGCGCGTGAACTGGCGGACCAGACCACGCTGCACGGCGTGTCGATGGACGTGCTGGGCATGGGTGTGCTGATTACCGGCGATTCCGGCGTCGGCAAGAGCGAACTGGCGCTGGAACTGATTTCGCGCGGTCACGGCCTGGTGGCCGACGATTGCGTCGACATTTCGCGCATCGCGCCCAATGTGCTCGAAGGACGCTGCCCGGAACTGCTGAAGGACTTCCTCGAGGTGCGCGGGCTGGGCGTACTGAACATCCGCACCGTATTCGGCGAAACCGCCTGTCGGCGCAAGATGAAGCTGCAACTGGTCGTGCATCTGCAGAAGCAGGTGACCGGCCTGCCCGAAGCCACGCGCATGCCGCTGGACAACGAGGTGATGGACATCCTCGGCGTCAAGATACGCAAGGTGGTCATTCCGGTCGCCGCTGGCCGCAACCTGGCGGTGCTGGTCGAGGCCGCCGTGCGCACCACGATACTGAGTTTCCGCGGCATCGATTCGACGCTCGAATTCGTCGAACGCCAGCGCCGCGCCCTGGGCGGGGAGGACGGCTGACCCGGCGACTGTACATGATGATGACATACGCATAACATGCACGACGGCAGCCCGCCCGGGCTGCCGTCGGTATTGTCATTTCATGCTGCACAGCCAGGAGCTCAGTCATGCCGAATACCCGCCGTACGCTCAGCTGCACACTCTTCAGCATCACCTTGCTCGCCACCTTCCCGCACGCCGCCGTCGCCGGCCCGCAGCAGGACAGGATGCGTGCCTGCAACAAGGAGGCGAAGGAAAAGTCGCTGAAGGGCGACGAGCGAAAGACCTTCATGAGCAGCTGCCTGTCGTCCGGAAAGAGCGAGGCGACACGGACAGCAGAGGCGTCCGACGATGCTGCAGCGCGCAAGAAGCAGTGTCGCGCCGAAGCCAGCGCCAAATCGCTGAAGGGTGACGAGCGCAAGGCCTTCATCAGCGAGTGCTCGAAGACCTGAACCCGGCAGCATCGACCCGCCCCCGGTGGCGGGTCGCACCTGCTTTCGTGCGCTATGCAACAAGACGTCCCCGAAAGGCGCGCCGGGCCTGCCGGACAGGCAAAAACCTTTTGGTATAGTCGATCGTCTTCGAACGTCGGAGTTGCCCGATGTTGCGCGACCGATTCCTGCGCCCCGCACTGCTTGCCACCGCCCTCGCCATCGCGGCCCCCTGCGCCCTTGCCTTCAGCTTCTCCGAGGACGCGAAGAAAGACGCCGCCGCGGACGAGCAAGCCCGTGCCGCCGCTGCCGCGCACGTGTTGTCGCTGCCGCCGGCCTGCCTCGACGAACTGCGGCGCCGGAAAATCATGATCGTGATGGGCGAGCGGACCGGAGAAGGGGTCACTGCCGAGCAGGCCCGTTTCAGTCCCCATTTCAACTCGATCAACAAGCGCCTGCTGAAGCACGGCATCCGCACCTATTCCCAGCAGGAAATCCGCGCGCAGATCGCGCAGGCCGAGGTCGACGCCTACTTCCGCAACGACCCGGACGCAGCGCTGGCCGCATCGAAGAAGATGGGTGCGCAGCTGGTGATGCGCGGCACGATCGACTCCCGTTCGGCGATCAACCCTGTGCTGCGCATTCCTGAGGTCTATGTTTCGATTGCGTACGTACTGATGACCCCGGGCGGAAAGCTGATTTCCGAAGCCAGCGCGAAAGCCGAATCGTATTCCGGCAGCGACACGCTCGGCATGGCCGGCACGCTGATCGAAGAACAGGCCGACGCCGTCGTCAGCACGCTGCTCAGCGGCTACTGCGCGGCCAATCCGCCCGCAAGCGGCAAGAAGAAAAGCAAATAGGCACCGCGCGGCCCGACCGCGCGGACACATAACGGGGCGCAGGCGTCCCAGCAATCTTCAGAGAAAGGGACCTCCATGAACTTCACCTTGCATCGCGCACTGAAATCCGCGGCATTTGCCGCTGCCGTCGGCAGCCTGCTGCCGCTGGCGTACGCCCAGCCCACGTTCGAAAGCGCTTCGCCGACCGCCGGCGACAGCGTGTCGCAGAAGGCCAACGAAAGCGCCGACAAGGCGATGTACAAGGCTGTCGAATACAGCAACAAGAACAAGCCGGGCCCCACGGTGGTCGTCGTGCCGGGCGAGATCAAGAGCAACAACGCCACGTTCACGCAGAAATTCGCGTCGAACAACATCGCCGATTTCGGCGAGCTGGAACTGTCGCAGGCCAACTTCAAGGTGCTCGAACGTTCGGACATGGGTCCGCTGCTGAACGAGTTCCAGCTCGCCTACTCGATGGGCGATCCCGGTTCCGCGCGCAAGATGCTGCAGAAGGGCAAGTTCAAGACGACCAAGTACGTGGTCAAGTTCGACATCCTGAAGGCAGAGCAGGTCGCCGCCGCGAAGGAAGGCGTCAGCGGCCGTACCCTCGGCAACATCATCGGCATCCTTGGCGGCAGCCGCGGCAGCTATGCCGCCGGCGAGGCCGTGGGTTCGGTCGAAACCGGCGCCGCAGCCGGCGTCTGGATCATCGGCATGCGCTACAAGATCATGGACGCCAACACCACCGAGCAGCTGGCGCAGGGCTATACCGAAGAGAAGATGGAAGTGGGCGCCAAGGGCAGCTCCATCCTCGGCGTGTCCAGCAGTCAGGAAGGCGGCATCACGCTCGACGGCATGGTGCAGCGTCTGGTGCAGAAGTCGGTCTGGGAAATCGACGCCAAGTACAAGTAATTCCCCGCCAACGCCGCCGGAGCACGCCTCGTGAGCATTCCTGCCAGACTGGGCAAGTACGACATCCTGCGCGAACTGGGCCAGGGCGCGATGGGCATCGTCTATGAGGGGCGTGACCCGGTGATCGACCGCCGGGTCGCCATCAAGACGCTCAAGCGCGAACAGCTGGAACGCAGCGAGGCGGACGAGGTGATCGCCCGCTTCAAGCGCGAGGCACAGGCGGCCGGCCGGCTCAACCACCCGAACGTGGTGGCCATCTACGAATATGGGGAAGAGGCGGACGGTACCGCCTTCATCGCGATGGAATTCGTGCAGGGACGCGAGCTGAAGGATGCCTTCGACTCCGACGAGCGCATTTCGCTGTCCACCGTCGGCCGCGTCATGGACCAGCTGCTCGACGCGCTGGAGCACGCTCACCGCAACGGCGTCACGCACCGCGACATCAAGCCGGCCAACATCATCCTGCTCGCCGACGGCACGGTGAAGGTGGCCGACTTCGGCGTGGCCCGCATCGAATCGTCGAACCTGACCCAGGCCGGCACCGTGATGGGCACGCCGTCCTACATGTCGCCCGAACAGTTCATGGGACAGACGGTGGACGGGCGCAGCGACCTGTTCTCGGCCGGCGTCGTGCTGTACCAGTTGCTGACCGGCGAGAAGCCCTTTACCGGCGCGCTCACCACCATCATGCACAAGGTGCTGAAGGAAGATCCGCCCTGGCCGTCGGTGCTGAACGTCCATGTGTCGCCGCGCATCGACGCGGTGGTCAAGCGGGCGATGGCCAAACGGCCGGAGGACCGCTTCCAGAGCGCAGCCGAATTCCGCCGTGCACTCGACGCGGCGCTGTCGGCGCCGGTTGCCGACGACGACGCCACCGTCGTGAGCCTGGACGACGACGACGCCACGGTGCTGTCGGCGACGCCGGACGCGACATTGCAGACCGCGCGCATGCCGGCGCCGCCAGCGGTCGAGCCCGCGCCGCCCCCCCAGCCCGCACCGGCAACGGCACGCACGACGGCCGAAACGGCGTCTCCAGCCACGCCGCCGGTGGCGGTGAAGCGCAATCCGATGCTCATCGCGGCCGCCGTCGCCGCGCTGCTGATTGCCGGCGGTGCCTGGATGTACCTCGGTGGCAGCGCCGAGCCGGCCCCGTCTGCGGCCGCCCCGCTCGCCGCCGAACCGGACGCAGCCCCCGTCGCCGTTGCGCTGCCGCCGCCAGCACCGGCGGCAACGCTGGATCCGGGCGTCGCCATCATCAGCGCCATTGGACTGGCCGATCCCGGCGACCCGAGGCTGGCCAATGACCGCAACGCACTGACCCAGGCCATGCGCGACGACGCGCGTCGCCAGATACTGGAAAAGGCGGTCGCGCTGTTCGTCGACCCGAAGTCGGTGAACGCCCACTACGACGTGCTGCAGGCGCGCCTGCTCGACCGCAGCGGCGACTTCATACAGGCCGTGCTGGAAGAGGGTCCGGCGCAACTGGGCAAGGACGGTCTGATGTCCGGCGAAGTGCGTGCGGCAGTACGCGTGCGCCAGGTGCAGAAGTCGCTGAACCAGATGTCGCAGGACGAACGGGTCGAGTTCATCCGCAACAACGGCGACCCGAAGATCGCGGTCACCGTGTCGTCGTTGTGGCCGGACGGCGATCCGACCGCCCCCCCGCTGCGTTCGCAACTGGCCGAGAACACCTTGAAGCAGCACATCCAGGGCTTCGGCTTCCGCACCTGGAACGACGAGGCCGGCACCGGTCAGAACGCCGACTTCGCGATCGACGGCGAGGTGCGCTTCAAGCGGCTGAGCGTCAGGCTTGCCGCCTCCGGTCTGGTGATCGACAAGGTTGTGCTGACCTCATGGACGGTGCGCTGCACCGACCGCAAGTCCGGCGAAGAGGTCTATCTGAACACCGAAGTGCCCGAGGGCACGAGCTGGACGTCGGAAGAGAAGGCGCTGGCCGACATCGGCAAGCGCGTCGGCGAACAGTTCAGCCGCGAGTTCTTCCTCAGCCACTTCCATTTCACCGCCCGCAAGGTGGCGCTGCAACTCACCGGCCTGCCGGGCGAAGAAGTCGCCGGCTCGCTGCTGCGCGAAATCGCGTCGCTGCGTGCGGTGTTGGCAACTGAAGTGAAGTCGCTGGGCAGCGAGCGCGCGGAATTCGTGGTCGACATGTCGGGCGGCCTCGCCGACGCCGGCCAGAACGTACAGGCTGGCATTCTGATGCCGCTGTCGCGCAAGCTGGGCCGCAACTGCCTCAGCGTCGCGTCGAGCACGCCCGACGCCGTGACGCTCAGTTTCGACCCGGCCTGCGCCGCGCCGGACATGGTGGCGAAGCTGCAGACCCTGCCGCCGGCCGGGCTGATGGAAGCCTCGCCGTCGCGGCGTGAAGCGGTGGTGCACAGCCCCGAACTGCGCAAGCGCATCAGCATCTGACCGCCGCGGGCCGCCGTGCCAGCCGGCGGCGACCGCGGAACCACGCTTCAGGTGCCAGTAAGGGCTACGCCCCTCACTCCAGCACTTCGAAGCTCATCAGGTCTATGCCCTGCTCGAGCGCGCTGTGGCCGAAGCCGATGGTGCCCTGGCCGCGCAGGATGATCTCCTCGCGCTTGAGTACCACCTCGTTCTCGCCCTCGATGCGCAGGAAAGTGCCGTTGGTGCTCTGGTCGACCAGCACGAACTTGTCGCGCCGGCGCTCGATGCGCGCGTGATTGCGCGACGCGCGCTGGTCCTTGATCACGACCTCGTTGCTCATGTCGCGGCCCAGGGTGAGCGGGCCGTGCGCGTTGTCCACCGTCAGTTCGGTATCGCGGTAGCGCACCAGCAGTCGCGCCACGTTATAGGTGGCGACGATGCTCGATGCCTTCATCGTCAGGTCGGCACCCTCCTGCCACAGCACTTCGCAGACGCGCACGTCCTCGGCCTTGCCCTTCACCGTCAGCGCATCGATCTCGCGCACTTCCGGCCCCATCGACAGCGTCACCGCAGCCAGCGTTTCGGCGGTGGTGATGATCTGCCCGGCCTTGGCCAGACCCGCCATGCGCGCCGCCGTGTTGACGGTGTCGCCGAACACGTCGTCGTTCTCCTCGATCGCCGGCCCGAAGTGGAAGCCGACGCGGATCGCCAGCTTGACGCCCGACACCGGCGGCAGATCGGTCACCCGATGCTGCATCTCACAGGCGGCCTGGATGCCGGCGTCGGCATTGGGGAAGGTGGTCATGACCTCGTCGCCGATGGTCTTGATCACCTTGCCGCCATGCCCGTCGACCACGCGCCGCATGCGGTTGAGGCAGCGTTCCACGGCGCGCAGCGCTTCGGCGTCGCCCAGCTTCTCGTAGAGCCGGGTACTGCCGGAGACGTCGGCGAACAGCACGCACACAGATGTAGGTTGGGAACTCATGGCAGGCCGGGTGGCATAGGGCTTCAACGTCAGGGCCCGAGGTCAGTGCTTCAACGTCAGGCATTTACGTCATTTTACAATTACCGACGATATACGTGCGGCGACGCGCCGGCAATCCGACGAAGGTCTGACGGATGCGTCACAGGTGCACGCTGCGCCCGCCATCGACGGCGATGATCTGGCCGGTGATGTAGGGCGCATCCTCGATCAGGAAGCGTACCGTACGTGCGATGTCCTGTGGGTCGCCTTCGCGCTGCAACAGGGTATGCCGCACGATGCGCGCACGTTCTTCCGGATCGAACAGGTCGTTCTCGGGCCACTGGATGGGGCCCGGCGCCACGCCGTTGACGCGCACCCGCGGCGCCAGATCGATGGCCAGCGCCCGGGTCAGCGTCGCCAGCGCGCCCTTCGAGGCGCTGTACAGCGCGTAGCCCGGCAGCGGTCGGTCGGCGTGGATGTCGGCAATATTGACGATGCAGCCGCCCGTATCGCGCAGCGCCGGCGCTGCCGCCTGCGACAGGAAGAGCGGCGCGCGGAAATTGCTGCCGGTCAGGTCGTCCCAGTCGCGCTGCGTGATGGTGCCGATCGGCGTCGGGTAGAAGGACGATGCGTTGTTGATCAGTGCGTCCAGCCGCCCGAACTTCGCCAGCGTCTTGTCGACCAGTTCGGGCAGACGGGCGGTATCGAGCAGGTCGGCCGACAGGCAGCAGGCGCTTTTCGCGCGGCGTGCATTGAACTCGTCGAGCAGTAGCAGCGCCTCTTCCGCCGACTGCCGGTAGTGGATGGCCACCCGCCAGCCGGCATCGTGCAGCGTGCGCGCCATCTGCGCGCCAAGGCGCCGCGCCGCGCCGGTGATCAGTGCAACCTTGCCGTTTTCCATCGCTTTCCTGTCCGCCTGTTTGTCTGTCGCGACGCGATGTCGCATTATCGCGGACCCCGCGACCGGACACCCGTGCCATGTCACTGCCCCAGCCCGATTCAGACGCCGTCGAGCACAGCCAGCGCCTGCTCGGACAGATCCGCGACGAGATCGCCCGCACCGGCTGGATGCCGTTCAGCCGTTACATGGAGTGCGCGCTGTACGCGCCGGGGCTCGGCTATTACAGCGGCGCGCTGCAAAAGTTCGGCCGCGACGGCGATTTCGTCACCGCGCCGGAGCTGACGCCGCTGTTCGGCCGCAGTCTCGCCCGCCAGCTGGCGGAGCTGATGGCGCTGAGTGCGCCCCACCTGATCGAGGCGGGTGCCGGCAGCGGTCGCCTCGCCGCCGATCTGCTGGCCGAACTCGACCGCCTGGGCGCCGTACCGCAGAGCTATCGCATCCTCGAACTGTCGGCCGATCTGCGCGCCCGCCAGCAGGCGCTGATCGCCGCCGAACTGCCGCATCTGAGCGCACGCGTAAGCTGGCTGGACAGTCTGCCGGACGCGTTTGACGGCGTCGTGATCGGCAACGAGGTGCTCGACGCGATGCCGGTCGAGCGCCTGCGCAACGCGGCCGGCCGCATCGAACAGTCGGGGCTGGCGCTCGACCCGTCCGGGCAGCCGGCGCTGGACTGGCGCCCCGCGGCCGCCGCGCTGGCCGACGAAGCACGCGCGCTCGGATTCACCGACGGCTACGACAGCGAAATCAACTTTGCCGCCCGCGCATGGGTGGCCGAGTGGGCACGACGCATCGGCCGCGGTGCGCTGCTGCTGATCGACTACGGCTTCCCGCAGGCGGAGTACTACCACCCGGACCGGCGCAGCGGCACGCTGATGTGCCACTACCGCCACCACGCGCACACCGACCCACTGTGGATGCCTGGCCTGAACGACCTGACCGCGCACGTCGATTTCACCGCCATCGCCCAGGCCGCCTTCGACGCCGGTATGTCGCTGGCCGGCTACACCAGCCAGGCGAACTTCCTGCTGAATTGCGGCGTGCTCGAACTGCTGGACCGCGACGCCGACGCGCTGAGCCGGGCGAAGCAGAATGCCGCCTTGAATCAGCTCACCTCGCCAGCCGAAATGGGCGAGCTGTTCAAGGTGATCTGCATGACCCGCGACATCGATGCGCCGCTGACCGGCTTCCTGCGCGGCGACCGCAGCCACACGCTGTAGCGCTTTTCAGAAGCCGATCTTCTTCTGCCGCGTCGCGCGTCCCGCTTCGAGGTCGGCCGGCAGCAGGTGGTCGCGGTGCGCCAGCTTGGCGTTGCCGAACGCAGCCAGCAGCACCTTGCGCATGTCGCGCGGCGGCACGCCGGCCAAGCGGTCGATCACGTCTTCCGGCGCCTCCGGCGCGAAGCCCCAGTCGTGCGCGGCCACCAGTTCCTCGTACAGCGTGCGCGCGATGATGCAGGCCTGATCGTGATCCGGCCGCGGCACGGTGTACACATTCATCCGGCTCAGGATGGGTTCGGGAATCGAACGCTCGTCGTTGGCGGTGGATACCCACATGATGTGGCTGGCGTCGATGTCGACCTCGACGAATTCGTCCTTGAACTGACGCGCGGTGTCCTGTTCGAGCAGGCCGTACAGCGCGCCCATCGGGTCGTAGCGCGCGTCGCCGCCGGCCTTGTCGACCTCGTCCAGCACCACCAACGGGTTGGCGTAGTCGCCGCACACCAGCGCCTGCGCCACCTTGCCCGGCTTGGCGTGCGACCACTGCGACGAGGCGCCGCTCAGTATCCAGCCGGCGGTCAGCGAGGACATCGACACGAATTCGAAGCCGGTGCCGAGCACATTGGCCAGCTGGCGCGCGAAATGGGTCTTGCCGATGCCCGGCTCGCCGAGCAGCAGGATGGGCGTGAAGTTCATCGGTTCGTTGCCGGCCACCGCCAGCGCCAGATAGCGCTTCAGGTCGTCCAGCACCGGCGTGAAGTTCGGGCAGCGGGCATACAGCGGATCGAGGCCGTCGAAGGAGGACGGCTTGACCACGTAGCGCACGCCGCCCAGCGTCTTCATCTTTCCGTAGAAGGCGGTCAGCGCCTCGTTGCGCGCGCCGCTGCCGGACTCCATCGCCCGGTCCACATCACCCACGTCGTAGATTTCGCGGCATTCCGCCAGGGGAATCCGAATGTCCGCCCCGTCCATGATGGCTCGCCTCCTGCTGTCCGACACATGATTCAACGTCTCGTCCGACCGGAAACTGAACGGCCGGCACACACCCCACTGAAACGAAGCATCATCCGCGCCACGTCACATCGGTGACGGCACGATGAGCTTGGCCAGCGTCGGGAAACGGCTGGGCTGGCCGAGCAGCAGTCGCACCAGCTCGTCCAGCCATTCGCTGCCGCGGTCTTCGGCCGGCGGCACGTAATCGACCAGGCCGAAGCGCTCGACGTTCTGCAGCGTCAGGCGCAGCGCGAGCGTCCGGTAGTCGGCATTCAGTTCGACCCGGCCGCGCACCTCGGGCGCGACGTCGAAAATCTGCGCGCGCAGCCGGTTCAGTTCGTCGCGCGCCGGCTGCTCCTCGAAGCGCAGGCCGTGCTCGCGCAGCGCCAGACGCAGCGCATCAGCCGCCAGCGGATCTCGCTCGCAGCGCAGCACCGCCTGCCCGCGCAGCAGCCAGGACATGGATACGCGCACCAGCTGGTCGGGCGCTTCGGCACCGCGGTTGCGGGTGTTCACATCGGACGCCTGCCAGGCCAGACCGCGCAGCACGCCGAGCCCGAGCAGCGGGTAATCGCGCGCCACCTGCGGCTTGATCACGTTGAGCTGGGCGCTCAACTGGGTGAAGTAGTCGCGCACCAGCAGCAGGCGGTTCGACAGTGCCTGTTCCGCTTCGGTGCGGACCGCACGCTCGCCACGCTGCATCTGCGCCGTGTGCGCACGGATGCGCTGCGCCTCGCCAGCAAGATCGGCCAGCAGCGACGACGCTGCCGCGGCCGGCGGATCAGCGGGCGACAGCGCTGCCCGTTGCACGGCCGGCGCCGGTGTCGGTGGCGCCTGCAGCGGCGCCGGGATTTCGTGCAGCGTGGGGAAGGCAACGGCAGGCGGCGCCTGTTCGCGCAGCGGTCGCTGCGCCGAGGCGGACGCTGCCTGCCCGATCGACGGCTGCGGTGCGCCGCGCGCGGCGAAGGCGTCGATGTCGGCCGCCAGTTCGGCCAGCACGTCCTCGACCGGCGCCTTCGGTCTGCCCGACTGCCCGCGCCGCAGGATGGGCGCCGACCCGGTATCGACCGGCAGCACGTCGGGCAGCGGGTCTGCGTCGCGTGCGACCGGCGCGGCTTGCACGCCGCGCAGCGCCTCGGCCAGCGCCGACGCGTCGGCATAGCGCTCGATCGGCGACTTCGCCAGCGCCTTCATCACGACCATGTCGAGATCCGGTGGCACGTCGGGATCGATCGCACTGGGCGTGGGCGTCGGCGCGTAAGCGATGTTCTCCAGCACCGTAGACAAGGATCCGGTCAGCGGCGAGCCGAAGGGCGGCCGGCCGGCCAGCATTTCGAACAGGATGGCGCCGAGCGAGAACACGTCGGAGCGCGCATCCGGCGGCAAGCCCTGAACCTGCTCCGGCGACAGGTACTGCGGCATCGCCGGCAGTGCGTCCGGCGACGGCGAGGGCAGCGCGAAATCGGTGACGAACACGCGTCCGTCGCCATCGACCAGGATGTTCGACGCCTTCAGGCCGCCATGCACGACGCCGGCTGCGTGCGCATGGGCCAATGCATCGGCCGCCTGGCTGCCGATGCTGCGCACCCAGTCGAAGGCCATGCGCGGCAGCGCGTCGAGCAACTGACGCAGCGAGCGCGCGTCCAGCCGCTCGACCGCCGCCCAAGGCTGCCCGTCGTCGGCCACGCCCTGTTCGATGATGCGGACGATGCCCGGGTGCTGCAACGAGGACGTGGCAAGCAGGCTTTCACCCAGCTTGCGCACGTAGTGCGCGGGGTCGGCGGCGAGATCGGTACGGAAGGTCTTGATTGCCAGCAATCGGCCGCTGCCGGCCGCGGTGGCTTCGAATACGGCGCCGCGCTCACCGCGACCGATTTCGCGGCCGAGCACGTAACGCCCCAGCTTGCGCACGGCATCGCTCATGCGGACTGCTCCACAGGGCGGAGGCCGCAGCGCGCGGCAGGCATCGGACGGGAGACTGGAACAGGGGTGCAGGCCATGAGCGCGATATTACCCGCGCCGGCTGCGCAATATGCAGGATCGGAATGCGAACCGGTACATCGGCGCGAACGAAGACACATGCCCTGCGGCATGTGTCTCGCGCCTCATCCGGTCAGACCCGCTTACTCCTGGCTGCGGTAGATGTCGCGCAGGAAGGCGTCGGGATCGGCCACGGCGCTGCGCTGGCGTACCGCCTGCACGCGACGGCCGGCTGCGGCGGCTTCGAGCTGCGGCAGCCAGCCCGCGTTGAGCACTTCGTCTCCGTAGTCCTGGGCGCGGCCCAGCGACTTCCCGGTCATGAAATCGAACAGATCCATCTTTCTCTTCCCGTACCCGACACCATGGCTAACGGCGGACAGCACTGCCGGCTTGAATCGTCCGAAGGGTCGATACGCGCACGCATCGAAACTTCACAAACCCACGCTGCAGCACCTGCGTTCGCGGCCTCGTGAAAAGCTCGTGGCAAGCTTTTGTCGGCCGTCTTGCTGGACTACTCTGGAGAGGTCTGACCTCCTCCCCGCACACATGTTTCATCACGGCATCGCGCTACTGATCGCACTGTTTGCTTACGGCACCGTTACAGCCGGCGACGGTCCGCTGGCGAACCAGGCAGCGATCGACGCCGCACGTGCGCGCTGGGAAGGATCGCCGCAGGCCGGCTGGCTCGCGCGCATCCTGCCGCCCTCGCTCGACGCCGCCTCGCTGCCGGAACCCGGTTCGCGCGGCGCCGCGTTGCTGGCGCGCTACTGTGTTCAGTGCCACCACGTTCCGAATCCGGCCATGCATCACCCGGACAAGTGGCCGAAGATCGTCGACCGCATGGTGGTGCGCATGCGCGGACACGGAAACCGTGGGGCGCTGATGAAGGACATGATGGGCGGCGTCAAGGCGCCGGACGAGGAAGAAGTACACATGCTGATCGGCTACCTGCGACGTAATGCACAGAAGCCGATCGATGCTGCACGCTATCCCGACCTCGATACGCGCGGTCGCAGCTTCCGCGACGCCTGCGACCAGTGCCACGTGCTGCCGGAACCGTCGAGCCGCACCGCCGGCGAGTGGCGACGCGTGGTCGCGCGGATGGAGAGGAATATGGCGTGGATGAACCGCGTGGTCGGCTCGCGGGCGATGCCGGGCGAACCGCAGCTGCGCCTGCCCGACATCCTGGCCTATCTGCAGCAGCACGCCGCACCGGCACGCCGGGGTTCGTGACCGCGGGCGTTCGGTCCGCCGCGTGACGGACCGATGTCAGCCGGTCAGGCGCCGGCGTTGCAGCCCTGGGCTTCTGGCTGGACCGCCGACAGGGCGCCGGGCAGCCAGTCGAGCATGCGTTGCACCACCTTGCGCCAATCGGCCTCCAGCATCATGCCGTGTCCCATGCCCGGGAATACGTGCGCCGGCACACCGAGCGCGCGCGAGGTCATTTCGGTCAGCGCCGGCGGGATGATGGGGTCGCACTCGGCGCCCAGCACCAGCATCGGCGGGCGATGCATGCGCGCCGGCTGCGGCAGGTTGAACAGCGTCATGTCCCAGATCACCCGCGCCGATTCAGGCTGTATGCGACGCGACATCTGCTGCAGACGCTCCATCGACACCGGCTGTGCGAACAGTGCATCGCGCAGCGCCTCGATCGAAGGACCGCTTCCGGCAAACAGGTTATTCAGCTCGGTCATCAGATCGGGCTTGCGCATGGCCAGCCCGACCGCCGACGCCCACAGTCCCTGCGGCGGCACCGACGCCATCAGCACGGCAGCGGGCACCTGTCTCACCTCGAGACACTTCTGTACCACCATACCGCCCATCGAATGTCCGATCAGCACCGGCGGCGTGTCGAACTGGTCCAGCACGTCGAGCACGTCGCGCACGTAATCGTCGAGACTGATCAGGTCGAGGTACTCGCGACCGGGGCTGCCGCCGTGGCCGGACAGCGACAGCGCGTGCGCCTCGTAGCCCGCTTCGGCAAAACAGGGCAGGAAGTGTTCGTCCCAGCACCAGGCGGCCGTGTAGGCGCCATGCACGAACAGCAGCGGCACCGGCCGCGACCTGACGTGAGGCGTGCGGGTAATGACTTCCAGTGGTCCGTGACGCTTCATCATTGTTATTCGCTCCTGCAGGTTCCCGACACTGTAACCTGAAGCATGTATCGGGCCGGCAACCACGACACGGAAATACTCAGACTGCGACGGTCCGGGTGGCAGCCCTGCCAACCGGCTCGGTCAACATTACGGCGGCCGCAGAGGACCCGACCGCGCCGTTCGCCCAATGCGACTCGCGGAACCATTTTTCAAGGGCTTCGGCCGGAATCGGCTTGCTGATGAGATAGCCCTGGGCGAGATCGCAGCCGAGCAGGCGCAGCCTCTCCAGCACGCCTTCGCTCTCGACCCCTTCCGCCGTCACCTTCAGGCCCATGTTGTGCGCCAGTTCGATTGTCGAACGTACGATGATTTCGTCGTTCGGATTGTCGAGCAGGTGCATCACGAAACTGCGGTCTATCTTCATCTCGCTGACCGGCATCTGCCGCAGGTAGGACAGCGACGAGTAGCCGGTGCCGTAATCGTCGATCGACAGCGCGCAGCCGGTCTCGCGCAGCACCTGCAGATTCGCCAGTGCGCGCAGCGGATCGTCGAGCACCGCGCTTTCGGTGATTTCGAGCGTGATCAGGCGTGCCGGACAGCCATGGCGTTCCAGCATGCCCGCGAACAGCGCGGGCAGTTCCGGGTTCAGCAGGTCGCGTGCGGAAATGTTCAGCGACACGTTCACCTCCAGCCCCTGCCGCAGCCACTGCCCGCACTGGCAGATCGCCGCGTTCATCACCCACAGCGTGATCGCCTTGATGTAGCCGGTCTGCTCGGCGAAGGGAATGAACTCGAAAGGCGGCACGAAACCGCGCGTCGGGTGTATCCAGCGCACCAGCGCCTCGACGTGGTGAACCGCGTCCGGCGCGGTCGCCACCTTGGGCTGGTAATAGAGCACCAGTTCGTCGCGCTCGACCGCCAGCCGCAGCTCACTCAGCAGCGACAGCCGCTCGACGTTCTGGTCGTGATGTCTGGGGTCGTATATCTCGGCCATCGTGTTGTGACGCTTGGCCAGATACATGGCCACATCGGCGTGCCGCAGCAGCGACTGCGCATCGTTGCCGTGCGCCGGGCAGGCCGACACGCCCATGCTGGCGCTGACGTCGACCATCTGGCCGTCGAGGTTCATCGGCCGGTTCATCGCTTCGGCGATGCGGTGGGCCACGCTCAGCGCCTTCGACGCGTCGGCGCCCGGCAGCATGACCGCGAACTCGTCGCCACCCAGCCGTGCCACCTGATCGCGCACGTCGCGCAGCGTTTCGCGCAGCCGTCGCGCCACCTCGCGCAGCAGCAGGTCGCCCAGTTCGTGTCCCAACGTGTCGTTCACCATCTTGAAACGGTCCACGTCGAGGCACACCACGGCCAGGTCGCTGTTGTCGGCGGCCGCTGCGCGCAGGGATTCTTCCAGCCTTTCGGTGAAGTAGGCGCGATTCGGCAGGCCGGTCAGCACATCGTAGTAGGCCAGTTCGCTGATGCGCGTCTCGCGCAGCGAGATGGCGTCGGTCATGTGCACGAAGGCATTGGCGAGCTGGCCGATCTCGTCGCCGCGCGCCACCGCCGGTGGCGCGCCGTACTCGCCGGATTCGACACGGCGCGCAAATTCCGCCAGCCGGACCACCGGCGAGGCGATCGAACGGCCCATGAAGGCACTCACGGCAAGCGCCAGCAGCGTGCCGATCAGCGTAAGTCCGGTCCAGTCGCGGTACAGCCGGTTCCACGGTGCCAGCGCGCGCTCCAGCGACAGTTGCAGGACGGCGCCGACCTGCTGCTGCGGGCCGGCGTCGATCGGATGCATCAGGCTGACGTAATTGCGGTCGCCGAGCGTCAGCGCCTCCTCCTGCAGGGCGCTGTTCGCCGACAACTCACCAAGCAGCGCACTCTGCAGCGGCTCGTTCAAGGTGCTCGACGCCAGCATCCACCCCTTGTCGCCACTGCGTCGCACGAAACTGACTTCGAGGCCGGTCACGCCCTTCAGGTCACTGGCCAGGCTCTTGTCCACGCTGAAGCCCATCACCACCCAGCCGACCGGCACCGGCGCCATCACCGGCACCACGACCAGCTGGTAGAGCATGCCGGAGACCACGGCGAACCCGCCGCTGTGTGCGCCGCTGCGCGCGCCCTCGATCAGCTGACGCAGGCGCTCGGGCGTGCGCCCCGGATTGAAGGACGAACTGGCAACGATGGACTCGTCGAGCGCCAGCAGCAGCATCACGTCGGCACGGATGCGCCCGCCGTGGTTCGCCAGCGCCGATTCGATCGTTTCCCTGTCCTGGCTGAGCAGGGCCTCGCGAAAACCGTAGTCCGCGGCCAGCACGCGCGCCGCCTGGGTCAGCTGCGACGCCCGTTCGTCGAGCAGACGCGCGAACACGCGGTCGCCCGTCTTCAGGTCCGCCTGGGCATCGGCCATCGCGCTGCCGCGGCCGATCTCGCCGAACAGCAGCAGCCCGCCGATCTGCGTGACCAGCAGCAGCGCGGCGCACCAGGCCGCGATCTTCCATTTGAGGCTGAACCGCATCGACTCAGAGCCTCAGTTCGACCTTGACCATTTCGGTCTGGTCGCCGGCGATGCGTAGCGGCCGCGGCGGAATGTCGGGCATGCCGAGGCGACGCGGATGCCACAGCTGAAGCTGATAGTCGCCGGTCGGCACGTCGGCGATGCGGGCCACGCCGTCGGTTTGCGAAATCGCCGACCAGGGCGTATCGACCACGACGACGTAAGCCGCCATCTTGTCGTGGATGTTGCAGCCCAGCACGACGACGCCCGGTTTGTCGAAAACCACCGGCTTTTCCGGCTTGCCGGCGTAGAGCTTCAGCTCGAACACCTTGGCCGCCGAGAAGGAATAGACGTGATGGCGCACCGTGTCGTTGTTCGGAAACTCGATCGCGGTGCCGGTCTGCACGACGCTGATCGCCGGCAGGAAGGTCTTGTTGCGCTGCTCGATCTGCGCCGGTCTGGCGGCAGGCAGGCCGGCGCGCGACACCGGAACCAGCGACACGACGACGCTGTCCAGCGCATTGCCCGATCCGTCGCCGGCCTTGATCGTGACCGTGGCGGCCCGTGCAGGCAGGACGGCGCCCGCCAGGACGACGGCGACGAGCAGGGCACGACGGAAATGATGAAACACGATGACGGCGCAGGGCACGGCGGTTCGCTCTGATCGTTGACTGCCTGATTAACGGACATCGCCCCGGTCCCTTGAGGCGGGCATCTCATCCGACCGGGCGAGACGGACGAGACAGCTGTCTCAGGACCGGGCCTGTGCAGCCGTGATCAGGCCGGTGCACCATGCGGATCGCACCGTCGCGGCGCCCCGCACTCGAACAACGACATACGGATCCTCACGATGAAACATGCTTTCGCTTTTCCCGCCGCCGCGATCGGCGTCACCCTGCTCGCCACCGGCTGCGCCGGTCTGTCCGATGCCGGCGGCACGCCGCGCAAGGAAATCGTCCGCGCGGTCACGCAGTCGCACCATCTGGTCAGCTTCAATGCGGGGCAGCCCGGCCGGCTGCTGTCGGACGTCGCACTGAAGGGTCTGCCGGCAGGCGAAACGGTGCTCGGCATCGACTACCGCGTCGCCCGCGGCGAGCTGTATGCGCTTGGCAGCAGCGGTCGCGTGTTCCGGGTCGATACCGCGAGCGGCCAGCTGACGCCAGTGGGCAACGAGACATTCGCGCAGCCGCTGAACGGCCGCCAGTTCGGCTTCGATTTCAACCCGGCGGCCGACCGCATCCGCATCGTGTCGGACACGCGGCAGAACCTGCGCGCCCACCCGGACACCGGCGCCCTGGTCGACGCCTCGCCCGATGCGCCGGGCCTGCAGACGGACGGCACGCTGCACTACGCCGCCGGCGACGCGAACGAGAAGGCGGCACCGCGAGTGGTCGCTGCCGGCTACACCTACAACAAGGACAACGAGAAGCTCACCACCAACTACGCGATCGACGCCGCCACCGGCGCACTGGTGCGCCAGGGTTCGATCGAGGGCGAGCAGCCGGTGGTGTCGCCCAATCTGGGCAAGCTCTATACGGTGGGTTCGCTCGGCGTCGCCGGGCTCACCGACGCCCACTTCGACATCGCCGACCTGAACAACGCCGCCTTCGCGGTACTCGGCACGGCAAAGGACGCCGCCGCCCAGTTCTACGAAATCGACCTGAAGACCGGCAAGGCGACCCGCATCGGCAAGGTGGGTACCGGCGAAGCGCTGCGCGGCATCGCCATCGAGCCCTGACGCATTCTGCTCACCCGCGGCGCCCTCATTCGTCGGCAAACTCGCAGTGGCCGGGCCCCAGCTCGGCCGCCTGCGTTGCCGCACGACGGGCCGCCGCAAACATCGATTCGGCACCGATGTAGCGCGCATCGGCGATGGCGATACCCACCGCGACCGGCACCGAAATATCGCGCCCGCCGACGTTGAGCGGCGCCGACAGTTCCTGCACCAGCCGGCTGGCGAGTTGCGACACGGCCGGTATCACTTCGTTCGAGCCGGACAGCGCGCGGGCTGCCTCACCGGCGCGGAAATCGGTCAGCAGCACGGCGAACTGGTAGTTGTCGAGATAGGTGATCGCCGCCCCCGGGTAATTCACCGGCCGGAAGCGGCGCGCCACCGTGGCCAGTATCTGCTCGGCCGCCTCGGCGCTGCTGCTCATCACCGGCTCGGCCAGGCCGCTGGCGTCCACCCACAGCAGCGCGAAGGGGAGCTCGTTCACCTGTGACTGATGCAGCGTCCACGCCAGCAGCGCGTCGAAGATGGCGCGACTGGTCATGCCGGTGCGCGCCTCGAACCACATGCGCCGGCGCGCCTTCTCCTCCGCACCGCGGCGCTCGCTGACGTCGGTGATGAAGCCCTCGATCGCCAGCAGTTCGCCCTGCGACGAGAACACGCCGCGGCCCTGTTCCCACACCCAGATGTAGTTGCCGCTGACGTCGGCGATGCGGTAGGAAATCTGGTAGGGCTTGTGCTGCGCCAGATTGGCCTGCACCTGTGCCCACAGGAATTCGCGGTCCTCCGGGTGCACCAGGCTGCCGAAGGCCACGCGGTGGTTGTCCACCAGTTCCCACGGTTCGTAGCCGATCAGGTCCACGCTGCCGTCGCTGACGAATTCCATCGTCCAGTCCGGGTCGTTGCGACCGCGATACACCATGCCCGGGACGTTGGCCAGCAGCGTGTTCAGGTAGCGCCGGCTCGACCCGAGGTCCTCGCCGCGCCGGCGCCGCGTCACTTCGGTCAGGGTACCGACGACACCGAGCAGATCGCCGTCCGGCAGCGTGCAGGTCTGTGCGCGCAACATGACCCAGAACACGGTGCCGCTGCCATTCACCATGCGCACTTCCGTGTTCAGGTGATCGAGCTGGCCACCGGCGACCGACAGCATGCCGCGGTCCACCGCGTCGCGGTCCTCCGGGTGGATGGCCACCGACAACAGCCGGCCCCGGCTGTCCGCCATGCTGCGGCCGGTGAGCCTCTCCCACGCGCGGTTCACGTAGGCGATGCGTCCTTCGGCGTCGGTCTTGAACAGCACCAGATCGAGCTGGTCGAGTACCAGCGACATCGAGTTCTCGACACCGTCACGCACGGGTGCGGCCGCAGCATCCGGGCTGAACTGGATCAGCAGACTGCCGGGCACCGACGACAGCGGCGAAATGCTGGCGTGCATCTTGATCGCGCCACCGTCAGAGCGCACCAGTCGCAGCACGCCCTCGGCGTCGGATGCGTCCTCGCCGCCGGCGATCGCCATCAGCGTCGCGAAACGCGCGTGATCGACCGGGTGCAGCAGGTTGGTGAAGGGCAGGCCGACCACCTGGTCGCCGCGCCCGCGGTAGTTCAGCAGCGAGAGAAAGGCCTGGTTCGCAAAAGTGATCTGCTGCCCCTGAATCGTGACCGAGGGCGACGAAATGTTGTGGCACAGTTGACCCGCCCACTCCATCTGCTGCGCACTGGCCTCCGGCGGATGCGGGCGACCGACATACCAGGGCAGCCGGCGCGCCAGGCCGAGCATGGTGAGCCCGGCCAGCACGACGGCACCCGGCAGCGCATAGGCCATCGCCGAGCCGTACCACGAACCGACCACTGCAGCGAACAGCAGCGCCAGTATCCAGGCTGAAAACACGTACAAAGTCATGGTGATCCGTTCTTTCTTCGGCCCCAGTGGGCGCTATCCCCTATATACCGGATTGGTTGCCACTCTGGCGGGCTGTGCGGTCGCCGCCGTGCTCAGCATCTGGGGCAGCGTCGAGATCGAGCGCCAGTTCGAACAGGTGTTCGGCACGCTGGTCGACCTCTGTGCGCACAGCGCCGGCGACCGCGACTCGGCCGTCTGCGCCGCCTTCGCCAGCGTCGAGCGCACGTTGCTGGAACGTGTCGCCGTGATGCTGCTGCTGCAGGGGCTGTGCTTCGCCGTCATCGTCGCCGGCACCCTGCTGATCGCGCAACGCGCGCACCGCGTACTGGTGCGGCGGACCGAATCGGCGCTGTCGCTGATGCCGGACAGCGCCCGCACGCGCGGCCGCGATGAGGTCGAACGCCTGGTCGACAGCCTGGCCGAACTGACGGCGCGCCAGGCGGGCTTCGAAGCCGAAGGCCGCTGGCGCCAGCAGGTCAGCGGCGAACAGCTGCGCCGCAAGAGCCAGGCGCTGCAGACGCTGCATCAGGTGGCGCGCATGTTCACCGACGGCGACGTGTCGGAATTCAGCCTGCGCAACGGTCTCGCCCTGCTCGAAACCTCGCTCGGCGCGCAGACCGCCGCGCTCTGCCTGAACACGCCGGCGCACAAGGCGCTGGGCACCGGGCCGCTGCTGTGCACCCGCGGCGAGCCGGCCATCGTGCGCCAGCTCGGTGCCGAACAGAGCGCACGCGAAGTCAGCGCGCGCGTTGTACCGCCGTCGGGCGACTGCACCGCGCATTCGCTGGTGGTACCGGTGTGCCGCGGCGACGTGTCGGTCGGCACGCTGGTGATCGAATTCCCCGAAGTCGCGCGCGTCGATGACCCGCAGGTCAATCTCGCCGAAAGTTTCGCCCACCTCGCCGCGCTGGCCATTTCCAGCATCAGCCGCAGCCAGGAGGAAAGACGGGTAGCGCTGATGGAGGAACGCAGCGCCATCGCCGGCGAACTGCACGATTCGCTGGCGCAGTCGCTGGCCTACATGAAGATCCAGGTGGCGCGGCTGCAGCGCGGGCTGGACCGCGAAAAGCATCCGACCGACGTCGCGCAGGCGGCGCGCGAACTGCGCGAAGGCCTGTCCGCCGCCTACCGCGAGGTGCGCGAACTGATCGCCGCCTTCCGCGTGCGCATGGGGCCCGGCGGCCTGCTGTCGACTGTGCAGGACGCGGTCGACGACTTCGCCCAGCGCAGCGGTCTGGACATCAGCTTCGTGCACGACCTCGGTCGCTGCCACCTCGAAGTGAACGAGGAATTCCACGTGATGCAGGTGATCCGCGAAGCGCTGTCGAACACCGTGCGCCACGCGCGCGCCTATCATGTGTGGGTGAGCATGCATTACGGCCCCGAACACCTGCTGAACGTGGTCGTCGACGACGACGGTCGCGGCCTCACCAATCCGTACGCCGAAAGCAACCACTACGGCCTGAGCATCATGCGCGAACGCGCGCGCTCGCTCGGCGGCGAAGTGTCGGTCGTGCACCGCCCCGGTGGCGGCACCCGCGTGCAGCTCACCTTCGCACCGCAGAAACTGCCGGTCGGCCAACTAGACGAAAGTACCGCATGAGCATCCGCATCCTGCTGATCGACGACCATCCGCTGTTCCGCAAGGGCGTGGCCCAGCTGGTGCGCGCCGACGACGAACTCGAACTGGCGGGCGAGGTCAGCGACGGCGCCAGCGGCATCGCGCTGGCCGCCGAACTCGACCCCGACCTCATCCTGATCGACCTCAACATGAAGTCGATGAACGGCATCGAAACGCTGCGCCAGCTGAAGGCCTCCGGCGTGCGTGCGCGCTGCGTCATGCTCACCGTGTCGGACGACGAGCGCGACGTGCTCGACGCGATGAAGGCGGGCGCCGACGGCTATCTGCTGAAGGACATGGAACCGGAAGAGCTGTGCGCCCGCATCAAGCAGTCGGTCGGCGGCAACGTCGTGCTCGACGCCAGCGTCGCCGGCCTGCTGGCGCACGCGCTGAACGCGCCGCCGGCCGCCTCGCACAGCGACCTGACCGAGCGCGAACGTGAAATCCTCGGCCTGCTGGCCGACGGCCGCAGCAACAAGGAAATCGCGCGCGAACTGGGCATTTCCGACGCCACGGTGAAGGTGCACATCAAGCATCTGCTGCGCAAGCTGAACATGAAGAGCCGGCTCGAAGCGGCGGTGTGGGCACTGCAGAACCCGCAGTTCAGACAGATGATGGCGGGCTGAAAAAGACAGCGCGCAGCCGTCCGGGAAGCTGAATGCTGCGCGCTGTACAACGGTGCCTGCAAGGCACCAACGAGGTCGGTCAGAAGGTACGCTTCACGTAGAGCAGCCACTTGCTGTCGCCGGTGTCCTTGCAGCGGATGCCGTTGTCGCAGATGGTGTAGAAGTTCTTGTCCGCATTGGTGTCGACATACGCCACCGCCGCCTGCCAGCCCCCTTCGAAGTTCTTCGTCACGCCCACCTTCCAGTCGGTGAAGTCGTAGTCGTCGTAGTTCTTCACC
>Ga0164290_1000596_pt1 | contig 104177 bp, 100 predicted proteins | sample Micstemetagenome_FD_108782 | JGI IMG/M metagenome (GOLD analysis project Ga0164290, IMG submission 108782) | Contaminated culture microbial community from soil near Moab, Utah, USA - Microcoleus steenstrupii SON62 (Illumina Assembly) | ecosystem: Environmental > Terrestrial > Soil > Soil crust...
GATCGGGCGTCGGGATGCTGACGTTGCGGCCCGCCATGCCCTCGGGGCCGACGGCTTCCTTGAGCGCGTCCACCGAGACGGAATTCGGGTTGGCGGCCACGGCGCGGCGCGCGAGGACCGCATTGCGTGCGTCCTCGAAGAACTTGAACCCGAAGACCGGCAGCGCCGGGGTCGTGTTCGCCGTGATGGCGTTCGAGAGCGGCGGCGCGTTGATCGCCGGCTCCTGAGGCTTGGCCGGGTCAACGGCACCCGTGGTGGCGGTACCGACGCCCGTGGTCACCGGGGCTCCGGTGGTGGGGGCGGCGGTCGTGGGAGCGCCGGTGGCCGGTGCTCCGGTCGTCCCCGTTGCGCCGGTAGCGGCGGAGGTCGCCCCCGTCGTGCCGGTGGCGGAGGTCGTTGCCGACGTCGCTCCCGTGTCGCCTCCCGTGGACGTCCCGGTGGTCTGCCCCGCCTGCCATGCCCCTACGGGCTGGGAGGAGAACGCGACCAGCGAGACGAGGAGGCAGGTAAACAACGCGCCGCGGCGCGGCCGTCTAGCGATCACCCTTCGTTTCGTGAACATGAATTGCACTCAAGCCTTGGGGGCACAGACGCAAGAACGCGGCCCCAAAAATGACTTACTCGGAGGGTACCCATCGGTGCCAAAGGGGCATCGAGACCTGGAAATATTGCTGTGAATACTGCTGGGCCTCTTCGCTTCCGTCCTGGGTCTCCCTCATCACGGTTCAGGGGACGGAGCTTCGCAGTACCCAGTCCGACGAAACGCCGGATGAGTGACATCTAAGTACCTGCTCGCGGCAACTAAAGGCCGCGAGCAGGTGAGTACCTGACTAGCGTGCCGCTCCAGCGGGCACGTACGTCTCGTCGAACCACTTGACGAAGTGGCCTAGGCCTTCCTGGATGGACGTCTTCGCCTTCCACCCGAGAAGCCGCTCTCCCTTGGAGGTGTCCGCCCAAGTTTGCGGCACGTCGCCGGGCTGCTCGGGCAGCCACTCGATCTGCGGCTCGACGCCCATCGCCTCGCCGAGGTACTTCACGAGATCCAGCAGCACGACCGTGTTGCTGTTTCCGAGGTTGATCACCTCGTACATCGTCTTGTCGTACGTCATCGCCCGCACGATGCCGTCGACGATGTCGCCGACGAAGGTGTAGTCGCGCCGAGTCGATCCGTCGCCGAAGAGCGGAATCGGCTTGCCGTCTCGCAGCAGCTCGGCGAACTTGCGGATCGCGAGGTCCGGGCGCTGCTTCGGCCCGTAGACGGTGAACGGCCGGACGGCGATGAAGCGGATGCCGTACAGGTGCGAGTAGACGTGGCCCAAGAGCTCGCCGCTGATCTTCGTCGAGGCGTAAGGCGAGATCGGCATCAGGTCTTGGTCCGACTCGCTCCACGGCACCCGCGGATTGACGCCGTAGACGCTGCTGGAAGAAGCGAAGACGAACTGCTTCGTCCCGAGTCGACGGGCGAGCTCGAGCATGTTCTGCGTACCCGCGACGTTTGCCTCCTGGTACGAGATCGGATCCTGAATCGACGGCCGGACGCCGGCCTTCGCGGCGAGGTGCACGATCACGTCGAACGGCTCGGTGAGTCGATCGAGGTCCTCGGTGCGCCGGATGTCTCCCTCGATGAAGGTGAGGCTAGGATGCTCGAGGAGCGGACGGAGGTTCGACTCCTTTCTCGACCGATCGTAGTACGGGTCGAAGTTGTCGAGGATGGTGACGCGGTGGCCTTCGTTCAGGAGGCGCTCGGCGAGCGTGCTCCCGATGAAGCCCGCTCCGCCCGTGATGAGTACGCTAGGCTGGCTCAAGGTTCTTCCTTCCGTAAGTGAGAAACGCCGGACGCGTCGCGACGCGTCCGGCGTGGGCTCGTGAGTTTACGAGCCGATCGTGTAGTACTCGAAGCCCGCGCGCTCGGCGGCGTCCTTCGCGTAGACGCGGCGCCCATCGAACAGCACCGGTTCCTTCATGCAGGCGCTCAGCCGCTCGAGGTCGAGCTGCTTGAACTCGTTCCACTCGGTGACCAAGATGAGACAGTCCGCGCTGTCCGACAGGTCGTACACGTTCTCGACGTACTCCACGTTCGGGTAGAGCTCGCGGACGTTCTCCGTCGCCACCGGGTCGTAGGCCGCGACCTTGCCGCCCTTTGCCATGATCTTCTCGATCATCACCAGCGACTTGGCGTCGCGGATGTCGTCGGTGTTCGGCTTGAAGGCAAGGCCCATGAGGCCGATCTTCTTGCCCTGGAAGCCGCCCAGTCGGGCCTCGACGCGTCGAATGAAATGGAGCGTCTGGTCCTCGTTGATTGAGATGACCTCCTTGAGGAGGCCGAAGTCGTAGCCGAGACGTTCGGCCGTCTTCACCATGCCCTGCACGTCCTTCGGGAAGCAGGAGCCGCCCCAGCCGAGGCCGGCACTCAGGAACTGGCGACCGATGCGGCCGTCCGTTCCCATACCGCGGGCGACGTCGGCGACGTTCGCGCCGCTGAGTTCACAGACGCGGCTCAGGGCGTTGATGAACGAGATCTTCATCGCGAGGAACGAGTTCGCGCCGTACTTGATCAGCTCCGCGGAGTTGAGGTCGGTCACGATCATCGGGGCCTCGAGGCTGGCGTACAGCTCGACGAGCTTCACCGCCGCCTCCCGGCTCTTGGCGCCGATCACGATGCGGTCGGGGTGGAGCGTATCGTGAATGGCCGAGCCCTCGCGGAGGAACTCCGGGTTGCTGACCACATCGAACATGGCGCGGTCGACGCCCTGCTCAAGGATGATCTGCTCGACCATGTCGCCCGCGCCCACTGGGACGGTCGACTTGTTCACGACGACCGTGTAGTGGCGGATCGACTTACCGATCTCCGTCGCCACGGCGCGCACCGCGGTGAGGTCCGGGGTGCCGTCCTCCGCCGGAGGGGTGCCGACGGCGATGAAGACGACTTCGCTCTGACTAACCGCGAACTCGATGGAGTCGGAGATTCGGAGGTGCCGGCTCTTCAGCCCTCGCTTGAGCATCTCCTCGACGCCCGGCTCGTAGATCGGCGGGACGCCGTCCTGGAGCATCTCCACCTTGCGTGGATCCTTGTCCACGCAGATCACGTTGTTGCCCAGCTCCGCGAGCACTACTCCCGTGACCAAGCCCACGTAGCCCGTGCCGATGACCGCAATGTGCATACCGGGTGTGAGGATAGCATCCGAGCCCCCGGGGACCCAGTCCGATTGTTCCCAGAAATAGCAATAGATCGCTGTTTCCCCTCCTGAAGTTGGTCAGATGCGCGGCCAAGGTCCTACTCCCATCATCTTGACTTAACAAGCTCGTTGATGCGCTTCGGACGAGCATCTTCATCAACTTGCCGGTATTTCCTACAGTTCGCCGGATTTGCTCACCCAAAAATGGTGCACCCGCAGTCTTACCGGCGGAGATGGCAAAGCGAATCCTACTAACCGGCGGGGCCGGCTTCATCGGCTCCCACATCGCCGACCGCTTTCTGGCCGACGGCTGGAAGGTTCGGGCGCTCGATTGTCTCGACCCTCAGGTGCACGGACCCGACCAGTGCCGCCCCGAGTACCTCGATCCACGCGTCGAGCTGATCGTCGGCGACATCTGCGATCGCGACCTCGTCAAGGAGGCGATCCAAGACGTGGACATCGTCTCCCACCATGCCGCCAACGTCGGCGTGGGGCAGTCGATGTACGAGATCGAGCGCTACTCGCGCACGAATGCGCTCGGCTGTGGCGTGCTCCTCGACGTCGTAGCGAACGAGACCCACACGATCAAGAAGCTCATGGTCGCCAGTTCGATGAGCATCTACGGCGAAGGCCTCTACCAGAGCGCGTCCGGCAAGCAGATCACGAACGCCGTGCGACCGCTGGAGCGCCTCCAGGCGCATCGGTGGGAGGTCCCCGATCCGGAAACGGGCGAGGACCTGATGCCGCTCGCCACCCCGGAGACGAAGCCGATCGAGCCGTCCTCGGTCTACGCCATCCACAAGCGCGACCACGAGGAGCTCGTGCGCGTGGTCGGCCGCGCCTACGGCATTCCGACGGTGGCGTTCCGCTACTTCAACGTCTACGGCACCCGCCAAGCCCTCTCGAACCCGTACACCGGCGTCGTCGCCATCTTCTGCTCGCGCCTGCTCAACGGAAACGCCCCCCTCGTCTTCGAAGACGGCGAGCAGCGCCGCGACTTCGTGAGCGTCCTCGACGTCGCCGAGGCGAACTTCGCGGCGGCGATCAGCGACAAGGGTGACGGCGAGGTGTTCAACGTCGGTTCCGGCCGCTCGGTGAACGTGATCGAGATCGCCGAGATCGTCGCCGACGCCCTTGGCAAGAACATCGAGCCCGAGATCACCGGCAAGTTCCGCGAGGGCGACATCCGGCACTGTTTCGCGGACATCACCAAGATCCGCGAGAAGCTCGGCTGGAGCCCCGAGGGCGACCTCGCTCGCGAAATGCCGACCCTCGCCGAGTGGGTGCAGACGCAGCAGGCCGAGGACACCGTGGAGCAGGCCCGCAAGGTCCTCGAAGCCCGCGGCCTAGCCCGTTAGGATCTCCGACGCCCCCGTCAGATGCGATGGACGGGGGCAACCAAACAATGAGAAGAGGGTCCGGCACTTCAGGTGCCGGACCCTCTTCGACTTTACGACGACTCCGAGATCAGGCCGCGTGACGCTCGTCCCGATGGGCAAGACGCTTGGCGTTCTCGCGAAGCTCCTCAACCTCTTGGGCGACGTCGCGATCGTGGCTCTCGCGATCCCAGTAATGCTCGACGTGCCCCCTCTCGGCGTGGCGCGGCGTGCGGCTCTGCACTTCCTGACGCTTCGACTGATTCATGCGCTTCCCGACCGTTTCGGCGGCTCCGGTGTTCCCTATTTCGTACCCTGCGCGCCCGCCTTCGCCTGAGCCGCGACCGCCACCTCGCGAACCCGCTGAGCCTGCTCCTTCGGACACACGAGCACGCCCTGCGGGGTGTTGACCACGACCACGTTTTGTACGCCGAGGACGCCCACCACGGCCGTGGGGTCGTCGTTCACGACGACACAGCCGTCCACATCGATGAGCACGACCTCGCCGCGAACCACGTTCCCCCGCTCGTCTGCCGGGAACGACCGGTCGAGAGCGTCCCAAGCGCCGACGTCGTCCCAAGGAAAGTCAGCCGGCACGACCCAAACTCGCTCGGCCCGCTCCATCACCGCGTAGTCGACGGAGATGCTGGGCAGCGACTCAAACTGCCGAATCGCTTCCCGCTCGTCGCCCGCCCGCAGGGCGGCCGCCATCGCCAGCGTCGCGGCGTGCGCGTCTGGCTGCGCCGCCTGCAACTCGCCCATGAAGGCGGGCACCGTAAAGAAGAACATGCCACCGTTCCAGAGGAAGTTGCCTGCCCGCACGAACTCCTCGGCGGTCTCGGCGCTCGGCTTCTCCCGGAAGCGGAGCGACCGCAGCACGGCCCTGCCAGCGACCTCCGCCGTTCCCTCCGCGGAGGTCTCGATGTAGCCGTAGCCGGTTTCCGGGCGCGTGGGCCGGATGCCGATCGTCACGATTCCGCCCTCTTGCTCCGCCGTCTGAAGCGCCACGGTCACGGTGTCTCGGAATCGCTCGGGAGATCCGATCAGGTGGTCCGAGGTGACGATCGCCACCGACGCATCCGCAAGTCCGCGCGCCAGGAGGTTGGCGAGCACCCAGCAAACGCCGCCGAGGGTGTTCCTGCGCGTCGGCTCGGCGAGGATGCGATCGGGTGCCACGGCGCCGGAGCCTCGCACCGCCTCGGCGAGCGACGACGAGGTGGCGACGAACACCAAGCCGTCCGTGGACACCGCGTCGACCCGGGTGATCGCCTCCTCCAGCATCGTCTGGGTATCGCTTGTGAGCCTCAGCAGCTGCTTCGGGCGTTCCGGGCGCGAGAGGGGCCAGAAGCGCTCTCCCGATCCTCCCGCCATCACGACGGCCACCCGCGTCCCCACCGCAATCTCCGGGCTTTCGCTCATTTCCAACATTCTCCCTGACCTCCGCGCACTGACCCTGTGAGACGAGGTTTTTACGCCCGGCGATCCCATGCACCCCCGGTAATCTCCGCTTCTTCTATGAAGGTCGAAGTCATCTGCTGCACCGCCCGCGATTGCGCGCTCGCCGAAGCGACCGGCGCCCACCGCATCGAGCTCTGCGCCGCCATCGAGCTTGGAGGACTGACGCCGAGCCTCGGACTGCTGCAGGAGGGGAGGACCCGCACCACGGTTCCCCTGTTGGCGATGTTGCGCCCTCGCGGAGGCGGGTTCGGCTACTCGGAGGAAGAGTTCGCGACGATGGTGCGAGACGCGGCGCACCTCGCGGAACACGGGGCAGACGGATTGGTGACGGGAGTGCTCTCGCCGGACGGAACGATCGACCGCTACCGCCTCGCCCATCTGATTGCGACGGCACCCAAGGTCGAATGGGTGTGCCACCGCGCCTTCGATCAGACGCCCGATCCATTCGATGCTCTCGAGTCGCTGATCGAACTCGGATTCCGGCGCGTTCTGACGAGCGGCCACCGAAAATCGGCGGCAGACGGAGCCGACGTCTTGCGCGCCCTGATCGAGCGGGCGGCCGGACGGATCGAGATCCTGCCGGGCGGTGGGATCCGCCCGGGCAACGTCAAGGATCTCGTCTCTCGGACTGGCTGCGACCAAGTACACCTCGGTCCGTTCGTCCCTACGGCCGACCCCAGCCACGGCCACAACCCGCAGGTTCCAGGAGACGGCGCATTTGGCGTGATCGACGTCCTGGGAATCCGCCAAACGATCGCAAACCTATCACCAGGTAACTGACACGGGTTAGCTCCAGATAAGGTCTCAAAGGACCTGCAACTAGGAGACTCAGGTCGTGCCAATCGGCTATAGCCGGAGGTCTTGGGTATCCGGCATTAATGCCGGATCGGCGCATTCGCGATGGCTTTGGCTTGTGACGGCCCGCTAAATTACGTGCGGATATGCGCTGGTCCTCCGTTTCCGCCCTCACGGCCCTCGGGCTCATTCCGCTCCTTGGGTGCGGCGGGAGCACGGCACGCTCCGGAGGCCGAATGGAGGTGCTGCTTTACCGCGCCGCATCCAGTCCGGTGGTGGACCGGCTGTCGCAAGGCAAGATCCTGCGTTCGTACGCTGGGCAGCCCCTCACCTCTAATCACGTCCTCGTGATCGACGGCGACTCCATTCAGCCGAGTGAGATCGCGAACGACGCCGCGATTCAGGCCGCCGTCCAAGCCAAGGCGACGATCCTGTTCGTGGACACGAGCGCCGCCCACCACAACGCGGTCGGCGACGCGGGAATCACCGACGCCGCCGTAGGGACCGACGCCGACGCCTACCTCCTCCAGCCGTTCGTCGAGCCGAACGGCAATGCCGGATACGCCATCACGTACGGCACCACGGTGGGCAAGCAGTCGACCGCGACGCTCACCTACGCCGAAGAGAGCACGATTCGTACCCACCGCCTTCCGCGGCTCGGCACGTCCGACGCGGACCAGCAGATGGTGAACCGCGTCTCGGACCTCGCGACCAACGGCACGCCTCCCGGATTGAGCGACCTGCCCACCTTCCCCACCGGGCTCAAGTACTTCGTTCAGCCGATCAACCAGATCACCGCGAACGCCGACGGCGTGACCGAGGGGCAGCCGGTGCTCCAGCTGATGAACTACACGTACGTGGGAATGCTGAACAACGGCGATGCGGATCCCTCCCAGCACTTCCAACTGGTGTGGGTGATCGCGGGCGGACGGATCGATCCCGGCGGAGTCTCCCAGAAGTCGTTCTGGATCGACGGGAAGCCCGCGACGGAGCAGCCGAACCCGGGGAATGACACGCTCGTCGTCACGTCCGGCTACTACCAGCCATTGATTCGGGAGACGCTCGCGATGAATCCGGCCGACCCGGTCGCACCGAAGGTCCAAGCGATCGGCGCCTTCCCGACGGATCAGAACGGCGGCACGTACTCCCCTGAGTTCGACTTCTCGGTCAACTACCGATCGGAAGGTCAATCCCGAACCTTCCCGTTCTCGCTGAAGGCGCGCGACATCTTCGGCGACACGCAGTTCGCCTTGGACGACTGGAAGGTGCAGCTTTCGACCGAGCTCCAGAGCTTCTCTCTCACGTTCTCGCAGAACACGCCGTACGACGCGTCCACCTCGACCGCATCCGATTATGTGAACGCACTCAGCGCGTCCGGTGGAACTCCCGGTGCTTGGCCCAACCAGTCGAGCACCGCCTTCGGGTGCGGTTTCGTCGGTGCTTTCTACACGACGTCCATCGTGGACAGCCAGGTGAACTTCGTTCACACGACTCACCGCGAGTACGCGTGCCTGGGCGTTTACAGCTACCGCTTCCTCACGTTGCCCTGGGCGCTCAGCAAGCCGATCGGCGACCCCAAGGGCGTCCGGCTTTATCTCAATCGCATCGCTCGCTAAGCCCGTTCAAGACTATGCACCTCCCTAGAAGAAGAAAGTTCGGACAGTCGCTGCCCACGAGGCGCGACTTCCTCAAGCTGGCCGCCGCTTCGCTCGGCGGCGCGGTGCTCACCGGCGCGGGCGTCGGATGCGGCGGCTCGATCGGGCGTCGCTTCGGCAGCGGTCCCGGCGGCGGACCTCCTCTCGGGGACGCGCTGCCGAACGGCTACCGATTCTGGCGGGTGCTCACCACGGGCGACGGGCAGTTCGCGGACCTGAAGGGGTTCAGCGGCGGCGTGATGATGAACGACTCCAACGTTCTCGTTCACGCGTTGCGCACGACGAACTCGAACGCGCTCTTCCAGCTCACCATGAACTACTCGGGCGACGCCTTCCCGACGATCGGGTCCGGACTGTCGGTCGCCGCCGAGGGCGACTTCACCCCCGAGGGACGCCTCGTCACTCGGCTGATGGCGGCCGACGTGAACAACCAAGGCGTCGACTCCACCGTTGCGATGATCGTCGGCTTCGACGGACCGGCTCCGACGGGCTCACCCAACACGGAAGGCACGAACCGACTGTACGTGGGACCGGGGCTCGACTCGGCTTACGCTCTCGTCAACACCGGGGACCCGACCCCGAACGGCGGCTACTACGGCGCTCACTTCACCGACGTGAGCATCAACGACAACACCGACATCATGTTGGTGGCCGACTACGCCAAGTCTCCGAACGAGCAAGGGGCCCGGCACCTCGCCCAGGGCGTGTTCTACCTACCCGGCGCGTCGGGCTCCGACCAAGGCTCGCTCGAGGTCGAGAACCCGTTCCAGCTGCCCGGCACGAACCAGATCGCGCGCCGCTTTGGGCTCTGCGACCTCGACAACTCCGCTAACTACGTCCTGCAAACGTTCGCCACGCCGAACTCCGGCGGAGGCCCGGAGGTGGCGGGCGGCCGCTACGCCTCGGGCGTGCTCACCGGACGGGTTGGCAGCCGCCCCGGATTCCACGTGGGCGCGGCCGGAATGGGCACGCCGCGAGCGGGCACCATGCCGGGCAACGTCTACATGGGTCCGCGCGTCCGAGGAAACAACGTGACGTCGGTGGTGCACGTCACGGACGACGACCACGTTCTCTACTACAACAACAAGCCGATCGCCGCGAGCAACGCCGCGCTGGCGAACGGCGGCCTCGTGGCCATGGGCGTCGGACCGGCTTCCATCTCCGACCAGGGCCACATTCACTTCGTAACAGTGACCACCGACGGCGTGCAGCTCAACATGAGCAACGGCGGCGAGACCCGAACGATCCTCACCAGCGGCACCACGATTCCGGGCTCCGGCAACCCGCTGGCCAAGCTCGTGGCGATCGTCCACGGCTACCACTCGGCGCAGGTCGACAGCCAAGGCCGCGTGGTTTTCATCGGCGACTTCGACGACGAGAGCCAGTCCGTCGTCATCGGCATCCCCATCTGAACGCAGACCCCTCATGGCGACCATTCCGAACACTCGCATCGGCACCTCCGATCCGCCGGACCTCTGCAAGGGGTTCGCCCTCTTCCCCATGGGAGACGACGTCCGGTCGGGCGCGGTCTTCAACCGCTCCACCAAGGACCTGTTCCGCGTCTCGCCGCAGATCCTCGTCTTCAAGCTGAACGCGAACGCCACCTGCGGCCTCGCCGCCGGTTGCTGTGGCCCGGGCTACGGCCTGGCGTTCACGGCGTCCGGCGCGACGAACGGCAACCAGCTCTCGTTGACCGTCAACGACGACAAGATCGTGGGCGGGTTCTTCGCCGGGGCCAGCGCGGGCTTCAACGTCAACATCCAGATCAGCCGGCTTCAGGTGAGCTGGAATTGGGATGGCTGGAACAGCGGCATTAAGACCAGCTGGACGAGCCTCGGGTCGATCAACGTCGGCGTGAACGTCGACTTTCTCGGCACCATCCTCGACATCCTGCTCCAGCTGATCGCAGGCTCGGACAGCAAGGCTTATACGCTCTTCCAGAAGGTTCAGAACCTGAACCCCGCGCTGTTGGCGTCGTGGGGCTTCTACGACGAGAAGCAGAACACGCTGCCGGACAACAGCCCGAACTTCTTCTGCGAGCCCTCGATCGCCATTCCGATCGACATCGTGCCATACGTGGAGGCGCTGAACGGCATCGCGGAGACGCTGAAGGCGCTCTACGGCTCGTTCACCGCCGGCCCCCAGATCTCCATCGACTTTCCGCTCAGCGTGACCCCATCGAAGTTCACGATTGACGGCGTGGAGTTCGGCAACGTTCAGGCCACAGGCCGGACGTTTACCGCGACCGGCAGCGGTCCGATCAGCGACAACCCGCAGAACATCGCCGTCGAGTTGACGCACACGCCCGGAATCGACATCGGCCTCGGCGTCTTCATGAACCTCACCGTCATGAAGTTCTTCTCCGTTCCCGCGTCGATCTCGTTCGACCTGCTGTCGCTGTTCAACATCTCGGTGAACTTCGGACCGTTCAAGAACTCGGTGAACAACACCGTTGGCAGCATGACGATCCCGGGGAGCAACGAGACCGCGATGAAGGCCGACCCGCACGGCTTCATCGACTTCGATCTCCAACCCGAACCGGCGTACGCATGAGCGAGCAACCGGAATCGGCCGGGCGGGTTCCAATCCGCTCGGCCGCGGATTTCTTCACCGCGCTCCGCTCGCCCGACATGACGGTGCGGCTCAGCATCCTGCGCGCAATCTCGCACGCGCCGGAGCGCGCCCTCGCGTTCGGCAGCTACCAAGGGCGGGACGTCGTGGACGAGCTCGTCGCCCAGTTTTCCCAGACGGCGGGCTACCTGTACTGGAAGGCGCTCGCCGGAACGCTTTCCGCATTCCGCGACCCTCGGGTGATCCCGCCGTTTCGAAAGGCGCTGATGATGCGGGACAACCCCGAAGCGCTCCGCATCGTCGCGGCGCGCCTGTCGCAGGAGCCACCCGAGGTGTACCGGCAAGACGCCCTGAACCTTCTGCATCAGGACAACTCGCCCGCCCACGTCTCGGTAGCCGCGGACCTTCTCTCGACCACCGAGGACCTGGCAACGCGTGATCGCGTGCGGATCACCATCATGAACACCTCCGGCGCTAAGTTGGCCGAGGTCGACGTCCAGAACGTGCCGGCGTGGGTGGACGAGCTGAACGGCCGCTTTGGCCCTGAGGCGCGCCAAGCCTTGGACAATCAGGGAGATGCCGCCTTTGCGGTGCTCGCGCCGCACTTCACGGCCCTGCGGGGAGACAGTGCACTTTGGCTGCTGGATTGGGCGGTCACCGAGCACCCGGTGGATGCGGTCGGGATGGTGGCCGCGGCGCTCGAGAGCGAGGAAACCTCCTTGGTCCTCGCCGCCATTCAAGCCGTCGAGGGCATGGGTGCGCTCGCTCCCAGCTTCAGATCCCGGCTCGCACCGTTGGTCGACCACGCCGACCGAGCGGTGCGCCTCGCCGCGGTCGTCGCCGGAGCGCCGGTGCCCGATGTTCGTTCGCGATTCGAAACGGCGACGGAGCCGGACGAGATCGCGGCGTACGGCCACGCTTTGGCGAGCGCCGAGGGCGAGGTGGCGACGGACGCGTTGGTGCCGAAGCTGGCCGACGAGCGCTGGCAAGTCCGCGCCGCGATCGTCCAGATCCTTCAGGAGCTCGGGCCGGCGGTGATCGAGCCGGTGCGACCGCTCGTGGACGATCCGCGGCCAGAGGTGCGTGCGGCGGCGATCCAGGTGCTGATGTCGCACGGGGAGCATGGGTGGCTGGAGAGCCGGATCGCCTGATCCCGCCCATCCTCGGATTTCGCTCCCACTGGCTGATCGATGCCGAGGCGAGCTTCGTGGATGGGGGGCACCGTGCCGGTCTCAGCCTCTACTTTCTCGATCCATTGGAGTTCGAGGCGTTCGCGGAGGTCGCCGGCTTGCCCCAGGATGCGGTCGCCCGCGAGTTCGAGTTCCGCCGCGCGTTCGATCTCGATCCGCGCATCTGGATCAAGCTCCACTTTCGTGATGGCGCGCCGGATGGTTTCTCCCAGTACTTCGTCATCGATCCCCGAATCGACTACCCCGTTACGACCCTACGTGTGCTCGGGCGTCGACTTGGACTCACCCGAGCCGACCGAGTGGAGCCCGCCTTCCAGCGCGCGCTCACCACGCCCGGCACGCTCTTCGCGGTGATCGCAAAGGTCGGAGCAGGCGTATCCCCGCGGCTCTCCGCTCGATTGCCGCGTCCGCTGCTACCCGAGGTGCTCGCCGACTTCGCGGCCGTAGGTTTCTTGAGCCAGAGTGCTCGGCAAGGACTGATCGACGCCGAGCGGCAAGTGTCCGCCGGAGACTGGGCGTACCTAAGCGTCGACCCTGAGACCCCGGACGCGGTCGCCATCGATCTTGAGGCGCCGGTCGATTGGCCGGGAGTCCGCTACCTCAAGCTCCGTCTACGCCAGGGCGTGCTTGAGCGCGCCACGTACCACCGTGCCACCGAGCTCTGGTCCTCCACGGAGATCTTGGCCGCCACGGGCACCGGGGTGCCGGACGCGCGCACCTACTACGAAGCGAACGCCCGAGAGATCCTCGATCACTACGGCCACACGTACCAGACGGGCACGTTCTCGGCCGACGCCGGCGAGCACAACCGGGCCCTGGTGGCGCGGGCGGGAGTTCGGGCCGGCGCACGAGTCTTGGACGCGGGCTGCGGTGCGGGTGGCCCGGCTTGCGATTTGCTGTCCTCGGTGAAAGGTACTTCGGTGGTCGGCGTGACGATCTCCAAGGTACAGGCCGAAGCGGCCCAAGCGCTGGCCGAGGCGCGGGACGTGGCGAACCGCGCCGCCTTTATCGTCGCCGACTACCGGCACCTTCCCTTTGGAGAAGCCGAGTTCGACCACGTGATGTTCCTTGAGTCGCTCGGGTACGCGGAGGACTTAAGAGCGCCGCTTGAGGAGGCGGCACGGGTTCTGCGCCCTGGAGGCCGCTTGTACGTCAAGGATGTGTTTCGGCAGCGCGAGGTCACGCTCGATGCGGAACTCGAGTTGGCGGAGTTCCAACGGCTGTACGGCTACCATCCGATCGCTCCGGAAGCACTCGTCTCGGCGCTGAGGCAATCCGGCTTCGTCGATCTCGAGCTACGGCCGTTCGGCGAAGAGATGACGAGCGAGCCGTTCCACCGCGCTATGTTTCCTAACGGGCTTCCGAGTGCCTTCGGGCGACGGCACCATCGCGCCTTCTCGCGATTGCCCCTCGCCTTTGGCGACCTCCTAGCGATTCGTAGCTGATCCTTCGAACGTTCGTTACAAAAGTGTCAAGACGAACGATCATTCGTACCGAACATCCTCGTGCAGAACAAGTAGAAGTACTAGGTAGCGCTTCGGCCGGGCGTTGCCTCCCCCAGTATTCGCTTCGAACGAGGAGATTCCTATGAACTTCGAGCAGATGATGATCATCGAGGCACAGCGCCTCTACGACACCGAGCAGCAGCTGATGCAGGGCATGGGCATGATGAGCGACATGGCTCAGTCCCCTGAACTGAAGCAGGCGTTCCAGCGGCACCAGATGGAGACCCAGGGACAGATTCAGCGCCTCGAGCAGCTCTGTCAGCAGCTCGGGTGCTCGCCTACCGGCGAGCAATCGATGGTCGCCCGCGCCCTTGTCCAAGAGGCGCAGCAGACCCTCGGTGGGCAGCAGCCCTCGCCAGTGACCGACGCCATGATCATCGGCGCCGCGCAGAAGGGGGAGCACCTGGAGATCGCGTGCTACGGCACCGCACGCACACTGGCGATGCAGATGGGCAACCAGCAGGCGGCGCAGCTTCTGGAGCAGACGCTGCAGGAAGAGAAGCGAGCCGACGAGATGCTGACGCAGATCGCCGAGTCCGGCGTGAACCAGCAGGCGGTGCAGCAGGGTGGTCGCGCCCAGATGATGTAGCCGGCGACGCCTTGCCCAAAACCAGGAACGGCCACTGAGCGGTGCTCAGTGGCCGTTCTTCACAGCGGGGCCGGTGAGGCTCAGCTCTTGCGGCGGCGGCGCATCATGGCGACCGCACCGATTCCGAGCGCCGCCAGCGTCGCGGGCTCCGGAACGGCCTCGGCCTTGAAGTTCGGGCCGAAGTACTCCTTGCTGGTGGAGTTGAAGCTCGTGGGGAACGCGATGGTCGAGCCGCCGGCGAGCGCTCGGCCGGTGAACGTCAGGCCCGCGATGTATCGGGGTGACAGCGGTCGCGCCGACCATGTAGTTCTTGCCGAAGCCACCGATCACGTAGTTGCCGGCGCCCAGGGTGAGCGGGTTCGCCAGGGACGCGTACCGGAAGCCGGAAGACTCCTTCGGGTTCGTGTTGAGAATCGAAGCCGATGCGAGCTCAGCGGCGGTCGTTCGGTTCCAGATCTTCACCGGAACGTTGTTCCAAGTGTTGCCCGTGGCGTTGATGTCGTACCAGCCAAGGTGCGTGATCTTGATGCTGGTGCCGCTGGCAATGCTGAACGTCCAACCCGCAGTGATCGTGTTGTTCGCGAGCGTTCCGCCCGTGAAGGTGACGGCCTCGGTCGACTGAGCCTGGACCGAAGCAGCGGCCGCGACGGCGGCAAAGATCGTGATGAACCGGCGATTCATAAAGCGTGTCCCGAGGGGAACAAGGCACCCTCGGAAAGAATCATACACCCCTCCTGGTAAGGGTTCCAGAGGTTGCCCGGTTTACCAGGGTAAGACAAGTAGTTTTACTTGGGACCTTTCTGGGCTATCCGGGGAGTGTTGCGTCGGTCGCCGCAAGAGGCGCTTCATCGACGCCGTTCAATAGACTCGGCGGCGCCTCATGTCTGTCACTTTTGCGGGCTTGACCGCTGAACCGGCGGCACGGCCCGGGACCATCCCAGTTCGACAAAACGCGCCTGCCATACTCACGCCCGGAGCGGGTTACCAGCGAGTATGAGGAAGGAGCGAATCTGCGTCGTCGGCCTGGGGTACATCGGACTACCCACGGCCACCATCATCGCCAACCACGGCTACTCCGTGTTGGGGGTGGACGTCAACCAGCGGGTGGTCGACACGATCAATGCCGGCAAGGTGCACATCGTGGAACCCGATCTCGACGCGTTCGTGCGGGCGGCCACCACGTCCGGCCAGCTGCGCGCCGCGACGACACCGAGCGAGGCCGAGGTGTTCATCCTCTGCGTGCCGACTCCGTTCGTCCACGACGGCAGCGAGATCCCTCAGCCCGACCTCACCTACATCGAGCTCTCCACGCGAGCCATCGCGCCCTTCGTTCGACCGGGCAACATCGTGATCCTGGAGTCGACCTCGCCGGTCGGAACCACGGAGTACGTGGCCAAGATCCTCGCCGAGGAAGGCGCCCCCGTGGACGAGCTGAGAATCGCCTACTGCCCCGAGCGCGTGCTGCCCGGCAAGATCATGATCGAGCTCATCGAGAACGACCGGATCGTCGGCGGACTCGATCCCAAGGCGGCCGAGGCCGTCAAGAACTTCTATCAGACGTTCGTCCGCGGCAAGATCCTGGTGACCAACGCTCGCACCGCCGAGATGGCGAAGCTGGTGGAGAACAGCTACCGCGACGTGAACATCGCCTTCGCGAACGAGCTGTCGCTGCTCTGCGATCCGCTGCAGATCGACGTGTGGGAGCTCATCCGGCTGGCGAACCACCACCCCCGCGTGAACATCCTGCAGCCCGGCTGCGGCGTCGGCGGCCACTGCATCGCCGTTGACCCTTGGTTTATCGTGGCCCGCGACCCGGAGAACGCGCGCATCATCAAGCGCGCCCGGGACGTGAACAACTACAAGACCGAGTGGGTGATCGAGAAGACCCTCTCCACCGCCCGCGAGTTCGAACTGAAGCACGGCCGGGCTCCTAAGGTCGCGGCGATGGGCCTCGCCTTCAAGCCGGACATCGACGACCTGCGAGAGTCCCCCGCCCTCGAGATCGCGTTGCGCCTGGAAGAGGAACTCCCCTGCCTCCTCCCCGTCGAGCCGAACGTTGAATCGCACTCCAAGCTACAGCTCGTGCCGCAAGCCGAAGCGCTGGAGAACGCGGACATCGTCGTAATGTTGGTCAAGCACCGCGCCTTCGGCGACCTCGACCTCTCGAACAAGCAGGTCCTCGACTTCTGCGGACACCTCGCCAACCGATGAGCCAGCCCCAGCGCCCCATGCGCTTCCTGATGATGGTGAGCACGTCGGGCGTCGGCGGCGTGACGTCGTCGGTGAAGAACCTCGAATCCGTACTGGAGAGCCAGGGCCACCAAGTCGCTTACGTCTCCAAGAAAGCTCTCTTGAAGCGCTACGACGTCGTTCACGTCCACTTCAGCCGGAAGTGGGTAGTCGTTGCCGCGCTAATGGTAGGTCGCCTCATCGCTCGGCGCACCGTGATGACCGTGCACAACGGTCGCATGGACGCGAAGAACGACCTCGCGGCTCGACTTAGTCTTCGCTTGGCGCATGGGGTCGTCTTCTTGAACGACACCGTCGAGGAGAGGAATCGGGCCTTCGTTCCCCGGCGCCGCAAAGTCGCCAGATTGACGTCGCTCCTAACGGATCCAAAGAAACTGGAGTCGCGCGCGGACCGGTCTCCGAGCGCCGACGGCCGTCAGCGAGTGTTGCTGTACGCCTACCGGAAGAACTACGAAGGGGCCGAGGAGACTTACGGAATCCTCTGGGTCCGAGACAATCTCGATAAGCTGCCTAGCGACACCGTCTTCACCATCGTGGACCCTACCGGCGAGTACGCAGACGATCTCAAGGACGTACCTCAGGATCGAATCCGCTACATCGGAGAGCGAACCGACTTCGTTCAGCAGCTTCGTCAGCACGACGTTTACCTCCGCCCCACGGCGACGGACGGAATGTCCGTTGCGGTGCTCGAAGCCCTAATCGAGGGAGTTCCGGTGGTGGCCTCGGACGTAGTGCCGCGACCGGAGGGTGTCCTCACCTATGCCTACAAGGACGCGGCCCAATGCGCCGAGCAGCTCACGGCAGCCCGGTTGCTCGAGGGGAGCGGCGTCTCGCTAAGCTCGGTCAACGATTACCTGACGTTCGTTCGTTAGCTCGTCGGCTCGGCTTCGCGGAGAAATTGCAGCGTCTCGCGGAGCCCATCTTCCAACGGAGTTGTCGCGCGCCATCCGCAGAACCGTTCGATCGCGCTGACATCGGCCTGCGAGTGGCGGACGTCACCCGGGCGTTCTTCTAGGTGATTGACTCGAGGCTGGACTCCGGCGGCACGGCCGAAAGCTTGGATCAGATCGAGCAGGGAGACGCGGGTGCCGCTCCCCACGTTGAAAACGTGCATCCCTCTCCACTCACCGAGAGCGAGTCGAACGATCGCCTGGGCGAGGTCCGCCACGTAGACGAAGTCTCGACTCTGCATGCCGTCGCCGTGCACCCCAAACGCCTCGTCGTTGAGCGCCCTCTCGGCAAAGCGGCTGATCACACCCGAGTACGGCGAGTACGGGTTCTGCCGGGGACCGTAAACGTTAAAGAATCGAAGGGCCGCGCCCTCGATCCCATGATGGTTGACGAAGAACCGCAGGTACTGCTCGCCTGCGAGCTTGTCGATCGCGTAAGGCGAGAGCGGCTCCAGCGCCAGACCCTCGTAGAGAGGTAGGTTCTGCTGGGATCCGTAGACCGCGGCTGAGGAGGCGAAGATCACCCGGTGAGCGCCGTTGCGAACCGCTGCCTCGAGCACGCGCACGGTTCCGCCTAGGTTCACCCGGTTCGTCTCGGCCGTTCGCTTGATGCTCTCGACGACGGAGGCGTTTGCCGCGAGGTGGATCACGCACCACCCGTCCTTCCCCGCCATCGCCGAATCGAGCGCGCCGGCATCGTCCACATCGGCCTCGATGAGGCGACACGCAGGTCCTTCGGGTAGGTTGGCGGCAAATCCGCTGGTGAGATTGTCCACCACGCACACCTCGAGACCGCGCTCGAGAAGCGCCGCCACTACGTGGGAGCCGATGAAACCAGCTCCGCCCGTTACCAAAACTCTCTGGATACTCTGCATCGGCAGCGTGAGTATGGCTAATACCAGCACACGAAACGGGTCCTTAGGAAGCCCCTTTTAACCCCTTCTGGTACCATCATTTTGCGGGGGAAGGGGGCGTGTTAGCCTCGACCCGAAGTTGGCCGGCGTGGCCGTTGTCCCATGAAGCAGTTGATCCAAAATCTAGGGTCGGGCGAGACGATCGTCGCCGACATCCCGACTCCATCGGTCGGACGCAACCAGGTTCTTATCGCGACCCAAGCGAGCGTCGTCTCCGTGGGAACCGAACGCATGCTCATTCAGTTCGGGCGCGCGAATCTCTTGGATAAGGCTCGCCAACAGCCCGACAAGGTCAAGCAGGTTCTGGAGAAGGTCAAGACCGACGGGCTGGCCACCACGATGAACGCGGTGCGCTCGAAGCTCGACCAGCCCGTCCCGCTCGGCTACTGCAACGCAGGAATCGTGCTCGCGGTCGGCTCCGAGGTTCGCGGGTTCGCGCCCGGCGATCGAGTCGTCTCGAACGGTCCGCACGCCGAGGTGGTCTGCGTCGCCGAGAATCTCTGCGCCAAGATTCCTGACGGCGTCTCCTACGAGGAGGCGGCGTTCGCGGTGCTCGGCGCCATCGCGCTCCAGGGCATCCGGCTAATCCAGCCGACCCTCGGCGAGACGATGGTGGTCACCGGACTCGGCCTGATCGGTCTCCTCGCGGTGCAGCTTCTCCGAGCAAACGGCTGTCGCGTGCTCGGCGTGGACTTCGATCCGAAGAAATGTGAGCTGGCGCGGCAGTTTGGCGCCGAGACCGTCGACCTGAGCGCCGGCGGGGATCCGGTCGCCGCCGCTATGGCGTTCAGCCGCGGCCGCGGCGTCGATGGCGTGGTGATCACCGCCGCCACCAAGAGCAACGAGCCGATGCACCAAGCGGCCCTGATGTGTCGTAAGCGCGGTCGCATCGTGCTCACGGGTGTCGTCGGCTTGGAACTGATGCGAGACGACTTCTACAAGAAGGAGCTCAGCTTCCAGGTGTCCTGCTCGTACGGTCCCGGACGGTACGAGGAGGCTTACGAGGATCGCGCCATGGACTACCCGGAGGCGTTCGTTAGGTGGACCGCGCAGCGCAACTTCGAAGCGTTCCTCGACGTGCTCCAGAGCAATCAAGTCAATCTGAAGCCCCTGATCCAGCATCGGTTCCCCTTCGATCGCGCCATCGAGGCGTACGAAGGAATCGGTGGCGGCGTCCTCGGTGTGGTTCTCGAGTATCCGTCGGTGGAGGGCCGCTCGGATCTCACTAACCGACAGGTGAACCTCGTGACGTCCGCCGCGCCCGCGACCGGAGAGGTCTCCGCCGGCGTCCTTGGAGCTGGCAACTTCTCAGCCGGTGTCCTGATCCCTGCGCTTGCCGCTGCCGGTGCGAAACTTCACACCGTCGTTTCGAGCGGCGGCGTCAGCGGCACGCACGTCGCCAAGAAGTACGGGTTCGCCCGATCGTCTACCGACAACAACTCCGTCTTCGACGATCCGGCGATCAACAGCGTGTTCGTGACCACGCGTCACGACAGCCACGCGCGGTATGTAGTGCGTGCAATCGAGGCCGGGAAGCGCGCGTTCGTCGAGAAGCCACTGGCTCTCACCCGCGAGGAGCTCTCCGAAGTGACGACGGCCTACCAAGCGGCGACCGATCCGTTCGTGATGGTCGGATTCAACCGTCGCTTCTCGCCGTTCATCGAGAAGCTGAAGTCCATGTTGGACGCGCAAAGCCAACCGAAGACCATGATCATGACGGTGAACGCGGGTGCCATTCCGGCGGATCACTGGACGCAGAACCCTCTCGTCGGCGGCGGACGCATCATTGGCGAGGGGTGCCACTTCATCGATCTGCTGCGACACTTGGCGGGGCATCCTATCGTTGAGGTTCGTGCGACGGCCGCGAAGGACGCGGCCGGAAACGCGATCGAGGACCAAGCGACGATCATCCTGACGTTCGCGGACGGCTCGGTGGGAACGGTGCTGTACCTGGCCAACGGTCACCGAAGCTTCCCGAAGGAGCGTCTCGAGGTGTTCGTCGGAGAGCGGATCGTTCAGTTGGACAACTTCCGATCGATGAAGGCGTACGGCTGGCCCGGCTTCACCGGCATGAAGAGCAAGACGGTCGACAAGGGCCACGCGAACGAGTTCAAGGCGATCGTCAACGCCATTCGCGACGGCCGCCCCGCACCGATCCCCTTCGCGGAGATCGTCGAGGTCACGGCCGCCACGTTTGATGCGGTCGATCAGATCCGCGGATAACGGAAGACAAGGTCCACTCAAGCGAACGGACCCCAGCAGCGTGCTGCTGGGGGCCGTCTTCCTTCTAGCTGTGGCTAGCCTACGCGGATGCGACCGTTTTTGATCGGGAGCGCCGAACGAGCAGCGTGCCGCCGGTGATCAAGGCACCGAAGACGAACCAGGTCAGCGAAGTTCGCACCGGTCGCTTGTTGACGGGCTTGTCCTCGATGTAAGCCGGCGCGAGCACGCTCCACTCCAGCTTGTCGACCTGCGCCTTGAGCTGAGCCTCGTTCAACAGGAGGACGACGGCCTTGTACTCCTCCTCGCGGAGACGCACGTTGCGAAGGAGTCGCTGGACGATGGCGTCTTCCGTCGGCGCGACCGCGCTGATCTGCTGGAGATACTGAATCTCCTGCTGCAGGAGCATTTTCTTCGCCTCGAGTTCCGCCACGTTGCGATCGAGGCCCTGCTGGAGACCCTGCAGGTACTTCGAGACCTCCGATTGAGCTCGCTGCTTCGTGATCCCGATCTGCTCCTTCAGCCGCAGCACGTCGGGGGCCATCGGGCCCTTGGCGATCTCCGCGACCTGGAGGTCGTACTCAAGCTGAACCAGACGGTCTCGCCAGCTCACGGCTCCCGCATTCTGGTCGGACGGGGCGACGAGCGGAATGTCGGCCGAAGCCTGGGCGCGACGAGCGAGCGTGGACCGCGTCGCCTCGATCTGCTTGTCGACGGTAAGCAGGTTGAACTGAGCCTCTTTCAGACGCGCCAAGTAGCTTCCACCGGAGAACGGCTTGCTGAGATCCGGAACCGACTTCGCGCGCTTCTGGAAGGAGAGCACCGCCTGCTCCGCCTCGTCGAGGCTCCGCTTCTTGTCGCTCACCACTCTTTCGAGAAGGTTGGCCGTGCGACCGGCCATGGCGTAGGAGACTCGGCTGCGCGTCCGCTCGAGCGAGGTGAGCGCCGTGTTCACCATCTTCGTGGCGAGCTCCCGATCCTCAGACTCGACGATGTAGCTCAGCTGGCCCTGGTCGTCGTCCGACTCGAACTTGACCATCTCCTCGACCTCGCGCATCGAGAGATTGGCGACCTTGGCGACCTCGGTCTTGACCGGACGGCTGCCGAGGACTCCCTGCAGAATCGCGGAAGGCTTGGCAGCACCGATTCCGAGCGCGGCGGCCGCGCCCCCTTCTCCTGGGGGCAGGATGAGCGTGGCCTTCGCCGCCCAAATCGGCTTTGCCACGATCGTGGCCACCGCCCCCCCGGCCGCGAAGAGGAAGCCAACGGCGAAGATGGGCTTCCACCGGCTCGCGAGGAACTGGAGAGTCGGTCCGAGGTTGATGTCGTCGTTCTGGATCATGGCTCGTTCAAGCCCAAATGGGCTGCAGTAGAAAAATCGTTAGGCGGGAGATGGAAGGGCCGCAGGCGCGGATTCGCGGCGGATCGAAGGGTAGAGCTTGGCGTGGGCGAGCGTCAGGACGTAGATCATCCAAACCTGCTTGCCCACTTCGAGGTTGGCCGTCGCAAGTGCCACCAGGACACCGGTCAGCAGTGCTAGGTCGAAGACCTTGAACTTGCTCGCCGACCGGAATACGGCTCGGACGATGAGTCCCACGAATCCGAAGTAAAGGGCGAAGCCAGGAATCCCGAGGTCTGCCGCAGTGGAGATGTAAACGTTGTGCGCGGGAAACTTGTGACCGTGGGCGGGGCGAAGCGCCTCCGCGAAAGAGGCCCCGCCAACGCCGAGAATGGGATTCTCGATGATCAGCGGCATGCCGTCCTTCCAGATGTTCTGCCGGTGGTTCAGGTCCTGCTTCTTAAGCGACTGACCAGTCGACGCGAGTCGCTCAACGTTTCTGACCAGCGCCTTCGAGGGTCCGAAGGTGATGAAGAGAGCGAGCGCCACGGCAATGAACCCGAGCAGGGTGCCGGCCCTTGGTCTGCACTCCGGCTTCCGTAGCATCGCAACGAAGCAGACGAAGCTGCCGATCAGTGCCACGAGGAGACCACCGCGCGAGGCGACGAGCAGAATGCCGAGCGCTGCCATGGGAATGTAACCCAAGTTGAACAGCTGCCCGAGACGTCCCTTCCAATCGGGGCGCTCCTCGGCCGACGCGTACAGGTACAGCGCCATAGGCAGGCCTAGCGCGAGCATGATGGCGATGCCGTTCGCGTTGAACCCTTCGATCGTCACGCGCTGGGCGCGCAGGAGTTCAGCCGCCTGGACCTTCTTGAACTCCTTGATCGCAATGAAGGAGAGCAGATACGCGCCGGCGATGTACGCACGGTAGATCGTCCGGAGCGCCTTTTCGGACGTGACGACTTGCCAGACGACCAAGACGGCGGCGATGAGTTGGAGGAGGCCCGAGAGCCGACCGGCGTACGCCGTAGTGTCGACCGCCCAAAGGCCGGAGAGCGTGTACCAAGCGACGAAGCCGAACATGGGCACGAACTCCCACGGGAACCGGCGCTGAGGGGTGGACGCGAGGTACCAGCCGTACACCAGGACCATCAGGAAGCCGCTGATTCGCGCGAACGTACCGATTCCCGGAATCGAGATCGCGTTCTGCCACGGAATCGCAAAGATGAAGAGGCAGACGGCCCCTAGCAGGATCTGGCTCTTCTTCACGGGTCGGATTATACTTTTCGAGGTTTTCCGGCCGAGTCCAGGCGGCCGATGCAGGACTCTTTTGCTAGGACTCCCGCAGAAATACCAGAGTTTGCCGCGAAAACCTACTCATTCCACCCCTTCCCGGCCGGGCTGCCGCTCCGCAATACCAGTCTTATTGCGGGCTAGGTAGCTCGTTAGCCCCGGTCGTCGAATCCGCGTTTCCCGGCGGCGCTACAATTCTCGCGTCCTTCAAAGCGCGCGCGGCATACGCACGCGAACGACCAATCCGAAGCCGCCATGACCTACCTGTTCGTCGCTCCGCGTTACCACACCAACCAGGTCTGGGCGGTCCGCGCTCTGCAAGAGGCAGGTCACGACGTCCATTACTTCGTGCTGTACACGGGGAAATCCGAGGAGCACCAAGACGTCCAGCCCATCGAGATTCCGATGAGCCGTGGAGGACGGTTGCTGGTCAAGCTGATGCAGCGCAAAACCGATCGGATGAACGCGATGCGGCTGATCGGCCTTCCTCATCTACGCGCACTCTGGAAAGCGTTCCGGCAGATCAATCCCGACGTGGTGGTTGCCCGCGGACCGGCGATGCCGCTTTCGCTCGCGTGCATGTTCTTCGCCCGGTTGCTCGGCAAGAAGCTCGTGATCTACACCCAGGGGTACATGGTCCTGAGTCCTCCGTACAAAGAGAGGCTGAAGTCGATGTGCCTCGGATTCTTCCGGGCCGCGTGGATGACCACGATCAAGAGCGGTCGCGACGACACCCTGAAGCCGCACCCGCGGATGTTCTACCTGCCGTTCGTTGCCCCTGCCATTCCCCACGCGCGAAGCGAGCGTCCGTTGGACCCGAGCCGCATTTCCGTGCTCGCGATCGGCAAATTCGAGCCGCGCAAGAACCATCTGCTGCTGGTTGAGGCGATGAAGGAGCAGCTCGCCTCGGGTCGGTACCGCCTCGTGCTCGTGGGCGAGGTGTCTACCCCCGCCCACGAGAAGCAACTCGAAAAGGTGCGGCACCGGGTCTGCGAGCTCGGCCTCGACGAGCACGTCCAGATCGAGGTGAACCAGCCGTACGCGAAGATGCCGGAGTTCTATCAGAACGCCGATCTCTTCGTGCTTCCGAGCCGTGCCGAGCCGGCGGCGGTGTCGCACGTCGAGGCGATGTCGTTCGGCTGCCCCGTGATCGTCAGCACGACCTGCGGCACGAAGTGCTATGTGATCGGCGGGCGCAACGGATACGTGTTCAAGTCGGACGACGCCGAGTCGCTCCGAGAATCGATCCTCGCGATCACCGAAAAGCCCGGTGAGCTCACGCGGATGTCGAGCGAGGCCTACGCCGTGACGCACGAGAATCACTCCGCGGACAGCTACCTGCGAGGAATGGACCGAATCCTCGCCTCCCTCCCCTGAACCATGCGCATCACCTGCTTGATCGATACCCTGATGGGAGGTGGCGCGCAGCGTCAGCTCGCGACGCTCGCCATTCAGTTCAAGGAGTTTGGCCACGACGTCGAGCTTCTCACCTATCACGAGGGGGACTTCTTCCGTTCGATGCTGGAAGAGGCGGGAGTGACTCACCGGCAGCTTCCGGGCGGAGCCGGAGTCAGCCAGGTCAAGCGCACGGCGGTGATCCGCGAAGCGCTCCGGTCGAGTCGACCGAACGTCGTGCTCGCCTTCCTCGACGGGCCGTGCCTGTACGCCTCGCTCGCGGCGCTGCCGCGGCGGGACTGGGGACTCGTGGTCTCGGAGCGGCTCGCCGTTCCGGGATCGCACAAGCGGCGGTTCCAGCCGCTTCGGCAGATGCACCGGGTGGCCGACTTCGTCACGGCCAACTCGCACATCAACCGGCTGATGGTCGAAGCGTCGGTGCCGGCGCTCAAGGGGCGAGTCATCACCGTTTACAATGTGGTCGACCTAGAACGGTTCCGACCGCAGCCGAAGCCGCAGGAAGACGACGGCAAGATCCGTCTGGCGGTACTCGCGCACTACCACGCGAAGAAGAACATGCTTGGCCTCATCGAGGGCTTGGCGGTGGCGCGGCAGAACCCCGAGGGGAAGCGCATCGAGATTGACTGGTACGGCAGCAAGAAGCCGCCTGAGTCCAATTACGACGACGCCGCGGCCGCGATCCGGCAGCATGAGGTTCAGGAAGTGTTCCGGCTGAACCCGACCACGAAGGACGCCGAAGGCGTCTACGCTCGCGCCACGGCGGCGTGCCTTCCCTCCTTTTACGAGGGTCTACCGAACGCCGTGTGCGAAGCGATGGCATCCGGCAAGCCCGTCCTGATGAGCGCGGCATGCGACGGCGGCGCTCTCGTCCACGAAGGACGCAACGGATTCCTTTTCGACCCCGCCAATCCCCGTTCTATCGGTGAGGCGCTGGTGAAGTTCGCCCGGCTCCGGCCCGAGGAGCGGGACGCCATGGGCCGCGAGAGCCGCCGAATGGCGGAGCAGATGTTCGACCCTTGCCGCGTCGCCACCAAGTACCTGGAGATTCTCGAGGCCGCCGCGGCTCGTGCTCGCAAGCCGATCGCCCACTGGCCGACCGAGGTTCCCGCCACCGCCGTCCTCGACTAACCAAAGCCACCATGAGCGCCCTCAAACGAAAGATCAAGCTCGCGCGCACGATGGTCCGGTTAGGGCCGTCGACGCTGATGAACTTTGGCCTGCACCGGCTGAAGGCCCGCAGCGGCGCCTACCAGAAGGCGCTTCCCACGGCAGCGTGGGCCAGCACGCCGGCAGCATGGGCACGCTCCGGCCGCTCGCCGTTCCACTCGCCTGCGGCCGGGCTGGTCCGTTCCGGCATCGGTGACGCTTCCGCGGCCCAGCTTGCTGGAGATCGAATCGTTGCGGGGGAGATGTTGTACTTCTCCCGCCATTGGCTCCCCTTCGCCGGATGGCGCAAGAACCCGCACACGGGCTTCGAGACGAACGCCAATCACTGGAGCCGGATCCCGGACTTCAATGCCGAGCAGGGTGACGTCAAGTGGATCTGGGAGGCGTCGCGGTTCGACTGGGTGTACCGGCTCGGCCGCGCCTGGGCCGCCACGGGAGACGACAAGTACGTCGCGAAGTTCTGGGCCCTCTTCGAGAGCTGGCGGACTGAGAACGCGCCGAACGTCGGCGCGAACTGGAAGTGCGGCCAAGAGTGCTCGCTTCGGCTGTTCGCCCTTGCGTGGGCCGCCGCTGCCTTCGCGGCGAGCCCCACGTCGACGGCCGATCGCCTCGCCCAACTTTACGAGGTGATCGGCGCCCTCGCGGAGCGGGTCCAGCCGGCCATCGGTTACGCCGTGGCGCAGCGCAACAACCACGCGCTGAGCGAAGCCGCCGGGCTGACGCTGGCCGCCTTCTGCCTGCCGGATCACCCGAAGGCGAGCACGTGGGCGTCGATCGGCCGTCAGGTGATGACGCGGCAGGTCGCGGTCCAGTTCGAGGTCGACGGCTCGTACGCCCAGCACTCGAACAACTACACCCGCATCGCGCTCCGTGATCTGTTCGTCTTCGCAACGGTTCTGGAAGCCACAGGTGAGAAGATCGACACCGTGGTGCGTGAGCGCGCGCTCGCGGCCACTCGCCTTCTCTTCCAAATGCACGATCCGGCGACCGGCCGAGTGCCGAACTACGGGGCGAACGACGGCGCAAACATCCTGTCCCTCAGCGAGGCGGACTACCTCGACTATCGACCGCTGCTGCAGACGCTCGCGGTTCGCTTCTCCGGACAGAGGCTGCTCGATTCCGGCCCCTGGGACGAGGAACTGCTCTGGCACTTCGGTCGCGCCGACTTCCCCAAGGAGGAGCAGCCCCTCAAGCCGTTCCAAGCCGGAGACGGCGGCTACTTCGGACTCCGGGGCCCCAACAGCTTCGGCCTCCTGCGATGCCACACGTACAAGATGCCGCCGAGCCACGCGGACTCCCTCGCCCTCGACCTTTGGGTGAACGGCGTGAACGTGCTCCCGGACAAGGGGACGTATCAGTACTACGACCCTCGAGACCTCGGCACGTACTTCGGCTCGACCGCAGCGCACAACACCGTCGAGGTGAACGGCCAGAGTCAGATGCTGAAAGGGACGCGGTTCCTCTACATCGATTGGGTCAAGGCGCAGCTCAATGACTTCGCCGCCGACGGAACGCGCTTCGATGGACAGCACACGGCGTACGCGGAGCGATTCGGCGTCACCCACCGACGTGCCGTTCACCGGCGCGGCGATGAGTTCTTGATCGTCGACGACGTGACGCTATCCGGCTCCGGCGAGCGCGACCTCGTGCTCCGGTGGCACCTCAAGGGGCAGGACTGGAGCTTCGCCGCACGCACCGCGCACTCCGCTACCCTCGGACTGCGAGTCTCGGTCTTCGCCTCGGGGCAAGACGGCATCGCGCTGTTGCAAGGGCCGGCCCACTCTCCGGAAACGGAGGAATCGCTGTACTACGCCGAATTGGCTCCGCTCACGGTCATGAAGGCGGCGGCCCGAACCGCCAAGTCCTTCCGGTGGATCACCACCGTCGGCCCCTCGGTCCCCGCCGCCAGCGACGGCGAGCTCCGATGGCACGACCTCGTCCTTCCCCTCGCCTTCGGCGCACCGACTCGGCCGGCGGTCAGCGACCGCGAGCCCGTTGCGAGCCGTGACCTAAGATGAGAATCCTCTACTACCACCAGTTCTTCGGAATCCCCAAGGGAGCGGCCGGAACCCGCTCATACGAGTTCGCTAAGCGCCTCGTGCAGAACGGCCACCACGTCACGATGGTGTGTGGCACGCTCACGAATTCGACGACGGGCCTGAGCGGCCCGTTCGAACGGGGACGGCGCACCGGTATGGTCGAGGGGATTGAGGTCATCGAGCTGGATCTGCCGGTAGCGAACAAGACGGGATTCGCGCCTCGCGCAATCAGCTACTTGAAGTACGGAGCACGGAGCGTCGGGATCGCGTTGACCCAAAAGTACGACGTCGTATTCGCCACCACCACGCCGCTGACCGCGGGCGTTCCCGGCATCGTCGCGCGCTGGTTACGACGTAAGCCTTTCGTTTTCGAGGTTCGCGATCTTTGGCCCGAGCTCCCGGTTGCGATGGGCATCGTCAAGAACCCGCTGATCATCAAGGCAATGTCGGTGCTGGAGTGGGCGAGCTACCGTTCCGCCAACCGCTGCGTTGGGCTCTCCCCGGGCATCAAAGAAGGGATCATGCGGCGTGGCGTCGCGGAGTCTAAGGTTTCTCTGATTCCTAACTCCTGCGACCTTGACGTGTTCGACGTTCCCGCCGAGCCGTTCGAGTGGCCCGAAGCCGTGAAGCCGGGCGACTTCGTCGCGATCTTCACCGGCACCCACGGCATCGCGAACGGACTGCACGCGGTACTCGATACCGCGGCCGTCCTCAAAAAGCGGGGGCGGGACGACATCAAGTTCGTTTTCATCGGCGACGGTCGCGAAAAGCCAGGGCTGATCGAGCGAGCCCAGGCCGAGGGCCTGGCGAACTGCGTGTTCATGAATCCGGTACCGAAGTTGAAGCTGGTGCACGCGCTTCACGCCGCCGATGCCGGTCTCATGATCCTCAAGAACGTGCCAGCGTTCTACTACGGAACTTCGCCCAACAAATTCTTCGACTACCTGGCCAGCAGCATGCCGATCGTGAACAACTACCCGGGATGGCTTGCGGACATGATCAAGGAGAACAAGTGCGGTGTCGTCGTCCCGCCCGAGAACCCGTCGGCCATGGCCGAGGCGCTTATCGAGCTTGCCGACAATCGCGACTGCCTTGAGGCGATGGGTGCGAACGCCCGTCGCCTTGCGGATCAGTTCGACCGCAGCAAGCTCGCGGTGGATTTCGAGAAGGCTCTCGTGGAGGCAGTCAATGACCGTCGAGGCGCCTGAGATTCTCGAGCAGGAAGCCAGCCAGCCGGTGCCACAGCACCGGCCCGTGAACCTGCGGACGATGCCCACTTGGCGCAAGGCCGAGATTGCGGCCGGGCTCGTTCGCGGGATTGTTCGGGGGTTCGCGAAGCCGCCTCGCCGCCTGCCGATCATTCACTCCGGAGTAAAGATCCGTAAATCGAACGGCACGGTAACGCTGGGCAAGTTCTGCGAGATCCACTCGCGGGCGGCACTCGCGGCGATCAATGCCACCTCCGCTACGCCGGCTCGCCTGACGATCGGCGACATGACGAGCATCTGGTTTGGAACGGTGATCAGCGCTCGCCACGAGATCTCGATCGGCGAGCACTGCGCCATCTCGTGGAACTGCACGATTCTGGACAACGATATGCACGAGATCCTCTTCCGGGACGAGGACACGCCGCGGCCGCGCGGCAATTTCGTTCGAATCGAAGACCACGTGTGGATCGGAGCGGGATCGACCGTGCTTAGAGGCGTGACGATCGGCACGAATTCTGTCGTTGCCGCCGGATCCATCGTCACGCGGGACGTGCCGCCAAACTCTCTGGTTGCGGGCGCGCCCGCGAAGGTCATCAAGCAAATCAAGGGGTGGCGCTAATGCCTTATCCGGCCCGACCGAAGGGATACGCGTTAAAGCGCGCGGTCGACATCTTGGGAGCGCTCGTGGCGCTGACCCTTTTCGGCGTTCCGATGCTGCTCGTGGCGCTGATGGTTCGAATAAAGCTAGGCTCCCCCGTTCTGTTCCACCAAGAGCGCGCCGGCTTCGCCGGACGCAAGTTCCGGATGGTCAAGTTCCGAAGCATGACGGATGAGCGTGGCCCTAACGGAGAGCTTCTTCCCGACGACCAGCGCCTGCCACGGTTCGGTCAACTGCTCCGCTCCACCAGCCTCGATGAATTGCCGGAGCTGCTGAACGTCCTCAAGGGAGACATGAGCCTTGTCGGACCGAGGCCGCTGCTGGTTCGGTACCTCGACCGTTACAACGCGGACCAGGCACGACGGCATGAACTACGGCCTGGACTCACGGGGTGGGCCCAGGTCAACGGACGCAACGCAGTCGGGTGGAAGGAGAGATTCGAGATGGACGTGTGGTACGTCGACAACGTGTCGCTCCTGCTCGACCTGAAGATCCTCATCAAAACCTTTGGCAAGGTCGTCAAGCGCAGCGGCGTGAGCAGCGACAACGTAGCCACCATGGACGAGTTCAGGGGTAACGATCCGGTCGAAGTGGTTCCGACGGCCAAACCTTCCGAGTCCCTCATTCGGTAAGCCTTCCGGTCCTCCTTGTCCATTGGCGCTTGGTATAGAATCTGCCTCAGTCTGATAAGGCAGCTCGCACCACTAAGCGCGAAGCCCTATAGAAGTTGAGCAACGCATGAAGAACTTGGTGATTGTCGGAGCGGGTGGATTTGGTCGAGAAGTCCTAGCCTGGGCTGAGGACGTTTGTGCCGCGACGGGCAAATGGACGATCAAGGGCTTTTTGGACGACAACTCCGAGGCTCTTACCAAGTTCGGTTCACCAAAGCCTGTGCTCGGTTCAGTCAAGGAGTATCAGCCCGAACTCGACGACGAGTTCCTGATCGCGATCGGTACTCCGGCAACCCGCCTGAAGGTCGCTGAGAGCCTCGCTGCCCGCGGCGCCGTCTTCGCGACACTCGTGCACCCAACCGCCATCGTAGGTCCTCGGGTCGAACTTGGAGAGGGGACGATCATCTGCCCTCGTTGCGTGGTCACTTGCGACGTAAAGATCGGACGCCACGTCATCCTGAACGCCGCGGCCACGGTCGGTCACGATGCCCAGGTGGGCGATGGATGTACGATCAACGGTCACTGCGACGTGACCGGCTTCGCCTCACTCGGCGAAGGCACGTTTCTCGGCAGTCATGCGGCAGTCGCCCCAGGAATACGCACCGGCCGATACTCGGTCGTGGGTGCGTCGAGCGTCGCCATCCGGAACGTGCCGGACCTGGCTACCGTCTTTGGCGTCCCAGCCAAAAAGATCTTCGGCCACGAGCCGATCGTGGACGAGAACTGGCAGCCCTAAACTGGCAGCCCTAAAGGCGGACCAACGTTCCGCCCCATGAGTAGCCGACGCCGAATCCGACGAACATCGCGAGCATTCCGGGGCGGGCTTGGCCCGCCTCTCGGCTGAGTTCGAGGGCAATAGGAATGGTTGCGCTGACCGTGTTGCCGCAATCCCGGAACTGAACCACGAACTTCTCGCGGGGGATGCCGATCTTCTTGCGAAGGTGCTCCAGCATGTACTCGTTCGCCTGGTGGAAGACGAACAGGTCGATGTCATCCATCGACTTACCGGACCGCTCAAGGAGGCCCTGGATCGCCGCCGGAACGGTCCGTAACGTGAAGTTGAAGATCTCCGGCCCGTTCATGTAGAGGTTGTCTCGAGCACGCTCGCTGCCGTTGTCGTCGACAGCCGAGATCGCAGACTCGGCTGAACGAGGCTCGCGAACGCCTCCGGTCGGAACGATGAGGTTTTGGGCTCCCTTGCCATCGGTCCCGTAAAGGAACGGCCCGATCGCCTCCTCGTCACGCTCCTCGCCACGGATGAGGGTCGCCGCCCCCGCGTCGCCGAACAGGGTGCGGACGCTCTTGTCACGAGGATGGATGAACTTGCTGTAAGTGTCCGCCGTGATGAGCAGGACGTTCTTCGCCTGCCCAGTTTCGATGAGCCCCTTCGCCATACCGAGACCGTAGATGTATCCTGAGCAGCCAAGGTTGAAGTCCAGTGCCCCGATGCCGGTCCGAAGTCCCAAGCGGCTCTGCATCACGCACGCCGTGGTCGGCAGGAAGTAATCCGGCGACTGGGTGCAGAAGAGGAGGTAGTCGACGTCATTCCGGTCGATGCCCTCGCTCTCGAAGAGCCGCTCGGCCGCGAGCACGCCAAGGTCACCTGCCGTCTCGCCCTGAGCCGAGACGTGCCGCTGAGCGATGCCCGTTTTTGCGACGATCTTGTCCGCCGTCCACTCGGGGAAGACGGCCGCAAGGGCTTCGTTGTCGAGGATGCCCTCCGGAAAGGCGTGGGCGATAGGGCCGAGGGTAGCTCTGAGCATGGGGATCAGTGCGCGGTGTAGCCGCCGTCCACCACCAGCGTGGTGCCGGTGATCCAGCGGGCCGCATCGGACAAAAGGAACGCGATCGAGTTGGCCGCGTCGCGAGGGGTACCGAGGCCGAGCGGATGCATCTCCTCGATCTTCGCGAACTGCTCCGCACTCATCTTCGACTGGAGCTCCTCAGTCATCTCAGTTACCACGACTCCGGGAGCCACGCAGTTGACCCGGATTCCCTCGGAAGCGAGCTCCAGGGCCATGGACTTCGTTAGGGCACTGACCGCTCCTTTCGTGGCTCCATAAAGCCCGAGACCTGGCTGCCCCACGAGAGCGACGACCGAAGCGAGAAGCACCAGACTTGACCGCTCGGCCCGCACACCCTTCTGCCTCAAGCCCTTGGCGAGCAAGGCACTCGCTTCGACATTGACGCGGAAGATGTTCTGGATGTCGGTCGAAGTGTACGTCCGAACCGGCCTAGCAAGATGAAGCCCGGCCGAGTGGACGGCGCCGGACAGCGGGCCTACCTCGGCGGCGAGCGCCTTCATCCAGGCAGGGATGTCGTCCGTGCGGGAGAGATCCAGCGACCGGACCAGGTGCCCCTCACCCGTTAGAGCAGACCGCGTCTGCTCCAGTCGCTCCTCGTTCCGGGCGACGAGGATGACGCGTGCGCCCAACTCGCTTAGCAGAATCGCTGTCTCGCGCCCAATGCCCGATGAGGCGCCGGTTACCAGGATGTTGCGCCCGGTCAGATCCAACGGGTGACTCACGCGATCACCTTGCCGTCGTCACCCACTTCAACCAGCGGGGAGATCACGGTCGGCCCGCACGTAAGGCCGATCGCGGCCCACGAGAAGCCGACACCAAACCCGGCGAGTACGAGATTTTTCGGTTCCGAAGTCAACTGGGCTCTCAGTTCCGTGGTCATCGCGAGCGGGATCGAGGCCGAGCTCGTGTTGCCGTAGAGCCGCAACCCACGCACGAACTTCTCCGCGGGCACTTTCATGCGACGGCGGAGGTGATCGAGCATGAAGTCGTTCGCCTGGTGGAAGACGTAGTGATCGACGTCATCAATCGTCCAGCCGCTCTCGGCGTGCACCTGCTCGATGAGCCTTGGTACCTCGCGGATCGTGAACGCGAAAATCTCGTTCCCGTCCATGTAGAGGTCGGCTTCGGTGCGGACGGCCTCGGCTTCGGCCTCGTCTGGGCTTCGCTTGCGGAAGCCACCTGCGGGAACGATGAGGCGCTCGGCTCCGCGACCGTCCGTTCCGGCAGCGAAGGCCATTTCTGGAGCCTCGGGATCAGACTCAAGAATGGTTGCGGTACCTGCGTCGCCGAAAACGGGGAGGACCGATCGATCGGCCGGGTTGCAGATCTTGGAGACGGTGTCGCCGGCCAAAAGGAGGGCGCGCCGCGCGCCGGAACCGGCCATCAGTGTGCCCGCCATCCAGACACCGTAGGTGTAGCCCGAGCAACCGAGATTCACGTCGAAAGCCGCGCACGCGATCGGCAGGCCGAGCCGCTCATGGATGACGCAGCTCGTGGCAGGCAGAACGTAACCCGGAGTCTGCGAAATGAAGACGACGAGGTCGATGTCCTCAGGGGAGATCGAGAGGTCGCTCATCAGCCGCTCGGCGGCGGCCATGCACAAATCGGCCGTAGTCGTCCCTTCCGAGGCGATACGCCGCTCAAGGACCCCTATCGACTTTGCGGATTTTTCGACATCGACGTCCGGGAACGCGGCCCGAAGGTCATCTAATCCACTAGTGCGGGCAGGGACAGCGCTGGCTACCCCTGCAAGTCGTACGCCACGAATTCGGCTCAGCATTGGCTCAAGCCGGGGGCGTCAACCGGCGATGCGGTCGCCGAGTAGCGCGGCAAGATCGTCGACCGTCTTCGCGCTGGCAACCTGGTTACCCGAGACGCTCAGGTTGAACCGCTCATCGGCGAAAGCGATGAAGCTCAACGAGGCGAGGGAATCCCAAGAGTCAAGGTCCTTAAGAGTCTCGCCGCCCTGGAGGGTATTCGCGTCGAGCTCCATGATGTCTTCAAGTTGGCGCAGAAATTCTTGCTTCGTCATTGGGTGGACACCGGCTCCCGAGTATAGCATGTTCAACTTGGGCCGGTCCCGCACGTCCTGGTACCATCACCATTAAACTTGGGTGCGGCTTAACGACGCGCCAGGAGAAACGATGGTAACGCACGAAGGCACCACCAAGCTTGATCTCGCCCAGTATCCGTGGCCGCAATTTGCCCCCGACGAAGTGGATGCCGCGGCCGCCGTGTTGAAGTCCGGCAAGGTGAACTACTGGACCGGCACCGTGGGCCGCTCCTTCGAGAAGGAGTTCGCCGCCTACTTCGGAGTGAAGCACGCGATCGCCATGGCGAACGGCACGCTCACCCTTCAGGCCTGCCTCCGCGCCCTCGGCGTAGGCCGGGGAGCCGACGTCATCACCACGCCGCGCACGTTCATCGGAACGTCGAGCGCGATCGTCGAGGAAGGGGCGCGCCCGGTCATGGCCGACGTCGACCGCGAGAGCGGCAACATCACCGTCGCTACCATCCAGGCGGCGATGACCCCGCAGACGAAGGCGATCATGCCGGTGCACCTCGGCGGCTGGCCGTGCGACATGCCCGCGATCATGGAGTTCGCCAAGGCGAATGGCCTCACGGTTATCGAGGACTGCGCGCAGTCGCACGGAGCGAAGATCGACGGCGTGCACGCCGGCGCCTTCGGCCACGTCTCCTCGTGGTCATTCTGCCAGGACAAGATCATGTCTACGGGCGGAGAGGGCGGAATGGTCGGCACCCAGGACGATGAGCTCTGGGATCGAATGTGGTCGATCAAGGACCACGGCAAGTCGTTCGACGCCGTCTACAACCGCGAGCATGCGCCTGGCTTCCGCTGGCTGCACGAGAGCTGGGGCACCAACTGGCGCATGACCGAGATGCAGTCGGCGATCGGCCGCCTGCAGATCGAGAAGCTCCCGGAGTGGACGCGGCTGCGAACCCGCAACGCCCACATCATCGAGGAGCGCCTGCGCCCGCTCTCCGCCCTCCGCGTTCCGGAGGTGCCGTCGAACATGGAGCACGCTTACTACAAGCTGTACGCCTACGTTCGCCCGGAGGCGCTAAAGAGCGATTGGACCCGCGATCGCATCCTCGGCGAGATCGCCCAGCACGGCGTGCCCGGGCTCTCCGGCAGCTGCTCCGAGATCTACCTCGAGAAGGCGTTTACGGAGTTCGGCCTCGCCCCGGCCGAGCGGCTGCCGGTCGCCAAGGAACTCGGCGAGACCTCCCTCATGTTCCTCGTCCACCCGACTCTCGCCGAAGACGCGGTGCGATCCGTGGCCGAGATCGTTGCCGAGGTCGTCACCCGAGCAACCCGGTAAGGTTTGCCGCACGAAGAAAAGACCCCCGCCGAGTTCGCTCGGCGGGGGTCTTTTCTTCGTGAGCTCAACTGATCTTACGCGGCCTTCCGCCGAACCATCTTTTTCAACGTTCCGAGGCGCGATCGGGCTCGGACGCGCGCTTCGGCGTCCAACGCCACGAGCCACATCACCGCAAACGAAAGCGCGGCCGTGACGATCGCGAGTCCGGCGAGCAGGAACACCGAGGGGGTGAACGCCACCCAGTTCAGACCGATGAAGGCGAGCGACAAGAAGGCGATGACGAGGATCGGCCGGAAAATCCAGGCGGTGTAGACCACTTGCCCCTGGGCGACGACTTTCCCATTGCTGCGGGCGAAGATCACGTACGCGATGGCGCGAACGGCGGCGTACACCGCGGCGAATCCGGCGGGACCCATCGCCCGCGCCGCCAAGCCGCCGACGACAATCGTGATCACGCCGCCCAGTCCTAGGATCTGAGATCGGAGCTTGAACTCCATTCGGCTTGCCAGGAGCAGGGTCTCCACGTAGAGCGGCAGCTCAAAGATCGAGCCGAGCGCCAGCATCAGCGTGAGCCAGGGCCCGCCATAGTACGACTCGCCCATCCACAGGTTGACGAAGAGGTGATTGCACGCGACTGCGGTCACGATCGTCACGCCGTCGCCGAGGGCGAAGATCGCCTGGAGTTCCTTGCGAACGCTGAAGACCCGCTCCCACTCGCCCTTTCCGCACAGCCCCGCCACGCCGAAGGCAGCCGATCCGATGGCATTGCGGAGCAGACCCTTTATCGTCCGAACCAAGTAGACCGTGGCGCCGTAAACCGCCGCGGCCTTCGTGCCCAAAGCGGTTCCAACCACCAGTACGTCCGCGTTGTCAAAGACGAACGAGCTGAGGGACGAGCCCATCACCTTCGTCGAGAGGGAGAAGACCTTCTTCGTCTCCTCACGGCTCGGTCGTTCGACGCCGAGCCAAGGAAGGGCTCGCTTGGCGACCCATAGGCGAGCGACACCGGCGATTACGCTACCGATGACCGTCGCCGTGGCCATGCCGGCCAACCCGTAGCCCTGCACGGCGGCGAGGCAGATCAGTCCGGTCCCGATGAGCGAAACGACCGCGTTCAGTCCCATGAACGCGTAGTCCATGTTCATGCCGCGCAGGATGAGCGCCGGCATGCGCATGAGGCGGTCGACCACCAAGCTGATCATGAACATCGCCACCGCCATCTGGGTGGCGAATGCGTTCATGTTCTCGATTCGCACGAAGTACGGCGCCACAAAGGTGACGGCCGCCAGCAGCACGAACATCAGCGGGAGCGTCGCGACCCACAGGAGCAAGGCGGCTCCGATTTGCCGGCGCTTAAGCCCGTAGTCTTCCTCGTGCTGCGTGACACCGAAGAGGTATTTCAGAACCCCGCCTGGGCTTAGGTCGCTGAACGCGATGTACGCCAGCATCTGCTGGATGATGAGGTAGCCGCCGTAAGCGCTCTTGCCGAGGCTCTGCGCGATCATCGGAGTGAACACCAGCCCGGCGAGCAACGTGGCGAACTGAAGGATCAGGTTGCTCGCGAACGTCATCGCCGAGCGCCGGCTCAGACTGGGGCCGGGCTTTCCGGTCGGCGCGGACGCGGCTTCGGGCTCGGGCAAGGGCGCGCTTACTTCGGCGGAGGGCATGGGTTTAGGGGCCAAATACCGCAGACGCGGCTCGGCCGCGGGGCTTGCCCGATCGTAACTATACGCATCACGCAGGCTCTGTTCGCCGTCCACGGCGAGATGCCCGTGCAATCTTGCGCACCCCTAGGCAAGATACCGGGCTACCGGGCCGTGCCCGGTCGGACGACATGTAACGAGGGGTAGCCTCCCTTTTAGCCACAAGTATTTATACGGGCATGTATCAAGCTGCCAGGTCTCTTTTTCGGAGGCTAGCGGTTAGGGGCTCCCGCTGTGAATACTCTGTTGCAGTAGGACCTTTGGCGCGCAAATAGGGAGCTTGAATGCTTCAGATGTTGCGGTCTACACGCGAATCCTTGTAAAGGTTACGCAAAGGGGGCCTAACGCCACTCCCCGGCGGATGTAGAATATCAGCCGGGAGAGGGCAAGCCGGACGACTTCTGATTGAGAAGCCGCCGCGGCTGCATTTGAGGTGATTTTTTTAATGTTGGAGAAGAGCGGCTCGAAGTCTAATGGTCAGCGATCGGGGCGATCGCTGGCACCGGGTTACGAAGTGGTGGTGCGCGCGGTTGCCGACGCGCTCATGCTGAACATCGCCATGGTCTCGGCCATCGCGTTCAGCGTCCTGTTCGCGGCAAACGCCCAGAGCTCCCGCGTGGATGCCTCCGGAGCCTTCGGGAACGCCGTCGCGGCGTACACCAAGTGGGGCTGGCTCGGCACCGCCATCGCCTTCGGCGTCTTCTACGCCAGCGGCTTCTACACCCGTGGCCGCGGCTACCGGGGCCGATACAAGGCGCTGATCGTTCTGCAAGCCGTTGCGGTCACCTTCCTCATCTTCGGGTCGCTCAGCTTCCTCCTCCCCAACTTCGTGGTCGTGCCTCGCTCCGCTCTCCTCATCGGAGCGCTGGTCGCGGCGACCCTGATGTGCGGTTCGCGCATCTGGTCCGCCCTCTGGAAGCGGATCGCGTTCACGGAGAGCACCCAACTGGCCGCCTCCACCGGCGACAAGCCGAAGAACGTCCTCGTGGTCGGTGGCGCCGGCTACGTCGGCTCGGCGCTCCTCCGCAAGCTGCTCGACCGCGGTTACCAGGTTCGCCTGCTCGACATGTTCATGTACGGCAAGGAGCCCATCGAGGACATGATCGGCCACCGCAACCTCGAGATCGTCCAGGCGGACTTCCGCCAGGTCGACAAGGTCGTGGAAGCGATGCAGGGCATCGATTCGGTGATCCACATCGGCGCGATCGTGGGCGACCCCGCCTGCGCCCTCGATGAGGAGTTCACCATCGAGGTCAACCTCACGGCGACGCGAATGATCGCCGAGGTCGCCAAGGCCCAGGGCATCCGCCGCTTCATCTTCGCCAGCACCTGCTCGGTGTACGGTGCGAGCGATGAGTGCCTAGACGAGCGATCGGCCCTCAACCCGGTCTCCCTCTACGCCCGCAGCAAGATCGCCTCGGAGCGAGTCCTCCAGAAGATCACGAGCGACGAGTTCCGCCCGACCATCCTTCGGTTCGGCACGGTCTACGGACTCTCCGGCCGCACCCGATTCGACCTCGTGGTCAACCTGCTCACGGCTAAGGCCGTGGTGGACAGCAAGATCACGGTGTTCGGCGCGGATCAGTGGCGCCCGTTCGTCCACGTCGAGGACACGGCCCTCGCGGTGGTGAAGGTGCTCGAGGCGCCGCTCGCGGCCGTCGGCGGCGAGATCTTCAACGTCGGCTCCGACGCACAGAACAAGACGCTCGGACAGATCGGCGAGATGATCCGAGCCCAGGTCCCGACGGCCGAGCTCATCGCGAGTGGCACCGACGGAGACCGACGCAACTACCGCGTCGACTTCTCGAAGATCCGCAACCGCGTCGGCTTCGCGCCGGAGTGGACGCTGGAGAAGGGCGTGAGCCAGGTCATCGATGCCTTCCGCACCGGCAAGGTCACGAACTACCAGGAAGCTCGCTACAGCAACGTGAAGTTCCTCACCGAGGAGGCCGGCCAGAAGCTCGTCCGCACGACGAACGATTGGCTCCGCGCCCTCATCGAGGAGCCGGCTCCTGAGCCGACCACGAACTCGAACCCTACGCAAGTCGCGATGAAGTAAGCGTCGACATTCCTTTGATGAAGTCAGACATTCTGATCGTGGGCGGTGGCATCGTTGGGCTTGCCACCGCCCACAAACTTTCTCTCCGGCACCCCAACCGCCGAATCCTCCTGATCGAGAAGGAAACGAAGCTCGCCGCGCACCAAACCGGGCGCAACTCGGGCGTGATCCACTCCGGCATCTACTACAAGCCGGGCTCGCTCAAGGCCACCACGTGCCGCTCCGGCAAGGAGCAACTCGAGCGCTTCTGCGACGAACAGGGCGTTGCCTACGAGGTGTGCGGCAAGGTCGTCGTGGCACTCAACGAGGCAGAGGTTCCGGCCCTGGAGCGAATCCAAGAGCGTGGCGTCGCTAACGGCGTCGCCTGCGAGCGGATCGGCGTCGACCGCCTGAAGGAGCTCGAACCCCACGTCAACGGGATCGCGGCCCTCCACGTCAAGGAGACCGGCATCGTTGACTACGTCGGGATGTCCGAGCGACTGGGCGCACTCCTCCGCGAAGCGGGCCACGAGATCGTTCTCGGGGCCAAGGTCACCGGCGTCCAGGAGAATGGCACCGGCATCAACGTGAGCACCACCAGCGGCGACTTCGAGGGCCAGTACCTCGTGAACTGCGCCGGCCTCTATTCCGACTGGATCGCTCGCCAAAGCGGACTCAGACCCAAGGCGAAGATCGTGCCGTTCCGCGGTGAGTACTACGAGCTCTCCGCCGAGACGCACCACCTCTGCCGAAACCTGATCTATCCGGTCCCCGACCCGAAGTTCCCGTTCCTCGGCGTCCACTTCACGCGGATGATCCAAGGCGGCGTGGAGTGCGGGCCGAACGCGGTCCTCGCCTTCGCCCGCGAGGGATACCACAAGACCACGGTGAGCCTCCCCGAGCTGCTGGAGACGCTCGCCTACCGCGGCTTCCACAAGATCGCGACGCGCCACTTCAAGATGGGCATCGGCGAGATGCACCGGTCGGTGAGCAAGGCCGCCTTCGTTCGCGCGCTCCAACGGCTGGTCCCCGAGATCGAGGGGCGTCACCTCACCCCGATCGATGCGGGCGTACGGGCTCAGGCGGTGCTGCCTGATGGGACCCTGGTCGATGACTTCAGCTTCGAGGAGACCGCCCGCGCCGTCCACGTCGTTAACGCGCCCTCCCCGGCGGCGACGGCGGCACTGGCGATCGGCGACCACGTCGTCGACCGATTGCAGGTCAAATTCACGTAATAAAGTGCGGCAATTGTGGTCCCTTGAAACGGGGACTGCGGATAGCGAACATTTAAGCCAACAATAGGAGTCAACATAGCTCTAGCGGAGCCAACGATGACTCTAAGACTTAGCCGACCCCTCGCACTCGCCCTCGCCGACATTGTTAAGGTGCCTGGTCAGGAGACCCTCGGTCTCCGGGCCGCGACTGCTGAAGAGTCAGCCGCTCTCACAGGTGCGGAAGAGATGACTTTGCATCGCTTCCGACGCGACGCGAAGGGATCGATCCTTCTCTTCGGCGAGAGCGAGAACGCCTACGCAATCTGCGCCTGCTGCGGAGGACGCAGCGCCAAGGTCACCGTCGCCGACGCCGATCGCCACGCGACCCACCTCGGCTTCTGCTGGTAAGGGTGCCTCACCCTTCCAGCGCCAACGCGACTTGTCCCCGCCAGTCGGGGACTCGCACCCCAAACCGTGCCGCGAACTTGTCGTTCGCGAGCACGGAATAAGCGGGCCGCCGAGCCGGCGTTGGGTACTCCACCGTCGAGATCGCCTCGGCCTGAGACGGTGATTCCATCAGACTCAGGATCTCGCTCGCGAAGCCGTGCCAGGTCGTCTGGCCGCCTGAGGCGAGGTGGAACAAGCCACCCTCGGCGTCCCGCGCAACCAGTAACTGCCGTGCTGCTTGCCCCGTCGCCTCGGCGATGTCCCGGCTCCAGGTCGGGCAACCGCGCTGATCCGACACGATCCGCAGCGGCTTCCCTTCTCCGGCCAGTCTCCGCACCGTCAGCAGGAAGTTGCGGCCTCGAGTGCCGTACACCCAGCAGAGCCGAATCACGCAGTGACGATCGTCAGCCAGCACCGCCTCTTCGCCAAGGAGCTTGGTGCGCCCATAAACACCAAGTGGGTTGGTTCGGTCCTCTTCGCGGTAAGGGACCGTGCCGGTGCCGTCGAACACGTAGTCCGTCGAGTAGTGGATCATGCGCGCCCCGACTTGCGACGCGGCGCGCGAGACTTCCCCGGGCAGCTCGGCATTCGCCCGCTGCGCGCGCTCCGGCTCCGTCTCGGCCAGATCCACCGCCGTGTAGGCCACTGCGTTGACAACCATGTCCGGACGCAGCTCTCTCACCGCTCTTCCCCATGCAGATGGATCGTCGGGATCGAGCGACTCGCGGCCGAGCGCATGCACCTCTCCGAGGACGCTCAGCGTACGGCGGAGCTCCCAGGCGACCTGTCCCTGCCTGCCCATAATGAGGAATCGGGGCACGTCAGTCTGCCTCGTACGGCAAGAGCCGAGCCTCGTCCAGATCCTTTAACCGAACTCCGGCAAGGTCTTTGGCGGAAAGAATCGGATCCCCTTCCCCAGGCCACCCGATGCCGATGTCAGGGTCGTTCCAAAGGACCGTGAACTCATCCTCCGGATGGTACGGTGCGGTGCACTTGTACGCCACGACGGCACGCTCCGACAGAACTTGGAATCCGTGGGCACACCCCGCGGGAACGTACAGCTGTCGGTGGTTCTCGTCCGACAGGATCTCGCCGACCCAACGTCCGAACGTCGGCGACCCGAGACGGATGTCCAAGGCGACGTCGAAGATCTCGCCTTCAATCACCTGGAGCAGCTTGCCCTGCGCGCGCGGGCTCTGGGCGTGCAGCCCACGGAGCACGCCCCGCGACGAAGCCGAGAGGTTGTCCTGGACGAACGTCTCCCGAATGCCCGCTTCCGCGTACCGATCCGCATGGAACGTCTCCAGAAAGAAGCCGCGTCGGTCGCCGTGAACGCGCGGCTCGATCAGCAGCACGCCCGGGAGGAGGGTCTGGGTGACGTTCATGGGAAGCTGGGATTGTGGAGGATGTCCAGAAGGTACCGTCCGTAGTCGTTCTTGGCGAGCGGCTCGGCGAGCGCCTCGAGGTCGCCTCCGGAAATCCAGCCCTGCCGGAACGCGATCTCCTCTGGACAGCAGACCATGAAGCCTTGCCGCTTCTCGACTGCCTGAATGAAGTTGCTCGCCTCCAGCATCGAGGCGTGGGTTCCCGTGTCGAGCCAGGCGAAGCCCCGTCCCATGATCTCGACTTTGAGCCGATCTCGGTCAAGGTAGCGACGGTTGAGGTCGGTGATCTCGTACTCGTTGCGCGCGCTGCGTGGCAGCGTCCGAGCGAGTTCGCACACCTCTCGATCGTAGAAGTAGAGGCCGGTGACGGCGAACCGAGACTTCGGCTGAGCCGGCTTCTCCTCGAGACTCACCGCACGGCCGTCCCCGTCGAACTCCACGACGCCGTAGGCGGTCGGGTCCTCCACGGGGTAAGCGAAGACGACCGCACCCTCGTCGCACTCGGCCGCGCGGCGGACCATCTCGGTCAGTCCGTGTCCGTAGTAGAGGTTGTCGCCGAGCACCAGCGCACACCCCTCCCCGGCGCAGAACTCCTCTCCGATGTGGAACGCCTGCGCGAGCCCCTCGGGATTCGGCTGCGCCGCGAAGGAGATCGTCATTCCCCACTGGGAGCCGTCTCCCAGGAGCCGCTGGAACGCGGCCTGATCGTGAGGCGTGGTGATCACCAGGACCTCCCGGATTCCCGCGAGCATCAGGACGCTCAGCGGGTAGTAGATCATCGGCTTGTTGTAGATCGGCACGAGCTGCTTGCTCGTGCCGAGCGTGATCGGATAGAGACGCGTGCCCGAACCGCCGGCGAGAACGATGCCCTTCCGAATCACGCGTCCACCCGCTTGCCGTAGTTGAGCTCGATCCAATTCCGGTAGGCGCCGCTCCGCACCGCCTCGACCCACTCGCCGTTCCGCAGGTACCAGGCGACGGTGTCGCGAATGCCGTCCTCGAACGTCCGTGAGGGGGTCCAGCCCAATTCGGCCCGAATCTTCGTGGCGTCGATCGCGTAGCGCCAGTCATGCCCCGGGCGATCCTTCACGTAGGTCACCAAGCCTTGGAGATCCTCGCGATTCCGTCCGGCGAGCTCGGCCACCGCGTCGAGCACCGTCGAGATAACCTCCAGGTTAGTCCGCTCGGCGTTCCCCCCAACGTTGTACGTTTCGCCTACCGTCCCCTTGGTGGCAACGGTCCACACCGCTTCCACATGGTCCTCCACGTGGAGCCAATCGCGCACGTTCCGACCATCCCCGTACACCGGGAGGGGCTTCCCCTCGAGCGCGTTGAGCGTCATCAGGGGGATCAGCTTCTCGGGGAACTGCAGCGGGCCGTAGTTGTTCGAGCAGTTCGTCAGCGACACCGGCAGACCGTACGTTCGATGGTAGGCGCGTACCAGATGGTCGCTCGCCGCCTTGCTGGCGGAGTACGGTGAACTCGGATCGTACGACGTGGTCTCCGTGAAGAGGCCTTCATCCCCGAGCGAACCATAGACCTCGTCGGTGCTGACGTGATGGAACCGCTTTCCGGCGAAGTCGCTCCAGATCGCCCGGCAAGCCTCGAGGAGATTCAGGGTGCCGAGCACGTTGGTCTCGAGGAACGCCCGCGGGCCAAGGATGCTGCGGTCGACGTGGCTCTCGGCGGCGAAGTGCACCACCGTGTCCGGTGAATGTCGCCGGACGACCTGCAGCAACGCATCGGCGTCCCGAAGGTCGACGTGCTCGAAGGTGTAGTTCGGGGACGCCTCGATGGCCACGAGGCTGCGAGGATTGCCCGCGTACGTGAGCGCATCCAGGTTGACGAAGCTCACGTCCGGCAGGCGCGGGACCAGCCGGTTGAGGAAGTTCGCGCCGATGAAGCCAGCGCCGCCGGTGACGAGAACGGTCATGAGTGGACTCCACGCATTCTAACCGAACGTCCGCCCCTGCCGTTCCGCCCCCCAGCGGCGAGGCCCGAACGAGGCTGCCGCAACTTACCGGCATCGGACACTTCCTTAACCTTCAGCATCTTCTACTTCTTCTACTAACCTGCCGCTCGCTTAGGCAGGGGTAATGGATTAGCTATTGGCGCAAGGTCTCGGCTCCCACAGCGGGACCGGCGAAACTTACACGTTCAAGTGACGCAATAAGCTGATACATCGCACTTTTACCAGTCAGCAACCTTGCGTATCGGGTCGCATGGATTCAACTGGCACCTGATGAAAGCGTCCTGAACCGCTACTTTTACTGAGGACGCGCCGCTTCTCCTTCTAGTAAGCCCCCCACTATTACGGGCACGAGGAGAGGACGGCTTGAGGGGACTAGTCACCTAGTTAAAAATCTATGTCGAGCCGAATTGCCGCCGCTGCTATCGCTTTTGTGTTCTCATCCGTCATCGCCTCGGCCCAGATTCCAATCCTGGACTACGCGAAGAACCTTCTGAACGCTCGGATCGCCGCCAGCAGTGGCGTGACGTGGAGCCAAGGACTCAACGGCTACCGAGTGAACTTCGTGGACGACGAGACCATGTGGGTCTTGCAGCTGCCGGCGGGCTCCAACTGGACGGGCTACAGCCACGTCGACGTGAGGCTCCGCAACGTTGGGTCCGACGCCGCCGACCTCGAATTCGCCGTCGGTTCGCAGAACGGAGGAGGCTGGATGACGGCCAAAGCGGTGCTCGCCGCCGGCTCCACGCACACGGTAACGATGCCGCTCAAGGACACCGTTGCCCAGGGGATGTGGGCGATGCCGAGCCCCACTGACACCACGGCCAAGCAGCTAGCCAGCCGCGGCAACGTCGTTCCTTCGTCCATGAACGGCTTCTACATCTGGAACAAGCAGCAGCGGCCGGTGGCGATCGAGGTCGAGATGGTGCTGGTTACCAACCACACCGTCCCGGAGACGCAGATCGTCGACGAGCTCGGACAGCAGAGGGGCATCGCGTTCCCTGGCAAACTTGCTAGTGTAAACGACATGATCGCCAAGGTCGGCACGGACCCGGTGAACGCGAAGTACCCCTACGCGGCGGACGCCTTCGGTGGACTGACTACTGCCCCCAACTACGGCGCTTCCGATAGGTTCAGACTCACCAAGGACAGTGGACGCTGGTACCTGGTAACTCCTGCAGGTAATCGCTTCTTCTCGATGGGCGTCAACGAGGTCGGAACTCAGGCGTTCACCCCGGTCGGTGGGCGAGAGCATCTCTTTAGTAACCTCGCTACTCTTCAGACGTTCTCCCAGGCTTGGTCTTGGCGCGAAGGCCAGTGGGGCTTCTATCCCTACATGGTCAACGTCATGCGCAAGTTCGGAACGGGCTGGGAGAACAAGGCGAAGACGGTCTTCACCAACCGAATGAAGGACTGGGGCTTCAACTCGCTGGGCGCGAGCTCCTGGGATTCCATGGTCCGCTCGCAGGACCTCACCAGCACCTTCTGCGTGTGGATGATGTTCCCGCACGCCAAGCTGGACATGTACGCGGGCCGCGCCATCTCCGACGTGTTCGATCCGAGCTTCGCGCCCGCGGTCTCCGAGTCGATCAAGCGCCGATTCGCCGAGCAGAACGGCCTCCACAACGCGCACCTCGGCATCTACTTCGAGAACGAACTGCCCTGGGGCACGTGGGACCGCAACAACGTTTGGCACCGGTACGCCCTGGGACGCGCCGCGCTCCTCACCCCGAACTCGGCCTCGCACGCCTACCTCATGAGCCAGCTCCGGGGCCGGTACCTCTCCATCGTCGACCTCAACGCCGCCTGGGGCACGAACTACTCCGACTGGTCCGACTTTGAGACGGGCAACACGCCTCTTCCCGAGGTGGCCTCGCCGCTGATGGCGGCCGACCTTCGCGACTTCGCTCGAGAGTTCGCACGTCGCTACTTCCTGACGGTGAAGCAGCAACTGAGGGCCGTCGGTTACAAGGGCCTCTTCCTCGGCTCCCGCTTCGCGATCGGCGATTACACGCCGGAGGTGCTGGAAGGCGCGAAGCAGAACACGGACGTCCTGTCGTTCAACATCTACAACGCTACGCCGCAGCTGTCGAACCCGCACCTGAAGAACCTGGACTTCCCGATCATGATCACCGAGTTCGCCTTCGGCGCGAACGACCTCGGGCGAGTCGGCATGCCGCTCTACCCGACGCTCACCGAGGCGGACCGGATCGATGCCCTGAAGCGCTGGTTCACCGAGATCAAGACGTGGAAGAACGTCGTCGGCGCGCACTGGTATCGGTGGGAGGACTTCCCCGCCACGGCGAAGATCGACGGTGACAACATGGCCGAGGGACTCATCTCGATCACGGACAACCCGTACACGGAGATGATCGACACCTTCCGAACCCTGAACAAGGACTTCATGCAGTTCCTGTCGCTCCAGCCCTCGACTCAGACGGCGACGTCGCCGATCCGCCGGATCCAGCCGACGCCGAGCCTTCGCCCCGGCATCCGGCGCTAAGCGCCGCAATCCAGGCCCGCGTCAAAACGGACGCGGGCCTTCGTGCGTCAAACAGGGCAGACGCCATGGTTGCCCTCCCGCTCGCTCTGCTCGCAATTTCCGCCCAAGGGGCCCGCCCGCAAGCTCCCAAGGCGGACATCTGGCCCGCGCCCGTGCCTCGAGTCTTCGCGTCCAAGGGCGGCATGTTCGGGTTGCGCGTGATTCCGCAAGGCGATGCCGCTCGAGGCGTCTTCTTCCGCCTAGACGCGCAGGGAGAGCCGGTCACCGTGTGGGATCGCCCGATGGCGAGCAACCCGGTGGAGGTCTACATCTCGGACTACGGGCACGTGGCCACCCTCGACCGTTGGGGATCCAAGGGCACGAAGCACGCCCTGGTCATGTACGGCCGCGACGGCAAGGCGCTCGCCGACCTCACCCTGCCGGAGCTCTTCCCTGACGTCAACTTCGCGAAGAACCCATACATCTTGGTGACCCCCAGCTCCATCCACTGGACGCTGAACGCCACGGTCAGCTTCGAGTCCGGTGCCGTCATGCGGGACGAAACCGGCTTCGACCGAACGGAGTCACCCGTTCTCCGGATCGACACCCTCTGGGGCTCGAAGCTGCGGTTCGACGCCGAATCCGGTAAGAGCCTCGCGCAGAAGAAGCGCTGACGCCGTCACGAGTGGCTGACGAAGTACCAGCCGGGCGCAAATCGCTCGGCGCGGTGGACGATGCCGCCCGTGGCCCCTTTGAAGGCGGAGCGCTCTTCGTCGTCCGAACTCATGAGGCGGTCTTGCGGATCGTGGACAACTCCGACCGCGTTATCGATTCCCCAGGCCTTCCACCGCCAGTACGTCAGGGTGCGCCCGTCGACTGACTCGCGGTGCTGGTCTCCGTACGGCTGGCCCGACTCGATCGCGCGCTTGTACCGGGGCAGCTCTGCAAGGTAGCGGCGGCTCGGATCTACGGGCAAGGAAGGCAGGACGCAGGAAACGAGCACGAGGGTGGTGAGAAGCACCGCCGCCACGAAGCGCCGAGTGGAGATGAGGACCGCGAGAGCCGCGAGGTAGCAGGCGATCGTCCCAAAGGCTGCTCCCAGGAATGCCGAGTCCAGCGCAAAGAAGCCCGTGTCCCCAACCCACTGACCCGGAAACAGGTGGCGGATCGAGAGCCAGTACGTCGTCGCGACGAGCCCAACGGTAGCTGCCGAGAGGACGTGCGCGACGCGCCGGAGACGCGCCGGCGAACTCTTCATCTCCCGGTGGACGCAGCTCTCGGGAGCGATCGTTCGAGTCGAGCTCGCGTCACGCTGGGACCTTTGTAGGACGCCGCAACCGAGTTCTTCGCAACGGCGTACCCGGTCGCGTCGCTCTCCAACTACAATTGCAATCAGAAGAGGCAACTTGATGAATCTCCGTTCCAATACCGGTCTTCGCCGCTGGGGCACGCGCTTCGTGCTCGGCACCGCACTGCTCTCCACGATCGCGGGTGCTGTCGCCATCCGCAGCCTCATGGCCCGACCGGGCGAGGGAGCTCTCCGCTTCGTTCCGGCCGACGCCGTCTTCGTCTCCACCATCGACCTCTCGCCCTCCGCGGCGCAGACGCTGGCTTTCAAGCGCATCGACGACGCCCTGGCGCGGAACGGACTCGACAAGCTCGTCGACTCCTCGATCATCGAAATCTTCGAGGGGAACAACCCCGTCGCGAAGGAGATCGGCCAGTACGTCAAGCGAAACATGGCGGTCGCCCTCCTCCCGAATACGGGCGCGAAGGGCAACCAGGACGTTCAGGGCGTGGCCTTCCTCGCGCTGAGCGATCCCGACGCGGTGGCCAAACTGCTCGCCAGCAAGGGCGCGGTCCGCTACTTCAAGGGAACCAAGTACTACGTGCTTCCCCACGGCAAGTCGCCGATGATGGTCGTCGACGACGTGCTCGCGGTGTCCCAGCAGCCTGAGGGCATGTGGCGCGTGCGGCAGATTCGCGACGGCGTCGCCCAGCCGATCACCAAGGTCGACGCCTTCGTCGCCGCTCGCAGCCACGTGGCGGACGACGCGAACGCGATGCTGTTCGTCTCGCCCGCCTTTGCCCAGTCCGTCGGCGCGAAGGAGTTCTCGGACTACAGCACCGACTGGATGTCCATGGGCCTCGCGATTCGCGACGGCGGCATCGGCATGAGCTTCGCCGGCACGGTGAACACCAAGAAGTACCCCGAGTTCGCCACGGTCGGCCGTTCCGCCCCGATCCGCGCGGACCTCTACGACGTGCTTCCCGCCGGAGCGTACGCCGTGATGGCCTACTCGCAGCCGGCGAACTACTTCGAGGCGTTCGAGGGGGCCATGGGCCGCCAGAAGGACGGCAAGAAGATGATCGTCGACATGGAGAAAGGCACGAAGGACGCCATCGGCCTCGACCTGAAGAAGGACATCGTGACGGCCATGCGCGGAAACTTCGTGCTCGCCGCCTACCCGACGCAGGAGAAGCCCGCAGGCGGCGTCGACGTGCTGCTCGTGATGGACGACTCCAACGGCGCCGACCCGGCGGCCGCCGTGGAGCGCCTGCAGGCGCACGTTGAGAAGCAGATGGAGAAGGAGGGCGAGGAGATCGACCTCTATCAGGCCCGCCCGATCGAGGGTGGCAAGGCGTTCCGTCTGAGCGAGGAGGTCGAGAGCGAGTTCCGCGAAGGCTTCACCGAGGAGATGAGCGGAGACGTGGTTCGGAAGGACCTGCTGATGAGCAAGAAGACGCTCGCTTGGGCGATCGTCGGCAAGGCCGTTTTCGCCTCGAGCAACCAGGATCTCCTGGATCGCGCCCTCACGGCCTACCGGTCGAAGTCGGGCAGCCTTCGCGGCGACGCGAAATACGCCGAGGTCGAGCGCGAGGTGGTGGACGGCTCGCAGCAGATGGCGATGTTCTCTCTCTCCCGAATCGCGGAGGGCGTTCGCCACACGATGAACACGAAGAAGATGGACAAGAAGGACGCGAAGATGTTCGACGACATCCTCAGCGCCTTCGAGTCGCTCGGACAGCCGTTCACCACGAAGGGCAAGATCCAGCCCGACGGCCGAATGGCGGGCGGCGCCTTCATCCCGCTCGACTACGGCCGAGTGATCGACTTCATCGGCGAAGCCCGAAAGAAGTAATCGGAACAAGGGGGGCGAGCCCGCTCGCCCCCCTTGGCAAAGTGCCCTGTGGGCCGCAGCGCGGCACTCGAAAGCTCCCTTCACCGGCTCAAACGGATCACCGGATCGTCCCGTCTCTTCCTTCACCCTCCCGCCAAACGCGGAAAAAGCCTGAACCCGGGACCTTCGCAGGCACTCCGATAGATTCGGAGGCGCGGCCCAACCACCCCTTCTCGGGCGGCGTAGTATCGGATATGGCATCTGGAGAGACGAATCAGGCCTTGACGCTGGTCGAGAAGATCGCGGAGGCCGCGCCCAAAGACAATCAGCGGCTGCAAAACTACGTCGCCGCGCTGCGCACCGCCCTCCAGAGCGAGTCGAAGGAGCGCGAGGAGACTCAGCGGCTTCTCGCCGAGTACGAAGAGGCTTACAACAAGCTGACCGCCCCGGCGAACCGCCTCGGCGTCTTCGTGCAGTGGCTCGAGGAGAAGGCCGAGGGAGGCGACGAGCAGGCGAAGCTCGCCCTCATCGCCCTCGGCGACCAGGAGTTCGTGGCCCAGGTGGACCCCAAGGTGGAAGCCGAGGTCCTGAGCACCGGCACCCGCGTGAAGGTGAACGACGCGTACGCCGTCGTGGGCCACCTTCCGCCCAGCGGAAACGGCGGCTTCATCAAGGTCGCCGACGCCCTCGCCGACGGCCGGTTGCGCGTGGGCAGCGACACCCCAGGATCGGATGGCCGCCTCATCATGCGAGGCGAGTCGATCCGCGACGCGACGATCAACGCCGGCGACGAGGTTCGCCTCGACCCGAGCGGCCGAATCGCGTTGGAGCACTTCGAGCGCCAAGAGAGCAAGGACTACTTCCTCGAAGAGGTCCCGCAGATTCCGTGGGAGAAGGTCGGCGGCCAGCAGGAGGCCATCGGCCTCATCCGGGACACGATCGAGCAGCCGCTCCTGTATCCGGAGATCTTCGAGCGATTCGAGAAGAAGCCGATCAAGGGCATTCTGCTGTACGGCCCTCCCGGCTGCGGCAAGACCCTCATCGGCAAGGCGACGGCCTACAACCTCACACAGGAGTACTCGCGGCGCACCGGCAAGGAGGTCAAGGAGTACTTCATGGCCATCTCGGGCCCGAAGATCCTGAACATGTGGCTCGGCGAGACCGAGCGCATGGTGCGCGAGATCTTCAAGACCGCCCGCGAGAAGGCCAAGGAAGGACGCCTGGTGTTCATCTTCATGGACGAGGCGGAGTCGGTGCTCCGCACTCGCTCCAGCGGTCGGTACCTGAACATCTCGAACACGGTCGTGCCGCAGTTCTGCGCCGAGCTCGACGGCCTCCAGTCGCTGGAGAACGTGGTGCTCATGCTCACTTCGAACCGGCCGGACTACATCGACCCGGCCGTGCTTCGACCCGAGCGGATCGACCGCAAGGTGAAGGTCGTTCGCCCCGACCGGAACGCCACGGAGCAGATCCTCGGCATCTACCTGCACGCGAACATCCCGCTCGACCCCGATCTGATGAAGCGGTGGGACGGCGAAGTGGACTGCGCGCGCAAAGAGCTGATCGAGGCGCTCACGGACCACATCTGGAGCACCCGAAAGGACAACGAGTTCCTGAAGATCTTCCTGCGCAACGGCTCGTCGGAGACGCTCTACTTCAAGGACATGGTGTCCGGCGCGATCCTCAAGAGCATCGTGGACCGGGCGAAGGACAGCGCCATCCGGCGCGCCATCGCCGACCCGAAGCACGACGCGGGAGTCTCGCTGAACGACTTGGTGGAGGCGGCAAACCAGGAGTACAAGGAGAACGAGATCTTCCCCAAGAGCGACACCATGGAGGACTGGCTGCAGCTCTTGGACTACGCGCCGGAGAACGTCGCCTCGGTGAAGCCGATCGGCCGAAACCGCGGCGAGGAGTTCACGCGAAAGGCGATCGTTTAGACCGGTCGTTCGGAGAGGAGGCTAACACCCTCCCTCCGGACGACCTGACGACCTAATGACCGAACGACCGATCCCCGTGACGCCCACCCGCTCCCAAACGTCAAGATAAGGTGATGCTCCCCGCCTACCGCCTCATCGTCGCCGGACTGAATCTTCTGGTTCAGAACGGCGCGTTCGATTCCGGCCCGAAGTTCGAGGCCGTGGCCGAGATGGTGGGCGACGACTCGCAGGTGCTAAGCCAGCGGATCGTCCTGGTCCAAGAGCCTGGCGATTGGGCAAGGCTTTGGAACGAGCACAAAGCCGTGATGGCCAATGCGCCCAGCAACGTGAACGTCACGAACAAGGACATGGCGGTCCCGAACGTTGACTTCCGGAAGACCGTGATCGTCGGAGTGTTCGGCGGGCAGACGCGCGATATTGCGAACTACCGGGTGGTCCTCGCGGGCGAGTCGCAGAAGGCAGCGATTCTCCGCATCCAGCCGACGGTGCTCCCGAGAGGCGGTGGAGGACTCCTGACCCAGCCTTTTCTGATGGCGGTCGTCTCCCGCAGCAAAAAGCCGCTCGAGATCCAAATGCCGTTTGAGCAGGGTGGCAAAGTCGTTTGGCGAACCGTGGCCACCTTCAAGCCGACGCTAAAACGCGGATCCTAACCGGCTACAGTAGGACGTGAGCCTCGCCGACCGGATGCCGTCGCTTCGGCACCGGCACTTCCGCGACTACGTCTTCGGCAGCTTCGTGTCGAACCTCGGTGGCCAGCTTCAGAGCTGGGCCATCGCCTGGCACCTATTCCAGCTCACGGGCAGTTCCGCCGCGGTCGGCATCGCCGGCCTCGTGCGGGTCGGGCCGCTCCTCGTCTTCAGTCTCTACGGGGGCGTCGTCGCGGATCAGCGCGACCGCCGGTCGCTTCTCCTGATGACCCAGACCGCGATGGGTCTGGTCGCCTTCGCCCTGTTCGGCATCACGGCGGCCGGAATGACGACGGTGGCGGCGCTGTACGCCCTCGTGGCTCTCGAGGCGGTTGCCCGGGCGTTCAACGGTCCAGCGCGCCAGGCGACGCTCGCCGGCCTCGTGCCGCCGGAGCACTTCCCCAATGCGGCGAGCGTGAACGGCATCCAGTGGCGGCTGAGTGACATTCTCGGCCCGATGCTCATGGGGCTGCTGCTCGGAGTCTCGGGCAAGGGAGTCTCAGGCCTGGCGCTCTGCTACCTTCTGAACTCGGTCTCGTTCCTCGCCGTGATGTGGGCGGTGTGGAGAATGCCCGCTCGGCCACCGGAACCGCGGCCACGCCAGTCCGTGTCCGACGTCATCGCTTCGATCCGAGACGGCCTGCGCTTCGTCCGCTCGATGCCGCTGCTGAAGAACGCGATGTGGATCGACTTCTGGGCGACCCTCCTCGCGGGCGTCCAAGCGCTCCTCCCGGCGTTCGCCACGAAGGTGCTGCACCTCGACGAGCGCGGCTACGGCGTTCTTGCCTCGTCGGGTGGAATCGGCGCTCTGATCGCCGCAACGGCACTCGCCTACCTTCCGACCATTCGGCGACAGGGGCGTTGGGTGATCTTGATGGTCGGCGCCTATGGGGCGTGCACCGCCTTCTTCGGCCTGAGCCCCAACCTCCTCACCGCCTGCGTCTTCCTCGCCGGAACGGGCGCGGCGGACATGATCAGCACCGTCCTTCGGCAAACCATCCGGCAACTCTCCACCCCCGACGAGATGCGCGGCCGGATGTCGGCGATCTCCGTCCTCTTCCACGTCACCGGTCCCCAACTCGGCGACTTCGAGGCGGGCGTCGCCGCCGATGCGCTTGGCGAGCGGACCTCGGTGCTGCTCGGCGGAATCGGTTCGCTCCTCGTGTCCGGTTGGTACTGGCTCCGGGCTCCGGCGCTCAAGCGGCACGAGCACGACTCCTGATCGTCCGGCCGGGGGTTTGAGCCCTATTCGGGGTTCAATACCAAAGTGAGCATCTCGGAGATTTACCGTGACATGAGCTACGGCTCCGCGCCCGAAGGGCCGGAGCTGGCGAACGAGTGGCTCGACGCGCACGGACGACGCTTCGGCCTCTTCATCGGCGGCGAGTTCGCGCCGGCGGAGGAGGGTACCGACTTCGAGACGCTCAATCCGGCTAACGCTCGCTCGCTCGCGCATGTCGCGCAGGCCGGCCCGGCCGACGTCGACCGCGCGGTTGCCGCCGCCCGTGCCGCGCAACCGGGATGGTGGGCGCTCGGCGGCCATGGCCGCGCACGGGTGCTGTACGCCATCGCCCGCCAGGTGCAGAAGCACGCACGCCTCTTGGCCGTCGTCGAGGCGCTCGACAACGGCAAACCGATCCGCGAGACGCGCGACCTCGACATTCCGCTCGTCGCGCGCCACTTCTACCATCACGCGGGCTGGGCCGAGGCGATGGACGCGGAGCTTCCGGGCGCCGAGCCGCTCGGGGTGTGCGGCCAGATCATTCCTTGGAACTTCCCACTCCTGATGCTGGCGTGGAAGATCGCCCCGGCGATCGCGATGGGCAACACCGTGGTGCTGAAGCCGGCCGAGTACACCCCGCTCACGGCCCTGCTGTTCGCCGAGCTCTGCCAGCGTGCCGGGGTGCCCGCGGGCGTCGTCAACATCGTGACGGGCGACGGCGAGACCGGCCGGCTCATCGTGGAGCACCCCGATGTCGACAAGATCGCCTTCACGGGATCGACCGAGGTCGGGCGCATCATCCGGCGAGCGACGGCAGGAACGGGCAAGAAGCTCTCGCTGGAGCTTGGCGGCAAATCGCCGTTCATCATCTTCGACGACGCGGACCTCGACGGCGCCGTCGAGGGTCTGGTCGACGCGATCTGGTTCAACCAAGGGCAGGTCTGCTGCGCCGGCTCCCGGCTGCTGGTGCAGGAGAGCGTCGCCGATCGGGTCCACGCCAAGGTACGCGCCCGAATCGAGAAGTTGCGCGTGGGCGATCCGCTCGACAAGAGCGTCGACATCGGCGCGATCATTGCCCCGGTTCAGCTTGAGAGGATCACCAGCCTCGTGAAGCAGGGCCAGGACGAGGGCGCCGAGCTGTTCCAGCCCTCGTGGGCGTGCCCCACCGAAGGGTGGTTCTACCCTCCGACGCTGCTCACCAACGTCGGCCCGGCGTCCACGGTCGCCCAGGTCGAGATCTTCGGCCCGGTGCTCGTCAGCATGACGTTCCGCACCCACAAGGAGGCGATCGAGCTGGCGAACAACACGCCGTATGGTCTCGCCGCCAGCGTCTGGACGGAGAACCTGAACACCGCCTTCGATGTGTCGAGCAAGCTCACCGCCGGCACCGTTTGGGTGAACTCGAGCAACTTGTTCGACGCCGCTTCCGGCTTCGGCGGCTACCGCGAGTCCGGGTACGGCCGCGAGGGCGGTAAGGAAGGGCTGTGGGAGTACGTGAAGGTGGCCCATACCGAGGCGCGCAAAGCGAGCGGAGCGGCAACGCCCGTCGCCCCACGGCTCACGTCCCACGCCTTGGACCGCACGCACAAGCACTACATCGGCGGTAAGCAGGTTCGGCCAGATTCCGGCTACGCGCTCGACGCGAACGACGAGGAGGTGCCTCGTGGCAATCGGAAGGACGTTCGGAACGCGGTGGAAGCGGCACGCGCGGCGCAGGCCGCATGGGCGGGCCAGAGCACGCACGGCCGGGCTCAGGTGCTTTACTATCTCGCCGAGAACCTGCAGGACCTCGGCGATGAGGCGGCGGTTCGCGCCGCGTTCGAGGCGGCGGCCTGGGCCGACAAGTACGACGGCCAGACGCACTCGGTCCCGACACGGGCGCTCTGCTACACCCAGAACGAACCGCTTGGCGTCATCGCGATCGTCTGCCCCGACGAGCAGCCCCTCTCGGCGCTGCTCCAACTCGCCGGAGCGGCCATCGCCATGGGGAACGCCGTGATCGTGGTCCCGAGCGAGACGAACCCCGTCCCGGCGATGGAGCTGTACCGAATCCTCGAGACCTCGGACGTGCCCGGAGGCGTGTTCAACGTTCTCACCGGCCTCCGGAAGGAACTCGTCCCGACCTTGGCCGACCACGACGGGATCGAGGCGATCTGGTTCTTTGGACCCGCAGCCGAGGTGGCAGACGTCGAGCGCAGATCGGCGGGCAATCTCAAGCAGACTTGGGTTGCCGAAGAGGTCCCCGACATCCGGACGCGCCTTCGCCACGCCACCCAGGTCAAGAACGTCTGGGTTCCATACGGAGCGTAAGCCGATGAACCTGAACCAGTACGTGGCCGAGCGTCGTCTCCGAATCTTCGAGGAGCTCAAGCGCGGCGTCTCGCCCACCGAAGGCACCTACGACGAGACCCTTCTGAAGGAGGGTCGCGCGAAGGGGCAGCCGCAGCTCGGCGCGACGCAGTACAGGCCGGACGCCATTAGTCTCGAGTTCATCTATCCCGACCCACGCGGCGCGGCTGTCGTGCTCACCGTCACGCTCACCTCACCCGAGCGGATCGTGTTCATGCCGGTGCCCGGCTGGGTGGTCGAGCAGATCTGGCAGGGTGAGATCCACGGCAGCCACCAGTTCGAGAGCGAGGCCAACCGGCTACTCGAGGCGTTCGCCTCCGAGCTGACCCCGGAGGCGAACCTTCGTCACTTCGGGCGGCAAGACCCGACCCGACGGGACTAGTCGCGCCAGTTCCGGAACTTCCAGAACCGGTTCGTGTAGAAGCCGTTGCCGTCGATGGAGTTGCTGAGCTTCCTCCAAGTGCCGTTGATCTTCACCTCACTGTCCTTGTGCAGCGGCACGTCCTTGCCCAGATACTTGTTCTGGACGTCCGTGTAGTCGGCCTTCAGCCAATACGTGCCGATGTGCTCGAAGAGCTGGAGATCACCGACGGTTCGGGTGCTGTGGAGGTGCACGCATCGCCACTGCCCGAGGAGGAACGTCCAGCCGGTCACGTGGTGCACCGTTCGCTTCTCGGCGAGCGTGAGGCCTCCGGTGTTGAGAATGGGCGAACCAGCACCATCCGCGTAGATCTTGTAGCTGTAGTTCGCGTCCTCCGTGCCGAGCAGGATCGCGTGGGTCGACAAGTCTCCGTTGCGCCTCCCGCGGCTCGGCTCGATCACGGGCTGGAACAGCACCTCTTCGGCCTCGTTCTCCTCGGTCGAGGGATCGTCGGGGAGTTGGAAGAAGATGTCGCCGTTGGGCCGGAACTCTCCAGACGCGTCCGCGATGGACTCTTCGGGGTCGTATGGGTTGCGTAGGTCGACCTCGATGTCGTCCCCTTGAACGGTACCGACCACGTTGCCGGACATCGGCTCCTCCATGGAGCCGTCTTTCAGGATGAAGAAATACAGTCCCGTGAGTTCGCTTCCACTCCGCTTCACCTTCAGGTAGAGCTCGTCGCCGTCCTCGGAGACGGCGCGGTACATCGGATAGGCGTACTCTGCGGGAAGGGAGGCCTGCCCACCCCGAGGCGCCGAGCCACCGCCGCATCCGGCAACGACGAGAAGGAGAGGCAAGAACCGTAGGAGACGCACGGAGCAACCTTACGCGCTGAGGATCGCGAGGGTTACCCGCAAGAACACGGGTTCATTTCACAAGCGGCGCGATGATCGAGGCCAGTACCGATTCGGTGCGCGAGGAGCCTCGCGCACCCTCGGAGGTGACCCTGGGTTACCGGTCGGCCGTCCTTGAGCCGGGGTGTCCGCCGAAGCTCAACCCGTGCGGTGGAACGGCTAAGAACCCTGCGTCAGCGAGGCGCTGCCTCGAAACTCCAGCGGTCTTCCGTCAGGAATCCATCGGAGTCCGGCCAAGAGGGGAACGATTGCCAAACGCCCTTGCGGAAGTAGGCGCTGTCCTTATGGAGCGGCTGCGGCTTGTCCAGATACTTCTCCTGCACGCCCGTGTAGTCCGCCTTCATCCAGTAGGTCGCCACGTGGTCGAAGAAGTACTGGTTGCCTCTACCGAGCTTCGTGAGGTGCACGTGGACGCAGCGCCAAGGCCCCAGCAAGAACGTCCAACCCGAGAGGGTGTATTCCCGATTGTAGTCTTGACGGTCGGTGAACGCCACCGCCCCACCGCCATTGAGAACCGGCCATCCGTCGCCGTTGACTTGCGCGTCGATGAGCGAATTGGAGTTTCGGTAGTTCAACGGGAAGCGAATCACGTACCCGAGCGACTTCGGCGCCGCGCGGCGCGGCTCCTCGTACGGCTTGAACAGCACGTCTTCGGCTTCGTCCTCCGCGGTATTGGGGTCGTCCGGCACCCGGAAGAAGATGTCGCCGTTCGGGCGAAACTCGCCTTTGGCGTCCACGATCGACTCCTCCGGATTGTAAGGGTCGCGGAGGTCGGCCGTGATCTCGTTGCCCTGCACCGTCCCGACGACGTTCCCCGAGGTCGGGGTGGTCGGCCCATCGCCGGACTTCGTCACGAAGAAGTAGAGGCCGCCAATCACATTCCCCTTCCGCTTGACCTTGAGGTACAGCTCGTCGCCGTCGTCCGAGACCGCCCGGTACGTCGGGTAGGCGTACTGCTCAGGGAAGGAGGGCGAGGGCCCGACGAACGGGCGACTCGCACCGCCGCAGCCGAGAGCGGCTAGCATTAGCACCGGGAAAAAGCGCAAGTAACACACAAGTGGACCTTACTAGCGGCAGCCGCGCCGAGTTACACGCACAACTACGGGGATTCCCGGACCTAGCGTATTGGCTCGAACTTCCATGAGACGTTGGTGTGGAAGCGGTCGGCAGCGATCAGGGGCGAGATCTTCCGCCACGTGTCGACCTAAGCCTTGCCCCCTGAAATCGCAACGCGCCAACACTCGGACGTTCGCCTCGACGGCTAGAAGGACGACCCCGACGCCTCGCAGGATGGTCGTTGGGAACCCGAGCCGTTCCGTCAGACGGGCGCCTCATCGTGGTTCCCCCACCGCCTCCGCGAAGGCCGTGCCGCCCCTCCGCAGGTCAGCTCTTCGGCCGGAACAGCCACTTGGCCCGCGTGTAGTAACCGTCGCCGCCGATCGCGCCGTCGAGCTTGCGCCAGCCCTTCGGCGCCTTCCAAGCGCTGTCTCCGTGGAGGGGCTGGGCCTTGCCTAGGTACTTGCCCTGCACGTCGGTGTAGTCCGCCTTGAACCAGTAGGTTGCCACGTGGTCTGCAAGCACCCAATCGCCGTCGGTCAGGCGGGTGTGGTGCACGTGGACGCAGCGCCACTCGCCAAGGAGGAACGTCCAACCACTGAAAAGATTGGGGCCGACCGGATCGAAGTTGACCGCGCCGCCGCCGTTGATCATGGGCGTCCCATTCCCGTCCACGTTCGCCGACAGATAGGATCCGTAGATGGTTCCGTCGATGATCGGGAGCTGGATCGCGTACCCCAAGCCGGTGCGCGGCCCCGATTTGGCGGTCTGCGGCTCCGGCTGCCGCTCGAAAGTCACGACTTCCGACTCGTCGTCGGTGGTCGACGGGTCGTCCGGGAGCTCGACCCGGAGATCCCCGTTCGCTAGGAACTCACCCTCCGCGTCCTGGATGGATTGGTCCGGCTCGTACGGGTCCCTGAACTGGATCGTGAGGCGTGCTCCCTCGACAGTGCCGAGCACATTGCCGGAGATTGGCTCCTCCATTCCGTCCACACCCTTCGTCACGAAGAAGAACAACCCGGAGAGTCGGCTACTTTGCCGCTGGATCTTGAGGACCATCTCTTCGCCGTCGTCGGATACCGCCTTATAGGTTGGGTAGCCGTACTCCTTGGGCATGACCGGCTCCGTCGGAACCGCGGTCGGGCGTCCGCTGCCACCGCATCCCAGAGCGAAGACGAGAAGGAGGGGCGAGAATCGAAACACACGCACGATCGAACGGTACAGGACGTCGGCCGCCGCGGTTGCCCGTGAAAACACCAGGAATAGCCTCCGAGGTGGCCGACCGGAATCGGCCACCTCGGGCGTCTCGCCTAAGCGAGCCGAGCCGACAGCGTCAGACCCTTCCACTGGATCAAGGCGAAGGCGGCCGCCTGACCGACGACGAACGCGATCCCTAGCCAAGTGGGTCGCCACCCTCCCCAAAGCAGCAGCGCGCCGCTGTCCACCACCCAGAGGGCGTTGATGAGAACGACCGCCTCGATCGCCCGCCGAGGAGCGACTTCGCCGCGCCCCAGGTAGGCCACGAAGCCGACGAACGGCACCAACACACCCCCGACACCCAGCAGGAAACCGGCGGGAATTCCCAAGAGGCCGTCGAGGAATCCCGCGCCCATTAGCAGAAGAGCCGCCATCGCGCCACTGCCGGCGGCATCGATTCGGAGTGCCGTGCGCAGCAAGGGACTCGCATGGACTTTCATCGCGCGGACTCCCTCGCCACCGCGTCGAAGAACCCAACGACCTCGCGCAGCTTGCCGTTGACGACGGTGGCGAAGTCGGTTCCCGCGAGCACGGCGCTCCCGCCGGGCCCTCTCAGCTCCCATGAGAATCGAAGGCAGTCGTGATGGTGGGACGGCTCTCCGAGCCGGGCGAATCGATGGCCCGGGAACTGCGTTTGGGCTTGGCCAATCATGTCGGCGATCCCGTCTCTTCCCTCTCCACTCAGAACGGGATCCAGGTACCGGCAGTCCTCGGTGTAAGTCGAGGAAACCAGGGACTTCCGCTTCTCGGAGTCGGGTTCGTTCCATCCGGCGAGGTAACGGTCGATGAGTTCGGTGGATTGATCCATCTCTTTCTCCTGCGGCTCGGTGAGCTCGCGAAGAAGATGGTGCGTTCCAATGAACCCGGCTTCAATTACCTCGGAGGTAATGGATCGTGCGGCGCTCAGCCAGCTACGATCACTTCATGAACGTGGCCGAACGTCCGGTAGGTGAGCTCCTCCGCGAATGGCGCCAACGGCGACGCCTGAGCCAGTTCGACTTCGCGATCGAGGCGGAAGTCTCGAGCCGACACGTGAGCTTCATCGAGACGGGGCGTTCCGTCCCCAGCCGGGAGATGATTCTCCACCTGGCGGAGCGGCTCGACGTGCCCCTGAGGGATCGAAACGTGCTCCTCGTCGCGGCGGGGTTCGCCCCGGTCTTTCCGCAGCGGGCGCTGGAGGATCCGGCGCTCCACGTGGCGAAAGAGGCCGTGCGGCTCGTGCTGAGAAGCCACGAGCCTTACCCTGCGCTCGCCATCGATCAGCGGTGGAACATGGTCGCCCACAACTCAGCCGTGATGCCGTTGCTGCAGGGCCTTCCGCAGGAGTTGCTCGCGTCGCCGGTGAACGTCATGCGCCTGAGTCTCCATCCCGACGGCCTCGCCCCTCGCATCGTCAACCTTCCCGAGTGGCGCTCCCACCTGCTGGAGCGGCTCCGCCGCCAAATCTCGGCCACCGCGGATCCCGAGCTCGCAAAGCTTCTGCAGGAAGTGGCGGCGTACGGAAGCGAAGCCGACTCGCCTCGTGCCGCTTACGGCGGCATGGTCGTCCCCCTCCGGCTGTCGAACCCGCTGGGGGAGCTCGCGCTCTTCAGCACCACGATGGTCTTCGGCACGCCTCAGGACGTCACGCTGGCCGAGCTGGCGATCGAGTCGTTCTTCCCGGCGGACTCGGCGACCGAGCGTATCCTACGAGGGGCTCACACCGGGACCTGAGACAGGTCTTGGGAGTCGCGGACCTTGATGCCGGGCGGATCGTCGCCGAGGATCTCGCCGAGCAGCTTCGAGGCCGTCTTGTCGCGACGCGGAGGGTAGAGACAAACGCAGAGTCGCTGCTGCGCCCGGGTGAGCGCCACGTACAGCACGCGAAGCTCCTCCTGCTCGTCGCGCTCCTTCTTCATCGCGGTGAGGCGCTTGTGCATGAGGCACTGGCCCTTGGTGAACTTCGTCGCCACGAGACCGAGGCGTGGCTCGACCACAACGTCGCGGGCGATGGAGGTCATCCGCTTGTCCGTCTGCGGCAGCACCACCACCGGGAACTCCAAGCCTTTCGACTTGTGGACGGTCATGATCGTCACCACGTCCGCATCCTCCTCGTCGGCCGGGGCGTCGCCTTCCTTGTGGCGCAACTCCTGCACCTCGCGAATTCGCTCGGCGTACTCCAGCGGGCCCAAGTCCGGCTCCTGCGTGGCCAGGCTCAGTAGCTTGCGGGCGTTCGCCAGAATCTGCTCGCCACCTTCACGGCGGGCGATCGTCGCGAGATAGTCGCTCTTCGCAAACACCTCGCTTAGCACCTCCCAAGCCGCCAGACGGTCGGCATGGGCGCGGAGGGGATCGAACCAGGCGAGGAACGTTCGGAGCTTGGCCGCGTCCTCCTCGACGGGCGGGACGAACTCCTTGATCCGTTCCACCACCCCAGGCTCGCGCCCGAGCATGACGACGGTGTCCATCGACACACCGGCCATCGGGCTGCGGAGGCACGCCAGCAGGGAGAAGTCGTCGTTCGGGTCCGCCACCGCGCGGAGGGCGTTCGCGAGATCGCGGACCTCGAGCCGGGTGTAGAACCGCTCGGAACCGCCCGCGATGCGGCAGGGAATCGCCTCGAGCTCGAGCGCTCGTTGGGCGGCCAGCGCTCCATTCGAATCCCGAACGAGCAGCGCGATCTCCTTGGGCGAGACCCCTTCCTGAACAAGTTCGCGCACGTAGGCGGCGACGGCGGCGGTGTCGCCGGTCGCCTGCTTCCAGATCTCGACGCCCGCGAACTCGGGACCGGTGATCGTGTCGAGGTCCATCACGGCCGGGCTGGGGGCCATCGGCTGGTAGTTTGGGCTCCACTGCTGCCCGAACACCCAGTCGACGAAACCGAGAATCCCTGGCGTCGAGCGGTAGTTTCGGCTGAGCCGCAAGACGCCTTCCTGCTGGGCGCGCTTTTGGAACAGGTCGACGTCCGCTTGGCGGAAGCCGTAGATCGACTGCTGGGCGTCGCCCACGAGCATCTCCCGCTCGGCTCCCATCCCCTGGAGCAGTCGGTACTGGATCGGGTTCAGGTCCTGCGACTCGTCGACCATCACGACGCGTATCTGCCGGCGCAGCCTCGCCCGCGTCGCCTCCGAGCGCTCGACCAACCGCACCGCCCGCTCCTCGAGCGCGGTGAAGTCGAGCGACTGCATCGCCTCCATCTCCCGGTCGAGGCGCCACCAGGCCGCGCAGGCCAGCTGCACCAGGCCACACGTCTGGATTAGGGCCTCGTCCTCCGCCTCGACCTCGGGCTTGCCGCGCATCCAAGCGGGCACCGTCTTCCCCGCCGCCTTCATGGCGAGCTGAAGCTGCTCGTGGAACGTGTCCGCGCTCACCTTCTCCAGCGCTTCGCGGGCGGCGTCCGGGAGCTCGCGCACGAACCACTCCTCCCAACGCTCGCGAAGGGTACGCGGGTCCACGTGCCATTGGGCCACTTCGAGTTGGGTGAATCCGCTGCCGCGCAGCTCGCGCAGCACCTGACCGACGGCCCCCTCGAGCACCGCGTACGGCGACTTGTTGTCCCCGAACGGAATGCGCTTGCCCGCGAGGAACGAGATCAGCGCCTCGGCCTGGGGCTCCTCATCGAGGGGAGAAGCGAGCGCCTCTCGGATGCACTCGGCGACGAGCCGGCTGCTGCGCGACTCGGTGAGGATGTCGAAGTTCGGGTCCAGCCCCGCCTCGAGGGCGTTCTCGCGAAGGAGGCGCTCGCAGAAGGAGTGGATCGTTTGGATCGGGCCCGTCTCGGCGATCTGGGCGTCGTCCATCCGGCCGAGTCCTCGAAGTCGATTGACAATGCGGCGCTTCATCTCCGCCGCGGCCTTCTTGGTGAAGGTGATCGTCAGGATCTCGTCCGGTCTCAGCCCCTCCTCCGTCACGTGCCGCAGGTAGCGCTCCACGAGAACGAACGTCTTGCCCGCACCGGCGGCGGCGACGACGGTCAGTGAGTTCGCCTTCGACTCGACGACGGCGTGCTGCTCGGGCGAGAGCTGTTGCCCCTCGTGCGGATTGCGTGCGGCGTCAGACATCTTCGAACACCCCATCGAGTCCGAACGGCGAGTCTTCCTCACCGAAGGCGCGCGAGCGTCGGCAAAGCTCGCCGTAGTCGCACCAGTCGCAGTGGTCACCCTTGAGCGGATCGATGCGTCCCTCCTTGATGCGCGCCATCGCGCGGCCGAGCGAGCGCTTGACCTCCTCGAAGAAGGCGCGCTTGGCGACCACCGGGTCGTCCGCCGTCGAGAGGTCCACCACGTGAAGGCCGTCCTGAACGTGCGCGTTGAGCGGGCCACCCGCTCGGTTGAGCACCAGGAGCTCTCGGCGGCCGGACATCGACTCAATCTCCAACGCCCCTTCCGAACCCGGTTCGTGCAATGCGAGGAAGTACATGCCGAAGTAAAGGCGATCGGTTTCGCTCAGGTTCTTTGGATCTCGCGCGCCCCGGCCGTACAGGTGCGCCACGTGGTAGCGCCCCATACGCGAGACGGCGGGCAGGGTCCCATCCAACGACACCCCGCCGGGCATCGCGTCGCGAACGCCGTGCGTGCCGAACGGAACGTTCGTCTTCAGGCTGCCCGGGTCCTTGGGCCAGGTGGAGCGAGCCCGAAACTCGCGCTTGAGCCATTCCCGGATCAGGCGCTGGCCGCCGGCGCGCAGCGCCTGCAGCTCCCATTCGGGCACGTCCGAGTGCAACTGGTCGAGCTCCGCCTCCAACGCCTCCATCAGGGCGTGCCGGGCCTCGGCGATCGTCCCCTTCTCGGGAAGGCCAGAAGCCTGCGGGAGACGTCGCAGCGTCTGCCAGCGTGCGGAGGGTCGGCGAACTCGAATTCGCAGCCGATGGCGCGCGGCGTACTGGAAGGGGCACTGGAGCGCGTCCCGCAGTTCGTTCGGGGTGAACCGATGCTCCTCGCTTGGAGTGACGGCGGCTCGTGCCACGTCGGTCTCCAAATCGATCGGGAGCGCACCTTCCCTTGCTCCGTCGAGCGCTTCGCGCAGCTTTCGGTCCGCTTCCGCCAGGCACGTCTCGAGCGCCGGGGCGAGCAGGGTACGCGGCATGTCCTTCCGGGCCACTTTCTCCCGGCCGCCTGCCGCCCGCTCCACCTCAGCGAGGTAGAAGGCGGGAATGTTGTCCCGCTGGTCGTCTGCCATGGGGTAGCTGAAGACGATGCGCCGACCGGCGACGGCACACACTCGGTAGAACGCGTCGCGCTCGGCTGCGGCGCGGTCGTGCGAGGTGAGGAACGGCGCGTGCTCGGGACGGAGGGCCGAGAGTTCGGTCCGCTCGTGGTCGGTGAGCACCGGCTCCTCCGACCGTCGGCGCGGGAAGACACCCTCGAGCATGCCGAGCACGTGGAGAGAATCAACGTCGCCGAGGGAAGTCGGGTCGTCGGTGACGCAGACGCCGAAGTCGGCGGCGGGGACGCTCACGTCCGAGTCCTCCCACAGGCGGCGGCAGAGTGTGGCGATCTCCGCGAGCGACATCGAGGTCTCGCGCGTCACCGCGTCCACGGTGATGTGGTTCGCCAGCAACCGCTCGAGCTGGTTGCGCGCCCTACGATCGCGCTCGGCCATCCGGGCGTCGTTCCCGATGATGCGCGTGCTCCACGGGAACCGCTCGTCGGCGCGGATGAGCTCCGTCAGCAGGGCCATCCATTCGCGCATGGTAAAGCTGCCGGCGGTGGCGCGCTGCCGCCACTCGAGGAGGATGGCGAGCCAGGGTGCCTCGTCCGTGTGGAGTTCCGCCCACGTCCGCAGCGCCTCCCACTGCATAGCCCGCATGGCGTGGGCTTCCTTGAGTCCGGAGGCGAGGCGCGCTTGGCCCTCTCCGTCCAGTCCAAGGTAGCTGCTTCTGAGAATGGGTCGAAGGCTGCGAACGTCGGGCGAGGCGCATGCCTCGATCGCGGTGAGGGTTAGGCGAGCGAATGAGTTCGTGAGCAACGGGGCTCGTCGTGCGACCCGAACTTCGACCCCCAGCCGGCGAGCCGCGGCCTCGATGAGGGGCGCGTACGACTCAAGATTTCGGACGTACACCGCGGTTCGATCGAGCCGCTCCTCCTCTAAGCAGCCGCGCAGCGCCCACTCCGCCTCGGCGAGGGGATCGGCCGCGCTGACGATGGAGACGGCGATCTCGCCCCCCTCGGTCGCCTCGGGGGCGAAGAGGTTGCGAAGCAGCCGGTTGCCGTCGCCGATGGCGGTCGGCTCGACGCCCAGGAGCTCCGCAGCGCGAGCGGAGTTCGCGAAGATCGGCGCGCCCGCCGCGTGCCGGTCGAGCACGACGGTGACCTCGGTGCCATTCTGGGCCGCCCACTCGAGCCATCGCAGGCGAGTCGGGCAGTCCTCGTCGGCCACGAACACGAGGAGCCGGTCGTAGTCGCCGTCGCGCTCGGGCGTCGTCTCCAAGCAGGCGTTCAGGTGGGCGGAGTGAGTCTCGCGGCCGAGCAGCGCGAGGATGCGGTTCGACTCTTCCGCGATGTCCGCGAGAGAAGCGAGCTTTGCCGCGAGCCTTGGCGACGCCTGGGGCATGAGGCTACGCATGGCGTGGGGGTCTAGACCCCACTCCCGCAATTCCGAGAGGGTACGGGCGATCGCTTGGTGCGTGCCGGGGAAGCGGGCCGATCGCCAGAAGGGAGATGCGTCCGTCAGCTCGCCACACGCGTGGCCGATGGCCGCCTGAACGTGCCCGGCTTGGGCGAGCGGCAGGGCCTCCTCTCCGCCGAGGACCAGGAAGCGGCGGACGACCTCGCCGAACGGAAGCACCTCGAGGGGCGAGTCCTCGCCCAGCGCTGCCTTGCAGACGGGGAGGAGCGAATCGGAGAACGAGGTGACCACGCCGTCCGGCTTCCGGGCGAAATCGCGGAGGATCGGTCCGAGGCTCGTGGGCCCGGGGACCGCGCTAAGCACCCTGATTCGTCCGTTCCCCATCCGTAGACCGCAGTGTATCATGCCCCCGTGACCCCTACGGTGTGGACGGCTCGAAGGCAATGGATGGGCAATCTAGTACCTGCCCTCTTTTGGCTCCCTCCGCTACTCGCCGGACTCATTTGGATGGCAATTCGGCGCGAAATCGTGCCGCTCGCGGTAGGTCTTCTCGCCCTCGGAACTGTTATCGGATGGCTAGCGCTCAATCGCTTCGGACTGTTCGATAACGCAAAGATGCGGCGGGAGCTAGAGCGGGAGCTGAAGGCGCGTGACGTCGATCTCGGCGACTCGCCGGCGTTCGTCGGCTTCGCCACCCCGCGGTACTCCAGCGCGCTCGACCCCCATGAGGACGTCGGGTTTCTCGTGCTCCGGCCGGGCCGCTTGGAGTTCGTATCGGAGGTACGGACGGTCACGGTGGAGCGGCAGGACATTCGGGAGATCCGCTTCCGCCCGAACATTCATTCGCTGCTCGGCCTCGGTCGGTGGGTCTCGATCGAAGGCGAGGTCGGGGGGCAGGCGATCCGGCTAGCGATCGAACCCCGGGAGCGGCGGACGCTGCTCGGAAACCGCGCCTACTCCAAGGAGTTGCGCAACCGGCTCGCCGCTTGGTTGAAGAGCGCGTAGGATCCGGCGCGGTCTAAAACGACGAAGGGGCCGAGCGTCGATGACGCTCGGCCCCTTTCTGCACCTGAGTAGCCCGAAGGCGAGTTCTCAGCGCTTGACGAACTGGAAGCCGCGGCGGGCCTTCTTTCGGCCGTACTTCTTCCGCTCTTTGACTCGCGAGTCCCGCGTGAGGTAGCCACCGGCCCGAAGCTCCTTTCGCAGCTCCTCATCGATGGTGAGAAGGGCTCGGGCGATGCCGAGGCGGATCGCGCCGGCCTGGCCCGTGATGCCGCCACCCTTGGCGGTCGCCTTGATGTCGTACCGTCCGTCCATCGAGAGGTGCACCAGCGGGCTCTTCACGAGGATTTCGAGGACGGGGCGGCCAAGGTACTCCTTGAAGTCGCGGCCGTTGATGGTGATGTTGCCCTCACCGGGCTGGAGCCAAACGCGAGCGATCGCGCTCTTGCGCCGGCCGGTTCCGTAGTTCTGTGCAGTCGGCATCCGTTACTTGTCCTTCCTGATGTTGAGCGGCTGGGGGTTCTGCGAGGCGTGCGGGTGATCGGCGCCCGAGTACACCTTCAGCTTCTTGAAGAGAGCCTTGCCGAGCTTCGTCTTCGGGCACATGCCCCAGACGGCCTTCTCCACGAGCTTGACCGGGTCGTTCTCGAGGAGATCGCCGCGGCTGACGTTGCGCAGACCACCGGGCCAGCCGGTGTGCCAGTAGATCAGCTCGTCCTTCTTGTTGCCGGTGAGGACGACCTTGTCGGCGTTGATGATGATGACGAAGTCACCGGCATCCGCGTTGTACTGGAAGGTCGGCTTGTGCTTGCCGCGGAGCACCTGGGCGACTTGGCCCGCGAGTCGGCCCACCGGGATTCCGGCGGCGTCGACCACGTACCAAGCGCGCTGGATATCGCCCGCTTTGTTCGTATAGGTTCGGTTCATCTTCGTTCTCTGTAGCGGCACCGCGTGCGGTGCGTGAGGTTGCGTCGGTGGCACAGCGCGCTGTGCCGCTACGAATCGTTATGAGAAGCCGTCCGGTTGTCCCGTGGATGGCGGCCGTACCGAATGCGCATGAGACAAAGCCCACGCGCCGGAAGGACCACCGGCCACTGGAGATGGTGCCGCTCCTCAGGATCGAGGAGTCTGCTGACCTCTTCGACGGGTCGGTGTCCGCGCCCCACTTCAAGGAGCGCTCCTGCCATCCGGCGCATCATTCCGCGCAGGAAGGCCGTGCCGACCACGTCCACCCACACCTCGTCTCGGACTTGCCGCACATCCAGGGAGTAGAGCGTGCGTCGAGTGTTCTCGACGCTCGGATCCAGCTCCTCGGTGTACGCGAGGAAGTCGTGCTCCCCCTGCAGGCTCATGGAGGCCTGCCGCATTCTTTGGACGTCGATTTCCCTTCCGTACGTGTGCACGAAGCGGGATCGGTGCGGGTCGCGGCGTCCAGTCTGGATCCGGTACCGGTAGAACCGGTCCATCGCGCAGAAGCGGCTGTGGAACTCAGGGCCGGCGTCGGAGGAGGCCTCGACGGCCACGTCCGGCGGCAACACCCGGTTCAGCACGCGCGCCCACTTCTCCGCGGGCATGGGGTTCGCCACGTCGAAGTGGCAGACCTGACCGCGTGCGTGAGCGCCGCTGTCCGTGCGGCTCGCACCATTTATCTCTACGTCCTCGCCCGAGACTTGGCGAACAGCTTCTCTCAAGGTGCTCTGGACAGTTCTCTGCCCAGATTGTGCGGCCCAGCCGCGGAAGTCGGTGCCGTCGTACGAGACGACGAGCTTGATCCTACTCATGGGGTCTGGCGGGCTTGCGACCCGCCCGGCCTTCAGACGAGCTCGAGAACCGCCTCGGGCGCGCCGTCTCCACGTCGCGGTCCGATCTTGGTGAGTCGGGTGTAGCCACCCGGACGATCCTTGTAGCGGGGTCCGATCTCGTTGAACAGGTGCGCGACCAGGTCCTCACCGTTGATGAGGTTGTTCTGCACGCGGAACTGGAGCTTCTCGCCCTCGGTCTTGCCGGCGAGCTGCTTGTCCTGCTTCTTGTTCAGCGGGGTGCTGGAGCTGTGGCCGACGAGGATCTTTCGGGCCTGGCGGCGAGCGTGCAGACCATCCTCATGCTTGGTGAGGGTGATCAGCTTCTCGACGAGGCGCTGAAGCTCCTTGGCTCGGCCGAGGGTGGTGCGGGTGTAGCCGTGCCGCACGAACTGGCGCTGAAGATTCGTCAGCAGCGCCATTCGCTGGTCGGTCGGCAGCCCGAGCTTACGATGGTCAACCTTGTGTCTCATGGCTCTTCGGGGGTTTAGAAGTCGTCGTCCTCGTCGTCATCGAGGGTGTCGAGCGAGCGGTAGCCACCCTTCGGCGGCTTCAGCTCGAGGCCGTGCTCGTTCAGCTTGTCGCGCACCTCGGTGAGCGACTTGCGGCCGAAGCCACGGATCGCGGTGAGGTCGGACTCGGTCGCGACGGCGAGGTTCTTCAGCGTCAGGATGCCCGCGCGGCGAAGGCAGTTGAACGTTCGCTGCGAGAAGTCGAGCTCCTCGATGCGAAGGTCCGGAACGTTCTTCAGCGCTTCGTCCGTGCTCTCCTCTTCCACCGGCATGTCGGCCTCGAAGCCGGCCTCGCCGAGGTCGAAGAACATCCGCACGTACTTGTCGAGGATGTGGGCGGCCTGCGAGAGCGCGTCGTTCGGGCGAACGGCGCCGTTGGTCCAGATGTCCAGGACCAGTCGCTCGTAGTCCGTTCGCATTCCGACGCGGGTCGACTCGACCGTGTAGTTCACCTTCCGAACGGGGGTGAACTGCGAGCCGGTCGGGATCACGCCGATGATGCCCTTGTACTTCTCCTGCTTCTCAGGGAGCACGTATCCCGCGCCCCAGCCGGCGTACATCTCCATCGTGAGGCTCGCGTTCGCGTCGCTGATCGTCGCGATGTAGACCTCAGGGTTCACGACCTCGACGCCCTCGGGGCAGATGATGTCCGCGCCGGTCACGCGGCCGGGGCCCTTCACGTCGACGCGGAGGACCTGCTCGTCCGTCGCGATCTCGCCGTTCACTCGAATGGCGACGTCCTTGAGGTTGAGCAGAAGCTCGGTGGTGTCCTCCTTGACGCCGGGGATCGGAGCGAACTCATGGAAGACCTTGTCGATTCGGATCGCGGCGATCGCGGCGCCCTGAATGGAGCTCAGGAGTACGCGGCGCAGCGCGTTTCCGATCGTCTGACCGTAGCCCCGCTCGAGGGGCTCCAGCACAAACTTCCCGAATTCTTGTTGCAGATCGAGGGTGGAGATGTGGGGCATAGCTTTGGGGGTCATTAGGTCTTGAGGCCATTGGGAGCGAGGCGAGGAGCCTCGTGACCCAATGACCTAATGACCGGGGAAATCAGACGCGGCGGCGCTTGGGAGGGCGGCAGCCGTTGTGCGGCAGCGGAGTCACGTCGGTGATGCTCCCCACCTCGAGTCCGGACGCCTGCAGCGCGCGGATGGCGGTCTCGCGGCCGGATCCGGGCCCGCGGACCTGGACGTCGACGCGTCGGAGTCCGTGCTCCTGCGCCAGTCGGCTCGCCTTGTCGGCGGCCACCTGCGCGGCGAACGGAGTGCCCTTGCGCGAGCCCTTGAAGTTCACGTTGCCCGCGCTGGCCCACGAAATCGTGTTGCCCTGCGGGTCGGTGATGGTGACGAGGGTGTTATTGAAGGACGCCTGGATGTGAGCCACCCCGATCGGGATGTTCTTCCGCTCCTTCTGCTTACCTTTCTGGACTGCCTTTCGTGCCATTGCTTGGTGCTCGGGTCGTTAGGTCATCGGGTCATTAGGCCGAGGGGAGATTCCCAACGACCTAACGACCTAACGACGGGGTCTTACTTCTTCGCCTTCTTCTTGCCGGCGACGGTCTTCGGCTTGCCCTTACGGGTGCGGGCGTTGCTACGCGTTCGCTGCCCGTTCACCGGGAGGCCGCGTCGGTGACGCAGGCCGCGGTAGCTGCCGATCTCGATGAGGCGGCGGATGTTGCCCTGCACCTCACGGCGGAGGTCGCCCTCGATCTGGTAGTCCCGATCGAGGATCTCACGCAGTCGACCGACCTCGGCCTCGGTAAGGTCGCGCACTCTGGTGCGCGGGTCAATGCCGGCCTTCTCCACCAGCTCGTGGACGTTGTGCTTGCCGATCCCGTAAAGGACGGGCAGAGCATAGAGGACCGCCTTATCTCGCGGGAGGTCGATACCTGCAATTCTCGCCATGCTTCTTTGGTTCCTGTCAGCCCTGCCGCTGCTTATGCTTCGGCACTTGGCAGATCACGCGCACAACTCCGTTGCGCTTGATGATCTTGCACTTATCGCAAATCTTTTTGACGCTGGCCCTAACTTTCATGTCAATTCGCCCTTGTCGTCCGTCTCTACTAGTGTAGGACCGACGTGGCCCGGCCATGCCCGAATGCGAGCGCTGGCTGACGCAAGAGAGCAGTATACCCATGGGGTTCCCACGGGTGCTATGCCGTTTTGCAGGCTTTTACGCCTCGGCGTTGAGGTCGTACGGCAGCGTGAAGGCCGGCACCGGGTCGTCGTCCTGCGAGCCGTAGCGGGCGACCTGCTCCTCCAGCATGACGCCGTAGGCGCGATCGTATCCGAGACTGCGCTCGGTTCCTTCCACCGCCTCGTTCAGGCTGGGGTAGTCGATGTGCTGGATGCGGTTCGCCACGACTTGGGCGACGCGGTCGCGTGGCACGGTCGCGCAGAAGCGGTAGTCGGCCACGGGATCCTCGGCGACTTCGGCTTCAGGGAAGAGCCGTTCGATGTCGCCGGCGAGTCGGGAACGCACCACCAGCAAGCGGTGCTCATCGTCGTGCTGCACGACGGAGACGAACGACTCGCGCAGGAAGAGCCACATGCCCTACCTTGGCACGCTCAGAGTGCGGATGCCAAGGAGGGAGGCGGAATTACGTTCAGATCGACTACTTGTATCGGTAGACGATGCGACCCATGGTGAGGTCGTAGGGGGAGAGCTCCACGCGGACGCGGTCGCCAGGCAGGATGCGGATGTAGTTCATGCGCATCTTCCCGCTCACGTGGGCGAGGATCTCGGTCTGCATCTAGTCCAGCTTGACGCGGAAGCGAGCGTTCGGGAGGTTCTCGAGGACGGTTCCCTCGACCTCAACGCCCTTCTCCTTGTCGGTCTGCGGCTTATAAGGCGGTCTTCTGCGTGCCATTCAACTCCTATTGTACCGGTATACGTGAAGAGGTCCCGGCAAGGGGTTTGACGGCTCCTCTCCGGGCCCGTTCCCGCTACTCCTCGGTGGTGAGGATCTCGGGCCCGTCTTTCGTAATGGCGATGGTGTGTTCGAAGTGGGCCGCCAGCTTGCCGTCGGCGGTGACGACCGTCCACTTGTCGTCGAGAAAGTTCACGCGGTGCGTACCGGCGTTCACCATCGGCTCGATGCAGATGCAGTGCCCGTCGCGCAGCAGCTCTCCCTTGCCCGGCCGACCGAACATCGGGACGCTGCTGGGGTCTTCGTGCAGGTTTTGGCCGATGCCGTGGCCCACGAGCTCGCGGACGACGGAGTAGCCGTTCGCCTCCACGTACTTCTGGACCGCGTGGCCGATGTCGCCGACCCGGTTCCCCGCTCTCGCCTTACCGATGCCCTGGTACAGCGACTCGCGGGTCACGTTCATGAGGCGCTGCGCTTCCTTGCTCACGGTGCCGACGGGGTACGTCCAAGCACCGTCGGCGTGCCAGCCGTTCTTCACCACGCCGAAGTCGAGGCTGATGATGTCGCCTTCTTGGAGAGGCACGTCGGTGGGGATGCCGTGCACCACCACCTCGTTGACCGAAATGCACGTGGCGGCCGGGTAGCCACGGTAGCCGAGGAAGCTCGGGACGCCGCCTTCCTCGCGGATCAGCCGGTCCGCGAGTGCGTCCAGCTCTTTGGGCGTCGTCTTGCCGGGCACGATGGTTCCGGAGACGAGCCGGAGGGTGCGGGCGACGATGCGGCCGGACTCCTTCATCTTGGCGATGTCGGCGCGGGTCTTCAGCGGCATTACGCTCGGGCCTCAACGATCTCGGCGTACGTCTCCTCCGGCCCCTCTCCCCCGCTCACGCGCTGGAGATCGCCGGATCGCTCGTAGTACTCGATGACGGGAGCGGTCTGGTCGCGGAAGACTCGCAGGCGTTGGCGGATCGCCTCGTCCTGGTCGTCGGTGCGGACGAACAGCGGTCCGTTGCAGCGATCGCACAGTCCTTCGCGCTTGGGGGGCTTGTTGCGGCTGTGGTAGATCTCGCCGCACTTGGTGCACCCCATACGTCCGGCAAGCCGGTGCAGGATGACGTCTTCGGAAACCTCGATGGAGACGACCTTATCCAAGCCCATGTCCATCTCGAACAGCATCTCGTCGAGCGCTTCCGCTTGGCGGACGGTACGTGGGAAGCCGTCGAGCACGAAGCCGTGCTTGCGGACGTCCTCGCCTCGGAGACGCTTGGCCATCATCTCGATGGTCACTCCGTTGGGAACGAGTTCGCCGTGATCGATGTACCGCTTCGCGAGGCGGCCGAGGTCGGTCTCCGCCTCGATCTCGCGGCGGAAGATCTCTCCCGAGGAGAGGGCGCGCAGACCGAGGCGCGCGGTGAGGAGGGCACTCTGGGTGCCCTTGCCAACTCCAGGGGGACCGATGAGGATAAGTCTCATTGCTCGATTGCGGAAAAAAGGATTGCTCGATTGGGTCGCCCAATCAAGCAATCGAGCAATCCGTCAATCGAGCAATCGACTTACTGGCCGTACTGCTTCATCAGCAGGTTGGCTTCGATCTGGCGCATCGTCTCGAGCGCCACGCTGACCATGATGAGCAGCGAGGTTCCGCCGATGAGCGACAGGCCGGCGCCCGTGCCCTGCGGGATGCCGGAGAGGCGCGGCGAGATGTACTGGAGCAGAGCGACCGCCGAGATGAACGCGGCGCCGACGATGGTGATCCGCGAGATCACGCCGTCGAGGAAGTCCTTCGTCTGCTTGCCTGGACGAACTCCCGGAATGAACGAGCCGCCTCGCTTCAGGTTGTTGCTGATATCTTCCACGTTGTACTGGATCGCGGTCCAGAAGTAGGTGAAGAAGAAGATCAGTCCCGTGTAGAGGAAGGAACCGATGATGGCGCGCTCCACGTAGCGGGATCCCGGGTTGAGGTAGTCCGACAGGGTCACGAGGAACCGGCCGAACGGAGTGGCCTCACCGCCGAACATGATGCTGAACTGGTACGGCAGACCGACCAGAGACACAGCGAAGATGATCGGCAGGACGCCGGCCATGTTCACCGAGAGCGGCAGGTAGCTCGTCTGCCCGCCCATCATCTTGGTTCCTGCCATCCGGCGCATGTGCTGGATCGGAATCCGGCGCTGGGCGGTGGTGAAGTAGACGATGAACCAGGTCGCGGCGAGGAAGATCGCGATCACGATCAGGAGGCTCCACCAAGCGACGAGGCCTTCCTGGTACCCGCGGTAGAGCGTCTCGCCCTGCTGCGGAAGCGAAAGGACGATGCCGGCGAAGATCATCAGCGAGACGCCGTTGCCGATGCCACGCTCGGAGATCTGCTCGCCGAGCCACAGCATGAACATCGCGCCCGCCGTCCAGAACAGCAGGATGATGACCTTGAGCCCGATGCTCAGGCTCGCGATCTCGGGCACGCCGCTCATCAGCTGGAGAAGGCCCCAGCCCTGGGCGACGCAGAGGAGAAGGGTCAGTCCGCGCGTGCGCTTGTTCTGCTGCTTGCGGGCGTACTCGCCGCCCTCCTGCATCTCCTGCTTCCACTTGGGGTTGGCCGTGGTGAGGATCTGCATGATGATCGACGCGGTGATGTAGGGGTTGAGCCCCAGCGCGAAGATCGAGAGGCGGCGGAGGGCTCCGCCGCCAAAGATGTTGAGGAGGTCGAAAGCGCCGCCCTGGAGCTTGCTGACGACATCCTCCGAGCGGACGCCCGGAATCGGAACGGGAACGTGGACGCCCAGCGCGAACACCGCGAACATGGTGAGCACGAACAGAATGCGCTGGCGCAGTTCCGGGTCGGCCCAAGCCAGCCGGATCGTCTCCGCGAGCGGGAGGGCGAGGCCCTTGTCGCCCCGCCCGCCGTAGCTCGCGCCACCGCCACCACCGAATCCGGACGGGAGGCTCACAGGGTGACGGCCTCTCCGCCCTTAGCCGTGATCGCCTCGACCGCGGCCTTGCTGAACTTGTGCGCGCGCACCGTCAGCTTCTTGTTCAGCTCGCCGAAGGCGAGGATCTTGACGCCGTCCTTCGGCTTCGAGATGATTCCGGTGGCGACGAGCGCCTCCACCGTTACCTCCTGGCCGTCCTCGAACAGGTTGTTCAGGTCGTCCAGGTTCACCACGGAGTACTCCTTGTGGTTGATGTTCTTGAAGCCCTTCTTGACCGGCAGTCGGCGCTGGATAGCCGTCTGGCCGCCCTCGAAGTTGGGGTGGATCTGTCGGCGGGCCGACTGGCCCTTGCCACCGCGGGTCGCGGTCTTGCCCATGCCCGAGCCGATGCCGCGGGCGACGCGCCGCTTCTTGAAGGTAGCTCCCTTCGGCGGCTTGAAGTTGTTCAGACTCACTTGGTGTTCTCCCGCTTCGTCTCGTTCGGCTTGACGGCCTTGGAGCGGGGCTTGGCCTGACGGCCGATCCCCTCGGTCGGAACCTGAGTCGACGTAACGACTCCGTCCACGACCTCTTCGACGACGAGCATGTGCTTGACGTGGTGGATCATGCCGCGGATGCTGGGGGTGTCCTCATGCTCCACGACCTGTTGCATCTTACGAAGGCCCAGGGCGGCGACGGTCGCGCGGTTGCGCGGGTTGTTGCCGATCAGGCTCTTGACGAGCTTAATGCGCAGCATCCGCTTCCTCCTTACGTGCCTTCGAGAGCCACGGGGTGAGCTGCTGCGACTCGATGCCGCGCCGCTCGGCGACTTCCTCAGGCGAGCTCAGCGACTTGAACGCCTCGATCGTGGCGTAAGCCATGTTGATCGCGTTCCGGCTGCCGAGCGACTTGGCGAGCACGTTGTGCACGCCGGCCGCCTCGAGGCAAGCTCGGACCGCGCCGCCGGCCTTGACGCCGGTACCGGGGGCCGCCGGACGCAGGATGACCTGCGCGGTTCCGGAGGTGGCCACGATCTCGTGCGGGATCGTCTGACCGATCATCGGCACGCGGAACATGTTCTTCCGCGCGGCCTCCTCGGCCTTGCGGATGGCGTCCGGGATACCCCGGGCCTTGCCCAGGCCGACGCCGACCTGGCCCTTGTTGTCGCCCACGACGACGAGGATCGACCAGCTGGCGGTCTTACCTCCCTTGTGGGTCTTGAACACCTTGTTGGTGCGCACGACGCGGACGTCGAGCTGCGGCCCCTCGGTGTTGCGGCTCTCTCGCTTGCCGCTCAGGCGGTTCATCATTCGCATGGCTTAAAACTCCAGCCCGCCCTCGCGGGCTCCATCGGCCAGCGCCGCGATCTGTCCGTGGTAGCGGAAGCCACCGCGGTCGAACACGACCGCCGTGATGCCCGCCGCCTTGGCGCGCTCGGCGAGGGCCGCGCCGATCTTGCGCGCTCCCTCGACTCCGCCCTTGGCTTCCAGGCCCTTCTCCACGGTGCTCGCCGCGACGAGGGTTCGCCCGGCGGTGTCGTCGATAATCTGCGCACTCACGTGCTTCAAGCTGCGGAAGACCGCGAGCCGCGGCTTGGTAGCCGTGCCCTCGACCTTGCGGCGAAGCCGGACGTGGCGCGCCTCTCGAAGCTCTTGTCTGCTCTTCTTGGCCACCTATCTGCTCCTTACTTCTTCGCCGAGGCGCGCTTACCGGCCTTCAGCTTGATGACTTCGCCCTGGTATCGAATTCCCTTGCCCTTGTACGGCTCAGGCTTTCGGACCTTGCGGACGTCGGCGGCGACCTGACCCACGAGGGCCTTGTCGATGCCGGTGACGGTGATCTGCTGCGCACGAGTCTTCTCGTCCGCCTTGACCTCGAACGTGATCCCCTCGGGGGCGTCGATGGTCACGGGGTGCGAGTAGCCCATGTTCAGCAGCAGGTTCTTGCCCTGGAGCTGCGCACGGTAGCCGACGCCGACGACCTCGAGGGTCTTCGAGTGACCCTTGGTGACGCCGTCGACCATGTTCGCGACGAGGGTGCGGGCCAGACCGTGCTGGCTGCGCGCCTCGCGCAGATTGTTCGGGCGCTCGAGGGTGAGCGTGTCGCCCTCCTGCTTGAGAGTCAGGAGACGGGAGATGGGCTGCCGGAGCTCGCCCTTCGGACCCTTGACGGCCACTTCGTTCGTCGCATCGTCGACCGAGACGGTGACGCCGGAAGGAACGGGAATGGGTCGCAAACCGATTCGGGACATCTTAGTAGACCTCGCAGATGACTTCGCCGCCGACCTTGCGCCGTCGCGCCTCGCGGTCCGTCATGACACCGGCGCTCGTCGTGACGATCCGGGTCGCGAGACCGCTTCGGATCGGCTTGAGGTCGCCCACCGGCTTGTAAACGCGCAGTCCGGGCTTGCTCACGCGAGCGATGTGGTTGATGAGGGGCTTTCGCTTGGAGTCGTACCGAAGGTGGATCCGGATGGCCGGGAACTTCGACTCGGTGACGACTTCATAGCTTGAGATGAAACCCTCCGCCTGGAGGATTCGCAGGATCTCGAGCTTGATTTTGCTGTGCGGACAATCGACGCTGACAAGGCGCGCCTGGGCGCCGTTGCGGATGCGCGTCAGCAGGTCCGCGATAGGATCGCTATGCATGTTCTTAGGACCTCCTGAGCCTTACCAGCTCGACTTCTTCACGCCCGGCAGCTCGCCGCGGTGAGCCTTCTCCCGCAGACAAATGCGGCAGATCTGGAAGAATCGGAAATAGCCGTGCTGACGGCCGCAGAGTTGGCAGCGGTTGTATTCCCGCACCGCGAACTTCTGCTTCTTGCGTTGCTTTTCAATAAGGGCTTGTTTCGCCATAGGTTCTCCCACCGTTCTCGGGCCGGTTCTCGGCCTCCCTTGGCGAGGAGGCTGGCCTGTCCCGTGGTCCGGTTGTGCTGGGGCACGTTGCCCCGAATGGGAGAGAATACCTGAGTCCTTTTCCGGACCTCAACCGTCCGGCCGCTCGCTCGTTTGCGCGCCCACTATAATCCCCGCATGGCCTTCGAGCCGCTGCAGACCGACGAGAAGCTTGATCGCCCCATTCCCAAGGCGCGGGACATGGACGGGCAGATGCTCTTCGGCTGCTCCGGCTTCGTTCTGGCCTCCGTCGGGAGCTACCTCCTGTCGATCTGGCCGTTCTTCGCCTTCTCGAACACCGACCGCTTGGCGAGCCTTGGGCTGGCGTCGGCGCTTGGATTCGTGCCGGCGTTCGCTCTCGGCGGCGTCGCGACGCGCAAGTTCGGTCTGGCCGGCGGCTGCGGGGCGATCGCCGGCGCGCTCACGAGCGCGATCTTCCTCTACCTGCGAATTCAGCAGACTTTCCTGTCCGCTGCCGCCCGGCAGGCGCCCACCCCCGACTACCCCGCTGTTCTGCAGTGGCTCGTTCCCACCGGCTGGGTTCTGGCGGTCGTGCTGGCCGCGAGCCTGCTGCTCCCAAGAGGAGAATTGCTGGAGGAGGGAGATTGAGCCGGGAGCTCGACGATTGGTACGAGCTGCACCTGCCGGCGCATCGGATGGCTCGGCATGGCAGCCTGCGCACCGATCTCGGCACATGGGATCCCGATCGGTACGCGAAGTGGAGCAAGGGACTCGAGCCGAGACCGGAGGTGAGCATCCGGTGGGACTACCGAGCGAAGGTCCCTCCGGCGCTCGCCTTGGACATCTCAGTGGGCGAGGTCGTCTCCACCGAAGTCCGGCGAGTCTTAGAAGCGGCCGGGATCAGGGGCGTCGACTACCGACCCGCCAAGATTGAGACGCAGGCGGGAAGGCTCCCGTATTGGAGCCTGGTCTACCCCCACCGCCTCACCGCCATCAGCTACCGATCCCACATCCGGCTGACCCGGGACGGCGGCGTCATTGGAGTCGGGATCGTACCCAGAGGCATGACCGACGATGCCGACTTCTACCGGGGTGACCCCGAGCTTGGCGGCTGTCCCATTATCGTGCGATCGAGCGTCATACGAGCCCTTTTGGACGGAAAGGTGCGGCACTGGCGAGCGCGGTCGCTCGATCGCGTCGATACACACGACGTGCCGCGCTCGCAACCCTGCGATCTCGAGTTCGTCGACTTCGAAGCCTACGAGCAGTGGCGGGAAACCCAAGGTCACGAGGTTTGGGGATGAGTGGAAGCGACTCACCTTCGGTCGATGCCTCGATTCGAGGCGAAGCCGTCGAGTGCCCTGACCTGCTCGTCTCCGCAAAGAGACGAGCGAAGGTCTCCAACACCCAACACCCAACACCCAACACCGTCCCGACGGCTCTTAAAGCGGCGGTGAACCGCCGCAGTCCAAGGCGCTGCGCGCGGGTATCCTCGACCTATGCTGAACTTCGATCAGCAGGAAGCGCTGTCTAAGTCTCGCGGGAGACTGGACGCTATTAGGGGGCATCTTTGACCTACCTCGCCTGCAATCCGAGATTCGTGAACTAGAGGAACTCTCCTCCCAGCCCGACTTCTGGAACGATCCCGCCTCCGCGAACAAGCAACTTCAACGCCTGTCGCGTCTCCGGAACATCGCGGCCCCTTTTCTTGAGCTCGACAAGGTCGAGCGCGACATTTCCGAGCTGTACGAACTGCTGAAACTCGAGGCTGACGAGGCCACCGAGAAGGAAGCGGACGAGATGGCCCTGACCTTCCTGCGCCAACTCGACGCGTACGAGCTCCGGACCCTGCTGTCCGGCGAGCACGACGCGCGCAACGCCCTGCTCGAGATCAAGGCGGGCGCGGGCGGCGACGAGGCGTGCGACTGGGCCTCGATGCTGCTGCGCCTCTACATGCGCTGGGCCGAGGAAAAGGGCTACAAGACCGAGATCCTCTCGGAAACGCCCGGCGACGTCACCGGTTACCGCTCCGTCCAGATCATGGTCGCGGGCGAGAACGCCTACGGCTTCCTGAAGGCGGAGAACGGCGTCCACCGGCTCGTCCGCATCTCCCCGTTCGACGCCGCGGCCCGACGTCAGACCTCGTTCTGCAAGGTCGAGGTGCTGCCCGAGATCGAGGAGAACGAGGTGAACATCAACCCCGACGACCTCGAGGTCGAGACGCTCCGCGCTGGCGGCGCCGGCGGCCAGCACGTCAATAAGACGGAGTCGGCGGTCCGCATCACCCACAAGCCGACGGGCATCGTCGTCTCGTGTCAGAACGAGCGCAGCCAGCACAAGAACCGCGCGAGCGCCATGTCGGTTCTCGCCGCGAGGCTGAGCGAGCTCGAGCGCGCCCAGTCCCAAGAGAGGATCAACGCCCTCAAGGGAAACACCGGGCCGGCCGAGTGGGGAAGCCAAATCCGCTCGTACGTCATGCAGCCTTACACCATGGTGAAGGACCACCGCACCGGGCACGAAACGGGCAACGTGGTCGGCGTGATGGATGGCGACATCGACGGGTTCATCGAGGCATTCCTCAAGAAGCCCCCAGCAGAAGGGACCTTCATCGAGTAGGACCTAAGTGATTCTTGTTGCGAGTGTCGCAATGATGACTGGGGAGGGCGAACCGTCGCCCTCCCCGGTTCATTATTTCTGTCGGGACCGGCGGCCGCGTTTGCTCTCCCCTTGGCGGCTCGCTGGTCTTTTTCCATTTGCGCCGGGCTGATCCGAGCGAATCTCGCGCCACCGGCGTACGTCTGAACGGGGACCTCGCGGTCCCGTTGAGGTAGGTTCCGCCCATATGCTCGTGTCGATCGCGCTTCTCCTGGCCGCTCCCAAGGTGATTCCGGCCCCCGTTCTCCCGCCCGGAATCAGCGCCGAGCTGCAGAACTCGTTCCACTCCGTCGAGGTCGCCCTCACGAAGCGGGACTTCGCCACGGCCGCGAAGCGCGCCGCCCTCCTGCCCAAGCTTCAGCTCGCCATCGAGTGGGACGAGCGCAAACTCCCGGCCGCACGACGTGCCGAGTTCCGCGCCGCGCGAGACGCAGCGGTCCTCGAGTGGCGAAAATTGGTGCCGGGTCTCACGGTGACCTACCGACCAAAGGCCGACATTCGGTTCGCCTTCGAGCCGGTCCTCGCCGAGCAGGGCGGCATGCCCGCCGGCATCGTGAACTTCTTCGGCGATGGCGTCACCCAGCCCCGCCTCGAGTCAATCATCGGCATCCGGCGCGGCTCGCCCTCCGTGCCGACCGAGCCCGCCGACATCGCCAGCGACGTCGCCTACTCCCTGGGCAGCTACTTCGGTCTCGCTCGAGGTGGGCTCACGACGTCGCTCATGGGACGCACCGACATGACGATGGGCAAAGTGGCCCGAACCTCCGCCGGTGAGCGAGCGACCGTCGCCGCGGTCATGAGAGCGGCCGCCGCGCTCCGCAAGGCGATCCAGGAGAAGGCCGCCGTATCGATCGCCGCCCAGCCGCTGTCGTTCATCGACCCCGTCAGCTTCCGTGGCGACGCGACCCAAGGCGACGACGTCGCCGTGACGATCCAGCTCACCAACCGCGGCAACTCGCCGCTCGCTTTCCGAACCGAGGTCGACTGCGGCTGCATCGTGGCGACCGACCCGGGTCTGGTGCCACCGGGCACCAGCCGGCTGATTGAGGCGAGCGTGCAGACCCGCGAGTTTTCCGGGGAGATCAACCGGAAGATCGTGCTGTACACGAACGACGCGCGAAATCCGATCCAGATCATCCCGATCCGGCTGAACCTCAAGCCGAAGTACCAGTTCATCGTTCCGGGCGGCACGAACCTCGTGGTGCCGGACGGCGGCGGCGAGTTCGACGTCTTCCTCGCCCTGCCGGAGGACAACCCTCTCCGCGTCACCGCGGCACAGTTCCAGGGCGTCGACGGCAGCGTCACCTACGAACCGTGGTCGGGCACGCTCGCCGATCCGGCGAACGGCGAGCCCGCCCGCGAGCGCCGGGGATACCGCCTCAAGGTGAAGATTCCGGACAACCTCGTTCCCGGTCGCAACACGCTGAGCCTCACCTTGCGAACGGATTCCAAGGAGTTCTCCCACATCGTGCTCCCGCTCACCGCGCAGAAGGGAATCATCGCCATGCCCGATGAGCTCTTCCTCGGTGAGATCGGCAAGGCGCCGAAGACGGTCCGCATCAGCGTATCCCGCCCCAACGGCCCCTTCCGCGTCACGGCAGTTACGGTCGACTCGCCGCACTTCCGGGTGTCGCGAGTGGCGGAAGGCAGCACCGACGTGGATCACCGAATCCAGCTCGAGTACCTGGGCACCGCCTCCGCGGGCGATCTCTCCGCCACGATCACGGTGAAGACGAACGACCCCAAGCAGAGCGAGATCCTGGTGCCGATCCTGGCCACGGTGCGATGAGACTCCTGGCGCACGCGTTCGGCATCCTGGGCATCGCGTGCGCCGCCATGGCTGTCCAGACGACGGTTAAGCCGTGGGTTCTCGTCGTCGGCGGCGACACCCACGGCTATCTCTCGCCCTGTGGATGCACCGCGCCGATGTCGGGGGGCATCCGGCGGCGGGCGACGGCGGTCGAAATGATCCGGAAGTCGGGTCCGACGATCCTCGTCGACACGGGAAGCCTCGTGAAAGACGCCGGCCGGCAGAACGAGCTTAAAGCGGAGACGCTCGCGCAGACGCTCGCCCGGATGGACGCCGCCGCCATCCAACTCACCGCGGAGGACGCGCGTCTGGGAGCGGGCACCCTCGCGTCGATCACCTCCCTCGCCCCGAATCGGTTCGTCACCGGCTCGGTCAAGGGAGTCGAAGGCGTATCGCCATTCAACGAGCGCGGCCCGTTGCTCATCGGCGCGGTCTCGCCGCAGCCAACGGGGCTCGCCGAGGCCGTGGGCAAGGCTGCCGTCTCGTCCGATGACGCGACCCGATCGCTCATCGCCGAGGCGGCAAAGCGAAAGCGGCTGCCGATGCTGATGGTGGCAGGCGACTTGGCGCAGGCGAAGTCGATCGCCCAACGCTTCCCTGCCCTTCGGGTCGTCACTTACCGCTCCGTCGGTGACCCGCCGAGTGCTCCCGTTCGGGTCGGTCAGACGATCCTAGTGACGCCCGGGGAGCACGGCAAGAAGCTCGTCCGGCTCACCCTCCAGGGTGAGAAGGTCGGCGGGTACGCCGCCATCGACCTCGGCCCCTCCTACGGCGACCACGCGGACGTCTCCCGCTACTACACGACTTACCTGCGCCGCGTGGCGAGCGCCAAACTGATCGAGCGCCTGCCCCGCATGGATTCCGCGGCGTTCGCCGGGACGGCCGAGTGCGGCAAGTGCCACACCGACGCGCTGAAGACCTGGCACGCGACGGCGCACGCGGGTGCCCTCCAGACGCTCGCGAAGGAAGGGCACGACCGGGACCCGGACTGCGTCTCGTGCCACGTCGTGGGCTTGGACAAGAAGGGCGGCTTCCGCACCCTTGCGGACACTCCTCAATTGGCGAACGTCGGATGCGAGAGCTGCCACGGCGCCGGAGCCGACCACGCGGCCTCTCCAAAGGGCTCTCCCATGCCGAAAGTGGGGGCAAATGCCTGCGCCTCGTGCCACGTCCCGGATCACTCTCCCAAGTTCAACTTCTTAACTTACTGGGAGAAAATCAAGCACCGATAGGTGGAAAACCGGTGGAGAACCCGATTCCTCGCGCAATTCTCCCAACCCCGGAAATCGACGGAAATGGGAGCTTTCGGCAGCATTCCGAGCTCACTTGAACCCAAGGGTTTCCTCTGAGCTGCCCTTGACGCGGAAGAATGCCTGAGGAACAATGAGAGCCGAACGTGGCTCACTCGAGTTCACGCTCGCGCGTCCGTTAAGGGAGAACCGCTTGCTTAACTCCACCTCGAGCCTGCGACAGACCCCCCGCCTATCCGAAGTGCTGTTCGAGCGCCGTGAACATTCGTTTGGCTCGCTCGCGGCCCTCCCCTCGAACGTTCAGGCGATCGAGGCTGCGCTGACCTTCAGCGCGGGCATGAACCCCTTCGTCGCGGTCGTCGGCCCGAGCGGCTGGGGCAAGACCCATCTCCTGCGCGCCGTCGCCTACCGCCTTTCCCTCGATAGCGGCGTCTACGCGGAGCCGGTGACGGTCTGCGACTATCTCGCGAATCCGCACCGCATCGATGGATCGCTTCCACTGCTCCTCGACGACGTCCAGGAAGCGTTGGACAAACCCCGGTTGAGGCTCGCGCTGCGGTTCAGCCTTGAGCGACGGGTGCGCGCTCAGCGGCCGACGATTCTCGCCTTCACGTCGCCGAAAGCGAGCCGCCAGCTCCGCGCCTTCCTGCCGACCGGTCGGGAATGGAACGTGGCCGGAGTCTCGACGCCGACGCCGGACGAGCGTGTGCTCCTGCTGAACCAGATGAGCGCCGCCGAGGGGCTCGCGCTCTCCCCTCGCCTCGTGCGCGTGCTCGCGCATCAAATGCACGGCAACGGACGCACGCTCGCCGGTGCCCTGAAGCGGCTTCGCCTCGCCGGGCCGACTTGGCTCGACTCAGCGGCAACGCTCAAGGCGCTCGGCTTGCTCGATCCGTTCTTCGCCGACAACGGCGACTGGGACCTCAAGATGAGCATCCTGCGGGTGGCGGATCACGCGCGAGCCCAGTTCAACCGGGTCTCGGCGCTCGATCTCGCGCTGTACACGATGCTTCACGAGGCGAGCCTCGGCGAGGCGGACGTCGCCCGGGCCACCAACGTCTCGCCCGCGGACGCCTACCAGCGCGTCAATCGGTTCCGCAAGCAGACGGAGAGCTGCGAGATGACCGCCGCCTACGTGCGGCAGTTCGTCGAGCTCGTCGTAGGCTCGCTCGCCCGAGATTGAACCGTCTGGATCTAAGTCGGCGGTACCCTCATTCCGATGCATCCGAACGAGCTGTGGAACGGCCGAAGCGCTCGCGCGCGGCTCACCCGGCTCGCCCTCTCCCCACTCTCCGGGCTCTATGCCCTTGGATGGGAGGCGTACCTCGGCGTTTACCGTCTTGGCATCAAGCGTGCCCGGGAGCCGCACCGTCCCGTGGTTTGCGTCGGCAATCTGGTCACCGGCGGATCCGGAAAGTCCCCGCTGACGCTTCATCTCGCCCAAGTCTTGCGCGAGCTTGGACGCGAGGTCGTGGTCAGCTGCAGCGGGTACGGCGCTCCGCACGCCGAGGCGGCGACCCTAGCCCCGGACGGCCCGCTAAATCCCAAAAGCTGGGGCGATGAGCCAGCCATGCTCCGGTGGCTGATGCCGGACCTGCCGCTCGTCGTCGGACGTCGACGCGTGCTGGCCGCCGAGATCGTCGCGCGCGACCACCCAAGTGCCGTGATGCTGATGGACGACGGGTTCCAACACCTTCCGCTTCGCAAGCACGTTTCGATCGTCATCGACGACCCCGAGCCGCCGAATCGACTCTGCCTTCCCGCGGGTCCCTATCGCGAGGGCCGCTGGAATCGCCGGCGGGCGAACACTGTCCTTCCGGGCGAGTTCCAGGCCGTTCCCGGTCCGATGCGGTTCGTGACTGCCGATGGGGCGAGCTCCGAGTTGCCTCCCAGCTACTCCGTCCTCTGCGCGCTCGGACAGCCGGAGCGATTCGTCGCTTCCCTGTCCGAGCAGCGCCCCCCGGCGGCCGAGTTGCTGCTGCCGGACCACGATCCGCTCGACGGGGGTACCCTCTTCGAGCCTCTTCCGGCGAATTTGCCGGTCGTGGTGACCGCCAAGGACTGGGTCAAGCTTCGCGAGCGCGCGGACTTGGGATCGCGGGAGTTCATCGTCGCCCTGCGCGACGTGCGCGTGGAACCGCAGGACACTTTCCGGGCGTGGATCAGAGACAAGCTGAATGGACGACCGGCTTAAGGCGATTTTCAACCGATTCGGGCTCACGGCCTTCGAGCGCACGCAGAAGCTGTTCCTCAAGCAGGATGTGGCGATCGCCGAACGGCGCGGGGCCAAGCTAGGCGGCCTGCTCTTCCGACTGGACAAGAAGCACCGGAATCGGGCGATCGAGAACCTGCGGCTTGCGTTCCCCGAGTGGGAGCCGTCGCGGCACGAAGCCGTTGCCCGCGCCTCGTTCGAGCACTTCGGACTCGTGATGGGCGACTTCATGCGCAGCCCTTTGCGAACCAAGGAGGAGATGCTCGCGACGACCGAGATGGTCGGCTGGGAGCACTACGAAGCGGCGGTCAGCGCGGACAAGGGCATCATCGTCTGCACCGCTCACCTCGGCAACTTCGAGCGTTTCGGGCACTACTGCACCGCGATCGGCAAGGCGATCACCGTCGTTGCCCGCGACGCGAACCAGGGCGACATTCAGGGGAAGATCGCCGACATGCGCCGTCACACGGGAATCGAGGTCTTCTCCCGCGGCAACTCGGCGAGAGGCATCTTGCAGTGCCTGCGAAAGAAGGAGATGGTCGGCCTCCTTCCCGATCAGAACACCGACGAGTCGTTCGTGCCGTTCTTCGGCCACCCTTGCGGCACGGTTCTCGGACCGGCCGTCATGCACCTCCGCACGGGGGCTCCGATCCTTCCGGCGTTCTGCGTCCGTACCGGTGTCGGGCACTATCGCGTTATCCTAAGGGAGCCGATCGGACTCGATGGCTCGGAGAGCGAGCCGGAACCGATCATGGCCAGGTTTAACGCCGTGCTCGAGTCCGTCATCCGCGAATATCCCGACCAGTACCTCTGGATGCACGACCGGTGGAAGAGTGCCCGGCGAAAGGGGCTGCTGTGAGCGCGAACGCGCCACGCTTCCTCCTCGTCAGGTTCAGTGCCATCGGTGACTGCGTGATGGCCGCGTGGGCCGCCACCGCCATCCGCGAGAAGCACCCCGAGGCATTCCTGTGCTGGGCCGTGGAGTCGCGCTGCGCCGCCGTCGTCGATCGTCAGCAACTCGTGACCCGCGCCTGGGAGTTCCCCCGCGACCGCTGGAAGCGACGCCGCTGGTCACCGAACACCTGGCGCGAGCAGCTCGCGTCGTACGCCCGTCTTCGCCAGTTGAGGTTCGACTTCGGCGTCGATCTCCAGGGACACTCCAAGACGGCGCTCTGCCTGAAGATTGCCGCTCCCAAGCGCCGGATCTCCGCCCGCGCCACCGACTCCCTCGCGCGACGTCTAAACCCCGTCGTCGGCGAGAAGCCGGTCGAGTTGCACACCGTCGAGTGGAACCACCGAACGCTTCAGGAGTTCGGCGACTTCGAGCTCCCGTGGCGGCCGATCATGCCGCGCCTGGAGGAGGCCCGGGCCGCGGCGGCCGAGCACATCCCAGGCGGCCGCCCAATCGCCAGCATCTCGGTGAGCGCAGGTCAGGAAGACAAGGCTTACCCCGCCGACCGATGGCGCGAGGTTGCCGACGGCCTGCTCAAGGCTGGCTGGCGCGTCGTGTTCCTGGGGGGACCAACCGACACCCCAATCGAGCACGAGGGATCGATCGACCTCGTGCGCAAGCTGCCGCTCGCCCAGACCATGGCGGTGGTCGCGATGAGCGACGTGCACCTCGCCGGCGACACCGGCACCGGCCACATGGCGGCCGCCTTCGGCGTGCCGGTCGTTTCCGTCTTCGGCCCGACCGATCCCGCGGTGTACCGACCGTACTCGCACGAGGCGGCGGTGCTTCGCGAGGGCACGAGCACCGCGAACATCCCTTCCGAGCGGGTGCTGGCCGCCTTCCACGATCTCGTTCGGAGGACCGGTGCCGAGCTTCCTCGTTAGCCGGCTGTCCGCCCTGGGCGACACCGTTTGCTCCCTTCCCGCCGCCGTGGCGCTGAAGCGAGCGTTCCCCGACTGCCGGATCGTGTGGGCCGTCGATCCGCGCTTCGCCGGGATCGTCGAGTGCTGCGAAGCGGTCGACGAGGTCGTCCGCGTGAAGCCGTCTCTCAAGACCATCCCTAAGTACACGGAGCGCTTCGACGCGGCCCTCGATCTTCAGGGACTGCTGAAGAGCGGTCTCTGCGTGATGCGCGCCAAGGCCGACCGGAAGGTTGGCTACCACTGGCAGCGCGAGGGAGCTTGGCTCTTTACGGAGCGCATCCTTCCCGATCCCAGCTCGTTTCACATCGTCGACCAGTACGTCGACGTCGCCCGCGCCGTGGGCGGCCAGATGGATCGTGCTGAGTTCATGCTCAAGCCGAAGGAGGAGGACGTGCTCTCCGTGCGGAGGAAACTCAAGGAACGCGAGGTCTACGGCCGGTTCGTGGTCGCGAACGCGGGAGCCGGCTGGGCAACCAAGCGCTGGCCCCCGGAACACTTCGCCCACGTCATCGACGCGCTGCAGCGCGATGGCATGCGCGTGGTCCTGGTCGGGGGCAAAGCGGACGCGGATCGTCAGGCCGCCGCCGAGGTGACCCAACGGTGCGAGCAGCCGCCGGTGAGCCTCTTGGGCGAGACCAGCGTCCGTGAGCTCGTCGCCCTCATCCGCCTCGCTTCGGTCCACCTCGGAGGGGACACCGGGTCGACTCACATTGCCGCCGCCCTCGAGACCCCCGCTGTCGGGCTCTACTCCATCACCAGGCCCCGCCGCTCCTGCCCCTACGGCCAGATCGACCGATGCCACTACGATCCCGAAGGTCTGGCTAAGATCCGACCAGAAGCGGTCCTCGAAACGATCCGTGGCATCCTATGAACGTGAGCGAGGAGGACGATGACCCTCGAACGAGCGATTGAGCTTCGGCGTGGGAAGCGGCTGGTGTTCACCAACGGCGTGTTCGACATCTTGCACGCGGGGCATGTGACGTACTTGCATCGCGCCCGCCAATTAGGCGATCTTCTGATCGTGGGAGTCAACGACGATGCGAGCGTCCGACGGCTGGGCAAGGGTCCGAACCGCCCTATCCACCGCCTCGAGGATCGTCAGACGGTCCTCGAGGCGTTACGCGCCGTCGATGCCGCCGTCGCGTTCTCCGAGGACACGCCGATCGAGCTTATCCGTGCCCTCCAGCCGAACGTCCATGTGAAAGGCGGGGACTATGAAGCGGAGCGCTTGCCGGAGACCCCGGTCGTTAGGGGCTACGGTGGCGAGGTCGTGATCCTCCCCCTCCTCGAGGGTCGCTCGTCCACACAGGCGATTCGGGGGCTAGGATTCGAGTGAAGGCGTTCGACTCCGATCCGAACCTGCGGTGGCTCTTCTGCATGACGCACCCAGACGACGAGATCTCGATCTGCGCCTGGATTCGGCGTCTCGTCCGCAACGGGAACGAGGTGTACATCAGCTGGACGCACAGCAACCCGATCCGGGAGCGAGAGGCGCGGGCCGTCGCGCTTCTGCTCGGCGTCTCGCAGCGGAACCTCTTTTTCCACCAGGCGACCGACGCTTCGGCCTGCGATGAGATTCCCCTCCTTCTTCCTCGCTTCCGCGCGATGATGGATGAGGTCAAGCCCGACCGCGTCGCCTGCGGCGCCTTCGAGCAGGGGCACATCGATCACGACACCACCAACTTCCTCGTGAACCAGACCTTCGACGGCCCGATCCTTGAGATCCCCTTCTATCACACCTACCTAAGCCGGCTGCAGACCCTCAACCGCTTCTCCGACCCTCGGAGCCAGGAAGTGCTGCCGCTGGAGATGGACGAGCGCCGCATGAAGACGACCATCGCGCGGCAGTACCCCAGCCAGAACATCTGGAGCGTGCTGCTTTGGTACGAGGTGTGGCAGAAGGCGCGGCTCCGCCCGATGCAGCTCACCCGTACCGAGCGAATGCGTTTCCAGACGCACACGAACTTCATGAGACCGAACCACCCGCCGCGACTCCGGCGTCGTGTAGGCCGTTGCAGCACCTGGCGTCGCTGGCGGGCCGCGTTGCGCGAAGCCCGCCGGGGCTTGGCGATCCCGACCACCGTCGTGCACGAGCGACCGGCGGAAATTGTCGGACGCACGAGCTAGTGCGCTGAGCGGCGAGTTGATCCCGTAGAATCGTTCTCAGTGCTGGAATCCGTCACCGACTCATCCGGCTCAAACCAGTGGCGGGCTCTCGTCGAGCACGCGCTCGAGGGCTTCGTCGCGATCGCGCCCGACTGGACGATCACGTTCGTCAATCCCGAGGCGGCGCGAATCAACCGTTGCGAGCGCGACGACCTCGTCGGGCGTTCGACCTGGGACGTATGGCCAGGCATTCGCGGCACCATCTTCGAGGAGGTCGTGCGACGCGTCATGGCGACCGGAGTCGCCGAGCGATTCGAGGCGGCGTTCGCCCCGATGGGCGCGGTTTTCGACTGCCACATCTTCCGCCACGGCGACGGCCTGGGCGCCTTCCTGCGAGATCGACGCCCACAGAGAGACGCCGAAGCGAGACTCGCGATGCTCGCCGACGGCAGCCCAGCGCTCATCTGGCACAACGGACCCGACGGCGGATGCGAGTTCGTGAACCGCAGCTACCTGGAGTTCTTCGGCCGCAGCATCGAGGAGATTCGCGGGTTCGGTTGGACTCCCTCTCTTCACCCAGAGGACGCGGAAGAGTACGTCGCCACCTACCGCCGCGCCTTTGCCGCGCGCGACCGCTTCCACCGGCGAGCGAGGATCCAGAATGCCCAAGGCGAGTACCGTTGGCTCGATGTCGACGGTCGCCCGCGCTTCTCGCCCGACGGAGAGTTCCAGGGATACGTAGGCACCTGCACCGACGTGACGGACCTCATCGAGGCGGAAGCCGCCCTCCACCGAACGGAGGAGCGGTTCCGCATCGCGTGTGAGGCCGTCGCAGGGTGGGTGTACGACGTGGACCTGCGGACCGGCCATGTGGAGCGGACGAGCGGATTCTCGCGTCTGCTCGGCTACTCCGAGCAGGACCAGGAGCCGTCCGTGATCTGGTGGCGCTCGCTCATCCATCCCGAGGACCTGGACGACGTGCTCGCTCGAGCACAGGCCGCCTTCGATTCGGGAAAAGCCGACGTGACCACCCAGTACCGGCTGCGAGACAAATGGGGAACCTGGCGGACCCTCCGCGACACGTGCCGAATCGTGCGGGACGCGGGCGGCACCCCCATCCGGCTCGTGGGTGGCACCGCCGACGTGACGGAGCAGGACCGCGCGGAGCGGGCCGTGGCGGACCGGGATCAGTTCATCACGCGAGTTCTCGCGACGTCGCCCCACATGATCACCGTCTTCAGCCTGGAGACGGGTGCCCCGACGTTCATCGGTGGCGACACCCAAGCCCTGCTCGGGTACTCCCCGGACGAGTTGATGGCGATGGGGGACACCGGGATCGCTCGTCTCATGCACCCCAGCGACGTCGAGCGCCTACCGACCTTCCTTCGCCGATGGTCGACCGCGCGCGACGGAGAGGTGCTGGAGGCGGCATACCGAATGCGCGGAGCCAACGGCGAATGGCGTCGCTTCCTGAGCCGGGACACGGTTTTCGCGCGCGACGCCGACGGCACCCCCACCCATCTGCTGAGCACCGGGATCGACGTCACCGCCCACTACGAGGCCGAGGAGGCGTTGCGCCTGAGCGAAGCTCGCTTCCGTGATCTCGCCGACGCGATGCCGGTCGTGGTCTGGGTAACGAAGGCCGAAGGCGGCATCGACTTCGTCAACCGCTGGTACATGGATTACACCGGGATCGAACCGGGGGCGACCTCGAACGAGGCTTGGGCGCGAGTCGTCCACCCCGACGACCGTCCAGAGGCTTTCGCGCACTACGCCCGATGCATCGAGACCGGTACCGCCTGGGAGCACGAGCTCCGACTGCGACGGCACGATGGAAGCTACCGATGGCACCTCAGCCGCTCGGTCCCGATCACTAACGAGGCGAAGGAGATCGTGGCGTGGTACGGCACGTCGACCGACATCCACGAGCACAAGGAGCTCCGCGACGAGCTTGAGCGCCGCGTGGAGGCGAGAACCGCCGACCTGTCGCAGGCGATCGAGGAACTGGAGGGCTTTACCTACACGGTCGCCCATGACCTGCGGACACCCTTGCGGGCGATCGTGGCCACGAGCCGGTTGCTCGAGGAGGACCACCGAGACCGGCTGGACGACGACGGTCAGGGGCTGCTCAAGCGGCAGGCAAAGGCGGCGCGTCGACTCGGCGACCTCATCGACGATCTCCTGAGGCTGTCCCGAATTAATCGCCACGAGATGCAGCTGGAGCCGCTCGATCTCACCACGATCGTTCGCGAGCTCGCAACGGAAGTCGCCGCACGCACGCCGGAGAGCCAGGTGGTCTTCGAAGTCGAAGAGGGCCTGACCGCCGTGGGCGACGAGCGACTGATCCGGCTCGCGCTCCAAAACCTTGTGGAGAACGCCGTCAAGTTTTCTCCCAACGGCGGGGCCGTCCGAGTCGGGTCGAAGGACGGGGCCTTCTTCGTGGCCGACCAAGGGATCGGTTTCGAGATGCAGTACGCGCACAAGCTGTTCCGCCCGTTCGAACGGCTTCACCGGGACGACGAGATCCCCGGCACCGGAATCGGACTCGCGAACGTCGATCGTGCCGTCCGCCGCCACGGCGGACGCGTCTGGGCGGAGTCCACGCCCGGCCAGGGTGCCACGTTCTACTTCACGATCCCTGGGGCGTAATTTGTCAGAAATGATGCTGTAGTGGACTTCGACGGGTCGAACTCAGATTCCGAAGGTTCGTCGAACTCCCCACGCGCCCGTCATTTTGGACAAGTGATGCGTTCCACCCAAGCGACACAATCGTAGTTGGTGTCGATCGTATCGAAGTGTCCTGCGGGCGGCGGTGCTGCGCCTGAACGGACGACGAACCTGCCAATGGCCGCGAGCCCTTCCTCGCTCGGCTGCTCTGCCGTCTCTCACCTCGTGCGAGTCGAGCGCGGAAGCGGCTGTGGCGCGCGTGAAGCGGCGACCCGTCCCACTTCCCTGACCGCTCCCTTCGGAGTCGTCGGCCTCAACCACCGCACCGCTCCCCTGACGGTCCGCTCCCGCGTCGGCGTCTCGCCCGATGCCGTACCCGAGTTTCTCGCCGCCGCGCGGGAGTTCGGGCTCGCGGAATGCGCCGTCCTCTCCACCTGCAACCGAACCGAACTCTACTTCTCGGGCGGCGAGATGGACGAGGTCGCGGCATTCCTCGCTCATCAAGCCGGAATCCCCGTTGAGGAGCTTCGGCCGCACCTGTACGAGAAGCACTGCGTGTGCGCCGCCTGCCATCTGTTCCGCGTTGCCGCCGGACTCGATTCCGCCGTCCTCGGCGAAACGGAGATCGTCGCGCAGGTGAAGGAGGCGTGGCGCGCCGCCACCGAGGCGGGCACGGCCGGGCCGATGATCGACCTGCTCTTCCAGCGCAGCCTGGAGTCGAGCAAGCGAATTCGGACCGAAACCGATCTCTGCCGCACCGTCACGTCGACCGGCTCGCTCGCGGTGCGCACGGTCCAAGCCCGTCTGGGCGATCTCACCGATCGTCGCCTCGTGGTCCTGGGCGCCGGCAAAATCGCCGATCGCATCCTCAAGGACCTGCGCGTGCTTGGGGCGCGTAATGTCCGCGTGCTCAACCGCACCCATGAGCGAGCGGTGGAGCTCGCGGAGCGCTGCGGCGCGACCGCGGTGCCGCTCAACCGGATGGAGTGCGAAGTCGCCCAAGCGGACGCGGTGTTCGCGACCGTCGGTGCGGCGACGCCGATTCTCACGCAGGACGTGCTCGGTGCCGTCAGCGAGGCCCGCGAGGGCGCTGCCCTGCTGATCGTCGACATGGGAGTGCCGCCGAACGTCGAGATGGGAGCGTTGCCGACGGGGATCGACGTGGTCGACCTCGACCGCCTCGTCGCCGCCTGCGCCGCCAACTCCGAGATACGCCTCTCCGCGATCCCGCTCGCGCTGGAAATCCTTGATCACGAGCTCGCCCGATTCGGCGAGGCCCTTGTCGAACGCGCCGCCGCTCCCACCATCAAGGCGCTGGTTCAGCGAGGCGAGAACATCAAGCGGCGCAACGTAGAATGGGCGCGCGAGAAGCTCGGCCACCTCGGCGACAAGGAGATGAGGGTGGTGGAGGAGATGGCCCGACGCATGATGATCGGGCTGCTGCAGGCACCGATCGAGGGGCTAAAGGGCGAGCTCTCCGCCCAGGAGCACCGGCACGTGGTCGAGCGGCTGTTCGCCCTGGATCCCAGCCTGTCGAACGGGGGTTCCGGCGATCGCTAGGCTACGCCTCGGCACCCGCGGCAGCCGACTCGCCCTCGCTCAGGCGCACGCGGTGCGAGAGCAGCTTCTGTCACTTCGGCCCGACGCGGAAGTGGAGATCGTGACCATCAAGACCAGCGGCGACCGCGGCGATCGGGACCGACTCGGCGCCTTCGTCCGCGAGATCCAGGAGGCGCTCCTGCGCGACGAGGTAGACGTCGCTCTCCACTGCCTGAAAGATCTGCCGACCGAGCCCGTCCCTGGTCTACGGCTCTCGGCTCACCTCGAGCGGGAAGATCCTCGCGACGCGTTCATCAGCCGAGGCCCCACGCTGCAAGAACTTCCCAAGGAAGCGGTGATCGGCACCGGTAGCGTCCGTCGGACGTCGCAACTCGCCGCCGTTCGGCCCGACCTCACCTTTCGCCCCCTGTTGGGCAATGTCGACACTCGCATGCGCAAGCTGATGTCCGGCGAGTACGACGCCATCATCCTCGCGGTCGCCGGCTTACGCCGACTGGGTGTGCTCGACGCTTGGGAGAGCTCCGAGTACGCCGAGCTCGTCGTCAGACCCCTCGAGCTCGACCAGATGGTCCCCGCCCCTGGACAGGCCGTGCTCGTTCTGGAGACACGCGAGTCCGACGCTATCGCGCACGAGTGGGTCGCCGCGCTCGGTCACGCGGACACCGAGACGTGTGCCACGGCTGAGAGGACGTTCCTTCGCGCCTTCGGCGGCGGATGCTCGGTGCCGGTGGCGGCCCTCGCCACCGCCTCGGACGGCAGGCTGACGCTGCACGGCCTCGTCGCCTCACCGGACGGCAAGACGGTTCTTCGACGCATCGAGTCCGCCGCTGCCTCCGATGGGATAAGTCTCGCAAGGAGACTCACGCAAGAGATGGGGAATGCCGGTGCTTTCGAGCTGTTCACCCCGACCGTAAAGCTCCAGGGAGGAGGAGAGCATTGAGCCTGCCCCTTGCCGGGAAAACGGTTCTCGTGACCCGCCCCCGCCATCAGGCAGACGACCTCATCCGTCCCCTTGAGGCGCTCGGAGCCGAGGTGGTGTTGATGCCCGCGATCGAGATCGCGCCGCCAACCGACTGCGGCCCTTTAGACCTCGCGCTCCGCACGCTCGCCGCCTTCGACTGGGTGTTAGTGACGAGCGTGAACGGCGTCGAGGCGGTGAGAAATCGCATGGACACGCTCGGCATCGAACGGGCGAGTCTCTCCGCACGCAAGATCGCCGTCGTCGGGCCGATCACGAGCCAGGCCGTCGAAGCCGCGTTCCGCGCACCGGACGTCGTTCCCAGCGAGTTCGTGTCCGAGGCCATCGCCGACGCGCTCGGAGATGTGCGCGGCAAGCGGTTCCTCCTCCCGCGGGCGGATCGCGCCCGGCGTGACATCGCCGACGTTCTGCGACGGCGAGGTGCCGAGGTGGTTGAGGTCGTCGCTTACCGAATCGTCCGCCCCGCGACCACTCAGGCCATTTCTGAGTCAACGCCGGACTACATCACTCTAACGAGCTCTGCTTCGGTTCGCAACACTCGCGACGCGCTGAAGGAGCGCGGGCTCGATCACTGGATGCAGAGCTCACGCCTGGTTTGCATCGGCCCCATCACAGAGGCGACGGTGCGCGAGCTCGGATACACCCCAGCGGCGACCGCCGCGCACTACACCGTGGCGGGCCTCGTAGATGCGCTTGTGGGGCACGCGGAATCCCTGGAGACGACGAATGCCTGATCGCCTGCGGCGGCTGCGCCGCACCGCTTCGCTCCGCACTCTGCTTCAAGAGACGCGCCTCCGCTCGAGCGACCTCATCTATCCGCTCTTCGTGAGCGAGACCGCTTCGGTGCCCGAGCCGATCGCGTCGATGCCGGGGCAGTCGAGACTTCCCCTCTCCCACGTGGCCGATGCGGTCGCCGCCGCGCAGGATGCGGGTGTGGGAGCCGTCCTCTTGTTCGGAGTTCCGAGTCAGAAGGACGAGGACGCGACCGCCTCGTGCGCGCCAAACGGCGTGGTTCAGAACGCCATTCGCGCCGCTAAGGCAGCGCGCCCCGAGATGGTGGTGATGACCGACGTCTGCGTCTGCGCCTACACCCCGCACGGCCACTGCGGCGTACTTCGCGGCGAGGAAATCGACAACGACGCTTCGTTGGAGCTGCTCTCTCGCATGGCCGTCTCTCACGCCGAAGCGGGAGCCGACGTCGTCGCGCCGAGCTCGATGATGGACCGCCAGGTCGGTGCGATCCGCGAAGGACTGAAGCACGCGGGGCTGCAGGACGTCGCGCTGATGGCGTACTCGGCGAAGTTCGCCTCCGCCTACTACGGTCCGTTCCGCGATGCGGCCGACTCCGCCCCGAGCTTTGGCGACCGCGCGACCTACCAGCACGACCCGGCGAATCTGCGGCACGCAAGGCGCGAGCTTCAGGCCGACGTGCAGGAGGGTGCCGACATCCTCATGGTGAAGCCCGGTATCGCCTACCTCGACATCGTGCGTCTCGCGCGCGAGACGAGCGACCTTCCCGTCGCCGCCTACAACGTGAGCGGCGAGTACTCCATGGTCAAGGCCGCCGCCGAGCGCGGTTGGCTGGACGAGCGCCGCATCGTGCTCGAGACCCTCACCGCCTTCCGGCGCGCCGGCGCCGATCTCGTGATCACCTACCACGCAATGGACGCTGCCCGATGGCTGAAAGACAACTAAACCTCTACGCGACGTACGCCTACACCGACGCTTACCTGAGCCTCAGCGACGCCGAGCGTCGAGAGGTCAGGCGGCGCATCGCCGACGAAGCAACCGCCCTCGCTCCGGCGACGCAGTTCTACACGGTATTCCCGGCCCGATCCGACACCGACATCCTCATCTGGTCGGCCTGGACCGTCGCCGACGACCTCGAGGTGACCTCGCATGCCTTCAGTCGGTACGCCGAGGTGAGTGAGAGCTGGCGACGCTTCATTCGTCCGGTGCAGACGCTCTGGGGCTACACCCGCGTCTCCATGTACGCCCGCGGCAAGAGCGAGCAGGACATGGATCCGTTCGACGAGGCGCGCAGCAAGTACTTCGTCGCCTACCCCTTCAGCAAGACGAAGGAGTGGTATCTGATGAGCATGGACGCCCGGCAGGGGCAGATGAACGAGCACATCAAGCTGGGCAAGCAGTACCCCGAAATCAAGCAGCTCCTTCTCTACTCCTTCGGCGTCCAGGACCAGGAGTTCGTGGTCGCGTACGAAATGAACGACCTGCCGAAGTTCTCGGAACTGGTGAACGGGCTACGCGCTACCGAGGCGCGCCGCTACACGCTGCTCGACACCCCGCTCATCACCGGCATCCACCGAACCAAAGAGGAGTTCATCCGCTAGATCGGCGCTCCGCGCCAAACGAAAGCGCGACAGCGGTCGCGCACTCCCAAAATGACTAGAAGCGAGACCCTATACCAAGAGGCGTGTGACCTCATGCCGGGCGGCGTGAACAGCCCCGTCCGCGCATTCCGCGCCGTCGGGGGCACGCCGCTCTACTTCGAGCGGGCCAGCGGCGCGACGCTCACAGACGCCGATGGAAGGGAGTACATCGACTTCGTCTCCTCTTGGGGCGCGATCATTCTCGGCCACGCCCACCCGGCGGTGACCGAGGCTATCGCGGCCGCCGCCGCGCGGGGCACGAGCTATGGTGCACCGCACGAGGGTGAGATCCGGCTCGCTCGCGAAGTGATCGCTCGAGTGCCCGGATTGGAGCGAGTGCGTTTCGTGAACTCCGGCACCGAAGCCGCCCTCGCGGCGATCCGGCTCGCGCGGGCCGCAACGGGTCGCACGAAGATCATTAAGTTCGAGGGCAACTACCACGGAGCGGTCGACGCGCTCCTCGCAAAGGCTGGCTCGGGTGTCGCGACCTTCGGACTCCCCGACAGTGCCGGCGTGCCCACCGAAGCCGCCAAGAACACCCTGACGGCGAGATTCAACGACGCGGCCGACGCGCGCCGCCTCTTGGAAGCGAACCCCGGAGAAGTCGCCGCGATCATGGTCGAGCCGATCGCGGGCAACATGGGCCTCGTTCCACCCACTTCCGAGTTCCTAGAGGATCTTCGTAGCGCCTGCGACGAACACGGAACACTGCTCGTGCTCGACGAGGTCATGACCGGGTTCCGCGTCGCGCGCGGCGGCGCGATCGAGCGGCTCGGCATTCGACCAGACCTGGTGATCATGGGCAAAGTGATCGGGGGCGGCCTGCCAGTGGGGGCGTACGGCGGGCGACGCGAGCTCATGGATCTCGTCGCGCCGCTTGGCCCGATGTACCAAGCGGGAACGCTCTCCGGAAATCCTCTCGCGATGGCCGCGGGGTACACCGCGCTCAGCCATCTCACCGACGACCTGTACGAACAACTTGAGCTGACCGGCGAACGGTTGGAGAAAGGCCTGCGAATGGCGACCGAAGCGTGCGACGTACCTGCCCAGGTTCAGCGCGTCGGCTCGATGATCTCGGTCTTCTTTACGGAGATGCCGGTGCGAGACTTCGCCGACGCGCAGACGACGGACAAGGCGCTCTTCGGTCGGCTCTTCCACGCAATGCTCCGGCGCGGCGTTTACCTGCCGCCCAGCGCCCTAGAAGCCTGGTTCTTCAACGCCGCCCACGACGAAGAGGCGATCGATCGGACGGTCAACGCCTTCGAAGACTCCCTTCGCGAGGTCCGGCTTTGAAGGACTCCTTGTTCCTCCGCGCCGCTCGAGGTGAGCAAACCGAGCGCCCGCCGCTCTGGCTCATGCGCCAAGCGGGCCGCTACCTGCCGGAGTATCGCGAGCTGCGCAAGGGCCGCACGATGCTTGAGGCGGTCAGCACCCCGGACGTGGCGATCGAGGCGACGCTCCAGCCGATCCGCCGCTTTGGGTTCGACGCAGCCATCCTCTTCTCCGACCTCACCGTCCCGTTCACCCCGATGGGCGCTCCGTTCGAGATCAAGGAGGGTGTCGGGCCGGTCGTGCACGATCCAGTCCGTACCGCATCCGACTTCGAGAGGATCCACCTGTTCGAGCCCGAAGAGGGACTACCGTTCGTGATGGAGACGATTCGAGGCCTCAAGCGGGAGCTCCCCGTGCCGCTCATCGGCTTCACGGGCGCCCCATTCACCTTGGCCTCGTATCTCATCGAGGGCGGCCCTTCGCGCGACCTCAAGCGCACCAAGGCGATGATGCTGGCCGAACCCGAACTCTGGCACCGCCTCATGGAGCTGCTTAGCGAGGTCGTCACCCGCTACCTCAGCGCCCAGATCCGGGCGGGCGCGGACGCCGTGCAGCTGTTCGACTCTTGGGTCGGATCGCTCTCGCCCGAGGCGTACCGTCAGCACCTCATGCCGCACATGCGCCGCATCTTCGAGGGGCTGCATCCCCTCGGCGCGCCCGTCATCCACTTCGGGACCGGCAATCCGCTGCTCCTTCCGGTGCAGCGCGAAGCCGGAGGCGACGTGATCGGCGTGGACTTCCGCGTGACGCTGCCGCAGGCGGCCCAACTGGTGCCGAACACGCCGCTCCAAGGCAATCTCGATCCGACGGTCCTCCACACAAACCCAACGGTGGTCGAGCGCGAAGCACGGCGCATCCTCGCCGAAGGACGGGCGCTCCCGGGCCACATCTTCAATCTCGGGCACGGCATCCTCCCCGAGACGCCGCTCGAGAACGTCGAGCGGCTGGTGGAGACCGTCAAGGGTGCCTAAGCGCGTCGCCATCGTCGGCGGCGGCGTGACCGGTCTCGCCGCCGCCTTCGACCTCGAGCGGCTCACCGATGCCGAGATCGACCTGTACGAAGCGAGCGACCGCCTCGGAGGAAAGGTCGGCACCGAGCGAATCGGCGATCTCCTCGTCGAGCAAGGTCCGGACTGCTTCTTCGCCCGCAAACCGGGCGTGATGGAACTCGTGGCCGACCTCGGTCTGGAGAGCGAGCTGATCGAGCCGGTCCAGAAAGAGTTCTCGATGCTGGTCGGTGGCCAGCTGCACCGCGTGCCCGGTGGGCTCGTCACCCTCACCTACTCCGAACCGACCGCGATCGAAGAGGCGACCTTCCTGACCCCCGAGGCGAAAGCGCGAGTTCTCGCCGAGCGGGACCAACCGGCCGGGACCGCCCCCGACGAGTCGATCCGCTCCTTCTTCACCCGTCGATTCGGTCCCGAGTTCACTCGGCTCGTCGCGGAGCCACTCCTGGCCGGAACGCACGCGGGCGATCCTGACCGGCTCAGCATGCGTGCCCTGTACCCGGGCTACTTCAACCTCGAGCGGAAGAATGGCTCCCTAGCCGGTGGGATGGGCGGCGACAAGTCCGCCGGCGGCCCCGAGAATCGCAGCGGCGGGGGAAGCCCGGGCGCGGACACGACACCGAGAGCTTCGTTCCTTAGCTTCAGGGATGGCATGCAAACGCTGGTCGACGGGCTTCACGCTAGTCTGCGCCGCACCCGCGTCCACGTCGGCAGCGAGGTTCAAATCCCGCACGCCGACCACGTTCTGCTCGCCGTTCCCGCAAATCGGGCAGCTGCCCTCGTCGAAAGCCAAGCCCCCGAGGCCGCGCGCCTGATGCGCGCAATTCCCCACAACTCGAGCGCCATCGTGACGCTCGCCTTTCGCCGAACCGAGATCGAGCACCCGTTGGACGGGACCGGCTTCCTCGTCCCCGGTGGAGAGGGGCTAACGATCACCGGAGCGACGTGGAGCAGCCGTAAGTGGGCCGGCCGCGCTCCCGCGGACACCGTCCTCATGCGCGTCTTCCTCGGCGGGGATCGCCAAGCTCTCGTTCAACGGCCCGACGAAGACCTCGTTAAACTCGCTGTCGACGCCATCACCCCAATCATGGGGGTTAAAGCACCTCCCAGCTTGGTGCGGGTCGGCAAGTGGATCCACGCCTTGCCGCAATACGAGGTGGGCCACCTCGATCGGATCTCGGAAATCGAGCGCGCCATGGGCGCGCTGCCTCACGTTACGCTCGCCGGAACCAGTTTTCGCGGCGTGGGCGTGCCCGACTGCTTACGACAGGGGCGGGAAGCGGCGAAGAAGATAGCGGAGACTCTATGAACCAGCCGGAAAGCAAGATCGGACTGCTCGTGATGCACTACGGCACGCCCCCGACCATCGAGGACGTGCTCCCTTACTACACCCACATCCGCCGCGGACGCCCACCCGCGCCCGAGCAGCTGCAGGACCTCGTCGATCGGTACCTGGCCATCGGCGGCCCCTCGCCGCTCACGGCGATCTCGGAGCGCCAGGCCGCAGGCATCCAAGCCGGTCTCCACCGCCGCGGCATTCCCGCGCGCCTCTACATCGGAACGAAGCACACCTCGCCGTTCGTGGCCGACGCGGTCGAGCAGATGGCGAACGACGGCATCGACGAGGCCGTCGGCGTCGTGCTGGCGCCCCACTTCTCCAGCTACAGCATCGCCGCCTATCGCAAGTACGCCCTCGGCGCCCGCGACGAGCACCGGCCCACGATGCGGCTGGAGATCGTGGAGCGCTGGGGCACTATGCCGGAGCTCATCCAGGCTCTTGCCGATCGCGTGAACGCCGAACTCGACGGCTGGGACCCGAACGAGACCCTCGTCATCTTTTCCGCGCACTCGCTCCCCGAGAAGATCGTCGCCAACGGCGACCCGTACAAGGAGGAGCTGCTGGAGACGAGCCGGCTCGTGGCCGAGAGAACGGGCGTCCCGCACTGGACGTTCGCCTTCCAAAGCGCCAGCAACACCGGCGAACCCTGGCTCGGCCCGGACATCCTCGACGTCATCGAGGCCAAGGGCCGAGAGTACAAGAACGTCGTCGCCTGTACTGTCGGCTTCGTCTCGGACCACCTCGAAGTGCTCTACGACCTCGGCGTCGAGGCCCGCGACAAGTGCGCCGAACTCGGCCTGAACTTCCGCCGCGCCGCGACGATCAACGACGATGCGACCGTCATGGACGCCGTCGCCGGCCTCTGCGCCGACAAGCTGAAAGCCACGGTGTAGTCGTCTCGCTTCGGCTGACGGAACCCCGTCACAGCGCCCCTACCCGAGGAGGGGCGCTGTGATCCCGAGCGAGGCCGAAGGATCTACCTGCCGTCGGTCAAGTCGACTCAGCAGTAGACCCTCGTGGCTGCGGCATTCCTGCCGCGGATCGAGCGTAGCTCGATAGAAGCATTACCGCGGGGAACGCAGAGGTGCAAGAAGGCCCCACCCCCTTTTCCTTATGGCGCGAGGCTCTTCCTCCATGGCGGACGATCGTGGGAGAGACTCCCACTCACGTCGCGGCGCCCCGTGAATTCGTGTATCTCCCACCATTCCCGCCGGTTTCCTAAGCCAAGCCGGGCGCGTTGGCGACCCGCCGCAAGAGGAGATATTTTCGATGACTTTGAGGAGATGGGGCCTGAGCGCACTGGCCCTCGTGGTGCTGCCAGTAGCGGCTAAGGCGCAGGACTCGATTTGGCAGCAGGGGTTCGACAATCGGACGGCGATCCAGAGCAGTTCAAAGACGTCGGACGGCTCGATGAACCAGGAGTTGGCGGACGATTTCGACGTCACCGGACAGATCCAGGTCGTCACGGTGGAAGGAAGTCACCTCCACTACTTCAACAGCCCACCGATGAACATGACTGGCGTTTACGTCCGGTTCTACGCTTCGGAGAACGGCGTTCCCGGCGCGCTTCAGTACGAACGACTGGTCCCCGCCGGATCCGCCGTCGTCGAGAGCGGTCTCTACGGCGACTTCAACCTCCGAATCACCCTGCCCGCGGCGTTCAATGCGACCGGCGACCACTTCGTATCGGTGCAGACCGTCTCCGACCTTCCCTGGGCATGGGACAGCGCGAATTCCCTTCAACCAAAGGGGGCCTTCGTTCTCAAACGCGATCTTGCGACGAGTACCGGTTGGTCCGCCGCCAATCCGAGCGACGCGGCCTTCGGCCTTTACGGAACCGTTACCGGCGGCCCGCGTGTCGATGGGCTCGCCTCGACGACGCTGCCCAAGAGCGGCCGTCTCCGCATCTTCGGGGCGAACTTCGGCGACACACGCGGCACCGGGCAAGTGCTCATCGGCGGCGTACCGGCGATCGTCACCCGCTGGACCGGCACCACCATCCACGCCTACGTTCCCGAATCGACGCCGGTCGGCACCCACACGGTGCAGATCTCGACCTCCAGCGGCACCAGCAACGGCCAAACCCTCAGCGTCACGAACCGAACCTCACCCGGTGGGCGTGCGACGTGGCGGTTCCAAATGGACGGCCCGTCCATCGCGGCGAAGCCGGTGGTCGCACCGGATGGCACGGTGTACGCGATGGACGTCTACGCGCACCTGTACGCGCTCGCTCCGGACGGCGGGCTGAAGTGGGTTGCGGTCGCCGGCGGCCAAGGGTCGCAGCTTTCTCGCGGCGCGGACGGCACGCTCTACGCGATGGCTGACGGATACCTTTACGCGATCCGCGCCGACGGCACCACCAAGTGGGTGTTCACCCACCCGGGCATGAACTGGACCCTCTCGGGTCCGAGCGTCGGACCGGACGGCAACATCTACGGCACGGTCCAGTACGGCCTCGGCTTCTTCTCCGTCAATCCCGAGGGGCAGCTCCGATGGAGCAATCCGACCATCGGCGACCGAACTCCGCGTGACACCCCGATCGCCTTCAGCGCGGGGCAGGCGTACATCACCCACGTCGACCAGACCCTCATCCACACCGGACTCATGGCCTTTAGCCAGTCGGATGGATCGATGCGGTGGCGGCGCGACTCGCTCCGCGGCTTGGTGAAGACCGACAATGCCGGCACCGTGTACGTGAACGAGCTCAATGGCGTGTACTACCTCGTTGCGTACAACCCGGACGGCAGCGTCAACTGGCGACGCGAAGGC